>Ga0265293_10001026_pt1 | contig 63082 bp, 64 predicted proteins | sample Munlanlewell138R_FD_192505 | JGI IMG/M metagenome (GOLD analysis project Ga0265293, IMG submission 192505) | Leachate microbial communities from a municipal landfill in Southern Ontario, Canada - Leachate well 138R | ecosystem: Engineered > Solid waste > Landfill > Unclassified | place: Canada...
ACTGTATAGCCTGTTTGGGCTAGCCAATTTGTTTATTGCAAAACGACATTTACCCATAGCTGCGGGATAAATCCGCCCAAATAACGGGGAATGCCCCCAAAGGCAGCAAAAAGCGGCTGGAAATCGTTAAAAAACGATGTTTTTGGGTAAAAAACTGGATTTTTCTAGCTCGAAGAAGTTTTTTGGGATTTGAAGCGATTAAGGGTTAGTTGTTCAGCGTTTCCTTAACACCGTCCTGACAACGTAGGTAATTATTCAGCGCTTCCTTAAAACGCACTTCGATTGGAATTTATAAAAACAATATCACACTAAGGTGTTTAGCTTAATCTGGTACGCTAATTTTGAGCTGTTTGCCTTGTTGCGTGAGGCGTAAATGCTTGAGGAAAGACATGCCTAATAAGATTTCATCAAACTCCATTCCCGGGCTGATGCTGGCTGGCACATTGATCATGATAATGTCGCCCAGGGCCAGCTTGTCTATAGTGGTGGCATAAGACTGACTAATACCATTGGCCGTTTGCGTTTGAATAACCCGTCCTTTACTCAGATGAAGTTTGTTAGCGACATGTTCAGGCACTGCAACCAGTGTTGCGCCAGTATCCAATAAAAACCTTACTGGTTGATCATTGATTTCACCGCTTGCGAGATAATGGCCTTGGCGATTTCGCTGTAATACCACTTCTTTAATACCAAACTCATTGGTGACGATGGTCAATTGCCGATTAGGATTATTGATGCCATCTAAAAGGTGGTTAAAAAGAATCGTGACCGCAGCTAATAATACTATCCATATTACTGAGAACGTGAGTTTGTTCAGCATTGATGGGCTAGTGTTCATTCTCATCCTAATATCTTGTTTTTAAAGATCATGATGATAATAAAGCAGATTAAATAACCACCGCTGAATTAATTCGATTACGATAAAAACGCAGGAGGCATTAATATTATCAATTCATATTCAGACTCTGATTTACATTTAGCACAAAGGCTGGTATTCCGCCACTCCTGTGTGTGCAGCAAGTTTTTGCGACGTGCCTTGAACATCACGCAGCTGACAAACAGTTCACACGCAGAAGGATAAGAGGCAAAGGAAGTGTGACTACAATAATCCGGGCTACATTTACTCTATAGCTGCCGCTTGTCGCACGTTGGGCGCTGGATCTCGCAGGACCAACGGTGGTTCGGAGAAGGGTGCAAGGCGCTCTATGAAATCGATGAGCTCCAATAGCGGCGCACCACGGAAGAAACGGGTCATGGGGCGATCCATCCAGATACGATCGGAGTAAAGGAATATCTCATGCGGCTGGTCACCTATGCCATCCTCATCACGATCAAAGCCCTCATAACGATCCCAGTAATTACCAAGCCAGTGATTATCGCGTGCGCTACTGGCTGCAGTTACCGCAATGTCCTGCATATTTTGCTCGTAGCGATTGCCCTGTACGGTATGTCCACCTTTCTCACCATAAAAATACATGGCGACATCATTATAGGCGAACCTGTTGCCCTTCAGCTCCAGTGTGTTTTCCGGATGGATGGGGGAGTTGGCAAGAATGCCGGTGCTGCAGTGCAGGATGTCATTATCCTCAATCAGCACGCCGGAGCTTTCCTTGATCGCCAGGGCAGAACCGGAAGCACTGCGTAGGTGGCGTAGCTGGTTATGACGGATAATGCTGTCATCAGAATAGACCAACACGATACCAGTGGTGTTTTTCTCAATAATATTGTCGGCCAGCAGATTGCCGGGGGCATACACCAGCTGAATGCCAACCCCGCTATAGCGCACATCATTGCCAATCAGGCGGTTATACGGCGAATTAATGAGAAAGATATCGCGGACATCGCGCAGGATATTGTCCTCGATGAGATTGTCGCTGCTATACCACAGACGCAATCCATCGCCACGCATATTGACCTCAACGGGCTTGGAGCTGATCTGGTTGCGGCGCAAGGTATTCAAACGCGCCTGGTGCAGATGGATACCAAACAGGCAGTTGTCGATGATCGTATCTTCGACAACATTGTCATTGCCATCAATGAGGATGCCGGCATCGACGCCATCATGGGCCTCACCGGAATTGGTCAGCCGCAGACCTCGCACGGTAACGCCATCGGCCTTGATACTGAGTACCGTGCCTTGCCCGCCGCCATCGATAGTGATCCGGCCCTCGCCTTCCAGCGTAATAGCATGACGGATAACAATGGGTCCGGCATAAACTCCAGGCGGCGGCCGCAGCACACCTCCTACAGGCGTGGCATCAATGAAGATCTGCAAAGGGGATATACAATAGCCCGAGGTGGCCAAAACCAGCCCACTCAACAGTACCGCCAATCGCCAAAGGCGTTTTTTCATCAACTAGGCCAATCCTGGACAATGAGATCTATTAATCATACAACGACGTATATGTACTGCTGCCTTGATCTGAAACAAACTCAAGCCATAATTTAGCTCACTGAATTATTATGGCCAGCAGCGCAAACTGAAGTGTTCTTTTCATGGATGAATAACCTAAGGTGTCAGCTATGCAGATAAATATCGAAGATATGACGGCCGAAGAGCTGTTTGCCCTGGCCAACAAGAAGAAAGAGGCCGAGCTGGAATCGGCAAAACAAGACGAGATCAAAAACAAACTGGTAGAAATATGTAACCGCCGCGAGCATTTAATACGAGAGTTTGAGCAAAGCCTGGCGGCAACCGACAAGGAAATACAGGCCCTGCAAAATCAGCGTGAACAGCTGCTTGGCAAGCATCAGGTTGCACTGGCATTTATCGACAATAACCTGGCGGAGCTGGAGCAATCCATAGCAAGACCCAATAAGATAGAGCCTGCACAAAAATCTTCTCCCACCACAATAACTACCCCTAGCCGCAAGGACAAGGGGCATGACAAGCAGGAAGAGCTGGCGGCACAAATCATGCAGATCCTGGCAGGGCGCAAATCCATCAGCGAGAGCATGCTAAAGGAGCAACTACGCGCACGCGGCTTCAGCACCAGCCAACTGGATAAAATTATGCACGCGCTGATACGTGAGGAGCGAATAGTTGACCATGGGTTTGGCAACTACGCCGCTGGTAAAAAGGCCAAGTGAAGCTAAAAACTGTCAACAAATCTTCAATAAACATGAAAAATTTGCGCTTAACCAAAGCTTTTATACAGCATCAATCACCGCGCACTATTTCGATTAAGGCATTCAAGGCATCAGTGACAGTAAAGATACCGAAAAATTTGTCGTCATCACCCATCACGATCACGCTTCCCACCTTTTTATCTGACATGATATAGGCAACCCTGTCCAGCGGCATGGATACTGTAACAGTAACCAGGTCGGCGGCCATAATATCACCAGCTCTCACCAGCGCTCGCTGTTCGGCACTCAAGCCGGACAATACGCGCACATCGCGATCACTGATGACACCCACTACCGTGTCGCCACGGGTTATTGGCAGGTGACGAATACCCATTTCATCCATCATCTGCCGCACATCATCGATCAACATGTTCTCATCGGCGGTCTTGGGATCTGGAGTGGTGAATTCTTCAACCGGTACGTTTAATTTCGACATAAATAATACTCTCCTGTAAAAAGGCTGCCGGGTATGGCTTTCACGTCTGTCTATGCTGTCTTATATGTTATATGCGTAGCTACATCAAAGACTGTAATACATATCGAACTCGATCGGGTGCGTAGTCATGCGCATACGCATGACATCTTCCATCTTCACCTTGATGTAGGCATCGATCACATCATCGGTAAACACCCCGCCGCGCAATAAAAACTCTCGATCTTTATCCAGATAATCCAACGCCTGATCTAGGGCATAGCATACCGTTGGAATGGCCTTGGCCTCTTCTGGTGGCAGATCATAAAGATCCTTATCCATCGCCTCGCCTGGATGCATCTTGTTAATGATGCCATCAAGACCTGCCATTAACAGCGCGGCAAAGGCCAGATAGGGGTTGGCCGTCGGGTCGGGGAAACGCACCTCGACACGTCTTCCCTTCGGGCTGCTGCTGTAGGGAAGGCGGATCGAGGCCGAGCGGTTGCGTGCCGAATAGGCCAGCATTACCGGCGCCTCAAAGCCAGGCACCAGCCGCTTGTAGGAATTGGTGCAGGGATTGGTGATCGCATTTAAGGCACGTGCATGCTTGATGACGCCACCTATGTAATACAGTGCTGTTTCTGACAGACCACCATATAAATTACCGGCAAAAAGATTCACGCCGTCCTTAAACAGCGACTGATTGACATGCATGCCTGAACCATTGTCACCAACCATGGGTTTGGGCATGAAGGTCGCGGTCTTGCCATAGGCGTGGGCGACATTGTGCACCACATATTTCAGTTTCTGCACCTCATCGGCCTTCTTGATCAGGGAGTTGAAGGCCACACCTATTTCGCACTGGCCGGCCGTAGCGACTTCATGGTGATGCACCTCGACCTTGAGACCGATCTCCTGCATGGCCAGACACATGGCTGCGCGAATATCATGTAATGAATCAACTGGTGGCACTGGAAAATAGCCGCCCTTAACACTCGGGCGATGACCCATGTTGCCATTGGGATAGACGCGCGCTGAGTTCCAGCCTGCTTCTTCGGAGTCGATCTTGACGAAGCTGCCGGACATATCAGCGCCCCAACGAATATCATCGAAGATGAAGAACTCTGGCTCCGGGCCGAAATAAGCAATGTCACCGATCCCCGTGGACTTAAGATATTCCTCGGCGCGACGGGCAATTGAGCGAGGGTCACGCTCATAGCCCTGCAACGTGGATGGCTCGGCAATATCACAGGTAATATTGATCATAGGCTCATCGGCAAAAGGATCCAGATAGGCCGTGCTGGTGTCCGGCATCAGCAACATATCTGACTCATTAATGTGCTTCCAACCAAGAATGGAAGAGCCATCGAAGGTCAGGCCATCGCTAAAGGTATCGAGATCGATCATGCCGACCGGATAGGTAACATGCTGTTCCTTGCCTATTGTATCGGTAAAGCGAAAATCGACGAATTTTGCGTTTGTTGCCTTGAACATCTCCAACACATTTTCAGCAGACATTTTTTGTCCCCAGGACTAGAAAGGTATAAAAAACCAGATCAAAAATTTTTAACTGTAGTAAATCGACAGCATGGCTATTTCCGGCACCTGACTCACCGCCTGCTGCAAGCTGGCGCCCAACTGCTCGCGCTCGCCCTCATCCATTGCCAAGGATAGAGGCAGATAGATCTCCACACGCAAACGGCCATTGAGATAGTGCAAGGTAATGCGCTGGATTTGGCTGGCGGCTGGAATATCCTGCCAGAACGTCTGCAGCCGCGCCAGCAGTTGCTGACGAGTGGGCAGATGTACGCTCAAGGCAATTTGCTCATCATTCTCTGGATCGATATGCACCAGCACATCCTGCACCTCCTCCACCTCACGCGTCACCTGTTGGCGCACCCGCTCACTGATGTAATGCCCCTCGGAAACACTGAGCAGAGAATTTACCTGTATATGCACATCAACCAGGGCTTCAGCGCCCATGCGGCGAGTACGCAGCTCATGCAGATGGTCAACGCCATCGACAGACTGTATTGCCTGGCGTATCGCATCCACCCGCTCGGCTTCCAGCGCAGTATCCACCAGTTCGCGCACTGCATGCCAGCCCAGATCCCAGGCAATCTTACCGATCATCAAGCCCACGCCGGCAGCGGCAATCGCATCCAGATAAGGCAGGCCAGCCATGGTACCGGCAATGCCAATGATTACGACGATGGAAGAAATGGCATCACTGCGATGGTGCCAGGCATTTGCCTTAAGCAAGTTGGAGCGAATTTTTTTGGCCACAATTATGGTGTAGTGGTAAAGCGCCTCCTTGACCATCACCGAGATGGCCGCCATTACCAGGGCAAGCAGACTTGGCATGGTCAGGCGTTCTGGGTGAAACAGCCGTGAACCTGCATCGTAGATAATGCCGATGGCCACCAGCAACAGCACCACACCGAGCGCCACTGTAAACACTGTTTCTATACGGGCATGGCCATAAGGATGATCCTCATCGGCCTCCTTGCTGCCGTGTTTGGCCGCCCAGATCACTATTGCATCGGTCAGCAGATCAGATAGTGAGTGGATGCCGTCTGCCACCAGGGCCGGTGAAGAACCTACGATACCGATGACAACCTTACCTGCGGTCAACAGCATATTCGCCAACGCCCCGACCAGGGTCACCCGCCGCGTGGCCTTGTAGCGCTGGTCGTCTTGCTTGCCCGCTGGCAAGAATACTGGCATGTGGCTATGTACCATCCCCCACCTCGATCTCGATAATCACCTCACCACTCTCGCTGCGTGTCGCCAATACCTTGTGACCATGAACACGACACCAGGCAGGAATGTCATGCAGCGCACCAGGATCGGTGCAAACCACCTGTAGTACATCTCCAGCTAACAGTTCGGCCACCTTGTTTTGTGTACGAATTACCGGCAAAGGGCAAAACAGGCGACGGGCATCGAGCTTATGTTGGCTCATACCACCCACTCCGGCAGGATCCCATCTGGCACCAGAGGCGCAACAAGCAATTCCTGCACTTTGCCTTGCAGGTCGGTTATCTGCACACTGACCTCATCGGCCATCTGCCCTTTGGAATAACGTGCCGTGATCTGCGCAGCCAAATGCAGCTCTGCAGCACTGACCTCGCCATCGAGCAAGACCAACGGGCCCATATGGCTGGTGCACTGCAAATGAACAAACCGCTTGCGATAACCGGCAAGAAAATTATTTTCACCTTCCTCGCGGCCAACGATCAACTTGTAATGTGGCGCTGGCCGAATATGCCTCCCCACCTTGAGCAGCATGATATCGTCCATCTCATATTCACGCCTGCCACGCGCCTGCCATAGATCGACCAGCTTGCGTGAGTAAGCTTCATCAGTCAAAAAACAGCAACCACCAGCCGGCGTGGCATAGTCAGTAATACCGAATTTTGCTGCCAGTGCCATCTGCGGTTTGCGTGTACGGCCGGAAAAATCATACAGCCTGTCTCTGTCCACCCAGCCTTCTCGTTCTGGCAAAGTGGGGGGCAAATTCTTCGCGCACAAAGGACGCAGAAGAAGATCATCTGCACCAGACTCACGCGCCACCACCGGCATGGTGTCCTTGCGTTGCGACATTGGCCGTTGTCCTGTCACCTCACCGGTGATGATGAAGTCGAAGCCGTGTTGTTCCATCCACTCCAGCGCCTTCTGCACCATGAACACCTTGCAGTCCAGACAAGGATTCATGTTTGCGCCATAGCCATGTTTGGGGTTTAGCAGGACGTCCTTGTATTCCTCAACTACATCGAGGATATGCAGCTTAATGCCCAGTTTCTCTGCCACCCAAAGCGCGTTATTGCGCTTGTCCTTGACCTGATCCTTGCGGCGAATAGCATGGGTATGTCCTTCCACACAAAATCCGGTGTAAAAATTAATCCCTTCAACGTGGATGCCTTGCTCCTGCATGACGCGCACGGCCAGCATGGAATCCAGGCCACCTGAAACCAGGGCTACAGCCCTGATCGGGCGTTGTGCGCGAGTGTTTTGAATTACGGACATGGGCTTCTGCTAGAGATGAGGCAAGAACGACATTTTACCCTAAGTTAGCCAACATGAGTTGAGGAGAGGAGGCAATACACCGTACTTTCAAATATCACCGGGGGCTAAACCCAATAAGCGGTACGTGTCATCATCCTTGCCATCTGCTGCATCAATTTCTTAATCAAGCCGGGCAGCTCGACACCACCAGCCCGCTGCGCCAGCTTTGCATGGTTGCTCTCGTCAATTTTCATCTGCTCCAGGATGGCGCGACTGCGCAGGTCTTGCCCAGGCAGTCGAGTCAGATGTTCATCGAGGTGACACACCACCTGTCGCTCGGTTTCCATCACAAAACCCAGACTCCATTTATCACCTACGGCACCTGCCAGTGCGCCTATCATCAGTGAACCTGTGTACCAGAGAGGATTGAGATAACTGACACGACTGCCGAGCTCATTGGCGCGTTGTGCACACCAGGCCAGATGGTCGTTTTCCTCCAGGGCTGCACTCTCCATTTGCGCGCGTACATCTGTTAGCCGCGCGGTCAGTGCCTGCCCCTGATAAAGCCCTTGTGCCGCCACCTCACCGGCATGATTGACACGCATCAGTCGGCCAGCAAGCTCACGCTCTGCAGTCGCCATTTCAGCTTCAGGCAGATCAGCAGCAGGGTTGCTGCGCTCGGTGAGCATCGGCTGACCAAATACCGTACGCAGGCCGTTATCAAAATTAAGCAATAGCTTGTCAACAGGAGAGTAATAACGCATGAAATTTCCTCATGAAGTGTTGCGTAGCTGTCGGGCCAGCAGAGATATCGGGTGCAAGACCTCTACTGCCAGACCGCGTTCGCGTAGTCCCGTTGCCAAATGCATGGCACAGCCAATATTAGCGCTGACCAGATAATCAGGGGACAGGTTTTCAACGGCTGTAATCTTGTCTGCCCGCAGCGCATCTGCCTCGGCTGGATATCTGCTGAGATAACTACCAGCCGCACCACAGCAACGATCATTGTGCGGCAGTGCGATCACTTTCAATTGTGGAATACGGCGCAACAGCTCATAAACCGATGCCTGGCCATGTAAAACATTACGTAGCGAGCAGGGCTCATGTACCGCCACTGTGGCAGGCAAAGACTGCAATGACAACTCATCATGCCAGGCCACATTGCTAAGAAACATGTTGATATCGATAACTCGACGAGCAAAATCATCCGCTCGCTCATCGTCCAGCAGCTCGCCGTATTCAGTCAACAAGGCACCACAACCACTAGCCACACTGATGATCGTCTCGACAGAATCGGGGAAGGCCGCAAGATTTTGCTGTGCCAATTCACGCACCCTTGTGCCATCACCTTGTTGCACATGCAGAGCACCACAGCAACCATGTGTTTTAGGAATATATACCGCATAGCCCAGGGCACTGAGTAGATGTCTGCTAGCGTGCAACACATTACGTTGCAACAGATCGCCAGTACAACCGACAAACAGCGCCACCTCACCACGCAACTCTCGCTGGGCTGGAGTGTATTCAGGCAATGCCTGACCTGTCTGACCTCTCGGCAAACCCTGCAACAAACGCCCCATTACACCCTTGCTCGGCAAATGTAGTTTTTGCGTCAAATACTGCATGCCGCTGATACGCAACAGTTGCAACACACGGCCTAGCAGCCGACGACGTGCAGGTGTCGCCAATGTATTGGCCAAGATGCTCGATGAGCCGGACTGATACAGATATTCCTGCATATTGCGCAGTAGGCGGCCATAGCGCACTTGCGATGGGCACATGGCCTCGCAAGCGCGGCAAGCCAGGCAATGGTCAAGATGCATACGCAAGCCGGCATCGGCCTGTAGCTGTGCGCGTGCCACGGCCTGCATCAAGGAAATACGCCCACGCGGCGATTCTGCTTCATGGCGAAACAGGCCAAAGGTAGGGCAATGTGGCAGACAAAGACCGCACATTACACAGCGGTCAGTATCGGCAATGATTTGAGCTTGTAGGTCCAAGGGAATTCATGCGGGGAAAATGAGTTGCCATGATAAACTACCGCGTAGCACGGTAACAGGCAAAGCCTATGCACTACTTCAAATATCATGTTTTTTTCTGCACCAACCAGCGCGAGGGCAAGCCCTGTTGCCAGGATAACAATGCCCAGGCACTGCGTGACCACGCCAAGGCCGAAGTCAAAAAGCGCGGCCTGACAGGTGTGGGGGGAGTGCGCATCAATAGTGCCGGCTGCCTCGATCGCTGCGCAGAAGGGCCTGTCATCGTGATCTATCCAGAAGGAACCTGGTACAGCTACGTCGACCAAGAAGACATCGACGAGATCATTGAACAGCACTTGCAACAAGGTCGCGTCGTCGAACGGCTGAAGATATAACAGCAGGAAGCACGAGGCGCATCAATCGCGAGTAGTCTTTCTCAAATTTGGGACGGCCCCGTCAATTTATCTAACTGCCGCAACAGCATCAGCGGCCTTTTCGCTTGCCAGCGATCTTTTGATCCTCGGTAATTTCCAATGTCAGCCCTTCCAGCCCTGAGGTAAGTTCTTCTGGCGTGTCGATATCACCCAGCTTGATCATCAGGCGAACCTCGTTGGCAGAATCGGCATTGCGCAGGGCTTCATACTCGCTGATGTAACCGTCGCGATACAGCTCATACAGGGCCTGATCGAAGGTGCGCATGCCTATCTGTGCGCCTTTCTTCATTTGTTCCTTCAGGCCATGCACCTCACCCTTGAGGATTAGGTCGGCGATGAGTGGGGTGTTTATCATGATCTCAACAGCAACACGACGGCCTTGACCATCAGCACGCGGAATAAGGCGCTGGGCGATGACAGATTTCAAGTTCAACGACAGATCCATCAATAGCTGCGGTCGCCTGTCTTCCGGGAAGAAGTTGATAATACGATCCATCGCCTGATTGGCATTGTTGGCGTGCAAGGTCGCCAGACACAGATGACCGGTCTCGGCAAAGGCTATGGCATGCTCCATGGTTTCACGGTGCCGGATTTCACCGATAAGGATAACGTCTGGCGCCTGGCGCAAGGTGTTGACCAGGGCATCTTCAAAACTGTCGGTATCTATGCCTACCTCACGCTGGGTAACTATGCAGCTCTTGTGCTGGTGAATATATTCGATAGGGTCTTCCACGGTAATGATATGGCCGTGGCTGTTGGTATTGCGATAGTCAACCATCGCTGCCAGCGAGGTGGATTTACCTGAGCCAGTACCACCGACAAACAACACGATGCCGCGTTTGGTCATAGCGATATCGGTAAGGATCGGCGGCAGTGTGAGGTCGGTAAATGTTGGGATCTTGGTTTCAATCTTGCGCAGCACCATGCCAGCCTGGTTGCGCTGCTGAAAGACATTGACACGGAAACGGCCGATGCCGGGGCGGGACAGGGCAAAATTACATTCCCTTGTGCGCTCGAAGGTCTCACGCTGTTCTTCATTCATGATGGAGTAGACGATCTGCCGCGCCTGGTCTGGTGTCAGACTGGCCTTGGCAACCGGAGAAATGCTGCCATCGACTTTCATGCTGGGCGGGATGCCCGTCGTAATGAACAGGTCGGAGGCGTTTTTATGCACCATAAGCTTGAGCAGTTGATCGAAATCCATGCCGGGTTTCTCCTGATGGTTTATCTGAAGGCGTCGCGGTTGACCGCTCTTATAGCTGCTTCCTGCTTGCTGATAACACCACGTTTGACCAACTCAAGCAGGTTCTGGTCGAGTGTTTGCATACCGAACTGCTGACCGGTCTGGATCGCTGAATACATCTGCGCAACCTTGTCTTCACGGATCAGGTTACGTATGGCTGGTGTGCCGATCATAATTTCATGGGCAGCAACACGTCCCCCACCTATTTTCTTCAATAGGGTTTGCGATATGACGGCACGCAGAGATTCAGACAGCATGGAACGTACCATGTCTTTTTCTGCCGCCGGAAAGACGTCGATAATGCGGTCTATGGTCTTGGCCGCTGAGCTGGTGTGCAAAGTGCCAAAGACCAGATGACCGGTCTCAGCAGCAGTCAGTGCTAGCCGGATGGTTTCCAGGTCGCGCAACTCACCAACCAGGATGATATCGGGGTCTTCACGCAGAGCCGAGCGCAGCGCCTCGTTGAAGCCCAGGGTGTCGCGATGTACCTCGCGCTGGTTAATGAGGCACTTTTTGGATTCGTGGACAAATTCGATCGGATCTTCGACCGTGAGGATATGACCGTAATCCATATTGTTTTTATAGTCGATCATGGCGGCAAGAGTGGTGGACTTGCCCGAGCCGGTAGGCCCGGTAACCAGGACTATGCCGCGCGCGTTATCGGAGACTTCCTTGAAGATGGGCGGCGTATTCAGGTCTTCCAGGCTAAGGATCTTCGAGGGAATAGTACGAAAGACTGCACCGGCGCCACGATTCTGATTGAAGGCATTCACGCGGAAGCGGGCCAGACCCTTTATTTCAAAAGAGAAGTCGGTTTCAAAGAACTCTTCGTAATCCTTACGCTGCTTGTCGTTCATGATGTCGTACACCATCCCATGCACCTGCGCATGCTCCAGCGGCGGCACATTAATCCGGCGCACATCGCCATCTACACGGATCATTGGCGGCAGGCCAGCGGAAAGGTGCAGGTCGGAGGCGCCATTCTTGACGCCAAAAGCGAGAAGTTCGGTAATATCCATATTCACACCCACAAGTCAGTTGTTCGTCAGGAATTCTGCATAACAGTATAACGCCTCTCCCGCAGATTTCATCCGGGCGTATGGATGCGGGCCGAGGACAAGACGCAAGGTGACACAACGGTCGTTGCCTTGCGCCTGCCTGCGCAACATAACACCCGGCGCAGTGGCCCGCCTCAATGCCCCGCTGGTAAGGAAAGATAGCAGACTATTTTAGTTTTCATGCAAATAGAAACAATTCGTTGTAATCTCAACAAAACCAGGGCTTTTTCTCACGCCATAGTGGAATATCCGGGTTCTCCATGACGCACAATTTTGATGATATTCATGCCCGTCTTGCCGCAGTGCAGGACTCCATTCAGCAGCTGGCTGTGGCCCATCATCGCGCCGCCGACGCGGTTGCCTTATTGGCCGTAAGCAAGACCCAGCCAGCAGCCGCACTACGCGCAGCAGCGACCGCTGGCCAGCGCCTATTTGGTGAAAACTATCTACAAGAGGCCCTGACCAAGATGGCTGAGCTTGCCGACCTTGAGCTTGAATGGCATTTTATTGGCCCCTTGCAGAGTAACAAGACCAGGCCGATCGCCGAGCACTTTGCCTGGGTACACAGCGTCGATCGTCTTAAGCTGGCCGAACGCCTGTCGGCACAGCGGCCAGAAAGCCTGCCAGCGCTGAATATCTGTCTACAAGTGAATATCAGTGACGAGGACACTAAATCAGGTTGTTCATTGGACGAGTTGCCAGCCTTGGCGCAGGCCGTGGCTGCCCTGCCGCATTTGCGCCTGCGCGGGTTAATGGCCATTCCAGTGCCGGCTGTCGGGCTGGAGCAGCAGCGCTTGCCGTTTCGCCGCCTGTATACTGCCCAACAGCAGCTCATCACCGCAGGTTTGCCACTGGATACACTGTCGATAGGCATGAGCGATGACATGGAAGCTGCTATAGCTGAAGGTGCCAGCATAGTGCGTGTTGGCACAGCGATTTTTGGTGCACGAAAATAAACCAGTGATTTCAGCAGTATAATTGCGACTTATCTCAAGCATGGGTTATTGCATGATGACAACAATCGGTTTTATCGGTGGCGGCAATATGGCGCGCAGTCTCATTAATGGGCTGCTTGCCAACGGACTGTCGCCTGAAAGTGTGTGGGTAGCAGAGCCTGATGAGGCGCGGCGTGCCGAACTGGCTGCCAGTCTTGGCGTGCAGGTCTGTGCTGACAATACAACGGTAGTGGCGACGGTCGAGGCCTTGGTACTGGCCGTCAAGCCGCAACAAATGCAGACGGTATGCGAGGAAATCGCCGCCACAGCACAGCGACACAGGCCGCTGATTATTTCCATAGCCGCCGGTCTGCGTCTGGCTGCACTTGAGCATTGGCTGGGGGCAGGCCTGGCGCTGGTGCGCACTATGCCCAACACGCCGGCACTGGTACAGTGCGGCATGACTGCCCTGCTGGCCAATGCCCAGGCAAATACCGAACAACATGCATTGGCCGAGAGTATTTTGCGTGCCGTCGGCATGACCTTATGGCTGGATAATGAGGCACAGATGGATGCAGTAACAGCATTGTCCGGTAGCGGGCCTGCCTATTTCTTTCTGGTTATGGAGGCAATGCAGCAGGCAGGTGAACAACTTGGTCTGAGTGCAGACACGGCTCGGAGCCTTACCCTGCAGACGGCACTGGGTGCGGCAACAATGGCCACTGAATCCAGTGCACCACCAGCAACGCTGCGTCAACAAGTTACCTCGCCTGGTGGCACTACCGAACGGGCCATAGGCATCTTGCAGCAAGGTGGCCTGGAGAGCTTGTTTGCCCACGCCTTGACTGGCGCACGTGATCGCTCGGCGGAATTGGCTGAGCTGCTTGGAGGTGGCCGATGAATTCCTATCTGACCTCGCCTGTAACATTTGTACTGTCGACAATATTCAGTCTGTACATCCTGCTGGTCATGCTGCGGTTTCTGCTGCAGTTGGTGCGCGCCGATTTCTATAATCCCTTAAGCCAATTCATCGTCAAACTAACCAACCCCTTGCTACGCCCGTTGCGCCGCCTCATTCCTGGCTGGCGCGAAGTAGATATAGCATCGCTTATACTGATGCTACTGTTGCAGATGCTCGCAGTCAGCCTGGTCTTCGTGCTGACCGGCAGGAACATCACTGCATCAACCTTAGTAATTGTTGCGTTGGCACAATTAGTGGATCTCACCTTCAACGTATTTATCTTTGCCATCCTGATTCAGGCCCTTTTAAGTTGGATCAACCCTGGCACCTACAACCCAATCAGCGCGGTATTGTTCAGCCTGACCCAGCCAGTGCTGCAGCCGGTGCGCCGTCTGATCCCGCCGATCAGTGGCTTTGACCTGTCGCCGCTGGTGGCGATCGTCGGCCTACAGGTGTTGCGTATGCTGGTGATGCCATTGTTTGGCATATTTGCTGGCGGGGCGGGTTGGTGAGTTGGTATCGCTGGCAAGGAGAGGATTTACTGCTTGCCGTCCAGCTACAGCCGAGGGCGAGCCGGGATGAGATCGTCGGCCCTCATGGGGATGCACTAAAAATTCGTCTTACCGCCCCGCCGGTGGACGGCCAGGCCAACGCCTGCTTGATCAAGTTTCTTGCCAAGGCCTTTGGCGTCAGCCGCAGCCAGGTCAGGCTGGTAAGCGGTGAGACGGCACGCAACAAGCAGGTTCGCATCGTGCATCCTGGCAAATTACCGCCAGCGGCAATGATTCAGGCTTTATTCTAATTACTGGATTCTTATATATTAAGCAATGTCTGGACAGGCATCGCCCACACGCAATAACACCAAGGACAGAAGGCAGACTATGACCAACCAGCGCTTTGATCAACAAATGCAGGCCTACGGCCAATGGAAGACCATACTGCTCAACAGTATTGAGCGCTATCAGCAGTGGCTGAACAGCAATGACATGACCGAGGCCGAGAATGAATTGCTGATCTACGAGGCACTTGAGTCCTTGCGTGCAGATCGCCTGACCATCGCCTTTGTCGCCGAATTTTCGCGTGGCAAGACTGAGCTTATCAACGCCATCTTCTTTTCTGAATATGACCGTCGCTTGCTGCCCTCTGGAGCGGGCCGCACCACCATGTGTCCTACCGAGCTGTTCTGGGATGGGATTGCCGACAAGGGCTATGTGCGCCTGCTGCCTATCGAAACACGTTCCAATGACAAGCCTATTGCCGACTATAAACTGGAGCCGATGCATTGGACCCACATAGATCTGGATCTGAGCTCGCCGGCCAATCTGGCCGAGGCCTTTCAGGAGATCGTCAAGACACGGCAGGTAAGCCTGGATGAGGCAAGAGCACTAGGCTTGTATAGCGATACTGATGCCGCGCTGCACATGAAAAATGGCAAGCTACCCAGCAAGATAGATATCCCCATGTGGCGCCATGCCCTGATTAGCTTCCCTCATCCCCTGCTCAAGCAAGGTTTGGTGATCCTCGACACTCCAGGTCTTAATGCACTGGGCACCGAGCCTGAACTGACTCTCAGCATGCTGCCCAATGCCCAGGCAGTGGTATTTGTGCTGGCGGCCGATACCGGCGTAACCAAATCTGATCTGGAGATGTGGCAACACAACGTCAAACCACTGCGCAGTGGCCACAAGAAAGGGTTGATCGTCGTACTCAACAAGATCGATACGCTATGGGATGATCTGAAGGCACCTGAGCATATTAGTAGCATCATCAAAGAACAATGCGAGCGCGCCGCACAAACGCTGGGTATTGAAACTGGCCAGGTCTATCCCACCTCGGCACAGAAAGGTTTGCTGGCCAAGATCCGCCATGATGAAGAGCTATTGCTGGCCAGCAACATCCCTGTGCTCGAAAATGTCCTCGCCAACGACGTGTTGCCCTATAAACAGAGCCTGGTGCGTGAGCACATTCTCAGCAGCATAGGCAGACTGGTAAAGGAATCACATGACATTCTGGCTGCACGCCTGGCTTCAGCGCGTCAACAATTAGCTGAACTGCAAGGGCTATCCGGCAAGAATAATGAAGTTATTGAACTGCTGATGAAAAAGACGCGTGATGAGCAGGTGGCCTATTACAAGAATGTGGAAAGCTTTCAGGCAAACCGCAAGATCATCGATGAACAATCCCGGCGCCTGGCAGACACCATCAACATGGCATCACTGGATCAGCTGGTTGCCGATACCCGCAAGTCCATGGCAGATAGCTGGACCACACATGGCCTGAAGCATGGCATGAAAACATTTTTCAATGGCATCAACACTCGCATGTCTGAAGTCTCGGATTTTGCCGATCAACTCAATCGCCTGGTGATCACTATCTACCGTACCTTCCACAAAGAACACGGTATCGCTGAAATAAGACCCCCGCTGTATTCACTCACTAAATACAAACAGGAGTTCCAGCAGCTATATCAGGAGGCTGAGGCCTTTCGCACCAGCCCGATGACCACGATGACCGAGCAACACTATGTCATCAAGAAATTTTTCATCTCTCTGGTCAGCCATGTGCGCAATATCTTCTTTAAGGCGCAGCGCGACTCCGAGGCCTGGAGCAAGGCGGTGATGTCGCCCCTGGTCAAACAAATCAAAGGGCACAAGGAGATGATGGAACAGCGCCTGGAAAATCTGCGCCGCATCAATGAATCGCGCGACACCCTGCAGGAGCGCATCGACGAACTGGAGAAGTCCACTGCCACGATCCTGAAGCAATATATCGAGGTGCGCAGTATCCTTGATACACTCAATCAACCGTTGGAAGCAGTCGAAGAACCGACACAGCTGGCGGCGGTTCAGGTTGGTTGAAAAATTTCACCAGCATAGGCTGCGCCGAGGTGCAGCAATCGCAAATGTCTGCCTGACGCCCTTGCAACATGACGTTCCGTCGGTAGACGTCACCCCCGCGCAGAGGCGGAGGTTCAGTTTTTTCCAACGCCTGGATTCCCGCCTGCGCGGGAATGACAGATCAGAATCAAGCGCGCTTCTCCCCTGCGCGGGAATGTCAAAATAGATGCAGTTATTTCCCCGAAAGCGGCTAAAGCTCCCCTCTCCCGCTGGCGGGAGAGGGGCCGAGGGAGAGGGTGGAAAAGCTTTTCACATTCGTTCGTGCGGTCTTTTATTGCGCGGGAATGACCACTTTTCGACTTTGCTTACATTTTTTTTAATACCACTGGATTCCCGCCTGCGCGGGAATGACAGGACAGGCGCAGGTCTCTTGCATTCGGCGCAATGACCGCTGGTTATTGCGTCCTTGCTTTGCTCAGCACAACCTGTGTTTGCTGATGAAATATGTTGGTTAGCCTGCCAGCAGCAGGGCCTCGGCGAGCATATAAACACCAAAGCCCAGAACTATCAGCCCTGCCGTGCGACGCACCCACAATAGCCGCAGCCAGGCGGCGAGCTTACCTGCGACCAGACCCATGGTGAGCAGGTTGGGCAAGGTTCCGATACCAAAGGCCAACATCAGCAAGGCACCTTGCAACGGGCTACCGGAAGAAATTGACCAAATCAGCGTGCTGTAAACCAGACCACAAGGTAACCAGCCCCAGACCAGCCCCAGTGCCAGCGCATTCAAGGGCGAACGCACGGGGATGAAGCGTCGACCGATCGGTTCGAGGTAGCGCCATAGCGACTGACCAAGCCGCTCCACCCGCGCCAAACCAAACCACCAGCCACCAAGATAAAGCCCCATTGCCACCAGAAACAGGCCAGCCAGAGCCAGCATACCGAGGCGGATTTCATGCAATGTCCCCATCGCTGCCGCCACCATGCCTAACCCGCCCATGAGGGCACCGGCAAAGGTATAGCTGAGCAAACGGCCGCCATTGTAACCCAGCAGATAGGGCAGAAAGCGCAAGGGACGACCGCGCACTTCTTCCGGCAAACCAAATGACAGTGCACCAACTATGCCGCCACACATGCCAACGCAATGTACGCCGCCAAACAGGCCGACAAAGAAGGCTGCTACATAGGATATCTCGGCATGCATTATTTTATCCGTTTATCATGAGGCTTGCGATGTATCATAGCCGTTTAACTATTCTTGCCCCAACACCATGTCGCCAAAATTATTACATTCCAAGCTGTTTTGGGTAGGTTTACTATATTTTGCCGAAGGCTTTCCCCTTGGCGTCTTTTTCGATGTCTTTCCGGTGCATTTTCGCCAGCAGGGTGTCAATCTCTCGGATATAGGTTTTCTTAGTCTGCTGGGCCTGGCCTGGACACTGAAATTTATTTGGGCCCCGGCGGTGGATCATTACCGCCATCATCGCCGCTGGATGGTTGCCGCTGATCTGGGTATGGGGCTGGTCATGCTGGCCTTGGCCATACACGCAGATTTCGGCCCATGGATCTGGTTCGCTATAGGAATTTTTACCCTGCTCTCGGCGACCAACGATATCGCCATCGACGGCTACACGATTGAGTTGCTGGACAAACGTGAGCTGGGACGTGCCAATGGTCTGCGTATCGGCTTTTACCGTGTTGGCATGCTGGCGGCTGGCTTTATCCTGATCCTGAGTGATTACATCGGCTGGGCTGGCACCTACCTAGCTGCTGCAGGCATATTTGTCCTGCTGGCGCTGGCCTGCTGGCAAGCGCCAAAAGAACGCGTGGTGGAGCAAATCAAGAGTTTGAGTCTGCGTAACGAATTACGTGGCCTGCTCCATCATCCCCTGCCACTGGCTGGTGTGTTATTGTTTTTGCTGGGCACCCTGTGGCTTGTCAACCGCAGCACCCATTGGTCGGCTGACTATCCATATTTTTGGCTCATTGCCTTGCTGCTCGCCGCTGGTATCTGGTCTAGCGGATTGTTGCGCCACTGGCGCAACAACAATAACACTGCTGCAGACGCGTCTGCCTTGCGCCAAGGGCCAATGTTTGGCACCTTGCTGAGCATGTTGGCACGTCCATATATGCTGCCAGTCATCGGCTTTATCCTGATCTTCAAACTGGGCGATGCGGCAATGGGCTTCATGGTCAAGCCTTTTTGGGTCGATGCTGGCTTTTCCGCCAGCCAAATCGGCACAGTTTCGGTCAATCTGGGCCTCGTGTTGTCGATTGCCGGCGGCATAGTCGGTGGCTGGTATACCGACCGTGTAGGCATCTTCCGTGCCTTGTGGGTATTGGGGCTTTATCAGATTGCCTCCAACCTGGGCTACGTCTGGGCCGCAACGACGCTGCCCATAGGTGTTGAAAATGCCCTCATTCCCTTTTCCCACAAGCTGCTTATGTATGCCGCCAGCGGCACCGAATCATTTACCGGCGGGCTTGGTACTGCTGCCTTCCTTGCCTTTCTCATGGCCATCGTCGACAAACGCCACTCTGCCACCGAGTATGCGCTACTGTCCTCGGTATTTGCCCTAAGCCGTTCACTGGCCGGCTGGGCAGGTGGCTTTGGTGCCGAGGCGATGGGTTATGCAGATTACTTCCTGTTGACCGTCTTTCTTGGTTTCCCCGCCTTTTTGTTGTTGCCCTGGGTTGCGCGCATGCTTGATTCGAATGTCGCAACCAGACAGGTGACAAAAACATAATACTGATTAGCCAGCATATTTCATCAAGACCTGTGACAGGCGCTACTGAAATACATAGGCTACAGCGCGTAATCATAATCCAGGATCAACGGCGCATGATCGGAAAAACGCTGGTCTTTGTAGATCGTGGTAGCGCGCACCTTATCTTTTAGTCCAGGGCTAATCACCTGATAGTCGATGCGCCAACCCACATTTTTCGCCCAAGCCTGCCCACGATTAGACCACCAGGTATATTGCTCGGGCCGTGAGTCCAGCAAACGGAAGGCATCGAGGTATCCCCACGGACCAAACAGCTGATCCAGCCAGGCACGCTCTTCCGGCAGGCAACCAGAATTTTTCTGGTTGCTTTTCCAGTTTTTGATGTCAATTTCCTTGTGCACGATATTCAAATCACCACAGATGATCCATTCGCGAGGCTGGTCACGCATATCCTGCAAACGTCGGCCAAAGCGCTCGAGAAAACTGAATTTCACCTGCTGGCGTTCATCGCCCGAAGAACCGGATGGCAGATAAAGCGAGACAGCGCTCAAAGGGCCAAAATCTGCCTGTATATACCGACCTTCAGCATCCATGTCGGCAAAGCCATCACCCAGTTCCGTGATGATCCGATCAGGTTTGTGCCGTGTATAGATAGCCACACCGCTATAGCCTTTTTTCTCGGCATCTACAAAATATGCATGATAGCCGGGTGGAAAATGCAGCTCTTCATCGAGCTGATGTTCCTGTGCCTTTGTTTCCTGCACACAGACCACATCCGGCTGTTGAGCAAGCATCCAAGCAAAAAATCCTTTGTTACTGGCAGAACGGATACCGTTGAGGTTGGCGGTAATGATACGCATGTAATAACCTGTGAATAAAGCTAAAACAATAGAATAACCTGAACTAGGTAGCTTGGGCTAAACTACAGCCTCCCCTGACTATCGGTGAGCAGCATGCAAGGTTACAAGCGCGAATTTATTCAGTTTGCCCTGGACAACCAGGTCTTACGCTTCGGTCAGTTCACACTCAAATCAGGCCGTATCAGTCCTTATTTTTTCAATGCCGGCTTATTCAACACTGGCGCACAGCTAGCCCGTCTTGGCCGTTATTATGCCGCAGCAATAAAAGATTCCGGGCTTGTCTTTGATACGCTATTTGGCCCTGCCTACAAGGGCATACCGCTGGTCAGCGCGGCGGCAATTGCCCTCGCTGAGCAGCATGATTGCAACATTCCCTGGTGTTTTAATCGCAAAGAGACCAAGGACCATGGCGAAGGCGGCAATATTGTTGGTGCAGCCTTGCAGGGCAGGGTTTTAATCATTGACGATGTCATTACCGCAGGCACGGCAATACGCGAGTCGATGGAGATCATTGACCAGGCTGGTGCCAAGGCCGCTGGTGTCGTCATTGCTCTGGACAGACAGGAGCGTGGCAAGGACAAGCTGTCGGCAATCCAGGAAGTAGAGCAGAGCTACGACATGCGGGTAGTAAGCATCATCACCCTGGCAGATCTATTGCAATTCCTTGCAGATGATCCAGCCTTGCAGCAGCATCTGGCAGCTGTACAGGCTTATCGGGCAGAATATGGTGTATGAATCAGCAAGCTCTCAGGCTGAACACATACTTAACAATCCACCGTGTAAGCCCTTGAAATCTGGTACGCCGCGCACACATTCCTGCGTGCTCGACGGCCGCATGCAAAGCGACTGGCAAGCCGGTATGCTAAATGTTAACTACTGAAGATACGAGGGAGATAATCTTCATGTCCAAACGTTTTTTGGCTTTGCCGTTATTGTGCATTCTGGCGTGTCTGGCCGCTCCAATCAATGCACTGGCGGCGATCAAATGCTGGACAAACAAAGATGGTGTGCGTGAATGCGGCAATATTGTGCCGCCTGAATATGCCCAGAAAGAAGTTCAGGTCATAAATGAAAAAGGGATTACAGTCGAAGTAAAGGAACGTGCCAAGACAACAGAAGAACTTGAGCAAGAACAAAGTGCAAGAGCCGAAGAAGAGGCCAGGATTGCCGCGGAGAAAAAACGCAATGAAAAGAGGGCGGCTCACGATCACCTGTTGTTATCCACCTACACGACAGAAGCAGAATTGCTGGCAGCACGTGATCGAATCACGGACGCTATTGATGGCACCATCGAAGTCACCAGAGCGATAATTAGTCAGTTGAACAACAAACTTGATGGCCTGAAAAGACGCGCGGCTTCACTGGAGCGTGCCGGCAAACCAGTCTCTATGGAACTTAAGGATGATATGGCGATGCTTGACCGACGAATCATTGACAAACAAGAATATATTCAAAACAAACAACAGGAAAAAATGTTGTTAATAGAAAGATATGAGGCTGATCTAAATCGCTATCATGAACTAAAAAATATCAAGCCTTAAAAGGCAGATTAAAAACTGGTGCTTTCCATGAAATATACGATTCACAGCATAACGCCCCAGCTAAGCTGACGACACCGGGTAGCGCAGCAGTTTCGCGCACTTGATTTACTTAGGAGATCAAAGTGATGTGAAGATACGGGAGTTCACCCGTACATTCAGGATTGAAACAGGCCACGCGCCAGCAGCGGCCATTGCAGCTCCCATAGCTCCAGCGGCGAGCGCTTGAAGCCGCTGCGCACGTATTGCGCCATGGCACCATGGGCATTGGCGACCAGCAGGTTGGCAATGGCTGCAATTGGCGTACCCACAGCAAGCTGACCGGCCATCTCTCCCTCGCGCAGCACCTGTTTGAATTGTGTTTCTATACGATCGTAGAACTGGCCGATACGCAGGCGTAAGCGCTCAGTTTCTCCTACCAGCGCATCGCCCATCAGGATGCGGGTAAGCCCAGGATTGCGCGCTGAAAATCCCAACAGAACCTTCATGATCAACTCGCAACGCAGCACTGCATCTTTCTCATCAGCAAGGATGCGGTTGATAAGCGAGAAGACGGTATTTTCAAGAAACTCAATCAACCCCTCGAACATCCTGGCCTTGCTGGGAAAATGACGATAAAGTGCCGCCTCGGAAACTCCTACAGCGCGCGCAAGACTGGCGGTGGTGATGCGCTCGCCAGGATTGGTTTCCAGCTCATGCGCCAGTGCCTCAAGGATCTGTTGGCTGCGTGAAGGTTTGTCGTTATTCATGCAGCCTCATCATTTTTAATCAGCGTGCCCACGCCAGCATCGGTAAAGATCTCCAGCAACAGGGCGTGCTCGACCCGCCCATCAATGATATGGCTGGTCTTGACGCCATTTTTGACCGCCTCCAGTGCAGTAGCGATCTTGGGGATCATGCCGCCACTGATCGTACCGTCGGCGATCAGCTCATCGACACGCGCGGCGCTCAGCCCGGTGAGCAATTGACCGTTCTTGTCTAGCACACCGGTGGTATTGGTCAGCAGGATCAATTTCTCTGCCTTAAGTGTTTCTGCCAGCCGACCAGCCACCAGATCGGCATTTATATTATAGGACTGACCCTCTTCACCCACGCCAACCGGCGCGATCACTGGCACAAAGCCCCCCGCATAAAGCAGCGATACTATCGCCGGGTCGATGTCCGTGACCTCACCAACCAGACCAAGATCTATAAGCTCGTCCTGTTTATCGCGATTTTTCATCAGAAGTTTTTTGGCCTTGATCAATCCACCATCCTTGCCCGTCAAACCCACGGCACGACCACCATGCTGATTGATCAGATTGACGATCTCCTTGTTTACCAGGCCGCCCAATACCATCTCCACTACATCCATGGTCTCGCGATCGGTAACACGCATGCCCTGGATGAATTCGCCCTGCTTACCAATGCGCTTGAGCAACTCGTTAATCTGTGGGCCACCGCCATGTACCACTACTGGATTGATGCCAACCAGTTTCATCAATACGACATCCTGGGCAAAACAATGCTTCAGGTGTTCCTCGGTCATCGCGTTGCCACCGTATTTGATGACTATAGTTTTACCGATAAAACGACGAATATAAGGCAGCGCTTCGGTGAGAATGCGAGCCTTTTGCATTGCTGCGCTAATATCCAGACTCATGGCTTTTCCTGGTGGTTATGATTTTGCTGATCATCTTCATCCAGCTCCTCAACTATCATGGAGCTATCGTTCATGAACATGAGCGAGGAAGGCAAGTCTTCTCCTTCTGGCAGCTCCTCAACGAGTACGTCCTTATCCTTGGCTTGCTTTTGCATAAGTTCTGCCTGCCTGGCATTGGTTACAACATCTTTAGGTTGCTGTTGTGCCAGATGTGCTTCCAGAGTGGAAAGCACATCCAGTGACTCACTTAGTTTGACCTCGAAATTATGCTGACGACGGCCACTCCACATCTCGACAGCCTGTTTGACGATGCTCACCAGATCATTTCGCACCACGCGGCCTATGATAAGACCAGAGCCGAGCACGGCAAGCAGCAACACCAACAGGGCAATAGCGAAGCTGGTAAGCAAACCAAGCTGCTCAGGGACGCTGACTGCGGCCAGGCTGCCTGGCGTCCAGTACCTGAGCTGCCACACCGTACCTGCCACCGTGACAGCATGGCCGCTTGAGCGTTCACTGAGCTGCTTATCGCCTGCGCTGACCAGTGGCAATAATTTGTTCTCAACTGCCTGATAAAGCTCGACATAACCACCCATAGACGGTAGCAAAGATGTCACCCGGCTCTGTAGTATGGCTGCGTCCATGGCCACCAGTACAGTACCAAGGATCTGCCCATCGGCTCCAACTACAGGGCGGAGCAGGTCGATATGCCGTGACTTGCCGGCATGAACCTCCAGCGGCGGCTCCTCGCCTGCCTCAGCGAGGCGTACAAGCTCCAGACAGGCGTAACCTAGTGGTGGTTCGGTAGTTTCATCGGGTTGCTCATCTCCCAGGGCAATGAAACGCACCCGCAACACGCTGGGGAAAATTGTCTGCAACTGACCAAGTTGCTCGTTCAATCTGGCCTGATCGCCAGTAGATACGAGCTCATTAATCTCCTGACTACGACCTATAGTGGCAATAATATCAGTGTAACTGCTCAGCTGGCCGGCCAGTGCATCGGCCATGCGCTCAGTATGGGCATGCATAATGGCGTCGCGCCGTTCCTGCCCTACCAGCGAAAATTGCAGATAAACAAGGACCGCAAGCACCAGCAAGATAATGCTGGAGCTCAGCAACAAAGGGATGAACAGGGAGCGAAGATTCAAGCCCTGGACAGGCTTGACGGGCTGTTCCACGCTCGTGGCCTCGACAGCGGCGTCTTTAGTGGTCTTTTTACGCGAGAACAGCTTCATGGCATGAGCATCCTGTAGTTGAAAAGCCTGCCCGGCCTATGCCTGGGCGTAGGAGGAATAACTCATCGACTCATAATGTTTATTGTCAATAATTGACGTTGATACTGGTTATTTGCCGGTATGACCAAAGCCGCCATGGCCACGCGTGCTGACAACAAATTCATCCACAACCTCAAAGCTGGCCTGCACCACAGGAACAAAAACCATTTGTGCAATACGCTCCCCTGGCTGAATAGTAAATGGATCAGCTGAGCGATTCCAGCATGAGACAAAGACTTGTCCCTGATAATCACTGTCGATGAGACCGACCAGATTACCCAGCACAATGCCATGTTTATGCCCCAGACCAGAGCGCGGCAATAGTACCGCTGCCAGCGCCGGATCATTTATATGCAGCGCAATACCTGTCGGAATCAAATGTGTCTCGCCAGGCTTGATCTCAAGTACGCCATCTATACAGGCTTGCAGATCTATACCGGCTGAGCCTGTAGTTGCATAGCCAGGTAGCGGGAATTCACTGCCGATGCGGGGATCGAGGATCTTCAGCTTTATTTTTTTCATTCTTTCCTGTTCACTTTCTGTTTTTGTAATGCTCGGCTATCAATGCCACCAACTCTCTTGCCAATTGCTCCTTGGGGGCTTCTGCCAGACTGGTTTGTCCATCAGACCAAAACACCTGCAAGGCATTGTGCTCGACCTCAAAACCGCAGCCATCGCCCACCCAATTAGCAGCGATCATGGCCAGATTCTTTTCTTTTAACTTCTGCCGTGCGTATTGTTCCAGATCATTGGTTTCAGCGGCAAAACCAACAGCAAATACCTGTGGCCGTTTTGTGCTGATACTGGCCAGGATATCCGGGTTGCGCGTCAACGCTAGTGACAGCTCGGCTTGGTTTTTTTTAATCTTTGCTGCAACTTCGATTGCCGGTCGATAATCAGCCACGGCGGCCGTTGCCACCAGCAGATCAAATGTTTCAGCTTCCACCGCCGCCAACATGTCTTGTGCTGACACCACATCGACACGACGCACCCTGGGCGGTGTAGTCAGACTGACAGGGCCAGCCACCAGGATCACCTCGGCTCCAGCCGCGGCCAGCGCTGTGGCAATGGCAAAGCCCATCCGGCCAGAACTACGGTTACTGATAAATCGCACCGGATCGATGGCCTCGCGTGTCGGCCCGGCGGTAACCAGGGCGCGAACACCAGCCAGAGATCCATCAGCAAGCAATTGTTCACTGCGCTGCAACAACTCAACTGGCTCCAGCATCCGGCCTGGCCCCAGCTCGCCACAGGCCTGTTCGCCATGGTCGGGGCCAAACAAGTTTACACCACGGGCCAGCAGTCGCTGGATGTTCTCCTGGGTGGCCATTGCCTGCCACATCTGCTGATTCATCGCTGGTGCCACGGCAAGTGGTGCATCACTGGCCAGGCAGAGTGTGGTGAGCAGATCATCGGCCTGACCACCGGCCAGACGGGCAAGAAAATTGGCGCTGGCCGGCGCAACCAGAATCAGCTCGGCCCAACGGGCCAGTTCGATATGATCCATGCCAGCCTCGGCGTTGGCATCAAACAGCTCGCTGCGCACCGGCTGCCCTGACAGGGCTTGCAAGGATAAAGGCGTGATGAATTCCATCGCTCCGCGCGTCATTACCACTAGCACCTGTGCGCCGGCGCGGCGCAATAGCCGCACCAGCTCTGCCGCCTTATAGGCCGCAATGCCGCCCGTTATGCCGAGTAGTATATGTCTGTTTAGCAGGCCGCTCATAACCTGACAGTATACAGAAGCACAAGGTGGCAAGAAATGAGGCCAGTCCTCTGGCCGATAAGCATCAATCATGACTAATATCCTGCCCTATTATGGGCCCGGCGCGGCATAGACTTGTTCAGAAGCTCCCTGATATGGTGTAACTGTTTTTTGTTCAGGCTCTACATGGAGGTAACACTATGGCCATCACGGACTGGCCGCTGGAAGAACGGCCACGGGAAAAACTTTTGCGACATGGGCCACATGCGCTGTCTGATGCCGAGCTGCTGGCGATTTTCCTGCGTACCGGCGTAAAGGGAATGAGTGCGGTCGATCTGGCGCGACAACTCATTACAGATTTTGGTGGACTACGCCCACTGCTGGAGGCAAATTGTAAAAACTTCTGTCGCCACAAGGGTTTAGGCGAAGCTAAATACGTACAACTACAGGCCACGCTGGAATTGGGACAACGGCATCTGCTGGCAACACTACAGCGTGGCGATGCACTTACCTCACCCGCAGACACTCGACGCTTTCTTGCAGCCCGTTTACGCGGCTATGCCCACGAAGTTTTTGCCGCTCTGTTTCTGGATAACCGTCATCGCGTCATTGCCTTTGAGGAGCTGTTTACCGGCACCATAGATGGTGCCTCGGTATACCCGCGCGAGGTAATCAAACGGGCGCTACACCATAATGCCGCTGCGCTTATCCTGGCGCATAATCATCCTTCTGGCGTGGCCGAGCCCAGCCGTGCTGATGAATCTATTACCCGTCGCCTCAAGGAAGCACTGGCGCTGGTGGATATGCGGGTGCTTGATCACTTCATCATCGGCGATGGCGAAATCACCTCTTTAGCGGAACGTGGTTTGATCTGACGGGCGGGATCTGGTATAAAACGCGGCTCCCACCGAAAGGCGGGGACGTAATTCCGTTTGGAGGCAAATCATGTCCAGAGTATGTAAAGTCACCGGCAAGCGGCCGATGGCAGGTAACAACGTATCACACGCCAATAACAAGACGCGGCGTCGTTTTCTGCCGAACCTGCAGACCCACCGCTTTTGGGTCGAGAGTGAAAACCGCTATGTCCGGTTGCGCGTTTCCACTAAAGCCATGCGTACCATCGATAAAAACGGCATCGATGCCGTTCTTGCCGACCTGCGTGCTGCTGGCGAAAAGGTATAAGGAGCTAGATCATGGCCAAGGGCGCACGCGACAAGATCAAACTGGTATCTACTGCTGATACCGGTCACTTTTATACCACCACCAAAAACAAACGCACCATGCCCGGGAAGATGGAGATCAAGAAATTTGATCCCGTCGTCCGCAAGCATGTCGTTTACAAGGAAGCCAAGATTAAGTAAATCTTGCTTTGCCTCTAAATGCAAAACGCCCGGGTTGAACCGGGCGTTTTGTGTTTTGAGACTATTTAAACTCACGCCTCTGCTTTATCAAACAACTCCAGCGCCTTGCGTACCTCGGCAATATAGGTCATTGCCGGCCCACCACCCATTAACATCGCCACCTTGCACACCTCGACGATCTCGGCCTTGGTCACGCCCGCCTTCAGTGCATTATTAACATGCAGACCAATACAATAGCGACAGCGTGCAGTGATCGACATGCCGAGCGCAATAAGCTCCTTGGTACGCAAATCCAGTGCGCCTTCATGCAGCACCGAGCTCATGAAGTCAGTAAAAGCCTGCATGGTCTCAGGCACTTGGCGGTTCATCATCTCCATGCCCCGCTTGAAGTCGTGCATCGTCTGACCCATATCACCGCTCATAGTATTGCTCCTGTTGGTTGAGATAAAAAATTATTGACGGCAAGTGTAAATCAGGCCGGATGTTTTCCCCTAAGCTTATTGTTAGCCTGGGTATTGTAAAATTGCCTGGCTGTGCGGCCACTGCGCGCGCCGCCCTTCGCTTGAGCAAACTGCAACGCAGCCTGGTGCAAGGCATTACGGTCGCCGCTGTAGTCATGAAAATAACTGTCTACCATGGCAAGGTATTCGGCTTGATTGGCCGGATAAAAGGACAGCCACAGGCCAAAGCGGTCAGACAACGAGATTTTTTCCTCAATGGCATCTGCGTAGCGCAACTCACCATCCACAAGGCTAGAAGCCTGGTTATCCTGCATAAATTCCGGCATCAGATGGCGACGATTGGAAGTTGCGTAAATCAGCACATTGTCCGGCGGCAGTTCAATCGAGCCCTCAAGGATGGATTTCAGCGCCTTATAGCTGTGCTCACCGGCCTCGAAGGAAAGATCATCACAGAACACGATAAAGCGGTAGGGCAGTTCGCGTATCTCATCGACAATCTCTGACAGATAAAGCAGGTCTTCCTTATCCACTTCTATCACTCGCATGCCTTGCGGGGCATAACTATTGAGCAACGCCTTGATGAGGGATGATTTGCCGGTACCACGCGCACCCCAGAGCAGAGCATTATTAGCTGGTAAGCCCGCAAGAAAGCGTTCAGTATTGTCAATCAAGGCCTGCTTTTGCTGTTCTATATGCAGTAATTGATCGAGCGTGACTGGATCAAGCTGGCGTGCTGCGCGCAAGGACTGACGATATGGACGCCAAATTGCGGCCCAGGTGTTTTGCCAATCGATCTTGTTTGTCATCATTATTTGTTTGCGAGCAGATCATCCAGGCCGCCATCCATATGCAGCTCGGTCAGGTCGCTGAAGCCACCTATCCATTTCTCGTCAATGATGATTTGCGGCACAGTACGCGCCCCATTGGTCACGCGGGAGAATTCTGCCAACAAGCTTTGATCGAGATCGATGCGAGCCTCGTCATAGGCGACACCCCATTTTTGCAACAGTGCCTTGGCCTTGTCACAAATGGGACAAGTGCCAGTGCTGTATATCTTTACGCGAGGCATAGATCCTCCAAAGTGAAAACTGAACCAACTATCCTAACAATCCTTGCAGCCATTGTGAAAGAATACTGGTGTACAAAGTAATACACATACTTTATGCGCACTCATCGGCAGTCTTGATCAAATGCACCATTTGATGCCTGCTGAATTTATAATTTGCAAACGGTGGAAATTGGGATGGACGCGGCAGTTGCCATGGCTACAATAGGCGCCGCTATAAACAGCTTCTGCTACGGTAAACACTATGAGCACAAAACTCCTGCATACACATGATGGCAACGAGGTCGAGACCTATGTGGTCGGCCCGGATACAGCTCGCCATGCGGTGTTGATCATCCACGATTGGTGGGGTGTATTGACATACAATCAGCAATGGGCCGATCGCCTGGCCGAGCTGGGCTACAAGGTGATGGTCATCGATCTCTATGATGGCGAGAAGGCCAGCAATGCCGAGCAGGCAGGTGAGCTTATGCGTAATCTGGATCAGGATTTGGCCGACAGTAAATTGCTTGCCGCCCTGGAATATCTAAAGCAAGGCGAACGTAAAGTCAGCTGCCTTGGTTGGTCACTGGGCGGACGACAGGCATTGTTAACGGCTTTGCTCGATCCAGAAACAGTCAACTCTACAGTCCTGTTTTATTGTCGCCTGCAAAATGATGTCGAAGCACTACGCACGCTTGGTGGGCCGGTATTGGCTATCTATGCAGAGCAAGAAACCACCTGGCCTGAGAAGATGGAAAAATTCAACAAGGCAATGGCTGCGGCAGGCAAGGAAGTTGAATCGCACACCTTTGATGCCAAACATGGTTTTGTCAATCCAGGCAGTGAGCGTTACAACGAAGCATTTACTGAAAAATCCTGGCAACTGGTGAAAGATTTCTTACAACGGGTTGCACCTGTATAAACCACCACTGTATTAATTCATCATCTTGTAAAGAAACAAGAGCAAATAAAACACCATGCAGGAAAGACGCACAAGCCCTCGAATAAAGATTCGCTTCAAGATAGGCGTGATGCTGTCCAGTGGCGGTGTACATCACGTATGGTCTTACGACATTTCCTTGGGTGGCCTGCAATTTCTCAGCGACTACAGCGCCGATGTTGGCAGTGTGTTGCGCATATTTTTCAGTGTGCTGGATACTGCAACAGATGAGTATATCCGCGTTATTGCGCGAGTACGTGTGGCTCATCAATTATATGACGGCAGCGCTGGCTGTCAGCGTATTGGTGTCATGTTTGATGAGTTCGAGGGTGACGGGCGTAATTTATATAATCAGTATCTCGATTCACTCCTATATGTACGCTACGGACAACACCTCGTTACATAACAGTGTCGACGGTTTCAACCGTTGATGGAATATTGCTGCAAGATATTGGCTGTAAAGCCGGTGCGCAGGTAATAACCACGCGGATTAATCAGGATGGCCTCACCATCAGCACCAATAGCGTGACGCAGCACTCGGCTATTGGCAGCCTTGGGGCGGATCTGTAAAGCTTCACCGAAGCGCGCGCTGATCTGTTCGATTTCACCGAGCATGATGCGCTCGGTCAACTCCTCCCAGTCACGCCGCAACATAGCCTCTTCCGCAGCCGATGGGCTCCATAACAGGGCACTACCAATGCGCCGATCCGCAAGCGCGATTTCCTTGTCTGCCTGGATCGGCAACCACAGCACACGCGCCAATTTACGTCGTAACCAACTTTGCTGCCACGTCTCATTGATCTGCTCCAGCGGTACGGTGCAGACATAAGTAGATTCACAGGGTAGACCGCGCCTATCGACCGGCAGGGTTTTCAGCTCCACACCGAGTTCGGCAAAATCAGGGATTGCCCGACTACCGGCGCTGGCACCCAGGGCATGCTCTATGAGTTGCCCCACCCAGCCTTTATGTCGACGCAGATCCATCGGCAGGCTCAACCGATGAGCCATTGCCAGCTCGGCAAGTGTACGACCGGCAAGCGCGCTGGCACGAGCAATTAATTCATTTTCGCTTTGCGGAGGAGTAAGCTGTTCCATTAACCTGTATATATATCACCAGAGCATAAAATAAACTCTGGTTTTGTTGTGATTACAAAGAGCTGTTTCTGTTTGCATGAAAATCAAAATGACCTATTGCATTTTCTATCCACTAGCACGGCACCATCATCGCGCCGCATGATGAAATATGCGGGTTAAGTCTTCCCGGTTTGTGTCGAATTTATCTTCCACAGCAGGAGTATTCAATGAACAAAATTCTAACCGAGAATGCCCTGGATGCCATCTTCCGTAATGCCCGCAGCTTTAGCTACTGGCAGGAGCGCCCGCTAAGCGAGGCGCAGCTGCAGGAAATTTATGCGTTGATGAAATGGGGCCCAACTGCATCCAACTGCTGTCCGGCGCGACTGGTGTTTGTGCAAAGCGAGGACGCTAAAAACCGTCTAAAACCATGCCTGGATGAAGGTAACGTACGCAAATCCATGACTGCGCCGGTGGTGGCAATCATAGGCATGGATATGGAGTTTTATGAAAAATTGCCACGACTTTATCCGCACTCAGATGCACGTGCAGGATTTATCGGCAAGCCTGAAAAAATCGCCGCAAGTGCAAACTTGAATACTGCCCTGCAAGGTGCTTATTTCATAATTGCCGCACGCAGCCTTGGTTTGGATTGTGGCCCAATGAGCGGTTTTAATCGAGAAAAACTCGATGCGGAATTCTTCCCGGATGGCAAGGTAAAATCATTATTCATCTGCGCTTTGGGTTATGGTCGACGCGAAAAGCTGCACCCACGCGGGCCACGTCTGGAGTTTGCCGAAGCGTGCCGGATTGAATAGCAAACATGCACTGAGGCGCTGTGCACCAGTTCAAGCAGAGGTCTTGCTCATCAGCAGGTACACGCCCAGGGCGACCATGGCAATCCAGATCACCATGGCGATCACCCCCAGGCTTTCCCACAGGGAGCCCATGAAGAGCAACATGACCAGGGCAATAACCAGGATGACGTTACCGAACCAGAAATTCTGGTTAAATTCTTCATGCATGATGCTTACCCCAGAAGATTTTCTCGCTGCCAATGGCCGGATTTACCACCCTTTTTTTCCAACAGGCAGACCTGGTCAATAGTCATGCTACGATCGACCGCCTTGCACATGTCATAGACCGTGAGCAGGGCAATCTGCACGGCAACAAGCGCCTCCATTTCCACGCCGGTCTGACCGACCAGCTCGCAGGTGGCGCGACAGTGTACGGCGTTGTTGGCCTCATCCAGGCTGAACTCAATATCCACATGGGTGAGGGCAATGGGATGGCACAGCGGGATCAGCTCGGCAGTCTTTTTTGCCGCCATAATGCCTGCGATACGCGCCACGCCCAGCACATCGCCTTTTTTTGCGCTGCCCTGCTTGATATATGTCAGGGTGGTCGGCTGCATCTGGATCCTGCCTCCAGCGATCGCGGTGCGTGCCGTGTTGTCCTTGTTACCAACATCGACCATGTGTGCCGCGCCGACCTCATTGAAATGGGTTAATTCAGTCATGATGGGTAATTAATTGCCAAAGTCTGGCATGATAAGCTCTTGGCTGTTTGCGTTGCAATCACGGAGGCATGGGGCATGAGCGTTACGGTAAAATTCTTTGCCAGCCTGAAGGATCTATTGGGCTGTGACGGTGCGACTGTGGAAATAGGCGAGGTAGCATCGGTATCTGATGTATGGCTGCAGGCAGCTGGCGGCAAGGCAATGCCGGATAACGTGCTGGCTGCGATCAACATGGAATATGTCGATCAGAATACCCTGGTACATGATGGCGATGAAGTGGCCTTCTTCCCACCGGTGACCGGTGGCGACAAGTGAGGATCGAAGTGCGCACAAGCCCCCTGCAGCCCTGGCATGAGGTGGCAGTGCATGAGCAGGCACAAACTGTACTGCATGGTGCCAGCGGTGCTGCAGCGGTGTTTGTCGGCCATATGCGTGACTTCAATGAAGGTGACAATGTCACCGCCATGCAACTGGAACACTATCCCGGGATGACCGAGCGATATCTGAGCAAAATTGCGCAAAGCGCCTTTACCCAATGGGCATTGCTAGATGCTCTCATCATCCATCGTGTGGGTGAATTACATCCGGCCGATCCCATCGTCCTGGTGGCCGTCTGGTCAGCTCACCGCAAGGATGCCTTTAGCGCCTGTCGTTATCTGATGGAAGAACTCAAATCAACCGCGCCTTTTTGGAAAAAAGAACAGCTGGAAGATGGCAGCGAGCGTTGGGTGGAACAAAATACAGCAGGTTACTGATCCACATATCATCTGCAACGCAAATAAAAAGGGGGCCTTGCGACCCCCTTTTTATTATCAGCTGAATGCTGTTTAGATGACCTTCTGATCCAGCGAACCAGACTTGTACAGCCCGGCCATTTTTTCCAGCGAGATGGGCTTGATTTTAGAGGCCATGCCAGCGCAACCAAAGGCCTCATAACGAGCTTTGCAGATACCACTCATCGCATCCTGGGCGGCCTTGAGATATTTACGTGGATCGAAATTCTTGCGATCCTCGGCCAGGTAACGGCGCACGGCACCAGTTGATGCCATGCGCAGGTCGGTGTCAATATTCACCTTACGCACGCCACTCCTGATACCTTCAACGATCTCCTCGACTGGCACACCATAGGTCTTACCCATGTCGCCGCCAAAATTATTGATAATTTCCAGCCAGTCCTGCGGCACGGAAGATGAGCCGTGCATGACCAGGTGTACGGTTGGAATGCGTGCGTTGATCTCCTTCACGCGGTCTATACGCAGGATCTTGCCGGTAGGCTGCGTAGTGAACTTGTAGGCACCATGACTGGTACCAATGGCGATGGCCAGGGCATCCACGCCGGTCTTTTTGACAAAATCAGCGGCTTCATCCGGATCGGTAACCAGCGCAGAATGATCCAGTACGCCTTCGGCGCCGTGACCGTCTTCATCACCAGCCATACCAGTTTCCAGGGAACCCAGCACACCCAGCTCGCCTTCAACTGAAACACCGCAGGCATGCGACATTTCAACGACCTTGCGCGTGACATCGACGTTGTATTCGTAGGACGAAGGAGTCTTGCCGTCTTCAATCAACGAGCCATCCATCATTACCGATGAAAAACCAGATTGTATCGCCTGTACGCAGACGGCAGGCGAGGCACCATGATCCTGATGCATAACTACCGGGATCTGTGGATAGGCTTCCAGGGCAGCTAGGATCTGGTGGCGCAGGAACGCCTCACCAGCATATTTACGCGCACCTGCCGAGCCTTGCAGGATCACCGGACTATCAGTTTCGGCCGCGGCCTCCATGATGGCCTTGACCTGCTCCATGTTGTTGACGTTAAACGCTGGCAGACCGTAGCTGTGTTCAGCAGCATGGTCGAGTAATTGACGCAATGAAACCAAAGCCATCGTAAATCTCCTTTAGTTAATTACCTGTAAAATATACACGGGACTTGAGCCTGATCACGCATGATCTGCTCTTGCTTAGGAATCGCCGAATAACTACCTACGTTGTCAGGGCGGTGTTAAAAAACGACTCAAAATGCTCATTTACTACGTGTAAACTGCGCTTTTTCGCCGTTTTTTGCCTAGCCCTGACTGCATCGCCAACATTATTCAGCGCTTCCTTAGTCCTGTAAATCCATACTTCAAACCAGTTCGCCAACCTTGACGATCTTCATCGCATTGGTGCCACCATGCACACCCATCAAATCGCCCTTGGTAATAATCACCAGATCACCATTGCGCACCGCGCCACGACGCAACAACTCATCAATCGTCTCGCGGTTCACCTCTGCATGGTCGGTAGTTTGTACATCAAAGCTTACCGGATACACACCACGATACAAGGTCACCTTGCGCCGTGTCTCAACGTGCCGCGTCATAGCATATATAGGGATGCCAGAACTGATGCGCGACATCCACAAGGGTGTTGAACCTGATTCAGTCAGCGCAGCAATCGCCTTGACCTTGAGGTGGTTGGCGGTATACATCGAGGCCATCGCAATGGCCTCGTCTATGTAGCTAAACTCAGTGTGGATACGGTGATCAGACTGAATCGCAATACGTTGTTTTTCTGCCTCCAGGCAAACTCGATCCATGGCCTGAATCGCCTTGTCCGGGTATTTTCCTGCGGCTGTTTCGGCCGAGAGCATAATTGCATCCGTGCCATCGAGCACGGCGTTAGCGACATCGAATACCTCGGCACGGGTCGGAATCGGATTTTCGATCATGGATTCCATCATCTGCGTGGCAGTGATCACCACCCGATTCATCTTGCGTGCAAGCTGTATCAGGTGTTTTTGCACTGGCGGCAAAGCCGCATCACCGATCTCCACGCCCAAATCCCCGCGTGCAATCATAATGGCGTCGGAAGCGGCGATGATCTCCTCTATCACCGGCAGTGCCTCGGCGCGCTCGATCTTGGCCACAATACCACCATAGCCACCAGCGGCTCGCACCAACTCACGCGTCTCGTTAACATCGGCTGCACTACGTGGAAAAGACAAGGCCACATAATCCGCCTGCATTTGCGCTGCGGTCTTGATATCCTCGCGATCCTTGTCGGTCAGCGCCGGTGCTGTCAGGCCGCCACCCTGACGGTTGATGCCCTTGCGGTTGGACAGCAAACCACCAACCACCACGCGGCAATGAATCTCTGGGCCATAGACCTGATCGACCCACAATACAATGCGTCCGTCATCCAGCAACAGCGTATCGCCGCGTTTGACATCATTGTGGAGCGTTTTGTAGCTGATACCCACACGGTTCTCATCGCCGGCATCGATATCGAGCAGCGCATCGAGTACAAACAACTTGCCGTCTTCAAGCATTATCTTGCCCTGCTTGAAACGCTCAATACGAATCTTTGGCCCCTGTAAATCGGCCAGTACCCCAACCTGTCGCCCGTGTGCGCGGGCGCGATTACGCACCCGCTCGACACGCTCAATATGCTCCTTTGCGGTGCCGTGGGAAAAGTTGATGCGCACTACATCGACGCCGGCCTCGATAATCTTGTCCAGCATCTTGGGGTCATCGGTAGCCGGCCCCATGGTTGCTACTATTTTTGTTCGTCTTGCCATATTTTGTATACCTGTACTTGCCTCAGGCAGTTCAGGACAGAACCACGACGGCCTTCAATGTCGGCATCCCGCAAGCCCGCGATTACTGCGAGACTGTTTCCGGGCCTTCTTTGCTGCGTTCAACCCTTGGCGCGTTCTTCGAGAATGGCAACCGCTGGCAGCACCTTACCTTCCAGATATTCCAGGAAAGCACCGCCTGCCGTCGAAATATAAGATACCTTGTCATAGATATCATATTTCTGGATCGCGGCAATGGTGTCGCCGCCACCGGCCAGGGTAAAGGCCTTGGTATTGGCGATGGCCATTGAAATTGCCTTGGTGCCCGCGCCAAACTGATCGAACTCAAACACACCGACCGGGCCGTTCCACACCACCGTGCCGGCCTTGTTGATAATATCCACCAGCTCCTGGGCGCTCTTCGGGCCAATATCGAAGATCATCTCATCATCGGCCACATCGCCGGCATCTTTCAGCACGGCCGGCTCGTCAGCTGCGAAATTCTTGCCAACGACCACGTCCACGGCGATCGGAATGCTTGCGCCACGCGCGGACATTTTTTCCATCAACATTTTTGCCGTAGGTACCAGGTCATCCTCACACAAGGACTTGCCAACATTGTTGCCGGCGGCCTTGAGAAAGGTATTGGCAATGCCGCCACCGACGACCAGCTGATCGCATTTCCCGGCCAGGGCTTCGAGTACGGTCAGCTTGGTGGAAACCTTGGAGCCGCCGACGATGGCAACCATGGGTCGAGCAGGATTGGCCAAGGCATTGCTCAATGCATCCAGCTCATCGGTCAGCAGGATACCGGCACAGGCCACCGGAGCATATTGGGCAATGCCGTGAGTGGAGGCCTGGGCGCGATGCGCGGTACCAAATGCATCCATGACAAACACATCGCACAAAGCGGCATATTTTTTTGCCGTTGCCTCATCGTTCTTTTTTTCGCCCTTGTTGACGCGGCAGTTTTCCAGCAACACCAGCTCGCCTTCAGCCACATCAAATCCGCCATCCACCCAATCCTTGATCAGGCGTACTGGCTTACCAAGTTTGGCCGACAGCACATCCGCAACCGGCTGCAACGATACTTCAGCCGTCCACTCACCTTCCGTGGGGCGACCTAGGTGCGAGGTCACCATCACCTTGGCACCCGCCTGCAGGGCAAATTCAATGGTAGGCATGGAGGCGGTGATACGGGCATCGGAGCTCACCTTGCCATCTTTTACCGGCACGTTCAGATCAGCTCGAATAAATACCCGCTTACCCTTCAGGTCGAGGTCGGTCATTTTGATAACAGACATGGTGCAACTCCCTTGATTAATTTCGGAAAATCATTTGCCAAGCAGTGGCTTGGCGAATGGCTCTCTCTTAAACACAGGTGTCAGGGGCCAAGGAACCAAGGAGCCAGAGTTTACTAGCCCCTATTACTGGTTCCACGCCCCTGGCTCCTGGGGTTTACTTACTTGGCGACATGCTCGACCAGGCGCAGCATATTGCAGGTATAACCGTATTCATTGTCATACCAGGCGACGATCTTGACGAAGGTGTTATCCAGTGCGATACCGGCACCGACATCGAAGGTAGACGGCGCACTGTTGCCGATGAAATCGGTAGAAACGACCATTTCCTCGGTGTAGCCCAATACTCCCTTCAGTTCACCCTCGGAAGCGGCCTTCATCACCTTGCAGATATCCTCATAAGAGGCTTCCTTGTTCAGCTCCACAGTCAGGTCAACCACGGAAACATCGGAGGTCGGCACACGGAAAGCCATGCCAGTCAGTTTCTTGTTCAGCTCCGGGATGACTTTGCCCACTGCCTTGGCAGCACCAGTGGAGGACGGGATGATGTTTTCCAGAATTCCGCGACCACCACGCCAGTCTTTGGCAGACGGGCCGTCAACGGTCTTCTGGGTGGCAGTGGCGGCATGCACTGTGGACATCAGACCACGCTTGATACCAAAGTTGTCGTGCAACACCTTGGCCACTGGCGCCAGGCAGTTGGTGGTGCAGGAGGCGGCAGAGACAATGGCCTGACCTGCATAGGTGCTGTGGTTGACGCCATAGACAAACATTGGCGTGTCATCCTTGGAAGGTGCGGACTGAACCACCTTCTTGGCACCGGCCTTGATATGCGCCTGGCAGGATTCGGTGGTCAGGAAAAAGCCTGTGCAGTCGATGACGATATCGGCACCAACCTCATTCCACTTCAAATTAGCTGGATCGCGCTCGGCGGTCAGACGGATCGTCTTGCCGTTCACCACCATGTTACTGCCATCAACCTTAATTTCGCCATCGAAGCGGCCATGCACAGAGTCATACTTCAGCATATAGGCCAGATAATCTGCATCGAGCAGGTCATTGATGGCAACGATCTCGATGCTGGGGAAATCCTTGGCTACGGCGCGAAACACCATGCGACCGATACGACCGAAACCATTTATTCCGACTTTGATAGTCATGTGATAGTTCTCCTAATTGACTGGTTTAATGGTTTAGAGAATGGACTCGACAGTCTTCACCACATTTTCCACGGTGAAGCCGAATTCCTTAAATAGCTGACCGGCTGGAGCAGACTCACCGAAACGGTCGAGACCCACCACCTTGCCATTCAGGCCAACATACTTGTACCAACTGGCAGTAACACCAGCTTCCACGGCGACACGCTTGCTGCAGGAAGCCGGCAGCACCGCTTCGCGATAGGCCGCATCCTGCGCCTCGAAGGCATCCACACTAGGTATGGAAACCACGCGCACATTCTTGCCCTTGCCAGCCAACTCCTCCGCAGCCTTCATCGCCAGCTCAACTTCGGAGCCGGTAGCGATGATGATGGCATCTGGTTTGCTGCCACCATCGCGCAGGACATAGCCGCCACGAGCGATGTCAGCAATCTGGGAGGCGCTGCGCGGCATATGGGACAGATTCTGACGCGAGAATATCAATGAGCTTGGGCCATCCTTCTTTTCAATGGCCGCACGCCAGGCCACGGCTGACTCAACTGCATCACATGGACGCCAGACGCTCATATTCGGGATCAAACGTAGGGTGGCAATCTGCTCTACTGGCTGATGGGTTGGGCCGTCCTCACCCAGACCGATCGAGTCATGGGTATAGACAAAGATGGAGCGAATCTTCATCAACGCCGCCATACGCAAGGCATTGCGCGCGTATTCGGAGAACATCAGGAAAGTGCCACCGAAGGGAATGAAGCCGCCATGCAGGGCCATGCCGTTCATGATAGCGGACATGCCGAACTCGCGTACGCCGTAGGACAGATAGTTGCCATCAGCAACGGTGCGGGTAATCGACTTGGCTTCTTTCCAGGCCGTCAGGTTGGAGGGGGTCAGGTCGGCCGAGCCGCCGAGAAATTCGGGCAGTGCAGCAGCATAGCCCTGGATAGAGTTCTGCGAAGCCTTGCGCGAGGCAATGGTCTCGCCTTTCTCATTCACTGCCTTGATGAAGTCATCGGCAACCTGCTTCCAGTTGGCTGGCAACTCGCCCTTGATAGCGCGGCGCTCGAACTCAGCAGCCAATGCAGGAAACTCCTTTTTGTAGGCAGCAAATTTGCTGTCCCACTCAGACTCTGCCTTGGCACCTTTATCCTTGGCATCCCAGGCCTTGTAGATATCAGTCGGAATGACAAAAGGACCATGCTCCCAGCCCAGGTTCTCGCGCGCAGCGGCAATCTCGTCATTACCCAATGGCGCACCATGGCAATCATGACTGCCGCACAGATTGGGCGCACCAAACCCGATCACGGTCTTGCAGCAAATCAGCGTGGGCTTGTCGTTGACACTCTTGGCCTCATGGATGGCTTTGTTGATAGCCTCGGCATTGTGGCCATCGACATCGCGCACCACATGCCAGCCATAGGCTTCGAAACGCTTGGGGGTATCATCGGTAAACCAGTTTTCCACGTGACCGTCGATGGAAATACCATTGTCATCCCAAAAGGCTATCAGCTTGCCCAAACCCAGGGTGCCAGCCAGTGAACTGGCCTCGTGCGAAATGCCTTCCATCATGCATCCATCGCCCAGGAACACATAGGTGTGATGGTCAACGATGTGATGACCGGGACGGTTGAACTGCCCAGCCAGAACTTTCTCTGCCAATGCCATGCCCACGCCATTGGTAAGGCCTTGCCCCAGCGGGCCGGTGGTGGTTTCCACACCATCGGTATAACCATACTCAGGGTGGCCAGGCGTTTTGGAATGCAGCTGGCGGAAGCTTTTCAGATCATCAATGGAGAGGTTGTAGCCAGTCAGATGCAGCAAAGAATAGATCAACATCGAACCATGACCATTGGACAGCACAAAACGGTCACGATCGGCCCACTTGGGGTTGGCCGGGTTGTGCTTCATATGGTCGTTCCACAACACCTCGGCAATATCCGCCATGCCCATCGGCGCACCCGGGTGTCCTGAATTGGCTTTTTGTACGCCGTCCATGCTCAGGGCGCGGATCGCATTGGCAAGTTCTCTACGGTTCGACATGTACATCTCCTGGATAGTATGAATACGCAAAACCTTGGCTACGCACACACAATGCGGCGCAGACAACCAAACCATGTCTTGGCGCTGGGGAGAATTGCGACAGGGACAAACAAGCTATCCACCGACCTGGCTGGTGCCTGGTATTTATTGTCATTGACATTCATCCGGTGCAGCGGCCTCGGGCCATACTGCAGCGCTCCCAACAAGACTTCATGATTCTTTATTATTCTGGCTAGCAGCCAGCTTAAGGTGCAGTGCCCATAACCTTACACTTGCCCCGTTACAACATCTGGACTGCCGATTCTCACCCAATCAGGTACCTGGCGGCAATCCCTGTTGTGCATAACATTCTGTTTTATGCCCATAATTTTTATTTAATCTGTATATTTAATCAGGGCTTTTTCTCATGCTCTAATGAGATATACAGGTTAAAAATACTGGCTGACAAAGATAAAAATTTGGCTATGACGGAATTTATCAAACGCTATAACATTTTTACTCAGCGTACTGCTACACTTCTGAAAAACATCAAATCCTAACCAAGGATGGGGTCATGCGTAATCCACTACACACTACCAAACCATCTCTGTTGTTCTTTCTCTACTTGCTGATGCTAACGGCTATCACACGCCCTTTGGCAGCCGCTGAACTCAGTCTTGCTGTCCACCCGCTATTATCAGCCGAACGCACCAGGCAGGTATATCAACCATTAGTAGATTACCTGAGCCAGGCCTCTGGGCAAAAAATCAAGCTGGTCACCAATATAAATTATCTCGCCCACTGGCAGGCCATGAAACGAGAACAGTATGATCTGATCCTCGATGGGCCTCACTTTACCGCCTATCGTATCAATAAGATGAACTATACAGCACTGGCCAAGTTCCCCGGACTCATGAGCCATTCCCTGGTGGCCCACGAGGATAACATGATCCTCGAACCATCCGAGTTGATCGGCAAGACCATAGCCACCACCGCCTCGCCAGCCCTCGCGGCACTGTACCTCAATCTAATCTTTCCCAACCCCATGCGCCAGCCGAACATTGTCGAAACACCGAACGTAGATCAGGCCGCTGAACTGGCCATGCAAGGCAAGGTTGCCGCAGCCATTATCCCTACCCCCATCGTGGCACGCTATCCTGGTCTGGTGACTATCTATGTTACCGAGCAAGGGCCCAGTCTAGGGATCTCCGCCAGCCCAATGCTCAGTGCGGAACTACAGCAGAGCTTGCGCAGTGCGCTGCTTGACGCCACCAATAACCCTGCTGGCCGCAAGGCGCTGGAATCACTGACAGCAGAAACGCTAGAACCCGCGGATAACTCTACCTTCCAGGATATGGATCTGTTGCTTGAAGGAACCTGGGGATATTGAAGCAGGTGCGACAAGACCATCCAAAGTCAAAGGCGCTGTAGACTTGTCCGGTAGAGCCTTTCTGCATATAGTACGCGTTGTACCGCTTGGCACTCCTTGAGCTTCTGCCTGATTTCTTCATAATACCTGCCTGCAGCGCGCACATCATCTAACACTAATTGAAAAACCCTGGATCTAAATCATGCCCGATTATCATTTATTCACTTCCGAATCTGTCTCTGAAGGTCATCCGGATAAAATTGCCGACCAGATATCCGACGCCATTCTTGATGCCATCCTGACGCAAGATCCACAAGCACGTGTTGCCTGCGAGACCTTAATCAAGACCGGCATGGTGTTACTGGCTGGCGAAATCACCACCTCGGCAGTAGTTGACTATGAGGCCATTACCCGCGAGGTCATCAAGGATGTCGGCTACAACAGCTCGGCAATGGGCTTTGACTGGGAAACCTGCGCGGTACTCAATGCCATTGGCAAACAATCAGCCGATATCGCCATGGGCGTGGATGAAACCGAAGATCGCGAACAGGGCGCTGGCGACCAGGGTCTGATGTTTGGCTATGCCAGCAATGAAACTGATGTGTTCATGCCCGCTCCCATTTTCTATGCTCACAAACTGGTGGCGCGCCAGGCCGAAGTACGCAAAAACGGCCGACTGCCCTGGCTGCGCCCCGATGCAAAGAGTCAGATCACCTTCCGTTATCAAAATAACAAGCCCGTTGCCATTGACGCTGTCGTGCTCTCTACCCAACATGGCCCGGAGATCAACCAAAAGACCCTGCACGAGGCGGTGATGGATGAAATCATCCTGCCGGTATTGCCCAGGGAATTGATCACCGCCGACACCCGCTACCTCATCAACCCCACTGGCCGCTTTATCATCGGTGGCCCGGTGGGCGACTGCGGACTGACCGGGCGCAAGATCATCGTCGACACCTACGGCGGCATGGCTCGTCACGGCGGCGGCGCCTTCTCCGGCAAGGATCCTTCCAAGGTCGATCGCTCGGCGGCCTATGCCGGTCGGTATGTGGCCAAGAACATTGTTGCGGCAGGTCTGGCCGAGCGTTGTGAGGTACAGATATCCTACGCCATCGGTGTTGCCGAGCCGACCTCCATCAATGTGGAGACCTTCGGCACCAGCACAGTGCCAGCAGAGCGCCTTACCGCCTTGGTGCGTGAACATTTTGACTTGCGTCCACGCGGACTGATCGAGGCTCTGGATCTGCTCCGCCCAATTTATCGCCAGACAGCTACCTACGGGCATTTTGGCCGCCACGAGGCAGACTTCAGCTGGGAGCTGACCGACAAAGTCGAGTCCCTGCGCGCTGCTGCCGGGATTTGATTTAAGGAGTTTTTTAATTAAATGCATTATCTGATTAAAGTTCGACCTGTACATATCAAGTCATCGCACACCACCTTATGAGCATACCCTGATTATCTTCCTGTTTCCCTGAGGGGCGCTGCAGCAGACATTCGTCTGTCAGGCTCAGGGAATCAGCCCTGTAACAACGGCGCTCGTTCCTGACGGAGTTATAATCATGAACGCTGTAGCCCAATTCACCGACTATAAGGTCGCCGACATTTCCCTGGCTGATTGGGGCCGCAAGGAAATCCAGATCGCTGAAACTGAAATGCCGGGCCTGATGGCGCTGCGTGAAGAATTCGGCCCACAAAAACCGCTCAAAGGAGCCCGTATCTCTGGCTCCCTACACATGACTATTCAGACCGCCGTGTTGATCGAAACACTGGTGGAGCTAGGCGCTGAGGTGCGCTGGGCCTCGTGCAATATTTTCTCCACGCAGGATCATGCGGCAGCTGCCATTGCTGCAAAAGGTATTCCTGTCTTTGCCTGGAAGGGCGAGACGCTGGAAGAATACTGGTGGTGTACCGAACAGGCGATGACCTGGCCTGGTCACGCTGGCCCCAACATGATCCTCGATGACGGCGGCGATGCCACCATGCTGTTACACAAGGGCGTAGAGTTTGAAAAAGCTGGCAAGGTACCTGCTGCTGCTGCCAATGCCAGTGCCGAGTGGCGCGTGTTTCTCGACCTGTTGCGCAAATCAATGCAGCACACGCCGGGCAAATGGAGCACCATGGCCAAGGACATCAAGGGCGTAACGGAAGAAACCACCACCGGTGTCCATCGCCTGTACGACATGGAAAAACGTGGTGAACTACTGTTTCCAGCAATGAATGTCAACGACTCGGTCACCAAGAGCAAATTCGACAATCTGTATGGCTGTCGTGAGTCACTCATTGACGGCATCAAGCGCGCCACCGACGTAATGATCGCCGGCAAGATTTGTGTCGTGCTTGGCTATGGCGATGTAGGCAAGGGCTGTGCGCAGGCGTTTCGTGGCATGGGTGCTACCGTCTGGGTCACGGAGATCGATCCCATCTGCGCACTGCAGGCAGCGATGGAAGGTTATCGCGTCGTCAATATGGATGAGGTATGCAAGCTAGCCGACATCTTCGTTACCGCCACCGGTAATCTGAATGTCATCAATCACGACCACATGGCGGCGATGAAGAACCAGGCCATAGTCTGCAACATCGGTCACTTTGATAACGAAATCGATATTGCATCGGTCGAAAAATATCAATGGGAAGAGATCAAACCACAGGTAGATCATGTCATTTTCCCTGATGGCAAGAGGATTATCGTCCTGGCTCAGGGACGTCTGGTAAATCTGGGCTGCGCCACCGGCCATCCCAGTTTTGTCATGTCGGCGTCCTTCACCAATCAGGTCCTGGCGCAAATGGAATTCTTCATGCGCAATGAGCAATATGAAAACAAGGTCTATGTATTGCCCAAATTTCTTGATGAAAAAGTTGCCCGCCTGCACTTGAAGAAGATCGGTATCGCGCTCACTACGCTCAGTCAGGAACAGGCTGATTATATAGGCGTGCCGGTAACTGGTCCTTACAAGGCCGACCACTACCGCTACTGATTACTGCATGACACACGCGCAGGTGCAAAGACGCCGAACATCAGCTCTTTGTACCTGCGCACTAAAGTTTTGTCGGGGGATCGCATGAAGTCACAAAAGAAATATCCAAGCGGGATCAGTCTGGAATTCTTCCCACCAAAAACAACAGAAGGGCGTGAAAAATTATTGCGGGTACGCGACCGCTTCGCCGCACTCAAACCAGTTTATGTCTCGGTAACTTTTGGTGCTGGCGGCAGCACGCAACAAGGCACGCTAACAACTATTCAGGATATGCTGGCCGCCGGCCTTGATGCCGCGCCACATTTGTCCTGCATCGGTGCAACCAGTGACAGCTTGCGTGAGATATTGCACGGCTATCAAGCCCTGGGGGTAAAACGCATCGTTGCCCTACGCGGCGACATGCCTTCCGGCATGCGTGAGACTGGCGAATTTTCCTATGCCAACGAACTCGTGGAATTCATTCGCCAGGAAGCCGGCGATCACTTCCACATCGAGGTGGCTGCCTATCCGGAATTTCACCCGCAGGCCCCCAGCGCCCAACAGGATCTGCTCAACTTCAAACGCAAGGTCGAGGCCGGTGCCAACGGCGCGCTTACGCAGTATTTTTATAATCTCGACGCCTATCTACGCTTTGTCGACGAGTGTGAAAATATGGGTCTGCAACTACCCATCGTGCCCGGTATCATGCCAATCACCAACTACAAACAACTGGCAAGATTTTCCGAGACCTGTGGTGCCGAGATCCCGCGCTGGCTGGCCAAGAGACTGGCTGGCATGGGTGATGATCTGGCGGCCATCCGCGCCTATGGCCTGGAGGTCACCACTGATTTATGTCGCCGCCTGCTGGAGGCAGGCGCGCCAGGACTGCATTTCTACAGCATGAACCAGTTTGAACCCACGGCTGCCATCTGGCAGGCACTGGACCTGCCGACCGGCGTTTGATGAGAGGCCATGCAGCGTATCTACCACAGCACACCACTGGCACCTGACAGCCTGATCGAGCTTGATTCAGCAGCGGCCAATCATGTCGCCCGTGTGCTCCGTCTGAAGATCGGTGACATACTGACTTTATTCAACGGCACCGGCGGTGAATACACTGCATCCGTGCACAGCATAAATAAACGCCGCGTAACAGTCGCACTTGGCCAATTCAGCGGACGCGAAGTGGAATCGCCCTTGGCCATCACACTGGCACAGGGGATCGCCAAGGGTGAGCGTATGGATTATGCCATCCAGAAGGCGACTGAACTTGGTGTTATACGCATCGTCCCGCTGATCACTGAACGTTGCAACGTGCGTCTGTCTGATGATCGCTGGGAGAGAAAACTGCAACACTGGCAAGGGGTGGCGATCAGTGCCTGTGAACAATGCGGCCGCAACCATCTTCCAGCAATTGATTTGCCACGCACGCTGACCGAATGGCTGGAGCAAGACCAACATGAATTAAGGCTGACATTAGACCCTCAATCACGCAATAAGCTGGCAAACATAAAAACCAGACCAAGTTCAGCGAGTCTGCTAGTTGGTCCGGAAGGAGGCCTGAGCGAGCTGGAGCTATCAACTACACAAAATTCAGGTTATCTCAGTATCAGCCTGGGCCCACGGATATTACGCAGTGAGACAGCAGGCATGGCCGCATTGGCCATCATGCAAACATACTGGGGTGATTTATAGAGCTGGTAATGTGCGGGGCGCAAGGCTATTGCGCAACATGCACAAGTGAAGTCACATAATTGGCTACGGCCTTAATATCATCATCCGACAGCTTACGGGTAACCTGTTCCATGCGCGGATTGGTGCGCGCCACATCCTCTGGATCTGATTGACCCAGGGCATTGGCACGATAACGCTGCAGCGCATTGATGGTGTATTGCTGTCTTTGTCCGGCGATATGGGCAAAGCCAGCCTCCCCCATGCCTTGGGTGCCATGACAGGCAAAGCAGACCGCATCATAAATCGGCTTACCTTGTGCAGCGAGTTCGCTATCAAAATCCAATGGCTGCAACGGCATGCTGGCGTAATAGATTGAAAGGTTGATCTTGTCTTCGTTGGAGAAATTCGCCGCCAATGCCTGCATGACAAAATTCTTGCGTTGACCGCTGGCGAACAATTGCAGCTGTTCCAGAGTATAGGCTGGCTGTTGACTGGCCAGATTTGGCGTATCAGCCTGCAGGCTGTTGCCATCTATGCCATGGCAATTGCTGCACAACAAGGAACGATCAGCGCCCTCGGCGATGGCCTGTGCGCGTTTCTCGGCATCCTTTTCCACTGTCTTGATAATCTGCAGCAAGCGCGCGCGTTCAGCCAGCATGGCCTCCTCACGCTCAACATCCTCCTGCTTAACCTGCATATCCAGCATCTGCCTCAAACGATCATCCTGTGTCTCAGCAGTAGCCATAGCGCCGTTGAAAAACAACAGCAAACCTGTGCCCAGTACAGCCAGAGCTCTCATTACTCTCATCTCCATACCATCCACTCTTCATGCTTCGTCCTGAAGGTGGCGAAGCCAGGGAACCTCTCCCAAACCAAAAATACCAAGTAGTTCAGTCTCGCACTAAATGACCTTGATTCCACTTTGCAATAATTGCCGCTCCAGGTCATCCAGATTGGGGATTACTACCTCGCGCTCACCCAGCCGCAACCGCCCGGCTATAGACGAGATCTCTTCTGCATCACTGCTCACGGTCTCTATCATCTCTGCCCGCAAGTCCTGCAGGTGTGGGATACCCTGCGCAACAATAGCAAGAAATGGCAAATCTGGGTTGGCATTGAGTGTATTGCAGACGATTGCCCTGGCATGCGCCCCGCCGATCCCTGCCTCCATCCCCAATAAAGGCTCAAAAGCCAAAGAGGGGATGGCGCGTCCCCGCCACGTCATCCTGCCCAAAACCCAGTCAGGTGCATCTGCAACAGGCTCTTGAGACTTGAATGACGTTACCTCGGCCACTGCCGTGTTCGGCAGCACTATCCAAATACCATTGAGAGGTATAAGCAGGCTGCGTACCATTACCTGGCCGAGGCCGTCATTATCAATTGTAGCGGCCACTGTTTTACTCATACTCGACTGCCCGTGCTTCTTGTTGCAATGCCAACAACTCATGAATGTTTTTCAGCATTTCCGTTTCCTGATACGGCTTGCTCATATAAACCTCAACACCGATTTCTAGCGCCCGCTGACGGTGTTTCTCGCCACTGCGTGAGGTAATCATGATAATTGGAATGTGCTTGAGTGTCGCTGTATTACGAATATGCGTGGCCAACTCATAGCCATCCATACGTGGCATCTCGATATCAAGCAGCATCACGTCCGGCATGACCTCGTCCAACTGTGCAATGGCATCCACGCCATCCTTGGCCGTGACCGCACGCATATTATTGCGCTCCAGCAGGCGTGTCGTTACCTTGCGGACAGTAATGGAGTCATCCACTACCATCACCAGTGGTTGCCTGCTCTGCTCGAGCTCCTTCACCATAGGGACACTACGCTGAGCAAGGCCAAGCCTGGTCAACAAGGGCAAATCAAGAATCAATGCAACACTGCCATCACCCAGAATGGTGGCACCAGACAGCCCACGCAACTTGGAAAGCTGTGGTCCAAGTGATTTCACCACGATCTCACGACTGCCAAGAACCTTATCTGCCACCCAGGCGACACGGTGATCACCACTATGCACAAATAACAGTGGCTGCTTGCTTGCCTGTTCCAGCGGTTCTGCTGCCACAGTCAAGCCCAGTGTCCCTGTGAGGGTAAACAGCTCATAATCTTGTCCCAGCCAGTTGTATAGCGGATGTTCCTCTGCCAGTAATTGCTTGAGCTGGTCATGGTCAAGCCGCTCAACGCCCTGAATTGTGGTCATCGGCACGGCGAGAACCTGCTCTCCTGACTGCACCAGCAAGGCGCGACTGATAGACAGCGTTACCGGCAGGCGCACGGTAAAGGCGGAGCCTGCGCCTTGCTGCGTGTCCACCTCCAGCACGCCACCAAGCTGCTTTATCTCATTGCTGACTACATCCATGCCCACGCCGCGACCAGATACCAGGCTTAGATTTTCAGCGGTACTGAAACCTGATTCCAAAATAAAGGGCACAATTTCCTGATCAGACAAAGCGGCATCGGCCTTCATCAAGCCACGTTCAATGGCCTTCTTGCGCACACTCTCAAGATTTATGCCTGCACCATCATCAATGATACGAATGACCACTTCCGGCCCTTCACGTACCTGTGCCAGGGTGATCTGGCCACGCACCGGTTTGCCTGCCTTGGTTCTCTGCTCTGGTGTCTCGATGCCGTGAGCGACGGCATTGCGCAGCAAATGTTCAATAGGCGCCAGCATGCGCTCGATTACGTGGCGATCCAGCTCAACTTCAGCACCATGGAAACTCAGCTCGGCTTGCTTGCCAAGTTCGGCGCTGACCTGGCGCACAATCCGCCGCAGACGTGGCGCATGTATGACCAGCGGCATCATCCGCGTACGCATCAATCCTTCCTGCAGCTCCGTGCTGACCCGTGATTGCTGTAGCAACAGGGTTTCAGTATCGCGCATCAATCCCTGCAGGGTTCCCTGCACCTCGACCATGTCATTCAGACTTTCCGTAGCCGAGCGTGATAGCTGCTGCATTGAGGTAAAGCGGTCAAATTCCAGTGGGTCGAAATCCTCATGCTGTTGGCCACCAACCTCTTCATAGCGCGACTGCATCTGCGCCTCGGCCTCGATGGCAAACTGACGCAACTGCTCATGCATGCGTTTCAGGATATCGCTTAAGTCACGCAGGCTATAGTTGGCGCTACCGACCTGCTGCTCAACACGTGAGCGATAGATACTCACCTCACCCGCCTGATTGACTAAATTATCCAGCAGATCGGCCGCTACTCGCACCATCTCCTGCCGCTGCCGTGGCGCATGGCGGTGTTCAACAAAGTGCTCATCTGGCTCTGACACAGCTTCCAGCGCTTCATCGGCCAGTTCAAGCTGGGCTGATGCTGGCTGCATATCAGCATCAGCCTGACTGCTATCTTGTAATGAAGGCTCGGGAGATGATGTTGCTGGTGTCGTCGTCTCTGCTGTCGGTGTGGCTGCATGCAGATCACGAATCTGAGCAATCAAGTCATCCGCAGAGGTGACAGGGACATGTTGACGCACTTGATCAAGCATGGTCACCAGGCGGTCATGGGCCAGCTGCAACAGATCAAACATTTCACTGGAGCGAGTCAGGTTTCCTATAACCACCTCATCAAAAATGGATTCCAGTGTATGACTCAAATCGCCTATCGGGACAATGCCCGCCATGCGCGCCCCGCCCTTTAGGGTATGCAACTGACGTTGTAGCGCCCTGACAGTGGCTTGGTTATCCGGCTGCTCGCGCCATGCCTGCAATGACTCCTCACCGGCATCAATAATCTCGGCGGCCTCTTCCAGAAAGATACCTAGTAGTTCCTCATCGTATTCAGAGGTTTTTCTTGCAGAAGCAAAAACTGGTGCCTGCGATATTGGTGGCGAAATTTCATCGTTAACAGTGGGCTCATCCACTGCCGCGCCTGGCAGCTCTTCTATGCCAATGGACGAGAGAATATCCTCCAGTGGCGGGGGGTCTTCTGTCAGGGTTTCCTCTCCCTCGCTTAGCAGTGATATCTCTTCTTCTGATGTCTGTTCGAGCTCAGGCTCTGAATCTACCAGAGTGATCTCTTCTTCTGCCATCGGCACAGGGGCAAGAGTGATCTCCTCCTCTATAGACAAATCCGCAAAGTCGTCTTCAGGCAATTCAATCCCATCAATCAGATCATCACTTGCTGGCTCGGCAGCCAGGTGCAGCAACTCCTCCGTCAAACTGCTTTCATCGTCATCTTCTGCTGCTGCTGCTGTATCAGGCCCTTCCTCAACCTGAGCAAGACCACCCTCTGGTGCATCCTCCAGGCCTTCTGTCAATTGTTCTGCCGCCTGCAGCAATGCCTCAATATCCTGGCTCAACGACTCATATACAGGCTCGGTTTTTTGCTCACCCTGCAAGAACGCCAACGTCTCACGGGCCAGAGCTATGCACTGTGTCAATATCTCAAGGCCGCGTGGCGAGACCAACGTTTGAGCCGTGTGCAGGGTCTTGGCATATTTTTCCAATGGGCGAACCACGTCGGCTAAACGGATCACGCCCGCCATACGCGAGCTACCCTGCAAGGTATGCAGGGCACGGATCAGTGCCTCGCTAACCTGACAGCCTTGCTCGGCAGGACAACCGGCAATGAATTGCTCGATGGCCTCAAGATGACCAACTGTTTCAGTGCTGTAGATCTCCAGCAGCGCAAGATCCATCCCGGCAGCTGCCGGCACCTCGATAGCTGTGCTTTCATCATCCGATGAAGGTGAAGTAGGCGTGTGTAGCAAGGCCTCCAGCCCACCCGGTGTACTCATGGCATGCGCTGCCTGTCGCAACCACTCAACGTCGGTGGTGACTACTGCACCAATATTGAATTCAGCGGTTAGCTCAGACAGTGCCTCAGCTGCCTGATCCAACAGGTCCAGCATAGCGTTATCCACCACAATGGTCTTGTCGATAACCCGGTTCAGCATGTCCTCGAAGGCCCAGGCAAACTCACCGATACGCAATGCGCCGACCAGACGACCGCTGCCTTTCAAGGTATGAAAGGAACGCCGCAGATCATGCAGCGTATCGCTATCATTATGATTGGCCTGCCAGCGCGGCAACAGTTCATTGATCCTGGCTATCTCCTCGGTAGCCTCCTCAATGAATATCTCCGCAATCTCCGGATCAAGCTCACTGCTGGCAGCTTTTTGTGCCGTGGCCACCGTAGCTGCAATGGGCTCTGGTACAGGCTCGACCGACGACGGCGTGTGTTCAACCAGTTCTACTGGTGGTTCAACCAGTTCTACTGGCGGCTCAACCAGTTCTACTGGCGGCTCAACCAGTTCTACTGGCGGCTCAACCAGTTCTACTGGCGGCTCAACCAGTTCTACTGGCGGCTCAACCAGTTCTACTGGCGGCTCAACCAGTTCTACTGGCGGTTCAACAGGCGCAGGCGTGGATCCGCTCAACTCCTCTCGGTATTCTTCAACTGTTTCTGGTGCTGCCTCAACAAGGCCTGCAGGTTCTGGCAAGGCATCAACTGGATAACCAAACTTTGCACAGGCGCGCTCGGCCACCTCCAGCACCATCACCGGGTGGACACGGCTTTCGACAAAGGCATCCATGTAGTACTCAATGGAGGTCAAGGCATCCGCCAATGCATCAAGCATCGCGCTCTCGGTCAAGCCATCACCCCTGGCCAGTTCCTGACTGATATACAGCGAACAGGCACGCAAAACATTAGCAGCACGGGTATAGGACAATAAGGTCAGGCTACCGATAGCCTCATGCAGAAGCCCTGCTACAGGGGCAAGCGGTGCAACATCATCAGGCGCAGCAAGATAGGTATCCACAGCTGCCTTGACGGCAAGCAGATTATTGCGTGCCTCCTTCATCACCTGCCGGATGACACGCTGATGTTCAGCCCTGGCCTCCGGCGAGAGCTCATCTTCTGTTACCTGCCCGCCCAGATCGTCGGCCTGCTCCAGCGGCTGTAGACTGCCCCAATCGGCCAGTGCCGACTGTATAGTGACAACCGCACTGGCAATATCCATCAAGACATCGTCGCCGACCACCGCATCACTGTCCTGCAACTGCCGTATCGTTGCCGCCTGCCGTTCCAGCGTCTGCTGTAGTGCTGCTTGCTCCATCATCATCAGTGTATTACTGATGCGCGACAAAGGTTCAATCAATGACATCAACAAAACGGCCTGACGATCCTTGCCGCGCATGAAAATATCAAGAGCTTCCTGAATTGCGAACAGCTCCTCCAGTACGCCCCTGGCCAGAGTCTTCTTCAACTCAGTATTGAATCCACCAGGTGCTGAGCCACCAGCCGACAATTGATGCAAGCCAAAGGCAGTCTTGAGCTCGCCGATGCGACCTGTCGTTTCCTCGGCCTCCGCCACTTGAAACAGCAGGCTGGGAAGTAAAGGAAGTAAATACTCTGTTGTTACGGCACTCTCAGCGTCTTCAGCTATCAGCCGAATGACATGCTCACCGTTACTGAGCAAGCGCTTGCTTGCGGTGCGCACAACCTGATCACCAACCAGGCTGTCAGTAAAACCGGCAAAGACCCAAAACCACTGCCGTACCTGTGGCTCTGCAGCTGCAGCAAATAATTTATCACTCAATACACGGAGAGTTTTCAGGCTTTGAGGAACCATTTCCCCACGCAACAGATGTAGCAGGGCAGATTGATAGTGAGGACGTGCTTTTTGTGCCAATGCCTGAATATTTACACCGGAGACAGGTGAGGGCTGCGGCATAACATTTAAATCTGGTTGAAAAAAATCACTTTCAGGCAATGCCTGTTCGCCGCACAGACGCCGCATCTCATTAATCAGCGGCAGCATTACCAGAGCATTATCCGGCAGCCCGGTTTGCAGTCCTTCCAGATAATCAGGCAGCTGCAGGATGGCCCGCATCAAGACTTCATTGGCGTGATCATTATCCTTGATCAACCCTTCCTGCTGCGCAACAGCCAGATTCTCCATCGCCTTGGCGGTAAGGGCAGCGCCGTAGATCTCGACCATCTGCAGGGTGCCATATACCTGATGCAGGTGCATGACGCAAAAACCCATTTGAGTTTTATCATCTGGCGTAGCAACAAAGTTCTCCAATGCCAGCCTGGCCTGTTCAAGCGAGGCATTAATCTCCCCTTTGACCCAGTTCAAGGTACTGACGTCGAACTTCGCTGTCATTGGCATCGCATCCATAGCACACGCAAGGCGGGCAAATCCTTAACCAGGCAGTTTAAAGCCAGATACTGATTTTTTCAGATCATCGGCCAGCTCAGCCAGGTTACCTATAGAGTTGGCAGTATAGGTAGTACCTGCTGAGGTTTGCGTGGTGATCTCCTGAATGACGTTCATGGTGTCGGAAATATTGCTTGCGGCGGCCGCCTGCTGACGAGTGGCATTGGAAATATTCTGCACCAGCTCGGCCAGGTAGAGGGATACGCTTTCAATCTCACCCAGCGCGGTGCCTGCATCCTGGCTCAACCGAGCACCGCTGACCACACCTGCGGTACTTTCCTCCATCGAGATGACTGCCTCATTGGTATCGGCCTGAATGGTTTTCACCAGCGCATCGATCTGCTTGGTGGCATCAGCAGATCGTTCGGCCAGACGCTGCACCTCATCTGCTACCACCGCAAATCCTCGCCCGGCCTCACCGGCCATGGCCGCCTGAATCGAGGCATTCAATGCCAGAATATTGGTCTGCTCGGCAATATCGTTAATCAGCTCAACGATGTCGCCGATCTCCTGCGAGGACTCGCCCAGTCGCTTGATACGTTTGGAGGTTTCCTGAATATGTTCACGAATCGTGTCCATACCTTCAATGGTATTCTGCACCGCAGAAGTGCCCTTACTGGCGATTGCCACAGAGCGTTGCGCCTCTTCTGCCAGCTGATCGGCATTGCGTGACACACCCTCAATGGAAATAGCCATCTCGTTTACTGCGCTCGATGCAGTGGCGATTTGCTGCGCCTGGTGATCTGAGGCCTCTGCCAGATGGGCTGCATTGGCCTGCGTCTGCTGTGCTGCAGTCGAGACCTGACTGGAGGTTTCATTAATCGCCGTGACCAGACCACGTAACGCATCGATGGCATAGTTCATCGAGTCGGCGATGGCGCCGGTAATATCTTCGGTCACGGTGGCGTTTACTGTCAGATCACCATCTGCCAGATCACCCATTTCATCGAGCAGACGCATAATAGCCTGCTGATTACGACGGTTAATCTCCTCAGTGATCTTGTGCTGTGCAGCAGCTTCTTCTAGTCGCCTGATGCCATCCCTGCGCAATGAATATCCAAGGTAAAGCAGCAGCAACAGGGCAATCAAACCGAACAGACTGCCCATCGTGGTATTGACCGGCCGACCTAGGGCATAACTCTGATAACTCTCATCCAGACGGGAGATAGCAGCCAAAAGACGATCAGAATGCGTCAAAATATCCTGCACGGCCTCGGAGACCTCAAACATCTCCGGGCTACTGGTAAGGATAGTATTGATCTGGGGGGCAACTTCACCGAAAAATAAATCACTTGCTTCAGTCAGCTTGGCACGAATTTCATTATGGGTAACACGCTCCAGGTTCATGCCTTTGTTGCCATCCAGCAAACCCTTGATGACCCGACCAAACAAGGCGGCATCACGGCCAAAGCGATCTGCCGCAGTCACCGCCCCTTCACCACCTTCCAGTACACGATTAACATTATTCAAAATACGTTGTGACAACATGCGTTGCCGACCGGCGATATCCACCTGAGCCGGCTCGGAACCATGGCGTACCATCAGTGTTGCCACCTCATCGGACAAAGCCAGCATCTGGGCAGAGTGCTCATTGACCGCCTGCACCGTCTCACGCAGACCGCGTACTGATTGCTCGCGCTTGAGCAAGGTAGTGACGCTGCGATCAAAACGACTCCACAAGGAATCCACCTCCTGCAACGCACCCATCACTTCAACAGGGCTGGGCGGCATGCCGGTTTCGGGGTCGCCATCCTTCAACAGCGAAAAAGAATGCCGGAAGGCTTCATGGCTCTTTTTCAGATTGGTAAAAACAGCCTCTGTTCCCTGCAGAGTCTGGCCGGCATATTTGGTGATCTGCTGTGACAACACGCGCTCCTCACCGAGCAAGGTGAGATACTGTTTGTCGTAACCATCCTGAATGGCTACATAGATATAAATACTTGCCATAGCCAGCACGAAAAACAACAGAAAGAAGATAAGGATAAAGACTGACTTATCGCCCCCTGCTGCTCCAGCTGCTCCCTTAGCCCCTGCTTTCATGTGCTTACTCCTACGATACTGTGATATTTTCTCTTACGAAAGGTTGAAAACCACCCAAGGGGTTCCTAATCAAATCCCTGTCAGCGCTGGTATTGTTGACACAACACTCAAACCGCCACCTGCATGAATTCGTTGCTTTCCGCCAACCGGTGCAAGCCAAATACTGGCCAGACCTCATCGCCCTGCTGGTAAATGCCAGATAGATACTGCCTGAAATCCGACTCATCCATGCCACTCTCGGCATTGAATTCCTCTTCGTAGAATTGCCTGAGGCCCAATACCTCATCTACCAACAGCCCGGCATAAATATCTTTGTGCCGCACCACCAGGACACGGTTGCGGCGATCAGGCTGCACCACGCCATCCTGCATGAAATCCCGTAGATCCATGATGGGCAGTAACGAACCGCGTATATTGGCTATCCCCTTCACCCAGCGCTGCGCACCAAAAACCGCCGTCAGCCGTGGCAAGGGCAAGATTTCCTTGACCTCACCTACAGCTGCCACCAGCTGCTGGTTGCCAACACGAAAACCCACACCATCCCAAGTGATGCGAATATCCAGTTGCTGCGGCAATTCATAGGCGTGTTGCTTGCTGCGCCTATCTATCTCCTGCAGCACCAACAGTGGATGTTTGACTGTGGTAGCCATCGATAGCCAACTCAGGAACCGAGGAGGGCCTGGATCTTGGCAAGCAGCTCACTCTCATTGACAGGCTTGGTCACATAATCCTTCGCCCCCTGACGCAGACCCCACACACGATCAGTCTCCTGATCCTTGGTTGTAACAATAATGATGGGGATATGGGCAGTCTGTGCATCCTTGCTGAGCAAGCGCGTGGCCTGAAAACCATTCATGCCTGGCATGACGACATCCATCAGCACCAGATCAGGCTTCTGCTCGCGCGCAGCTGCCACGCCTTTTTCGCCATCCTCGGCGGCAGTAATCTCATGGCCCTGCTTTTGCAGGATCGTGCTCAAAACATAAATCTCGGTAGGAGAATCATCAACAATCAAAATACGCGCCATAGCAACTCCCTATCACTTCTGTTTCTTTTGATAAAACCGCGAAAAATATCCGCTATTGGTGACTCATTCAGCCTTATCCAGCACATGACGGCGGATGGCGCCAAGCAATTCTTCCCGGGTAAAGGGCTTGGTCAGATATTCCTCGGACCCTACGATGCGCCCACGGGCACGGTCGAACAAGCCATCCTTGCTGGACAGCATGATAACAGGGGTATGACGGAATTTTTGGTTATGTTTGATTAACGCGCAGGTCTGATAACCGTCCAGACGCGGCATCATGATATCGACAAAGATGATATCAGGGCTATAATCCGCCACCTTGGACAAGGCCTCAAAGCCATCATCAGCGGTGATCACATCGAAGCCCTCTTTCCTGAGCAGGGTTTCGGCTGTGCGCCGGATGGTCTTGCTGTCGTCTATCACCAGGATCTTTAGTCCCTGGAGTCCTTCTTGTGTTGCGTCGCTGGCCACTTCGCCCCCAATTCTACCTTGAACCCGGAAAGCTGATTGACAATTATGCTGCTTAGCCGAGGTTATGGTTTATATTCCATTAAGAGTCCCTGACAGACCCGCTAGTTTTTACCATACTCTATAAATACAGTCCACAAGCCATTATCAATCCAGACATTTCTCCTATGAATTTTGTGACATCAAGCAACAGGACATCATCATGACCAGCCTATCTACCGTGCCCCATCTGACTACCGCACTGACAGGCCCCTTATTGCGGCTTGAGTCTGATTTGCTCAACTATCAGACGGATATCGAGGCCTGGTTCCGTGAACAATGGCGGCAAACTCCGGCGCCCTTTTATGGCTCGGTGGATCTACGCAATGCAGGCTTCAAGCTGGCGCCAGTCGATACCAATCTATTTCCTGCTGGCTTCAATAATCTCAACCCAGCCTTTGAGGCGCTATGCGTCCAGGCCATTCAATCTGCACTGGAGCGTCTTTATCCCGATGCCCTGCGCGTGCTGATCGTACCTGAAAGCCACACGCGTAACCTGTTCTATCTGGAAAACCTCGCCAGTTTGCGCAATCTCATCGCCAGTGCTGGTTATGACACACGCATTGGCTCATTACGGCCTGAGCTGGAAGAAGCGCAAACCATCGAACTGCCCTCTGGTAGACAAATCACCCTGGAGCCGATCCGCCGTGTTGATGACAAGGTGGGGGTTGACGACTTCCTTCCCTGTATCGTCCTGTTGAACAATGATTTGACAGGTGGTCGGCCCGAGATTCTGGAAGACCTGGACCAAATAGTCATCCCCCCCCTTGGCATAGGCTGGTCTTCACGCATCAAATCCGGGCATTTTACCCAATACCGCAAAGTAGCCGAGGAATTTGCCGCCCTGATTGATATCGATCCCTGGCTTATCGATCCCTTGTTTCGCAACTGTGGCGAAATAGATTTCATGAAACGCGAGGGAGAAAATTGCCTGGTGCGCAATGTCGAGACCATGCTCGCTGCCATTGCCAGGAAATATGCCCAATACAATATAAATAAACCACCCTTTGTAGTCATCAAATCTGAATCAGGCACCTACGGCATGGCCATAATGACCGCCCATAGTGTCGATCAAGTGCGTGAACTCAACCGCAAGCAACGTACCCACATGTCCAAAATCAAAGAAGGCCAGGCCGTCAGCAAGGTGATCATCCAGGAAGGGGTGTATAGTTTTGAAACCCTGGGTGATGCCAAGTCCGTAGCCGAGCCAGTAGTCTATATGATCGATCACTTCGTCGTCGGTGGCTTTTATCGTGTACATACCGGACGTGGCCCGGATGAAAACCTCAACGCGCCAGGGATGCATTTTGAGCCACTGGCCTTTGCCGAGCCTTGCAATATGCCTGAACGCAACGAAGCCCCTGATAGTGATGTAAACCGCTTCTATGCCTATGGTGTGATCGCCCGTCTCGCCCTGCTGGCCGCGGCAAGGGAAATTTATGATCTCAGTCACCCATGACCACACATCACGTTTGTTATAATGTACCCACAACTGCTACAACAATTTGGGAGTTCACATGACTGCACCTACACCGCTACGCGATCTGCCAAACCCATCCAGCTTTCGTCGCGGCGACATCTTTGTACTGTTTGGTGAACTATTTGGTCGTGGCTATGCCAACGGCCTCATCGACGAGGCACGCAAGTCAGGTATGACTATCCTCGGCGTAACCGTCGGACGGCGTGATGAAAACGATCAGCTCCGCCCCCTGAATAATGAAGAACTACAGGCAGCAGAAGCACAGCTGGGTGGGCGCATCATCAACATCCCGCTGATGGCCGGCTTTGACCTGGATGCCCCGGCAGGCACACCCACCCCTACCGCACTCCTTGCCGATTTGAAACTCAACAACTGGCAGGAAGCTAGGCTAGACTGGACGCACATAGAGCGCTGCCGCGAAGTTGGTGTCCAGCGTTTCAAGGCTTCACTGGCTCAGGTAATGACCGAACTGGATAAGGAAATTCCAGCTGGTGCCAAGGTATTCTTTGCCCATACCATGGCTGGCGGCATCCCCAAAACCAAGGTTTTTCTCGCCATCGCCAACCGTGTCTACAAAGGCCGGGGGGAGCGCTTTCTCTCCTCTCGTGCCCTGATAGATTCCGATCTGGGCAAGTTCATCCTGATGAACTTCGATGAAGTAACCGCCAACACCTTCCAATATCTAATCGAAGCCAGCAGCGACATTCGCTCCCACCTGGCCAAATCTGGTGGTGATGTTCGCTACACGGCCTATGGCTACCACGGCACTGAAATCCTCATCAAGGATCGCTACCAGTGGCAGACCTATACCAACTACACTCAAGGCTATGCCAAGATGCGCCTGGAAGATCATGCCAAGGCCGCCTGGGCGCAAGGTATCAAGGCCACGGTCTTCAACTGCCCGGAGATCCGCACCAATTCCAGCGACATTTTCGTCGGCGTTGAACTATCATTATTCCCGCTGCTCAATGCCCTGAAAAAAGAAGGCGGTGGAAACTGGGCAGAGCAACAATGGGCATACTGCCAGTCGCTGTTGCAAGATGGCGTGAAATTACAGGACGTCCTCGACAAAATTGAAAACTACAATGCCGATCCAGCCATTGCCAGTTTCCGTAACTTTACCGGCTGGCCGATCGACAATAGCGCCGAACTGGCCGAGATCATGGTCGGCACATCAGAAGACATCGTGGCATTGCATAAGGATCGCAAAGCCCTAATCAGCGATCATCTCAGTAGCCTGGTGCTGGAAGGCACCGGCCCATTGATCTTCCATGAGGCCGCTGCACCTCACGGCCCGGTACTTTGGCTCAATCATGACATCATCGCCAAACAACTTGCCCAGATGCACTAAATCTGCCCAGCCCACATTGGCAACACCAATACTGTGGCGAGCAACCATGGGCTTTTTATTGCTTGCGGCATTGATAAGCCTGCAGGCCTGCAGCCATGTCCCACAACAATTGCGTGATGGCCCGCCTGTATGCCCGACCCCTGTCGAGGTACGCGCTGATATCGTGCAACACATCGGCACCACCGTGCGCTGGGGCGGCACCATCGCCAAAATAGACAACCAGCCGACCAACAGCCTGCTCGAATTGGTATCAAGACCGCTTTCCAGCAGTGGCCGACCACAAGAAACCGATGCCAGTAACGGACGTTTCCTGGTACTTATCGAAGGTTTTCTCGACCCCATCGTCTACGCCGCAGGGCGTGAATTGACCGTCATCGGCCAGGTGCAAGGACTGGAGCAGCGTACGATAGGCGAATATCGCTACAACTATCCCATGCTGCACGCGCAACAATATTATCTCTGGCAACCGCGCCAAAGCTTGCAGCCCGATCCGTTTTACTATCCTGCCTATCCCTGGCCAAGGCATCCATACGGCCACTATTGGCCGTGAATACCAATATATGATTCACATCGCGCATCTTTCCTGAAAATTATTGCTACGGCTTGCTACCAGGACTTTTTTATCACGCCCTGGCGAAATATACGGACTACATTCCAATGAAAACAAGCGCCCTGCTACTCATACCAATCCTGCTCGGCCTCACCGCCTGCGCCAGCGGTCCACGCTATGACAGCCAGACAGCCAATATGGAATTAACCGCCGCACAGGTCATCGCCAAGCCAGAAGACTATCTAGACACGCAGATCATCTGGGGCGGCATCATCATCAACACCCGCAACCTGCCAGATCACACCGAAATAGAACTGCTCGCCTACCCGCTCGACGGCAGGCAACAACCCATGAGCGGCAAAGGCGAACAAGGTCGCTTCCTCGCCAAATACAACCGCTATCTGGAAACTGTCGACTATGCCCCTGGTCGCCAACTGACAGTCCGTGGCCACATCGCAGAAACCATCAACGGCAAGGTCGGTGATGCGCCTTACACCTATCCCGTAATCCAGGCCAACGACATCTATCTTTGGCCACGCACCGACGGCACAGCAAAAACACCACAAGTCCATTTCGGCATCGGCGTTATCTTTGGCCGCTAAGGGCGTAAAAAAGCCGGGCTTTTGCCCGGCTTTTTTATCCTGCCAGAAATCATCCTTACTCCACTTGCGAAACCATGTATTCCACCGCCGCGCGCAACTCATCATCTGAGCATGCGCCACAAGTACCGCGTGGCGGCATCACACCAGTCTTACCCTGAAAGCCAGTGATAGAGTGCTGCACCATCGTATCCATACCCTGGGCAATACGCCCTGCCCAGGCATCCTTGTCACCAATCTTTGGCGCACCAGCCACACCAGCCGCATGACAAGCCATACAAGTGGTATTATACACCGCATCACCAGAGCGAGCCGCCACTGGCGCTGCAGCAACTGTTGCAGGCTTAGCGGCAGCAACAACAGGCGCGCCCGTATTGAGTTCACCCACCGGCTTGAGCCGTGCATCAATGGCCGCCGCACTCATATCACTATCAGCCGAACCGCCCCCGCCATACACAGAATTCACGATGTACAGCACCAAGGCAATTAACCCAACCACCACAGCCATAGTGACGACCGCTGTACCAAAATGGGTATTTGTTTTCTGACTCACTCTTGCTCCCTCACTTTTGCAACAAAATAATCGGAAAAAATCAATTATCCAGAAACCCGCAAATGAATGCACCCACAACATGCACATGGATACAGCATAGACGTTGCCTGGCTCGCCATGTAAGCTATGCAGTCCGCTACCTTTAAAGAGCACAGCCCCCGAAGGCAGCCAAATCAGGTGCCATGAATAATCATCAAATAACCTGTATAATCACACACTTGCGCCAGTAGCTCAGCTGGATAGAGTACTGCCCTCCGAAGGCAGGGGTCGTGGGTTCGAATCCCGCCTGGCGCGCCATTTTCTTTGCGCATTATGTGTTTAGGAAGCACTGAATAATGTTGGCGAGGCAGTCAGGGCTAGGGAAACGCTGAACAACTAACCCTTCATCGTTTCAAATCCCAAAAAAACTTCTTCGAGCTAGAAAAATCCAGTTTTTTACCCAAAAACATCGTTTTTTAACGATTTCCAGCCGCTTTTTGCTGTTTTTCGGGGAGTTTCCCGTTATTTGGGCGGATTTATCCCGCAGCTATGGGTAAATGTCGTTTTGCAATAAACAAATTGGCCAATCCAAACAGGCTGTACAGCTGTGCTGTGTTTTTTGCCAGACCACGATAGCGGGT
>Ga0265293_10001027_pt1 | contig 63043 bp, 51 predicted proteins | sample Munlanlewell138R_FD_192505 | JGI IMG/M metagenome (GOLD analysis project Ga0265293, IMG submission 192505) | Leachate microbial communities from a municipal landfill in Southern Ontario, Canada - Leachate well 138R | ecosystem: Engineered > Solid waste > Landfill > Unclassified | place: Canada...
TCTGTGGCAGGATGGAAATATTACCGACTTTAGCAGTGGCCGCACGGGATCCTCGGTCTTTGACTTTGAGGGCGACGGCATCGCCGAGGTTGTTTACCGCGACGAGCTAAAACTTCGCATCTACTCTGGTCCTGGCAAAAACGATGGTCCCAATATTTTGTTTGAGACGCCGAGCACAAGCGCCACTGTCACGGAGTATCCGCTCATCGTCGATGTCGATAACGATGGCAACAGCGAAATCGTTATGGTCTCCAACGAAGGTGTTACCGCGTACCGCGACGTAGATGATAACTGGATCCGCACGCGACGCGTGTGGAATCAACACTCCTACCACGTAACAAATATCAACGAAGACGGTTCGGTTCCTACGCCAGAAACCGCTAACTGGCTAGATCCGAAGTTAAACAACTACCGCCAAAACGTTCAATCAGAGGGCATGTTTAACGCACCAGATCTTGTTGCAGACGCTATTAACTATAGCCACAACAAGTGTAACCAAAAGCTCATCACTATTACCGCCGCTATCAAAAATGAAGGAAGCTTAGCCGTTGGTGCAGGCGTTAACGTCGCTTTCTACATCGAAGGCTACGGCCCAGAGAAGAAAACGGTCTTCATCGGTGATGTACAAACCACCAAAGCCATAAGCCCTGGTACATCCCAAAACCTCAGCTTTGACTGGGATCTTAGCGGTCAAATCCTACCCGAACTCGCCTTTGTCAGCGTCCAGCTACCACAGAACATCTTCTTTATCGTAGATGGCGCTAAAGGCGGAAAAATCGCAGAAAAGGGCGAGCACAATGAGTGCAAGGAAGATAACAACCGTTTGACGACTAGCCTCGAAGTTAAGGCGTGTCCGATTAACTAAAACGCTGCTGTTTTGAAGGTGTTTTGGCATAAATAAGGGCAGGTTTAAAACCTGCCCCTACGCCAAAAACACTCTGATCTGTTAAAAGACTCGACAGTTTTTTCTTTGCTGGGGCGCTGCCCCACGCCCCGCTAAGGGCTAGCGCCCTTAGAACCCTTTCTCTGTGTAACGTATTGATTTTATTGCTTTTATTTTGAAGACTCGACAGATTTCTTTACTTATGTCTAGCTGTTTTGGAGGTGTTTTTGCATAAACAAGGGCAGGTTGAAAACCTGCCCCTACGCCAAAACCACTCTGTTCGAGAGCTTTTTCTTTTAACTATTCTTGGGAGCCGCTAGACGCTGCTGGTAAAACGTACTTTTCACGGTACTCGCTGTATGCCTTTCGGAAAGGCTCATTAGATTTATGTACTTTCATGTGGTACTCGTGTGTGCTGTAACAGCCCTCGGCGATTTCAATGATGCTCACCGCGACGTTTGAGCAGTGATCGGCAATACGTTCTAGGCGACCGATGGTGTCGTAAAAGAGTATACCCATGTCTACCATGCACTCCCCGGCCTGTAAGCGACGAACATGTCGCGTGCTGAGTACTTGGTTTAAATCGTCAATAACCTCTTCCAAGGGTTCGATCCCAGCGGCTAGTGTCGCGTCGTTTTTCTTAAAGACGTGTACTGTCTGCTCGACGATATCGACAACGGCTTCGCAGTAGACATCGAGTTCAAGCAGGGCTTGTTCCGAAAAAGAATCCTGAGATTCGTGTACTGTTTTGGCGGTTTTAGCGATATTGATGGCATGATCCGAAATGCGCTCAAAGTCGTTGACACCATGCATCATAATGGTGATCTCGCGGTGTTCAAAGTCGGTGATGTCTTGTCGGCTGAGCTTTAGCAAGTAGCTCCCCACGACATCTTCGAGGCGGTCGATGCTATTTTCTAAAAAGTCCACTTCTTCATAAACGCTATCTTCATAGTTGCGGTATAGCTGTGTTGCTTTCTTCACAGAATCGAGCGAAAAGCGGCTCATCTGATGCATAACGTCGCGGCACTGCTCCAACGCAATAGCGGGTGTTGCCAAAAATCTGGGATCTAGGTGCTCCGTAATTTTTTCAAGGTATGACTCGGGTTTTCCGCGTCCTTCGCGAATACTGAGTCTCGCTAACTTCTCAAGTTGCTTTGAGAATGGGAGCAAAACTATAGTGGCTAAAACATTAAATACGGTGTGTATCACCGCGATACCCATAATTCCCGCGTTCTGATGCATAAAGGCAAAGTTCACAAAATAGTGCAGCGCATAAAAGAGAGCAAGAAAGATCACGCTCCCCGCTACGTTGTAGTAAAGGTGCACTAGCGCCGCACGACGCGCGTTTCGTCTAGCACCGATGCCAGATATCATCGCCGTGACGCAGGTACCAATATTTTGCCCCAAAATGATGGGGATAGCCGAGGCATAAGGTACAATTCCAGAAAGACTTAAAGATTGCAAAATACCGATGGACGCTGAGGAGGACTGAATAACTGCTGTAAGCACAGCGCCCGCTAGCACACCGAGCAGGGGATTAGAGAAGTAGGTAAAAAACTTAATAAATTCAGGGCTTTGCGACAGCGGTGCCAGAGCATCGCTCATGGCGCCCATACCAAACATCAGAATGGCAAAGCCAATAAAAAGCGTACCCACGGTTCGGCGGCGCTCGATTTTACTGCCCATGATGAGCACAATGCCGATGAAGGCTAGTATCGGTGAAAAGGTCTTCGGGTTAAGGAGTTGCACAAAAAAGTTAGAACTATCGATTCCCGTTAAACTTAGTATCCACGCGGTAATTGTAGTTCCCGTGTTCGCACCCATGATCACAGGTACGGCTTCAAACAGCTTCAACAAACCAGAGTTAACCAAGCCAACGACCATTACCGTTGTGGCGGATGAGGACTGGATAACAGCGGTAGTAAAAAGCCCGAGGAAAAGCGCCTTGTACTTGTTTGAGGTTAAGCGCGCCAGCGCATGCTCAAGGCGAGAGCCTGCTAATTTGCTCAAACCCTCGCCCATGGTTTGCATGCCATATAAAAACATGGCCAAACCACCAATAAGTAGAAAAATATTCATTTTTTACCCTTATGTGGCAAATTATTTATCAATATTAGAGAGCTTTGCACGGGGGGAAACCCTTTTCTTTGTGCCAAAGAAAAGATGTTCCCCCCCCTACCCCCCTTCCCCAAAGAAAGCACTCTTTTAAGCACTTTTCGAATAAAATGTCATTTAACCTCCTACCTGTCTTATTTAATTAGCATTATTAGCTTATATTTCTCTACAAACATTATTAGCTTATATTTCTCTACAAAATGTCTCATTTTGTTTAAAACTGTGTCGGATTTGTAAAACTAAATTCACTATTTCTATCCGTGCAAAGGTGAAATGCACCCCAAAACTCCGCTTTTTTTGTGAGACTACCGCCCAAAACCCCCGTCTAAGGGGCAAGACCTCGTTGGCAAGTTTTAGCCGGCGTGATGATCCCCAAAACCCCCGTCTAAGGGGCAAGACTCTTATGACTCGCATTTGTTCACAACCGATTGATTTTATTGGCTTTATTTTAAAAACTAGCCTAACTTTCGTTGTTTTAATCAAGGGCAAGTTTGAATGCTGCCCCCTACTGTTTTTGCATTCATCAGAGTCTCCCTAAGCAACAGTCGGTAGAGCAGATGCAGCGTAAGGGACTGTGTATATTACAGTGTGGCTTAGTTAAAGTCCGCGTATTGAGCAGCGCCTCAATGTCAAAACTCATCACTAGCAGCTAGAGCGACGCCGAAGCGCTAGCCCTCCATAGTACCAAACAGCCGCTATCGTAAAGCAGAATCGGCTTTTATTTTCTAAAAAAGCGCTTTTTACCCGAGCGAAGTAAAGAAAACTCTGATTCATTAGGCCAAGACTCTTGTGCCTCGTTTTCGCTCATAACCGCTTGATTTTATTGATTTTATTTTAAATGCCCGCCTGACTTTCGTTGTTTTGATCAAGGGCTAGTTTGAATGCTGCCCCCTCCTGTTTTTAGCACCCTTAAGCGATTTTCGCATTAAATCAGAGTTTCCTAAAGGGTTCTTACTTTTGTGATGCGCTTTTCGGTTTTAGCTTTTTGGCGTGGTATAAGCTTTTGGGGAGATGGCGTTTAATGTTTATTTTGTTAGGATTTAAGGTTATTTGCTTGGAGTTTACTTATGTCGACTAAAAAGAAAAGTTTACAAAATGAAAGAATGGTACACACAAATGAAAGGCTTATAGGTTACACGGACTTGGGTATTAAAGTCTTTTTGTGCGAAAATGGTGGCTCTATCCCGCATATACACTTTATAAAAGCTAACGGCCAGATAGGAGGTATCTCACTGCGTGAAGCTTCTTATTATAGCCATGATGGAATGGATGCCACGTTAAATGACGCAGAGCTCGAAGATATGGTTAAATTCTTATCAGGGGATGTAATAACACTCTGATCAATTCTCTAAAGGAAGCTCTGATTCATTGGGGCTAGCGCCCCAAAGCCCGCTCAGGGGGGCAATCGCCCTTGGAAGCCGTTTTTGTGTGTAGATTGTTGATTTTATTGACTTTATTTTGAGTCCTCGCCTAACTTTCGTTGTTTTAATCAAGGGCAGGTTTGAATGCTGCCCCCTACTGTTTTTGCATTGACCAGAGTCTCTTTAGGGAAGTTCTAACAAACGCTTTGGGGGCGTTGCGGGGGCCATGGCTCCCGCAGAGGGGGTAGCGCAAGATCACCCACAAAATGCGCTTAAAGTCGCATCTTGTGCGATGGATCGGCGATTAGCCGATACGGCGCACAAGATAATGCGACTTTTGGCGTATTTTGAGGGAAGCTTGCGCGTAGGGGGACACTTCCCCCACAAAAGTAAATGGTATACATATCGCATTAATCGAAGTCTTCGTAGGGTAAAAAATTGCGTAGGAATGCTAAAGCATTTGGCCTAAAGTTTATGAAAGCTCGTTTTGTCTACCGAGACATCTTGGCTTATGGTGAAGGACTCCAAGAATTTGCAAAACAGGTGACTCTCTGCTTGTCGATAAAGTGAGCTTCTGTTAGTCTCCCCTTCGACGGTGCGATGTACGCACTATCATCACAGGATTTATGCTAGGAAACGCATTGATGAATGCTCTGAGTAAAGCTTTGATGAAGGCAGCCACTACGTTGCTAGCCATTGTATTTTGCATCGCTCCCCTAAACGCATTGATAGCCCAAGAGCAAGATGGATTTGATTTTGCTACGCTAGAGCAAGGAGATGAACTCATAGAAGATTCTGAGCTTCTCACTGAGTCTAGCCTTGAGCAACCGAAGCTAAGCGCTGAAGGTGATTGGCTCTGGTTAGACTCTTCGGTTGGCATACTTGATGAAGGCGTATCGGTTATACGCAGCTCTACGATAGATCTCGGCTTGGTTCTTGCAGGCGGTCCGGGTTATGTCGCGCGAAGCACAGACAACGGCTTAACTTGGCACATCGTTCTCACTTTTGATGACGATTTAATGGTTTCGGGAGAACGCTCAGCGGAGTTTGACGAGGACGTGCCAGAGGACGAGAATTTATCGCATAGAGTGCGCATTTTGCGAGAATACCTCCAAGATGAATTAGAAAAGCAATTCGGTACGGAGTACGCAGACTATCTTTTAGATCAAATCACCGACGGCGACCTCGAATTAGCCGAAGATGCCGATGCACTGGAACCCTTGTCCAATCTCAAGCTTGATATGGATACCGACTTTAACTCGGTATACGAACAAGAGCTTATCGGGGAGGAAGGTTTCAGCGAAGAATTAGAGCTTGAGCTTGAGATGAGCTACGCAGATCGCGTGGACTTACTTGTACTCGGCGGCATGCCTGAGGATGAAGCTCAGCGCATATCAGCCAATCCTAAGTCTTTATGGGATATCGTCTTTTCCGGCGATGGTTTAAGCATTTACGCCGTCACGGCGAGCGGGATCTTTGTCTCTATAGATCGCGGCCTAACGTGGGCAAAGCTGCAAATAGACACTGGCGATGAGCGCGTTCTATCTTTTGCGCTTAGCCAAGATGGCCAAACCCTCATCGTCGGGCTTAGCGAAGGGCTCAGCATCAGTCGAGACGCTGGAATCAGCTGGTCCTACTTATCTGGTGGCGTCCCTGGTGCTGTCTTTGGGAGCTACATCACACCTAGCCAAAAAGGCTACTACGCCTTATCAACCTACGGTCTGTTCTACAGCCAAGATCGCGGCGCTTCGTGGCAAAACATCAGGGTTCCAACCACGTCCGTTGCAGACTTACGCAAACTAGCCTTTGCAAAAGAAGACGATAAATTCATCGTTTTGTCAAAACATGATCTGTTCTACACCAGTAACGCGGGCAGTGACTTCCTCATCATTGACACCTCACAACTCGTAGATTCAAACTGGCGCGACGTCCTCATCATTAATAACGACTTCGAACAACTAGCACTGATTTCAGACCGCAACGCTTATATTCTTATGGGCGAGCATTGGCTTCAAAGTAACAATGGCTTACTCGGTCAAGGGCTGTACTCAGTTTCCCCCGAGAGCAGTAGCACGCAACACTTGTCACTTTGGTTAGCGACCAGCATCGGCATTTACCAGGGGCTACCCGGCATCGCAAGCGCGATCAACGCGGAGAAACTCATGGAGCTACAAAAACAGTGGGCTTCCGAACCCAGTCTCGACCTCATTATAAAACAAGCTGTCAGCTACCATCACCTCGACAAACTTGATGAGAAGAACTGGAAGATACGTCAAGGGACGAGCATGCTCTTACCACGTGTGGAGTTTTCTGCGCGAGTCGAACAAAAGAAGATGGACAGGGAGTATGAATACTTTTATAGAAACTCACCTCAAGCCACAAAATATTACCGATATCAGCGCAACGAAAACGACTACTGGCGAATAATGGCATATTGGGATTTCAATTTCGGGAAACTCGACAGAAATTGGTTTACGCTCAATACCACCCTCAAAAGTCTCAACAATAACCGCCGAAGACTAGTCCAGCGGATAATGAATTTAACTAAAAAGCGTCAAGCCATCCAAATCAAGGAGATTAGCAACGCAAAACCCAATTTAAAAAGAAAGATTAGAGACCTGCTCGCTATCGCGGAAGTCGAGGCACAACTGCACTTCCTAACTGGAGGCTTTTACCTCAACGCAATACAAGCTGTTAAACGCAATTCAGCGAATTAATCATACCTTATCCCTACACCACTTAGGAGTCCAAACATGCTCAAAAAAATCGCACCACTCGCCGTCGCACTCAGCATTTGCGTCGTCCCACTTGCGGCCTTTGCCCAAGACGACGCACAACAAGTGCTTAATCGCTTCAAAGATGAGCCAAGCATCGCCGAAACCCAAGACGCTGCCGTCCAGCACGCGGGCTATGGCTCCGAGCGCCTCCAAAGCATGTACACACGCGCTGGCGTCGCACGCATCCTTCCCAAAAGCCTAAGCTACTCTTTCCGATACAAAGACGAAGACAGAAGCCGCCGTCAGGTTGACGCCACCAAGAAAACCACCAGCGGTGGCGCCGAAGAAAATACCGAAAAAAACATTGAATACACACAGCCGACCGACACTATGCAACACGACATCAAAGCGCAGTGGGATCTATCTGGCCTTGTTTACAACGCCGACCAACTCCGCGTGGTCTCGGAAATGAGCCGCAGCGCCAAGCAACGCGACGCTCTTCTCGGCTCGGTCACCAAAATTTACTTCGCCCGCCGAAAAGCCCAAATCAAACTCATGAACAACCCCCCGAGCGATGTCACCGAACGCCTCAACATGGAGCTCAGTATCCAAGAATACACCGCAAACCTTGACGCCTTAACAGGTGGCTGGTTTAGCAAAAACCTAAAAACTAAGGGTCTTAAATAATAAGCTCAGCTTTTTTCTTGAGGGGGGTTAACACCCCCCTACGCGCAAGCTTCCCTCAAAATAGGCTAGTTTGCGCTCTTTTTTATGCGCCGTTTTGGCTATTCGCCAAACCAGCGCATAAAATGCGCAAACGCGCCTCTTTCTCGGGTGATCTTTCGCTACCCCCCAGTATTTAGCTTCAAAATCCGTGTTTCCTATAAAAAACAAAATGAAGTTTTTACCCTTACTGTGCCTAGCTCTGCTTTTTTTTGCATGCTCTAAAACTACGGTGCAAAAACTCGTATCCCATGAAGCCGATACTCCTGAAGTAGGCGACGAGAGCAAATTACCCGCACAGTTAGCTCCGCCAGGCGCTGCAGGCCCGTTCATCGCACAGTTGGATTCGAAGTTTCCCTCTAGAGTATTTGCTACGGCTGCCAATATTTCTCACTTCTCCGTCGCATACCAATCCGATGTCGGCGATATTACACAATGCACAGAAACACAGATAAACGTTTGCTTTAAGGGCTATTTAAGTATCGTTACACGCACAAACCCCGCGAAGATCAAAACCGTCGAAATCTACGAGAGCGACACTCAATCTGGCGCCCAAATCATCGATCTTTTAGCCACACAAAACGGTTTCGCTATTCTATACAACAACGGACGTTACATAGGCGATGAAACACAGAATCACCTATTATTCATGAATAATAACGGCGAGCCAACACTCAATGTGCCCCTAGAACTAGAGCAACAAGGCGCCTTAGTCGCCGCGGCAAACATGCTCCCCGACGATAACATCATTCTGTGTAGCGCTCATAATCGTAGCATAAGCTCCAGCGTTACATGTCAAAAAGTCTACGCATCTGGCAAGATGAGTAAAATCGTCGAAATCTCTTCCCCTAGCCCCCTAAGGCAACTAGCCGTCATATCGAGCAAAGAGCGACAGTTACTCGCATACCTCAACGCGGATGGCCTACAACTAGTATTCCTTGACGATACTACCAACACCACGAAGCTCGGTTTCGCCACCACCCACAAACCCCAACTCGCCTACGGACATGGCGCATTCCTTCTGCTTTGGCAAGATGATAAAGCACAACTCAACGCCGTGCGCATCGAAGACGATGGACAGCAGTCCAAAACCCTGACATTGGCAGGGCTTCAGTATCATGTAGCGCAAGGCTTAGCAGCAGTTCCCCAAGGCTTCCTCTTTGCCGTCAATGCTGGCAAAGTAAGCGAAATTGGGCTACTAAACCCACGCGCCAATAGCTGGTACCTACTCGACAACAGCAACGCCGTTAGACTGATCAGTGTTATTTCGTCTCTCGATATACAAAACGCGCGCTTAGGTCGTTTTGTTTGGCAAAGCGCGGCATCACTCATAGGCATGCGATAAAATTCTATGAGGGCAGCTTTTCGACCTTGATCACGGAATCGGGGCACAGCTTTGCACAAGCTGCACAGGCAATGCACTTATCCATCTCGAGGATATGCGCCGGGTGATAGCCCTTATCGTTGGTACGGCTTTGATTGAGCAAAATAATATGCTTTGGGCATACGCTTACACAAACGCCACACCCCTTACAGCGCTCTTCTGCAAATGTCACTTTCCCTGCCATCACTCTCTCCACTCGCAAGTAAACACAAGCGCTCGCACGCTATAACGCGCAAGCTTATACACACAAGTTTGCGCCTCCATACCACGCTGTCAAGGATTCATTAAACTTCTGCTCAACGTTCCAAGAAATGCCCCGTCCCCGATAAACTCCTGATCACAATTTCTCCGCCTTCCCAACAATAAGAGTAGCCCATTCTATACAGCACAAGCGTAGTTCTATCATCTAGAGTAATCTCAAAACTCCAATCATCGCTTGGATCGCTTTTAACGAACTTTAGCAACTCCTTATGCAAGGCATCTATCGGAATGGCTACTTCTGTTTTAGCGTTCTCTCCACTATTCAACTCTAGATCCATGAGGATAAGCTCCCTGCCTTTTGGATACACTTCAACTATGCGTAGTGTCTTATATCCACTAATCGCTATGGGACCTTTTCCTTCTATGAATTTGTAGTTGCATTCTTCTTCGATTGCGGGAGCTTTTACTATATCCCAAGCATCAAGTGTGCTCTGCTCAAAGGATTCTAGCCACACCGCTCCTTCGGGATCATATTTTAAGTACTGATACGAGGAAAACGCCCGTTCTCTTTCGCTTTGGCTCAGCGTTTCGTCTTCTAAGGCATATGCATACTTAGCAAACTTCGCCTTGTGCAGCAAAAACGATGCGTGAAATGCATTTAACACGGGAAAGAGCATCGAAAAGACGAAAATAGCAGCTAAAGCAATGAGTGCAAAACTTTGTTTTTCTTTTTTAAATATCGTTAACCAAATTACAATAATCTGGAACACAATATAGGCTACTGCTAGGTAGCGCTGAATGCTAAGACCGTAGTTAGCGATACGCACCCCGATGCTATAGATCTCCAACAATATAAAGGGCGCAAACAAGATGGGAAGCAAGCTTGCCAATTTCGTTAGCTTGTTCTCTTCTTCTACGGCTTGTAGCGGGAGCCATATCAAGTAAGACACGCAGAATAAAACAGATAAGATAGGAAATACCACGTTCGATGGATAATCCGCGGTAAAAATAATTTTGGCTATGTATAAATATATAATAGCCATGGCGAGGCTAAGTATTGGCAATAAAACGTATAACAAGATCACACGCATAAAATTTGCCGTATCATGCATGTCTCTTGCAAAGGCATTCAATATTACTAAGCCCGAAACAGCAATTGCCGTAAATATCACCACGAATTCTAGCGTTTTACCAAGTCCGTCGAGTATGAGAACATCAAACACTGCAAAAACTGCAGTTATGCCCAAAAACACCAAACAGAATACGACGAAAGACTGGGCGAGGTTCTGCATTAACCCCAGTGCATAGCGAGAAAACGAAATATTGCGGCGCTTAAAGTCTCGCCATATTCCAAGTAAAATAGCACAGACAAAAATACTAAAGTATAGCCTAAATATTATGGATTCCCAATAGCGCCCATAAACATAGCGATTAAAATCTATATGGGCTAATACGTTAAAGGCGATAGAAAACGCAGCCGACAAAGCCTGCAATATATATAGTGATTTTACCCGCTTTACCCCCGATGATTCCATGAAGTAACTCAACGCACCCCACAAAAGCATAATTTCTATGATTCGCTGTACATCAAAGGAGAAACTGTATTGGGTAGATATGGCAATAACTAATGCAATAACTACGGCAATAGCAGAGCTAAACTTGTAATGCGCTAAACCATGCTTGAGCTGATCAACGGACTTAGTAATATGTTGAAATATGGACATGTGCTACTCATAGAACGCATAAGGAAACTCTGATTCGTAGGGGCTAAAATGGCAGCCTAAATCTTATGAGACCCTTTCTTAAAAAAGAATATATGGAGTTTTTTCTCTCTCTTGCGCTTCATGGTTTATGAGCACAAAAGACAGAAAAAACTATAAAGCCAGTCGTGAAAACACACTACAACGCTTGTGCGCCAAACAAGGGCTAGAGCTACACCTCAAAGGGGCAAAACGAGAAAAAAGCCTCACTACGGTATAGCTTCTATTATACGCGTTTTCTCCTGCCGTCATAAAGGATAAATCCTTCAGGCACCTCGCTCATTCCGCTAGCAGTGCAGCGCAAAACCTGCATTTCACTGGTATCAAACGCTTCAACTTCTACCCCGCGAAGAACAATCCCACTCAGTTCTGCCTCCCCGCTAACCCGCGCAATGCGTCCAGAAGTAAAACTTAGTGCATGCAATCGCGCGTCCGCAAAATCTATGTTCTCAAGCGTGCACTCCTTAAGCTGGCAATCCGTAAGCTCTAGCCCCTCACTGTCGCTAATATTGGCTAGGCTCGAACGCTGCATTACACAACCATCAAAACTCGCATCCGATAGCTGACACGACTCAAACTTCACCGCAAACATCGTACTTGCATTGAAGAGCGCCCCCGTCAAATTGCAATCAATGAACTCAACATTGTCAAAAATACAAGCATCCCACTCCGTGTTCTCTAGATTAAGCGCCTTCAGTACTAGGCCACTATAATGCCCACCGTTCATACTAGCAGCTTCCAACGATAGTACAGCTTCGTTTTCTTCAAGCAGTCGCTTGATCGCTTCATTGTCGGCATTTTTAAAGGCTTTTAGCCATTCATTTTTCGCCATCACATGCTCCGGAACACATTAACTTACATTGCCCCACCCCTAGCGAGCATTGTGCGGATTTTGGCCTTATTGTCAAGTTTAGCATGGTCTAAATCCAACACTTGTTTTCCTCGCACTGTCGTAACAAAAACGCGAAGCAGTTTTTTGCGATCTTTTCGATTTATAATCAAACTCAGTCCATGATTTTAGCAAATTCTCGCAATCATTCGTTTTTAACTTCGTTTATTGAAGAGAACCTTCCCCAAGTCTCACCAAGGGCTAACGCCCTTAGAACGCGGTTCGTTTGTAACACGTTGATTTTATTGTGAACAGCCGACTATTTTTTGTTTGTGCTAGCGCATTGTGGCGGCTGTTGCATTGTTCAGATTAAAGCGAGAGCTTAGTTTTTTTACCTCCAAGGCGTGTTTGCTTTAAAACTCCACCAACAGCTTCTTCATAAAGACAGAGACTTTAGTTAAAGCAGTCAATGGGACCATATCCGCCTGGATTACTTTTATTGAGAGCAGTTTTGTTGTTTTGCAGGGTGCTTTGGTGTTTTCCTCGACCAAACATAAGATGGCTACTATGCGCAGTTCCCAAATAATGATGGGTTTCCTCGCTAACCCCACCTACAAAAGTCCCGTCTCCAGATCCTGTCTCATAACCCGCAGCCCCCACAACAGCCTTCCCTGTTAAAGGATTAAACACGATCCAACGCTCACCGTTTGCTGGCCTAGGTTTCCAGTACATATTGATGTAGAAAACCTCGGCATGGATCGGCGGCTTAGCACTGCTACCCTGACCATAGTATGTTCCCCCTTCAAGCGGGCACCAAGGCGCTGTTCGCGACATGCTGTAATACGGTGCAGATAAATTGTAGTGCGTCGATAAATATTCCACTGAAGTACTAGGTTTAACGTTTTCGGATGTGCTAACCATATGCGCTTCTTTAGCTATTTTACCGCTTTGCGGCAGCTCTATAATTGATGGAGTATTTATTCTACCCAAATCTTCCTTTACAACGCCACACTTCGTGCTATCGCCAATGAAAAAAACCGTTAAATGGTAAGCTCCAGCATTGGCATCACTAGAATAAGTATCGACGACAATATAATAAATTCCAGCGGGAACATGCCGCAAAACGTACTTATCACCGCGGGCTAACGCCTTATTTTGCGCTAAGCCGCTCAGTAAATGCACATCAACATCGCCCCCACTCGGTTCTGTAATGGATGCCGCAATGACACCCGCTTCTGTAGCCCGCATCACATAAACGACCTCGGGCCCTGCTTCAGAGGTATTTACGCTATTATAAGGGTCACTTACCATCCAAGCGTTGCTGTTTGCTCCACCGTTGGAGTAGACGCTAAACTTCTTACTGCCACCAACCGTAGTACCACTCGTTTTATAAGGCCAGCTCGTGCTTGGTATTATCACACAGTCGCGCCCCAGCACAGGTTTGCAGTCGGGAGCCCATGCATGCGCCTTGGGAGTACAAACGTTGTTAACACAAGTCTCCGTGCTAGCGCAGACTTTACCGCCACAAAGCGAGGAGTTTGCTACACAAACACTGTTTATGCAGGTCTCTGTGCTTGCGCAGACTTTGCCGCCACAGAGCGAGGAGTTCGCGACACAAACGCTGTTTACGCAGGTCTCCGTGCTAGCGCAGACTTTGCCGCCACAAAGCGTGGAGTTCGCTATACAAACGCTGTTTATGCAGGTCTCTGTGCTAGAGCAGACTTTGCCGCCACAAAGCGAGGAGTTCGCGACACAAACGCTGTTTATGCAGGTCTCTGTGTTAGCGCAGACTTTGCCGCCACAAAGCGAGGAATTTGCTACACAAGCGTTATCTATACAAAGCTCATTACTTGTGCACAGCCGTCCGGCGCAAAGAATAGCATTCGATAAACACTCGTTGTATAAACAGCTTTCGTCTTCTTTGCATATAACAGCGCCGCAGAGATCCTCCGTTACGAGGCATTGTTGATAGATACAACTCTCGTTATCATTGCAGTTTTTGTCACCGCAGTTAAAAGGACTCTCTTTTTTCTTGCAAGAATTCTCACTACAAAACTCATCGTCCTTGCACTTCACGCCCGCGCAAAGTTCTGTATCATCGCGCGCTTGGCATACCGCTGCAAAGCAAATTTCCGTTTCTTTACAGTAGCTACCCCCGCAAAGCTCCCCGCTTGGGCGACGTTGGCATCGCTCAGATACACATTCCTCTTGCGCAGTGCAGTAAACGCCCCCACACAATTCTCCAACTTGCGTTTTTTGACATTGCCCAGAAACACAAATCTCATCGCTTAAGCATTGTACATTGGCGCACTTATCCATTATCGGTTTTTTTTGACAAATATTGTTTTTGCACAATTCATCGTTCTTGCAGACTATACCACCGCAAAGCTCAGTACCGCCAGAAATAAGACCCTCATCGCAAGCCACCACGCTAAGTGCCAAAAACACAAAGACGCTCATTAAGCCAAATATCTTGCGCATGTCATAAGCTCCTATAAACCAACTTAAGCCCCTACGTATTCTAGCGCTATGCTTTTCTTTTTTCAAGTTACAATAGGATCTTACGCGCGTAATTCGCTCCTTTGCAGCAAAGGCTAAAAATCATTTTGTAGGAGCATCTGTACAAAATGCATCAGGGTTTAGGGAAGCTCTGATTTATTGCTGAGACGCAGCCCAACGCCCAGCTCATGATATTCATCATCATGGCGTTAAAAAGCGCCATATGTTAGTGCCCACTTCGTGGTAGCATACACAAAACCTCCCACCACGCTTAAGGTTGGTATCGTGTTTAATGAGAATTTTCCCTGGGCCGATGCGATCACACTTTACAAAGTACTCCTGCAACTCGTCATCGTTGAGATCCAAATCTACGCCTTTGGGAAAGTGCAAAAACGGGGAGTGTCCAAAAGCTAAATACTCTTTTCCAGAAGCTTGTTTAAAGGCAGTCAATATCTCGGGATGATGGTACCAGTCGTTTTTTTCTCCATCTGGCGACATAAACGAATCGTGTTCGAGAAAAACGGGGTGCATCCAAGCACTCTCGCGCGCTTCATCAATGACATGCAAAAACTCTATAAATGCGTCTTCGCCACGGAGTTTTATTTCTTGAGCCAGCTTAGCATCGGGGCCACCGTGCATATAGACAGTGTCGTCGCTAAGAGCGATGTGTGGTCTTTCGTTCAGCCAGGCGAGTATAGGCGATTGCTCAAGAATAAAGGGGCAGCCCTCTTGTATATGTGTTTTTGCAATGGCGTTACTAAAGCCCAAAAACGACAACAAAAACTCCTTCTGTCGTTTAGCATAACGACATCTACCACGAAGTAAGTCAATATCGTGGTTCCCAATAACTACAACGAATTGATTTGGATGCTGCTCTTGTAGTTCTTTAAAGAGTATTAAAGTTTCGTAACTTCTAAGCGCTGAATGCAAGTGTAAAAGCTCGTTGTAAAGCTCATCACGTTCAATTGTGCTTCGCGGGTCAAGCAGCTCTGCAATGCTTCGCTCAAAATCATGTGAATCCGCAGGTGCTAGCATCGGCGCATCTATATTAATATCAGCAAACTCTGGTTTTTTGAGCAATTCTCCCACTGCAATACGCAGGTTAACGACATTCGCGTTCTTTGGAAAAGAAAAGCAATCGATGAGATCTCCGAGCTGAACGAAACAGGCATTAGTAGACAGTTCCTGAGGCAATATTTGAAATTTGGCCATAACGCTCAAAAGCTCTGTAGCGCGCCCATGAATATCACCAATGCTATATACATGTTTATGCGGTAGATACTTTGTATATTTAAGCATATTTACGCCATAGCAAAAATGGTACTGATGTAAGACTTAGACTTTATCATCTTCTCACACTTTGAGTTCGCTTAAACTAGAGTAGGACAGAGCATGAAAAATGCACGTCAGGGGCGCTGTTTTTGCAACAAACGCCCATGAGATTTGTGCTACAGCTAAACCTTAAGTAATGCGCTGAGCTCCTTTAGCGTCTCGTCGAACTCTTGTAATGCGCTTTGGATAGGCGCTGGACTTGTAAGATCAACACCAGCGTTTTTGAGCAATGTCACTGGAGCATCACTTCCTCCTGCCTTTAACATGTCGATGTATTTTTCGGCATTCTCGGGCGACTGTGGAATAAGTTTAGCAAAACTCAACGCGCTCGATAGCCCAGTTGCGTAGCTGTAGACGTAGTATTTGTAATAGAAGTGTGGAATGTATGCCCATTCCATATTATCGTATTCATCAAAGCTATACTCTGGACCATAATACTTTTTAACGAGTTGTGCATACTTATCGCTTAGCCATTGTGCATTAATTGCCTCGCCTCGCTCAATAGCGCTATGCGCCTGATATTCGAAGTCGGCAAATAGTGTTTGGCGATAAATGGTGCCTCGTATATTCTCGAGTTTTTGTACGAGTAAATCGATTTTTTCGGCATCTGATTCGGCGTTGGCATAAAGGTAGTCGTTGAGGAGCGATTCGTTCGTAGTCGATGCGATTTCGGCGATAAACGCGGTGTAGTGAAATCCAAAGGGAGGCTGGTTTTGCATAGCATAGAGGCTATGTATCGAGTGCCCGAGTTCGTGTGCTAGCGTAGACACGTCGGACATGTCGTTGAGATAATTCATAAGAATGAAGGGCTCAACGCCGTAGACTGAACAGGAATAAGCGCCAGAGCGCTTGTTTTTGTGCGGAAAATAATCGATCGAACCGTTTTCGCGATCGAAGTACTGGGCTAGTATTTTTCCGTAATCTGGCCCGAGCGGTTTAAGCCCTTCAGTGATGAGTCTAAGCGCTTCATCCACTTGAATGTTCTTCTCTATGCCTTGCGAAAGCGGGATATAGAGGTCATATAGGTGAACGCTATCGAGTTTTAAAACATTCTTTCTCAGTGCAACGTAGCGATGTAGCGGCTCAAGATTTTCTGAAACGGTGTTGATAAGGTTTAAATACACGCTTGTGTCAATCTGATCCTTGTCTAGATAAGCATCAAGTGCCGTTTCATAATTTCGAGCCTTAGCAAAGAAAACGTCGTTCTTAAGCTGTCCTACGTAAAGAGTTGCAAGCGTGTCTTTGAACTGGGCTAAAGTCGAAAATAGCCCATGCACAGCGGCTTTACGCACTTCACGTTTGGGGCTGCGCCTATAGAGCGCATAGTTCGATAGTGTGAGCTGCTGCTCTACTCCGTTCTCGTCAATAATCTTTGGCAGCGCCATGTTGTCAAGTAGAGCGTGGAAGCCCTCTTCAGCATTTGATGGGATCTCGTTCAGATCGATCTCAGCCCACAAGTTGTCGCCCGCAAGTTGGAGTACGCGCTCAGCGTCGGGGGAGAGTACGCGTGATGCGCGTCGCTGAATCTGACGCAAGTATAACGCGTACTTTTGCAGCGCGTCATCATCGGCATCGGCCTTCAATACGATATTGCGCACTAACTCAGACTTTGCCATAAAATCGTGGTGTAGAGCTTGACCTTCTTGCTTCATCCGTTTGACATCGGCCGATGGCTCCGTATCGTCTGTCATGTTGGCGTATAGAGTGAGTTTATTTATGTCGGTGTGCAGCGTAAAGTAGGCGTCTAAGCATGCAATGATCTGCTCTGCACTTTTGGCATCCTTGCAGCGATCTAAGCTTGGGAGCTCAGCTTTGGCTTTATCAAAAGCAACTTGCCATGCCTCATTGGATGTAAAAAGTCTGTCTTTTTTCCACAAATAAGCCGCATCTATTGAATCTCTCGCGGCGTTCGCATCGGCGAGTCCTTCTTTCTTCACTACATTCTCCTCAACTGCATCTGATGCAGCGGCTTTATCTGCAAGCTCTGCTGTTTGGCCAGCTTTCGCAGCCTGTGCCTGCTCCCCATCATCCAGCGCTACTGGGGCGTCTTTGACCTCGTCACCAAGAGCCGCCGCTTCTTGCACTTCGTTTTCGCAATCGCAGCGTATGGGGTCGCACGACGTCACCGTAAGCATCGACATCGCTATGCCTGCTAATGCTAAATAAAAATTTCTACGTATAGTCTTTTCCATCGTATTTCTCCACTATGTCATCATACAGCGCTTAGGCGCGTTAGGAATATACGCTAAGAGCCCCGCTTTCACAACGAAAGACGCACACGAATGCTCTGTTCTATTTGTGGGGCTCTGCCCCACACCCCGCTTTCGTGGGGCCCTGCCCCACACCCCGCTAAGGGCTATCGCCCTTAGAACCCTTTTTTCTTTGCAATTTTGGCCTATTTCGTCGTCGGCTGCGTCGTTTGGCGCGGTCACGACCTCTAGGTCGTTCCCTCGCCGCACTCCTTGCCTCCTAGAACTAGGCTCAAAATTGCAAAGAAATGCGTGTTTTTGTTTTCTTATTTTCTTATTTTCTTCTTCTTATTCTAGAACTAGGCTCAAAACGGCAAAGAAAGCGTGTTTTTGTTTTCTTATTTTCTTATTTTCTTCCAGAGTTTTGCAAAACAAGAACTATGCTAAGCGCAGCGCTCCAAGCGCGTAAAATGGAGTACCGTCTTTGACGCAGTGTCGCTCTCGCGTGGTTAACTCCCAACTCTCATGATGTGGTACATCATCTATTTCGATAAGCTTATAAGTAGGTAGCGAAGCGATTAGCTCCTTAACATCGTTAAAATAGTCAAGAACGTCGGTCTTTAAGACAAAAACGCCATGAGGCTTTAAAAAACTGTGCATGAGCGCGAAAAACTCTTCATTGAGGAGTTTGCGCTTTGCGTGTTTTTTCTTCCACCAGGGGTCAGGAAACAAGACATATATGGCGTCGACTGACTGCGGCTTAAAAAGCATGGGTAGAGCAATACGCGCATCCGCATTGATCACCTTGGCATGACTCAAACCCTCGCGACGCAGCTTATTATTCGATATTCGCACCAAGGAGCTCTTAAGTTCTATACCAAGAAAGTAAGCATCTTTTCTTGCTCGCGCCAAGCCCAATAGAAAGCGTCCACGATTAGAGCCTATCTCAATTTCGGCTGGATATTTCGTGGGGTTTTCGCTTAACCACGCTTCTATCGCGTCTATCTCATCGCTTCGATACTTTAGCGTGTTTTCATCAATGTATTTTGCATAATCTTTAGCTAAGTATGATTCCCAGTTTGGGTTAAAACTCGTCATTCCTTATCTCTCATTCACAAGTAAAGCTAGCAGTTTCAATGCCGAGCCTCTAAAGGCTAGCCCTATTATCTCGCAACTCGTCGCCGTTGCATCTTCCTCAATGGCTGCAGCATGCGCATCTTGCTCCGTTGTTATCGCGCTAAGATGTGTAGGTAATACATCCACTTGCTCGACATCATCGACAAAAGTTCTTGCCAAAGTTTCGCTAAATATTTTACCAAAAAACAGGATCGCAAGTAGGGCAATACACATAATAATGAGTGTAGGCAATTGCGACTTTGGCTGATAAGATCTATGGTATTTCTTTTGTCTACGCATACGTTATAAAAATAAACTCCTCAGCTCGCTGCCGTGCAAATCATAAGTAACAAAACATATTGACTTAGCTCGCATCTTCATCGTGAAGCGCTAATAAAATAAATTCGGGCTTCTCTTTATTTGGCGCATACTTTGGACTTACCACGATATGAATAGTTGAGGAAAGTACAATGCTACTAGCGATGTTGATGGGAACAGAGAGATTGAGCGTATGGTTTCCTTGCTTTACACGCATACGCATGTAGCTGCGATTCATACGGCGAAGCTGTATAACTTTTACTCTTTTTAATAAAAAGCTAGGTTCTTTGTTCGATGTGCCAAAAGGAGCCAAAAGCTGAAGATATTGATTCTTCCAACTTCCCAGTAGCTCCGCTACCGTAATCTCGGCGTCAATATCAAGTCGTCTTGTAAGGCTAGCGTCATCCTTAATGTTGGCGCTGGTATAAGCTTGTGCTCTTTGGATAAACTCTTCCAAGTTCTCACTTCGTAAGTTCACCCCAGCCGCTGCGTGATGACCGCCAAAGTCCTCGAGTAAGTCGGCGCAATGCTGGAAGCACTGCAAAATACTAAAACCATCGATACTTCGTGCCGACCCTCGGCACTTATCTTCGACTATAGCAATCACCAACGCTGGTCTGTAGAACTTATCGACTAAGCGGCTAGAGATAATTCCTAAAATACCTTGTGGCCACTTCTCCTTCGCTATGACGATAAGGCGCTTACCCGCTGTGACCTGCTCCTGTGCCTCGGCCATGGCTTCATTAATAATTGAGGCCTCCGCATTCCGTCGTTGTGTGTTGTAGTCTTCCAGTGTTTTGGCTATTTCCTTCGCGGTTGTGTAGCGATACGCCGAGAGGAGTGCAACGCACTCATTGGGGTCTCCCATGCGACCTGCTGCGTTAATACGCGGTGCCAGCCTAAAGCAAATTGTGCGCTCAGTAATTGCACTATCCTCAACCGATAAGTCTGATAAAAGCGCTGCAATACCGCTACGTCGCCGTCTGCGAATGACGTCAAGTCCCAGCGAAACAAAAATACGGTTTTGCCCCACCAACGGGACGACATCAGCGATGGTACCCAAGCACACTAGATCCAAGAAATCGCCCAGTACTGGAGCTTCAATATCGTTCTTTTCGTAAAAACCGGTTTTGCGACACAGCGCGTCAAGAGCTCGAACAAAGTGAAATACCACGCCCACCGCTGCTAGGTCGTTAAATTCTGGAGGATTGCCAGCGACTTTGGGATTAACAATGATGGCATCGGGGAGTTCTTGCGAAGGCGTGTGGTGATCGAGAATAATGGTATCGATCCCGCGCGATTTTAAACGCTCTATCTCTTCGTTGCCCGTCATCCCGCCATCGACAACAATAAACAGGTCTGGAACGTCATCGCCCATAGCCGCTGTAATGGTCATGTCATTAAAACCGTGACCGTCTTCCTTACGCCGTGGCAAGAAGTAGCGCAGCTTCGCTTTGAGAAATCCCAAGTATTGGTAACAAAGCGTCGTAGAGGTAACCCCGTCCACATCGTTATCGCCAAAAATGAGTATGCTCTCGTTCGCAACTAGCGCCTGCATACATCGCTCCACAGCTTCTTGCATATTGAGCAAGCTATAGGAGTCACCGATAGCTTCTAATTTTGGCTCTAAAAAATACTGTGCCTGCCACGCAGTTTTGGCTCCGCGATTAACAAGCACCGTCGATAACAAAGGATTTAGGCGTAAATCACTCGCAAGGTTCTGAACGGCGGCATAGTCGATGGGATGCAAATTCCAATGTTTGGGATCGTTCTTTGACATGATTGTGCCGGGTTGATTGCCCCAAGCCCTATATCGCCATAAGTCCAGAGGGGGTAGCGCGAGATCACCCAAAAAAGAGGCTCTTTTGCGCATTTTATGCGTTGGTTTGGCGAATAGCCAAAACAACGCATAAAATAAGGCGCAAAGCAGCCTATTTTGCGGGAAGCTTGCGCGTAGGGGGAGACTTCCCCCACCCAATTAAACCATCAATTAGCGTTATGCAGTAGCTTGGAGTTCCTTATCCATCTCTTGCTTTGCAGCTTTGCGACTCTGGTAGTTCTTGATCCACTTATCGAGATAAAGCACACCAGGGCATGAGATGAATATGGTGTTAATCGTAGAAAATACAATACCGATCGCCATAATAATAGCGAAGTCGCGAGTTTCGCCGCCAGCGAGCAGGATCAACGGAATAATGGCGAGCAGGGTCGTGATACTGGTCATGAGCGTGCGGCTTAGGCACTCGTTAACGGCGCGGTTAACAGTTTGGGCGAGTGTTTCGTCGCTCGGTGCGCTTGCAAGCGCTTCACGGATGCGGTCAAAGTTAACGATGGTGTCGTTAATGCCGTAACCAACCAGCGAGAGGAGTGCAGCGACAGAGACCAGAGTGATTTCCATGTCAATGAGAATAAGTACGCCTGTGGTTAGGAGTGTTGAGACGGTGAGCGAGAAAACGGCGGCAGGTGCATAGCGAGCGTCAAAGCGAATCGCGATGTAGAGCAGCATGAGGCCTAGAGCCACGAGTATGGAAATAATCGCGTCATAACGGAACTTTTCACCCACGTCGGCACCAACGGTCACGATTTCATCAAGCCCAGTTTCGGCGTCGAATCGATCGCCAAAGACGGTGTTGAGCAGCGAAACGACTTCGCTTTGTATTCCGTCGGGCTTAACAATGTAGCGCTGCGATACGTCGTCATAAGCAACGACGGTCTCTAGGTCATTTTGCGCAAAAGCTTCTTGAATTTGCGCCACTTCGACGGGCGCCTGTCCTTGCGGGCCGAGCTCTTGGCCGTCGAGTTTTAGCGTCATGAAGAAGTCGCCGCGAATTCCTTCATCGTTGGGATCGCAAGCTGGCCATGCGTCGATGTAGGCGTCTTTTGAACTTATCGTTTTGATAGAAGCAGGGAGCGCGCTCTTGATCTTGTCTAGCTTCTCGCACGTAAGTGTCGTCGTGGTAAGCGTACGAACAATAAAGCGGTTATCCTCGGGGGCACCAACGCTTAGTACGGATACGCCGGTAAAGCGATCGTCGTCGACGAAAACCTTACGCAACTCCTCGGTACTTACATCTTCGGTAAAGTGCATCGTTAGTGATGATCCGCCCTTAAAGCTCGTTCCCCAGTTCGGGCCAACGGCAAAATAGATGACGAAAAACCCTACGAGTAAGAGCAGTTCCAAATACAACACGGGCTTGTGATTAGCCATGAAGGGTATTTTTGTATTCGGCTTAATTATCTGAATTTGAGCCATCTCTGTATTCTTCCCAAAGTAGTAGTAAAAGGCTTAAATATGAGCGAGTCGCTCATTAAATAGAGAACTTGCTGTCTTCTCTGCGAACCTTGAGTTCAAAGGCGCTGCGAGTGACATAAAACGCTGTATAGACCGAGCAAACCAAGCCAATCAGCAAGGTTACGGCAAAACCGCGCACGGGACCAGAGCCGAGTTGCATCAATACGATAGCAGCGATAGCCGTCGTGATGTTAGAGTCTAGGATCGTCCAGAGCGCCTTCTCGTAACCAATTTGCACCGATTTTCGGTAAGTTTCGCGGGCGCGTAACTCCTCGCGGATGCGCTCAAATATAATAACGTTCGCGTCCACTGCCATACCAACGGTCAAAACAATACCTGCAATACCAGGCATCGTCAAAACCGCGCCCATACTCGCCATGATGGCTAGAATAAACAGAACGTTAAGGCTAAGGGACAAGCAAGCTAGCAGACCAGCGAACTTGTAGTAAAAGATCATGAACAAAACAACGAGGGCAAAACCGAGTGCCAGTGCCTTGCTACCTTGGACGATCGAGTCCATACCGAGGGTAGGACCGACTAGGGTTTTAAACTCTTGGCGGATAGGCGCTGGGAGCGCTCCACTTCGCAACGAAACTACAAGGTTATTGACCTCTTCGAGAGTCTCTTGGCGGTTTCCGCTACCCATCTCTATAGACACGTTACCCCCTGGAATCTCAGTGCGGATAACAGGGTCGCTCACCAAGGTATCGTCCATCAAAATCGCTAGTTGCTCGCCGACATGCGCTTTGGTCAGATCGTAGAACACATCGCCGCCTCGCTTATCGAGTTTGAGCGCAACGTAGGGCATATTGGTATCGGGGTTGCTCGCGGGGTAAGCCGTATCGACGTTATCGCCAGTGAGCGATGGTAGGTCCGTGCGCACTAAGCGAATGCGCCAAATATTGGCGATCTTGCCGCTTTGCACTTGCTTTACCGCGTCATCGTCATACTGCAATTCGCGTAAAGATATTTTTTCGTAAGCGATTTCGCGCCCCGACGGAATCAAGCTCTCGTTGGCAATGATAAACTCTTTGAGCTGCTCCTTACCCGATTTTATCATACGCCCTTCGTTATCTAGCATATCGCTAGCTTGTAGGGTGCCCGCGCTTGCGTAGATTTTGGAGTCCGCCGGAATATTTTGGCTCAAAGTCGTAAAGAGGTTAAGCGCCTCGTTCTTATCGGCAGCAAGCTTGAAGGTTAGTACCGCTGTGGTTGAAATAAGTTTTTCGGCAGCTGCCGCGCGTTTACTCGATAAGCCAGGTAGCTCAACGACGATATTGCGCCCACTCTCAACCCTAACCGAGGGCTGCGCTACGCCTAGGCCGTCGATTCGCTCGCGGATAATTTCGACGGCTTGCTTTACCGAGGATTCTTCCGTGTCCTTTAAAAAGTCATCGCGAAGACCCAAGGTAACGCTGTTGCCGGAGCGAGCAACAACCGTTAACATCTGGTAGTCGAGCATGAACTGGTTGTCGAAAATTTCGGTATCTTCGGCTTTATCGAAGTCGAAGCTGAGCAGGTTCTGATCGCGATCGAGCTTAAACTGTACGGGTGTACCTTTTTGCTCGATAATCGTCGAACGAATGCTCGCCCCAAAACGGCTCATCTTATCGTCGATCGCCGAATCAATATCGACAGAATAACGCAGCAATAAACCACCCTGAAGGTCGAGACCCAGCGACAGCGTATTGGCCTTCAAAAAGTCGGGCACCGCCTCATACCAGTCGGGTAAAGGCGGATTTCTCACGCTTTCCTCATCCTCTGCCGCCAGCTCCTTTGCCTTGGCATCAACGACTTCGGGGTACAGAACCATCTCAAGCACCGTAGGCGTTAGCACCACAGCTGCAAGTAGAGCAAAAATTAGAATTAAGGAGGCCTTTAACCACCAACTTCGCGACATCGCGACCACCTCTTGGCTATCAATATAAAAAAAGCTAAATATATATTACAATATAGACTATCGGCTAACTAAGCCTCTGACTCTTCACTATCTTCATCTTCGTCAACATCATCAGGCTCTTCAAGATCTTCTCTCTTTTCTTCCTCTCGCTTGTCTTTCGCCTTCTTACTCTTAGTTTTAGCCTTATCTGACTTTGTGCTCTCGCTTCTCTCGTCCTTGTCTGCCCCGTCTTTATCATCCGAGCTCGCCGCTTCTTCGTAGAACTTAAGCACGCCACCGCGAATAATACGAACACGATTGCGCTCTCTTACGCCGATATTGAGCGTAATCTCATCACCCGAGACACTAACGACTTCGCCTATGATTCCAGCGACCGTTACCACCTTGTCGCCGACCTTTAAGGCACTCAAGAAACGCTCCTTTTCCTCGCGGCGTTTCTTTTCGGGACGTATCATAAAAAAGTACATCGCGCCAAACAATACCGCGAACAATATAAGCATACTACCGAGATCACCCATAGCAAACCACTCAACTTTTCCAAAGTAAGAACAACCTTTGCCGCCTCCCCCTACGGCAAAACGCACAAGTTCCTACCAAACTATACAAACTTGGTCAAGTCAGAGCACGCAAACTTGCAAAATATTTGTGCAAACTTTTGCAAACTTCGCTTATGCCCACAAACGTAGCAAAGATAGCGCCGCAATTCGTAGAAGTATTGCAAGCGTGAGCAAAATTTGTCAAAACCCAGCATGCAGCGCGCTTGCCCTAACGCTGCGTTGGCAATACAAGGAGCCTACACAGCGCTTTCACACAAAAAGCGCCGCCGCCCAAACCAACCCTATATATAATGATACCATCGCGCGCAAGCTCGCACGCAAGATCGCTTCGGAGTAGCCATGAATTTCCAAGAACTCGTTTTGACCTTACAGACCTACTGGGCCTCACACGGGTGCATCATCCAACAGCCCTACGACATCGAAAAAGGCGCAGGAACCTTCAATCCCGCCACCTTCTTTCGCGCCTTAGGCCCCGAGCCCTACAAAGTCGCCTTCATCGAACCCTGCCGCCGCCCCTCAGACGCGCGCTACGGCGAAAACCCCAATCGCTGGGGCGCCTACTACCAGTTCCAAGTTATCATCAAGCCTAGCCCGCTCCAAATCCTAGAGCTCTACTTCGACTCCCTGCGCGCCATCGGCATCGACCCGCTTGAACACGACATACGCTTAGTCGAAGACAACTGGGAGGCCCCCTCGCAAGGCGCCTGGGGTTGCGGCTGGGAAGTTTGGGTTGACGGCATGGAAGTTACGCAATTCACCTACTTTCAACAGGTTGGCGGCTACGAACTCGATCCCGTGAGCGTCGAAATCACCTACGGACTAGAGCGCATCGCCATGTACTTGCAAAACGTGGATCGCATCCACGACCTCGTCTGGGTCGACGACATCCACTACGAAGACGTACACTTGCAGGCCGAAATCGAACAAAGTCAATACGCTCTCGAAGCGGCCGACGTCCCCATGCTGCTCAAACTCTATCAAAACTACGAGCAGGAATCCAAGCGCCTGCTTGAGCAAGGACTCGCCTTCCCCGGCTACGACTACGTCCTAAAATGCTCACACACCTTCAATTTGCTCGACGCTCGCGCTGCCATCTCGGTCACGGAACGCCAAGCCTACATCACGCGAATCCGCACGCTCTCTCGACTTGCCGCCGAATGCTACCTCAAACGGCGCGAAGCACTTAACTACCCTCTACATCAAAAATTCTCTTCAAAATCGTAGCAAAGTGCCGCATTGAATTCTTAATTCTTTGGGCGGGGGGCTTAACGCCCCCCTACGCGCAAGCTTCCCGCAAAATTTGCCAAATGCCGCGTTTCGCCGTGCGTTGTATTCGCTAAACGCTCATTCAACGCACGGCGAGCGGCATTGGGCAACTTTTTTGGGTGATCTTGCGCTACCCCCCAGCACTTTCACGACAACGCGCTATAAGCAAAGCGTTACAGTAATCCTATGGACTTCTTTAGTCTCGAAATTTGGCAGTACGCACTACTTTTTGTAGGTGGACTCATCGCCAGTTTTTTTAACACCATCGCTGGCGGCGGCAGCATGCTTACGCTTCCACTTATGGTTTTTCTCGGCGCGCCCTCTACGGTTGCCAACGCGACTAACCGAATTTTTATGTTCGTGCAATCAGGCGCTGGAACCATAAGCCTCTACAAAAGCGAGCCGCTTTTGTGGCGCGATACCCTTGTCTACAGTGTGCCAACATTGATAGGAGCCCTCATTGGCGCCTACAGCGCTAGCATCATTCCAGCTCAAGCGATGAAACACGTCATCGGGTGGATCTTTCTTTTTGCCTTCATTATGTATATAGGCAAAAACTTCTTTAAACCCTCGACTAGCGACTTTAATATCCCACGCTGGCTTCGCTACATCCTGCTTTTTGTGCTTGGCATATACGGTGGCTTTATTCAAGCGGGGCTTGGTGCCATATTGTTTTTGGTGCTAAATCGCATCTGCCAAATGCCAAAAATCTCGGCTATGGGGGCAAAAAACTTTATGATCGCCTTCTACACGCTTCCCGTGCTCATTGTATTTTTGCTCCAAGGGCAAGTATGGTGGGATATGGGGCTCGTGTTGTCGGCGGGTGCCATCCTTGGCGCACAACTGGCAGCACACTGTGCAACACGTATATCTACGCGCGCTGTTATGGTTATCGTTTCAGCCATTATGCTCATTAGCGCTATTTCACTCATACTTAGCTAGTCTATACTTAGCTCAGCACCCTTTAAATTGACATATGACAAAGATGACAAGCAAAAACTCTAAGAAAACTCACGCCGAGGATCGCTACAAACGCCGCATCGCACTCGCGAAAGACAAGCGCGTTACGATTACTGCACTTATCCTCGAATTGCTTATTGGACTTTGCTTTGTTCTGCTTGTCGATGCTTTTATAGGGCAAGCTATGCAGCAAAGCACACTTATTACAAGTCATGTTTCATGGCATTACGTACTTGCATTTTATCTTGTATTACAATACGCACTCGTTGCCGGAGAAATCATTGCAAGTCGCAGAGTTGAAGAGCGCTCTTGGACCATCCCGCTGGTCTTCCTGCCATTTGGAAATCTTTTTAGAATCTTTATTATGCTCACCCTAGAACTCACTATTATCATTCCTAAACTGCTAGTTTATTTCACATCTGTTTTATTATCATTTCCGCTTTTACTATTAAACTTATCAGGACGCGTAAAGTTCTATCCTATTGATATTTTTGACAAAATAACTGAACCCCTCGAAATGATCATTAACCGTATTTACAATGCATTGTATTATAATAAAATAAAAACTAGAGCAAACGTCTTTAATGCATTTTTTAATAACACTTTAAGTTTTTGGTGCATCAACCATTAATAGAGTTTGTTTTAAGCTTATTTCAAAGAATTATGCGCAATCAATACATCGTTTTTATTTGTTTTTCTTTTCTGTTTTTTGCCTGCCAAAATGAATTGTCGCCGCATGAAAAATACATACAACATAACGATGCACTAGCCAAAATCATTGATCGCTACGACAAACATTGTGATAAACTTGGCATGGAACTGACCAAGTATCTCAAAAAGAATGAAAAAGCTTATTTTCAAAGTTTGAGCGATAGCATCAAAATCGAATTAGACGCCAAGATCACATCGAGCTACCACCAACTCCCCTATTCTCGCCAACAGAACGAAACACTAGCCAGGTGTTCAACTAACCAATGGGTTGCGGGGGTACAGTCTCATATTTTTGAGACGCACTACAAAGCGAAAAGGCTAGCAGAGTTTCGTGTAGACCTCGAAGCGCTCTATACGGCATGGCAAGAGGCAAAGTCGAGCAATGATCAGAGTATACTCGAGATTTTTTATAATGAACGCGGCTCCGAAATACGTGCTGCTATGCAAAATATTCGCAGTTTTAGCACCGATGCGGAAGCGGTTTTATCTGAGTTTCCGCTTGAATTTTTGTACAATGAACCCTAAGTCTGCTCTGAACAATGTAAAAACTGCAAAAAACATGCTAGAGCAAAATATGGAAAGTCAGGCGAGCATTCAAAATAAGGTCAATAAAATCAACGCTTTACACACAAATTCCAGTCCAGGGCGAAAGCCTTAGCGAGGTTTGGGGCGGAGCCCCAAAAATAAATCAGAGTTTCTTTAGCCCATAGTATGCAGAGTTTAAACGACAATCTTAAAGCGATATTTCTACAACGCTTATACGCACAGAACGAACGCGTGGTGAAGCTAGGACTTGACGCGATGCGCACTGCACTCGGCGAAGGCTTGCAAAGCACATGGCCGCTTATTTTGGTCGCAGGCACGAATGGCAAAGGTCAAGTTTCACAACAGATTTCTATTTTTTTGCAAAAATGCGGCTACCGCGTCGGGCTATTTACCAGCCCACACCTTGTCGATTACCGCGAAAGAATTCGCGTAAACGGCAAAAAAATCGACGAATATTCGCTCTTACGCTACGGAAGCGAATTATTGGCAAAATACGGTGGCGACAAGTTAGCCAAAGAACTCGAAGAATTCCTCAAATCTGAAGGCGTAAACCCCGCGGCTAGCAGCATCACCCTTACGTATTACGAGCTAAGCCTAGCCATAGCGCAAGCGTACTTTAAAGCCCAAAATGTTCAATTTGGCGTTTACGAAATAGGACTAGGGGGTAAACTTGATGCATGCAACGCGCTTGAGCCTATGCTTAGTGTTATTAGCTCTATTTCACGCGATCATTGCCAATACCTCGGCAATGAACTCGACGCCATAGCGCGCGAAAAAGCAGGTATCATGCGCCCGCACAAGCCCGTAGTCATTGGGCGCGACGCCGTGAAAGCGCTGCAAGGAGAGGCAAAGGCTGTGGGCTGCAGTAGTATCAATGTGCTCGATCAGCATTTTGGCTGGCAAGACTTGGGCTCTACTTGGAGTATTAACTTAGGCGAGTTTTCGCTAATGCTCTCTAACGAAGTACTTCCAGCAAATTATCAGCGCGATAATGCTGCTGTGGCGCTCGCCGCCATTGCTCGCTTAAGTAAAGAGCTCAACGCAAACTGGGACTTAAGGGCGTTTGCAGATTGCATACAAAAATCGACGTGGTTTGGGCGTTTTACGCAGCTTGGGCAAGATATCGCAGCGCGCTACGCTTGCAAAAGCATTATCCTTGATGCGGCGCACAACGAAGCTGGCGCCAAAGCGCTTGTAGCAACGCTAAAACGACTTTATGAGGGCAAAAATTTGGCTCTTGTCGTTGGTGCCTGCGGCGATAAAGATCTCGAAACCGTGTTTGACATTTACCGTGAACTACTCAAGGATGACGCGATATTCGTAGCTCCTGTCAATAACAACCCCAGAGTGCTAAAACCCGATGCGTACTGCGCGCGGGTTTCGCTTCCTCGTTCGCAAGGCAATAGCTGTTTCCTTGAAGCACTACAACGCGCTGCTCTCTTTGTAGGTAAGAGCGGTATCGTTGTTGTGACGGGATCTATATATTTACTTGGCGAAGCTATGCAAAAGCTTGGATTAAGCGCGGAATCGTTCGATAATATATGACGTGAAGTAGAGCTTTGCACAGGTCAAAATTGTGCATGTATTTTGACCTGTGCAAAGCTATCAGGAGTTGAAATCATAAAATGAGAACAAGATTATATGTAATATGTATGCTATTTTTAGCATTTTTTCTTCACTCTTGTAAAAAGCACGTCCCAGAAACATCAGAGTCAAAGCAAGCCAATACGCGTGAAAGCAAAGAAGAACTAGCGGCAGAGGATTACACAAAAGAACTCGACCTCGCTGAGGCCATAGAGCTCGATTTTGCACACTGGACAAAGATCGAGGAAATTCTATCGCAGGAAGGGAAGCGTTTAAACTCATTAGAGCAACTTATTCAGTACATCGACTCAAACGCGTGGAAGCTGGCTCGAGCACGCACAGTATTACTTCAAAATAGCGAAAAGTTAGGAGGCGAAGATAAGGATAGAATCGAAGCTGCGCAACGCAGGGTATACGAAATACTCGATGAAGCGCGAAGCGATGAGAGCACCGCAGCGGCTGCTAACGCTTGTGTTTATCGACTTTACGCCGTGCTCCTAAGCCCCATGGCTGCTTTCCTCTCAGCTGTCGATTTTTTGCGTCAACTCGCCTTGGATCCTCATAGATCTTGCGCCGAAAAAGAGCTTTTGTTTGTAGAGAAACTAAAAAGCAGTGGCGAACTCATGGCACTAGGCTACGAGAGTTTTAAGAATCAGGATGATAACAGCGAATTAAAGTCTTGGTTTGATGCATTAAGCTCGACTGCGCTTAGTGAAATGGGCGAATCTTTATCTGATTGCAATTTTAGCGAGGAGAGCACACAGCATTTAAAGCATATTTTTGCCAGCAACGATGATCCCGAGCAAAGCGATGAGGAGCGCGCAAAGATCGCGGCAGAACTTCTGCAAGAATCTGACGCATATATCGCGCATACAGCGACTTTCGAGAAGCAGCTTGCCGACATTGAGCGCGCGTTGCAGTTAGAGAGCGCCGCGCAAAGGAATTGGGACGCGGAATATTGCGCGCAAAGCGCTGAAGGTCTTTTGGCGGCTTTTGAAGACAATGCGTCAAATATTGCGGCGCTTGGCGATAGTATTACGGATGACGGAGTATTGACGATCTTTTTTGATGGTGTTGAGTCTATTGCACGAACCAACGCAATTTTGCACATCTACGACAGTTCCTGCGAAAGCCAGTTTCAGGATCGCTTTGTACAAGCAGCGCTAGAGATTTTAGTTCGCTACGCAAAACGCCGCATGAAGCTGATTTCGCTGGTACTCGATGAAGGATGTAGCGCCATAGATAACGCGATCCACGCTATGTCGATTAAGCGCTGGAAAACTTTACAGGACTGCATACAAACAATCCAAGAGCTGGAAAGCATGCAAAATTCGCAACTCAAATCCGAGAGTCGCACGCAATTAGCTACACTCATAGGAGAAGTTAAAACCGTACACGCCGAATGCAAGGATTCCAAATTTCATGCGGTGCTTGCTAAGTTTTAGCAAAAGAGCTAAGGAAACTTTGATTGAGAGCTTTGCACGGGGGGAAACCCTTTTCTTTGTGCCAAAGAAAAGATGTTTCCCCCCGTACCCCCCTTCCCCAAAGAAAGCACTCCTTTAAGCACTTTTCGAATAAAATGTCATTCTATCTTCACTCTGCCTTATTTTATTAGCATTTTAGCTTATATTTCTCTGCAAAACGTCTCATTTTGTTTAAAACTGTATCGAATTTGTAAAATTAAATTTACAATTTCTAGCCGTGCAAAGGTCTCTGATTTATAGTTGGGGCTTGGGCTTGCGCACCACTTCCTTTTGTGGGGCTTGGCTTTCGTTGTGGGGGTAGCGCGGGATCACTGAGCAAAAGACGCAATGAGCAAATAAAATGCGTTGGATGAGCGGCTGAGCAAATACAACGCATTTTATTTTTGCGAATTGCGTATTTTGCGAGGAAGCCCGCGCGTAGGGGGAAACTTCCCCCACAAAAATAAAAAGCATCAAAATCGAGTTCATGTGAGTTTTCGTAGCAAAGCTATGAGTCATGCGCGAACGGTACTTTTTGTGATTCTAAGTTATGGATGAAATACTTTGCCAGCGATTGCTCGAATTAGTAGAGCGTCTAGAACCGCGTAGTTACGCCATGCTGAGGCGAGTGGGCAGGCGCTGGCGCGCTCAAATTGCCGCGGAATTTTGTGACGAAGAAGTCCGCCCCATCGATGAGACATACCTTATTTTGGGCTACGGTGCAGGGCGCGTTTCGTGCAAACTGACAGGCTCGGACTGGCAGCAGCTCAGCGCGCGCGTGGAGCAGCTATTTTCGGCCGCGAAGGTCGTCGACGCCTGGGGAATGCGCGATCTTGCAGGCGATGTTGGCAAAAGTTTTGCGACGTACCCAGAGCATGGTCTCATAGGGGAAGCGTTTTGGAAATTGCCAAGTGAAGAGCGTTGTGCGGCATTTAAGGATTTTACACGTCGCGCGCAATCGCAGCACGCAGAGCTAAAGTTAAAGTTTGACTGTCTTGCCCATGAATTTGTGGAGCGAATATATCATAAGCCTGATAGCTTTGAGGAGCGCCACCTTTCGTATAGCGCGTCAAGGGCGAGCATGCTTTACGGCCAAAGCGCTTTGACTATGATTCCTAGGGTGAATTTTGGTGAAGCCGAGGCTATCGTAGCGCCGAACTTTGGAGTTCTGAATGGATATATTGAATCCGTGCTCAATTCGGCGAAAAGCGCTTTAGAGCGTAAGGGCTTTGGTATTATTACGGGTTCTTGGGCTAGCTCTGTGCTGCTGAGTGAAAGCCTCAATGCGGGCGCGCATGATTTTAGCTTGCCGCGGAATTTTCAATTAAAAAGTTTCGATAAGGGGGTAGAAAATAGCGAAAACCTGCAACATTCCCGTTATATTGTTTTGCAATCGGCAAACGCGGCCGTTGATTTAAAAGCGTTGTTTAGCCAGCTACCATCTAATGTTTTGTATGTCGATGCACCCAGTGAAATTTTGCGTATAGACGACGATATTTTAGAACTTAGATTTGCTATGGCCTATTTTGTCGATGCGGCGGGTCAAATGTTGGCGCTTCCCCCGCAAACGTTGCGTTTTAGGCTATCGAAGCTTTGGGAGAAGCTCTACCTCGCAAGCGATGAGGGGCAAGAACTCATGGGCATACAGTGCGCATCCCACGCATGGGAGATGCCTTACAAGCTCGTGCAAAGCCCCAGCCTATACTTCAACAGCATCATCGAAAAAGCACAGTTTTTGCGTTAACCCACTGATTTGGCTCAAGTTTTTAGAAAAGATCGTTCTGCCAGCTCGCTGCGTTGTTGACATAGGGTATTTTGAGATGCTGGTATGCGCTTTGAGTAGCGACACGTCCTCGCGGTGTTCTCTGTATATAACCTTGTTGTAGCAAATACGGCTCATAGACATCTTCAAGCGTATTGCGATGCTCTCCTGTTGCAGCAGCCAAAGTATCGATACCAACGGGTCCGCCGTTAAATTTTTCGATAATGGTTCGTAGAATGCGGTGATCCATTTTATCGAAACCAGCGAGGTCAATGCCAAGTTTTTGTAGCGCGTCGCGGGCGAGTTCTATAGTGATGGCCTTCTCTTGTGCGACGATGGCAAAGTCGCGTAGTCTTGAGAGCAAGCGGTTGGCAATTCGCGGTGTTCCGCGTGAACGGCGTGCTATTTCGATAATTGCAGGTTCTTCTATAGGGATCCGTAGCAATTGCGAGGATCTGCGAACAATTTTAGCCAAATCCTCATCTTTGTAATAGTCGAGTCTGGCGAGGTAGCCGAAGCGATCGCGTAGCGGGCTCGTAAGAAGTCCCGTTCGTGTAGTTGCGCCAATGAGCGTAAACTGCGGGAGCTCCAATTTAAGGGAGCGCGCGTGTGGTCCTTCGCCTATGATGATGTCAAAGTGAAAATCTTCCATCGCGGGGTAGAGGTTCTCTTCGATAATGGGATTGAGGCGATGTATTTCATCGATAAACAGTACGTCGCGGTTATCAAGGGAGGTTAGTATGCCGGCAAGGTCGCCTTTTTTTTCAATGGCGGGTCCACTGGTGACATGCACATTGACGCCGAGCTCTTTAGCACAGATGTAGGCGAGCGTGGTTTTTCCAAGACCGGGTGGCCCACAGAGTAATAGGTGACAGAGCGGTTCTTTTCGTGTTTTGGCCGCCTGTACGAAAACCTGAATGTTATGGAGTTCTTCATCTTGTCCGACGTAGTCAGCAAAGCGTGTAGGCCGGAGCGAGTCTTGAACTTTAGCTTCGGAAACGTTTGTAATTTCGGCGTCAAGCGCGTTGTTTGGTCTGTTGCTAGACATGTGAACCTTTTACTTCTTTTTATTAATCCAGTTAATAGCCCAATAAATCTCGCCCTTGGTGTCGTGCTCTTCGCCCTGCATGTCGAGAGCTTCTAACGCTTCTTCTATAATCCTTTCGTGGTAGCCTAAATTTTGTAGTGCTGAACGTGTGTCGGCGTGAGCGTTCATTGCCGATTTTAGCACAGGCTCGCTCTCTTGAGCACCAAAGTAGCTGCGCTGCAGGTAGCTCTCAAGCTCTAGGATTAGGCGTTGCGCGGTTTTATTACCGACGCCCGGTATCTTTGTAAGGATGGAGGTGTTTTTCTGCAATACCGCTTGCTGCAAGGTATAGGGTGAGAGAGTGTTGAGTATGGCTATCGCCATTTTGGGCCCAACCCCAGTTACTGTAACAAGTTTTGAAAATAAACGCCGTTCGTCTTGCTTCAAAAAAGCAATCAAGGTGATGGCATCTTCACGCACGTTGGTGTAAACATAAACTTCAAGCACTTGTTGGAGTTTTAGCGTGTCGATACTCGCTGGACTCATCAATAAACGATAGCCAACGCCCGAAACATCAAGAATGATTTCATCGCTGTCGATGCTAAAGACTTGTCCTTTGAGGTATGCGATCATGAAATAGCTCTTCCTTGTAGGCTGTAGATCTGTTTTTGGCTTGCACCGCTAAGGCTCAGGGCAAGCGCAAAGTCGTATATTTGGCGGTTTTTCAGTTTTTATTTTGCTGGGGGAAGTTTCCCCCTACGTGTCAACCCCGCGCTGTGCGCGTGTTTGCCACTACCCCCTCCGCGGGGACACCCCGCGACGCCCCGTCCAGTTTTTGGCGAAACAGGGCTTTGCGTTTGCCCTACGCTAAGGCTAGCGAACTTCGCAGTGCAAGACTTTAGGCTTTGCACGAACGAAAGTCCAGATTTTAATAGTGATCATATGATCCTAAACACCACATACAACTACACATTCGTAATTTGCCGCTAAAAAAACTATAAAAAGCGTTCATAAAAGTGAAATAATAGCAGCATTTTATTATTTATGGGTTATACTATAGGTGGGCGAAAGCTGGTGTAAATAAACGCCTTAAGCCCAAAAACGCTGAAAGCCTTGTTACTTTTTTCTTTCGTGCAAATAAAGCGATCTTTGTATCATTTTTAGTGATAATTTGTTCAGTCCCTTACTTTAGTTGGGGGCTAGCGCGGGATCGCCTCGTTTGGACAGAGAAATCAAAACGCAACGCCGTAAGCGCCTCGAAGGGCTGTGTGCTAGGGATTGGCAAATATTCCATTGATGGACGCAATGAACGCATTTTGCGAGCAAGCCCGCGCGTTGGGGTTCTCCCCCATTCTCAAAAAATAATAATGAATAAGTTTAAATAGTTTTAGGAGGTAAACTGAGATGAAATCGCTACGAGCTTTTTGTTTCATGCTTATTTTCATCACTTTGGGGTCATATGCGTTTGCAGCAGAGCTTGTGGTGGAGATTTTGGACGTGGGGCAAGCGGATGGTTTTTTGCTAAGCCTTGAGGGGAAGACGGTTTTGATCGACGCAGGCGAGAAAGCTGAGCAGATGAAGGAGTATTTGGAGGATCGGGGAATTAGGCGCTTGGACATGGTGGTGGGAACGCATCCGCATGCGGATCATATTGGGGGAATGGAGGCGGTGCTGCGAAACTTTGATATTGGCGTATATGTAGACAATGGTTTTCCACATACGACGGTGCTGTATGAGAAAGTGATGACGGCTGCGGAGGAGAAGGTGAATTCGGGGACGATGAAGTATAGGGTTGCGCGGCGAGGACAGCGGATAAATTTTGGCAGCGAGGCGTATTTCGAGGTTTTGCTACCGAGGGAGATACCGATTACAGGAACGCGTTCGGATATCAATGCTAACTCTATCATTTTGCGTCTACAGCATGGGGAGAATTGTATTTTGTTTACGGGTGATGCGGAAGCCGAAACTGAGCTAGCGATGCTCGATGTGCTTGGTCAATGCGACGTGATTAAGGCTGCACATCACGGGAGTAGGCATAGCTCGACGGCGGGTTTTTTGGACGTAGTTCGACCGAAGGTGGCGCTTATTTCGTGCGGTTTGGCCAATAAGCACGGGCATCCTGGGGCGGAAACTCTGGAGCGCTACGCTGAGCGCAATATCCTAGATTATCGAACGGATTTGTCGGGGACGATTAAAGCTATTTCGGATGGTAAGACCTGGCGTTTTGAGGAAGAACATCCGCCGCTTCAGATCACGAAAATAAATATCAATCTGGCGGGTGAAGATGTGCTGCGCCAGCTGCCGGGAGTGGGTAAAAAGACGGCTGAGTCTATAATAGCTTATCGCGAGGCGAACGGGTATTTTAAAGATGTTAATGACGTGCTACTCGTTGCCACAAATTCCAACACTGAGAAGCGTTTGCAAAAGATTTTACCCTTTATTGTTACCGAAGGTGGTTCAACCACAGGTTTGACGAGCGGGACAGCGAGTAGTGAGGTGAGCGGGGGAAATCCGTATTTGGTGGGAGTAGCGACGAGTAAGGCTGCGAGCATGGTGATTGATGAGCGAGCTTTTTCAGGGATTTCGCCGCAGGTAGCGCGTCTTGAGTTATATCAGGTTATGAGTAGTTATGATGCATGTGCTGGATTTTTGCATATAAACGGTGCAAGCCGCCTAAGGTATGAGAAACGAAGCTCGGTTTGCGGTGCAATGAATAATTCTATGCGACCGTCGTATCATTTTGTAGCTGCGCAAAGTGGTGAGGGTTCTTCGTATGCGGCAAGTTCGAGAGGAGACACGGTGAATATCAATACGGCGGATGAAGCAACGCTAGCGAGTTTACCTGGCATGAGCGCCGCGAAAGCTAGAGCTCTTATTTCGCATCGCGAGGCGAACGGTCGTTTTGCTGATTGTAAACGCATCACCGATGTAAAAGGGATTGGCGTGAAAACCTATGAAAAACTGGCAAGTCGCTGTGCTGTTTCGACTGCGGGATCGTTGCCAAAGGCGGAGTTCGCTGCGCCAAAGGCGGAGTTCGCTGCGCCAAGGGTCGCGAGTTCTAGCGCAAATGGTGTTGTAAACATTAATACCGCGAGCGTCGATGTACTAAAAGCGATGCCGGGCATGTCGCAAATAAAAGCTCAAAAGATGGTCGAAGATAGGAATGCGAACGGCTTTTTTAAATCGTGTCAAGAGGCAACGCGCGTGAAGGGCATTGGTCCCAAAACAGTGGAGAAGTTTATAGGCCAGTGTACGGTTCAATAGCTTAGGATGTATTAGTTTGGGAGGGAGTCATGCTGTATTTCAAACATAACGGTGCTTTGAGATTGTTTGCTTTTGTCGCTGCGCTGGCATTGTGTTTTACTCTAAGCCCATCGCTTAGTGCAAAACCAGAGTCATTCCAGAGTGTCGTCAAAACTGCTTCAAAGGCTTATGCCGATGGAAATTATGATCTAGCGCTTGAGAAGTTCCAAGAAGCATACGCCATTAAGCAGATGACTGCACTTCTCTATAATATGGGGCGCGCTTGCGAATCAAAAGCCGATTTCCCCCTTGCCATTCATTATTACACCCAATTCGTCGCCTCGCCCGACGTAGAGCATGAAGCGCGAACCGAAGCGCTGGTGCGCATCAACACCCTACAGGAAGTGCTCGCTTTAAGCGGACAAGCGCCTGCCGCTCCACAAAAACAAACAACGAAAACTCCCGCCAAAACCGCTCCCGCTGCACAGAGCGCTGCTAAAGCGAGCGCTGGCGCTGCTCCTGGGGGCTGTATTAATATCAACAGCGCGAGCGCATCGGAACTAACGAGCTTAAAGGGAATAGGCGATAAAAAAGCGGCGGATATTGTGGCATCGCGAGATAGCCAAGGAGCATTCAACTCCTTTAGCGACATCACGCGTGTGAAGGGAATTGGCCCCAAAACGGTAGAGAAGTTCTCTGACCAACTCTGCCCTATCGCGGGTGGAGCCCCTGCCGCTGCCCCTGCCGCCGCACCCAGCGCTAAAGCCGCACCTGCTGCAAAATCGCCTGCAAAGAAAAATAATCCAGCTAAAACGCTACCCAAAACGGACAATTCCAGTGGATGGGATCTATAGCGCACTAAATCGAGAGCCTAAGAAGGACTACAGTTATGCGAATCAGTATTGATGCTATTCACGATAAGACAGCCCGAATCGACGTTGGCGGCCAAATGATGGATTTTCCGATTGAAGTGCTACCCGAGGGAAGCAAAGAGGGCGATATCTTGGCCTTCATAAAACTAGATGCGACGCAAGTACTCAAAGATGGGCATGATCGCATACAGCGCATGTTAAATAAAAATACAGACAGCGGCGATTTTGATCTGTAATTTACGCTCTAGCCTAAACCCTTGGCACCGAAAACTCTACGCTTGAGATGGATTCTTGAGCGTAGAGTTTTAGCTTATTCTGGCTTGTGCTCTAAAGAAACTTAGCGATAACTAGCGCTTTGCACTCGTGTAATTTTCGAGTTGGGAGCTAAAGAGCGCTAGCTCCTTATCCTCGCTTTGGGCTTCCGCGCCGCTGGCCGTGTAATCCTCGGCCGTGTCAAAGACGACATCGCCGAGCTCCTGTTTGTCGAGTTTTAGCCTCTCACGCTCTTTGGCAACATTGTCCATCGACTTTTTGAAGTGCTCAAAGCTATACGCGACATCGCCGCTGTCGTTTGAAACTATATCGCCACCGAAATCGGCAAGCACTTCGCGGAGTTCTCCACGCAACTCTTCTTTATCAACAAGCTTCATGGACTTTTTGCTCAACGCGTCATCGACACTAATTTCGAGCTTCTCGTCGGTGAGGGACGGCACTGATGTTACCGTCGAAAGGAAGATGTTGCGGTGTATCACTTTCTTAATATTGCGCTTTCGCCGTTTACGATTTTCGCGACGATGGCTACTATAGCGTATTAAAGGGATCAAGAAAAAGAGAAGCGAAAACACCATGGGGAAATAACCCAATAATATGGGATAAATCGGGTGCATTACCATAGTGCTTTCTACCATAAAGTCTTCGATGATGATTTCGACGCCAGCCTGCGAGAAACTATAAGCAAGGAAAGATGCCATACCAAGGTTAAAGAAGTTGAGCATGGCAATCCCCACGTTGGAGCCAGTGCTGTTTCCTGTAAACGCTCGGGGCGCCTCCAGCTCTTGCCAACTCGGCGATGGCGCCGCTGGGAGGGCTTTGTTCCTTTCACTTCGCATCATTTCGGGGAAGGTGTATATAATGTTGCCCTGCCCAGATACCTCGACATTACCATCGAAAATCGCGCTATAGTGCGCCAATTCATTCTCGGCCACCGACTTATCGTGACCTGTGACCATGATCCAGTCCTGGAGGCTAATGACGCCTTTTTTGGATTTAATGAGTTGTGCCGCCATTTTTTGCAGCCGCAGGGGATCTTGTTTTACCTGATCCTCTGGACCAAAAACGAACTGGAATATGCGCTTGTTAAAAGGAACACGTTTTTCCTTACTTTGGCTTTTGTAGCTGTTATTTCCATAATAATCCCCTCTACCCCAAAAAAGCCAGTACATAAAAAGCGGATTAAAACTACTCGACGACGAAGAGCTGCTATTACTGTTGCGGTTTCCAAAAAGAAGCGCCAAGATCAACAGCATGTAGACAATGAAGTAGACAACCAAAGTCACCATAATCCAGATCTTAAAAGTTGTTTTAAGTACTTTAAAGATCGTCTCTTTGTTGCGCTGCCAAAAACTGCGATAATCGCGCCGTATAAGTTGAGGGTTAAAAGCGTAGAGTAAATCCCCTTGTTCGCTGACACTCAGATGTCCCTGGTAAAGCGAAAGCAGCGATTTCAGCGCGCGCTCAGCTTCAAATTTGGGAAGCCCCGTATCGGCCATAACGTCACCAAGCGTTAGATTCCCACCACGGGCTTGCACGGCGCGGCGCACCCTTTCCATCACATCGTCGCTCGAAAGCTTCAGCATTACATCATCCATCGTCAACCCCTATGTCTAGACCTCTATTTAAAGCCGATTCTTTTGCCATCCACGCTCCTTGGTACAGCAGCTCGTTTGGCCCGTAGTCTGCTTTGTACTGCATTTTCGCACAACCCGGCACCCAGTAACCTAGATAGTAATAAGGCAGTTCCAAGCTTTTACAAAGCTCTATTTCAGATAAAATCGAAAACACTCCCAAGGATCTATGCGCAAACTCGGGATCGAAGAAGTGATAAACGCTCGATAACGCGCCTTTAGCGAAGTAATCTACGATAGAAATCGCCACAAGTCGACCATTAATCAAATATCGCACCTCGCGCCCAAAACGATGTTTCGCGTATAAAAAATCGCGAAGCTCCTCGCCTGTTTGGTGCGACTCGGGATGTTGATACTTCAAATATTCCGTATAAATACGCTGCTTTTCCTCATTATAGAGCAGCTCCGCCATATAAAATTCGACATCGGCGTTCTTTCTCCAAACGCGCCTTTGGCTTTTTGTAGGCTTAAAACTCGCAGCCTCTATGCGCAGCGGCACGCACTGCTCACAGCCTTCACAAACTGGTCTATACCAAAACTCGCCACTATGCCTAAAGCCATTCTCCGTTAGCACAAAAGCGATGTCTTCAGGCAAAGAGCTTAAGACCGCAGCTAAGTTTTGGCTTTCTCTATTTTCTTTGTAACTACACGGATACGGCATTGTCCTAGAAAACAAGCTAAGACAATGCTTCATGAGATCTTGCATCCCAGCACCTAATTCGCTGCAAACGTTATGAATCAGAGCCAGTGCTACCTTGAGGTTCGATCGTCGCTGTAATCATTTTGCCTTCAAGCCTTGGCGGTTGCACGACCTGCGCGACATCTTTAAAATTATCCATCATTTCGGCGAGTTTTTGCACCCACATACCCGCGTGGGACTGCTCTCGGCCTCGCAGGCGCATCACAAAGCGCACCCTATCGCCATGCGCCAAAAATCCACGCGCCTTGCGCAGCATAGTCTCCATATCGTGCTCTTCGGTCTTTGGACGCAACCTCAGCGTCTTCAACTCGACCTTCGCCGCCTTGGAACTCGCCGCCTTTTTGGTCTGCTCATAGCGGAACTTCCCGTAATCCATCACCCGACACACAGGTGGTTTCGCATTCGGCGCCACCTCAACCAAATCCAAGTCATGCTCTGCCGCAATTTCCCGAGCTTCATCAGGGGACATCACCCCCAACTTCTCGCCCTCTGGCCCAATAACCAAAATTTGCGCAATACGAATTTGGTGGTTCACCCTATATTGATTCTCATCACCCGACGTCACGGGCCTCTGCGTACGCCTCCTCATGTACCTCCACGTTCCTTACCAAAAAGTTCAAAAGCGCTTCCAACATCCATAAACGTTGTAAAAACTCGACACCCGTCGAGCCTAAAACGCCGCGCAGCTATTCTAGCACAATAAAACGGCGTCGCGCAAGTAATTATGCGAACCAGAATTATTGGCTTATTCTCTTTTTTTTGTGGAAGTCAAACCCAAGACAAGCTCAAAGTCGTATATTTGGCTGTTTTTAAGTTTTTACTTTGTTGGGGGAAGTTTCCCCCTACGCGCGGGCTTCTTCGCAAAATTCGACAATTCGCGCTTTCTTTTGTGCGCCGTTTCGGCTGTTCGCCGGGATTTCGACATGGATGTCGAAATCGAACGCCGTAGGCGGCGCATAGGGCTGCATGCCATGGATGGCATGCATTCCAACCATCGCACAAAATGCGCTCATTACGTATTTTGCTCAGCGATCCCGCGCTACCCCCTCTGCGGGGACACTCATTATTCGCAAGAAATAGCGCTGCAATCCAACCACTGCGACAGCGTTAAACGCCTTTGTGGGTCTTTCTCAAGCAAACGAAAAAGCGCTGCGATGGCCGATTGCGGAACGCCACTTACGCATAGCTCTAGGTGATGTGGCGGTTCTTCGTAACAATGCATGTGCATACTCTGCTCGGGGCAAGATCCCCTAAAGGGTAAGATGTCATACAAACACTCAAAAAGCATAACGCCAAAAGCATAAGCATCGGATGCAGGGCCTTGCATATTTTCTTCGCCAAAAGCTTGCTCGGGCGAAATGAAAAGCGGCGTCCCTATGGCATGTTTTGTATTTTCGCCTCTTGCAGCTCGCTCTTTAATGAGAGCTAATCCAAAATCGATAATGCTCAAGTCCCCGCACTCTTGTAGCATCACGTTGGATGGCTTGAGATCGCGGTGCACCACGCCTCGCTCATGGATCTGCATAAGGGCAAGGGCGAGTTTTGTGAATACGCTTTGTACTTGAGGCCAATGCTGCCATTCCGCGCGAAGTACGCGCAAAGACTTAGCCTTGAGTAGCGGCATGTATAAATACGCGTGCCTCCGCACGTCGTGAGAATAGTGATGAATCTGTAGCGCGCTTGTGCCGCATAATAAACGCGATACCTCCCATTCGCGCTCAAACTGGGCGTCGATGTAATTGTTGACATCCCTATTGTAGCGCGCATACTTCAGTACAAATTCATCGTCTATCGCAGGATGCGAAACTCGCCACAAACTAGCGCTCCCGCCCTGCGCGATCTGTTCGTGTATACAAAGCTCTGCGGGGTAGATCGCGCTATATTCATTCATCGCTAAAATGGCTAGTCAACGGCTTGCATTCCAGCTTGCAGTCCTTTGGACTGGAGCTCTTTAACTTTCTCTAAATCATTGGTGAAGTTTCCGTCCCAATCAACCGCGTAGTTCTCGACCAGATCGACCATGAGCAGACCATCGCGAGGTCGCACGAAACCAGCGCCTTGCACATTGTAGCGCCCTGTCAATTCGATGGGCATGCCTACCTCAAAGTGTGGGTGGAAATACGGGTGGTAATCCACGACGAGTAGCTCTTTATTGGAGTCGGCAGAATCTGCAATCGTAATATAAACAACGCTGCATCGGCGCAGCTCTCGCTGCCCTGGTCTCGGCCTGTTGCTCTTCTCTTTGGGATTGGTCATAAATGGGCAATCTTCAGATACCGAACGGATTTGCCCAGCCACTCTAACGCTTTTACCTATATTTTTCTTCTTCTCAAAAATGAGCCCCCACACCGTAAACCTACCATCAGCAAGTCTTCGGGGGGTATTTAATATTGGAGCAAAATCGGGTATTGCTGGCAGATCTATGCCAATTTCAGATTCTACTTGCTCATGCTTTGGAAATTCCTCGACATTTTCCTTGCAGCCAACTAGCCCCAAGCCAATGCCCAAGATGATCAAATATCGCTTCATCCTGCGACCTCCTCATGGTGGAATTGCCAAGCAAAAGCGCCGACCTCGATCAAAGCAGCAGCTCCTTGGCAGAAGCAAGTTTGCCACAGCTCTGCTCTCTACGCAAGAGCGCGCTTTGCAAGTACCTGTACGTCTGGAATGAAGAAAACTCCGATGCTGTGGAGGCGCGTTTCGGGAGCCAAAGCCTTCGTTACGAGAGGGTAGCGCGGGATCACTGAGCAAAATACGCAATGAGCGTATTTTGTGCGCTGGTTGGAATGCATGCCATCCATGGCATGCATTCCTATGGGCCGCCTACGGCGTTCGATTTCGACATCCATGTCGAAATCCCGGCGAACAGCCGAAACGGCGCACAAAAAAAAGCGCGAATTGCCGAATTTTGCGAAGAAGCCCGCGCGTAGAGGGAGCCGAAACGAGCAAAGCTGAAGGCTTTGCGAGTTGAAAGCTCAATGAGATCATCCTTTGCGCAGCATTCTGTCTATTTGTAAGAATGCTGCGCAAAGGATAGAACGAATTGTGGGACTCCCCCCACAAAAATAAAGAGCATACATATCGCATTCATGAGAGTATTCTTAGCTCTAAGCATTGGCGGCCTGCGAACGTATATCGCAAGATACATGTCGCTTCATGCAAAAATTCTCTATCGCTAGCGAAAATGCGTCAACTTGACTATATGCTTCGGTAGCGTAGCGGGACTTTGGATCATTTTGCTGCGTATTTTCATAAGCCCAAGGAACGTGATGAAGAAGAAAGCCATTTTTTTGAGTCTTATTGCAGTATCGCTCATGGTTTTTGCGCTTAGTTGCAAGCGCGCGCCCGAGCCCGCGATGGAAGCGGAAGTGCCAAAGACTGAGCAAGCCCATGCGGCAGCACAACAAGCTGCGCAAGGAGATGAGCATAGCGCGGACGACGGACATGATCACGACGCACACGCGGACGGGCATGATCACGGCGCACACGCGGCTTTGCCTGCGCCAGCGGACGTTGCGGAAGCGCCAGAGGATGCACAGCGAACCCCATCGGGTTTGGCGTACAAAATTTTGAAGCAAGGGGCAGAGGGTGGTCCAAAACCCACGGCGGCCGACACGGTGAAGGTGCACTATTCGGGTTGGACGACAGACGGCAAAATGTTCGACTCTTCGGTGGTGCGTGGAGAGCCTGCGACTTTTGGCTTAACGCAAGTCATCGCGGGTTGGACCGAGGGTTTACAATTGATGAAAGTTGGCGACAGCGCGCGATTTTGGATTCCGGAGGATTTGGCCTACAAGGGACGAGCGGGGGCGCCTGCGGGAACCTTAGTCTTTGACGTCGACTTACTCCAAGTTGTAAAAGCACCCGAAAAGCCCGCCGATTTAACGCCTCCCCAAGACGCTATTGTGCTGGAATCTGGGGTGGCGTATAAGATTACGAGAGAAAACCCCCAAGGCGCCAGTATCGGCGAAAAGCATCTTGTTAGCTTTGATTTCGCCGTTTGGACCTCAGACGGCGAGATGGTAGATGCGTCAATAAAGCATGGAAAACCGATGTTTGGGCCAGTAGAAGCGTTTTTTCAACCCTGGAAAGAGGTTTTGCCCCACGTTAAGGTAGGCGAAAAAGTCTTGATTTGGGCCCCAGAAGCCTTAGCTTTTGGAGGAGCTGAGGGCGCGCCCGCGGGTGACATCACTTTTGAGCTTGATGTACTGCGTATAGCTCAAATGCCAGAAACGCCCGAGGATATTGATGCTGCGCCCGAAACTGCTACGAAAGAGAGTAACGGCGTTGCATGGCGCATCATTAAAGAAGGAGCGGGCAATAAACCCACGCTGGAGAGTAAGGTAGTATTTCACTATACGGGCTGGACGGCGGATGGAAACGTCTTCGACTCATCGCTGTGGCATGAAAAACCCTATAGCGGTCAGGTGGGGCAACTCATCAGCGTTTGGGCACAAAGTCTGACACAGATGACTGTCGGAGAGCAGCGACGCATTTGGGTGCCAGAAGGTGAGGCCAGTAAGGGGGAAGCGAAATTACCGCCCGGAAAGATCGTCTTTGATTTAGAGTTACTAGAAATAAAATAGAGGCAATATGCGCTTAGAAATTTTAAAAGCACTTGAGCAACTGCGCCCCATGATCGTCGCAGACGGCGGAAATGTTGACTTCATTGACTATTTTGATCACGTCGTGTGGGTTCAACTCACTGGCGCTTGCGAGAGCTGCCCGCACGCGGGGCTTACGATAAAATACGGCTTAGAGTCGAAGTTACAGGAGCTCTACCCTGAAATAAAAGCGGTGCGCGACATCAACTTAGAAATTGATGTGTAACGCTATCTTGCTTGATAGCTCAAATAATTCCTCGTCTTCCTCTTTACGAAGCAGCGCATACGAAAATGCGTAAACTATTCACTTTTGCCGAACTTTATACCACAACGTTCTAAAACCACAGTATGATGAAAGATAAAATTAGAGAATGTGTAGAGAATCTGCTCTTTGATGACGAATTGCCCTTAACGGGAGAACGTGCCATTAAAGAGATTGTAGTCCATGACGACACCGCTAAGATCACGATTGGCGTTGATGGCGAAAACAGCCCCATGGAGCGCTTCGACCTCGAAGATCGTCTTCGTAGCGCAGTGCTCGCCATGAGTGGGCTTCGCAGGGTGCTGATCACATCGGTCTCTTTATTTGAGAGCCGCAGCGAATCGCTGAAACCACCCAAGGGCGCAAAAAGCTCAAAAGCGCCAGTCGCAAAAAAAGAGCATTCGCTACCTCCCAAAACCGCGATCGCGGGCGTCTCGTCTGTGTACATGGTTTGTTCTGCTAAAGGCGGCGTGGGTAAAAGCACCGTAGCGCTCAACACAGCTTTGGCGCTTAAGCTCGAGGGCTACAACGTGGGGCTTTTGGATCTCGATATTTACGGCCCCAGCCTCTGTGCACTCATCGGCACGGAGACGCCACCGCAGATAGAAGGCGACAAAATTGTCCCCCCCAAAGTTTTTGGCATATCGGTTCTGAGCATCGCCATGATGATGGATAGGTCACAGCCGCTGATCTGGCGCGGTCCCATGGTAGCGTCTGTCATCAACCAGTTGCTCTTTGAAGTCGATTGGTCGGGGCTTGATTTCTTAATCATCGACATGCCGCCTGGTACCGGCGACAGTTACTTGAGCCTACTTCAGTCTATTGAAGTTGACGGCGCAGTCATCGTTACTACGCCTTCGGAATTGGCGCTAGCCGATGTTACGCGTGGAGCTGGGCTATTTGAACCATTTGATGTGAAGATTTTAGGGGTAGTCGAGAACATGGCTAGCTACGCGTGGCCAGGAGCCGACGATGCCATAGAAACACTCAGCTCCATCACCCCAAGCGACCAACTGATGGCCAATAAGCTACAAAAAATCCAAGATCTGCTCCAAAGCGCTAAATACCTACGGATCTTTGGCGATAACACCGAACGCTACCTCAAGGTACTCAATCTTGAGCTTATCGCGTCCTTACCGCTGGATACGGAACTCCAAGCGCATAACGACGCTGGCGCCCCTTACATGGAGGATCCCAAAAACGCCGACATCATGAAGGCGTTTTTGAAGATCGCGCGCTTTATTGCCGATGATCGAGCACAAAAACTCTAATTTTCTTTGCTAGATTTCAGGACATCTATGCGCTTCTTTAATCTTTAGGAAGCAAACCTGAGACCTTTGCACGGCTAGAAATAGCGAATTTAATTTTACAAATCCGATACAGTTTTAAACAAAATGAGACATTTTGTAGAGAAATATAAGCTAAAAAATGCTAATAAAATAAGGCAGGTTGAAGATAGAATGACATTTTATTCGAAAAGTGCTTAAAAGAGTGCTTTCTTTGGGGAAGGGGGGTACGGGGGGAAACATCTTTTCTTTGGCACATAGAAAAGGGTTTCCCCCCGTGCAAAGCTCTCAATCTAGCAACTAAAGTCGCAATTTTTTGGCTGTCCATAAGCTGGCAACTCAAAACGGCTTTCCTCTGGCATGAGTTTTCCGCGTGGACAGCTCTATAAATTCAGAACGCAGCTTTAAAACGAAATTTTACAGCGGTTTTTCTTCAAGCTCTGTGTTTTGTTCCTTCCCTCTAAAGAAAGTAGTAGAAAATTCGCTTTTGGGTATGGGAAAAAGCATGGACTCTGTGGGAAGCTCGGGATCGTACAAAACGACAATGGGGTCGTTGATACTGAGTTCGCATGCGGTACGAAGTTTAACAAGCTTGCTCCCTACGCAGCACTTATCGTCGACTAAAAACTGATAATCCACCCTTAGAAAAGCTGAATTTGAAATACCCTGTATATTTTCGAGGAAATAATTCTGGTACTCGCCATTTCGATATATGTTTAACATATTAACATAACCGATAGTAGCTGTTCCGTTTTCGTAGAGTTTTCGAGCTCTTTTAAATGATGTGTATCGCGCATTCGCTCTTTTAAATAAAAGATAGTTTGCATAAAAATAGAGCGGCACCAACACAGATATTCCCACTATCCAATAAACGTCAGATTCTGTGTACAAGAAGCGTTTATACACAATATAAGCGATCGTGGCGCCTACAAGGCTAAGGCTTAGCAAGGCTACAAACTTGTAAAAAGCAATGCGCTTCTCGTAGCTGGAATGTAGCTTTCTCGGCGCATCGGCGAGCTTGGCGAGCACGGATTTGCACTCTTGTGGACGCGGCGCGCTAAAACGCATGATGACGTTTTTGGGCTTTGCAAGACTATCTTGCATTATATGGTCTCCAAAAGCCGCAAGCTCTCTTCGTGTTTGCCAACAACGCTATACACCTTAGCTCTTAAAACATTGAGATATGGCTTAACGCCGAGGTGCTTGGCCTTCTCGTATGCTTTTTCGGCCTCATCAATATAGAGCAAAACGCCTTCACTATCTTGCGTTTGCGCCGCCGCGACGGCTCGTCCCCAGCAAGCCGCTAGAACGGGCTCACTACCAGAACAGGCTTCGCGGAAGGAGGCTTCAGCGTGCATATAATCGCCTTTATAATAGGTTTCCCAGCCAATGGCCGTCTTTTCGAGGCGCTGAATTTGTGCAAGATCCTTCTCGACATCCGAAAACTGCAGCAATCTCTGAATTTTATTGCGTACTCGCTCCCAACCCATGCGATCGAGTGCGGGGAGGGGCTGTGATTGCGTTGGGCTTATTTCGATAACTATTTCGTTGTACAGGCCAACAGCCAATTTTCGCTGAAACTGAATGAGCTCAGGCTCCGCAAAGCCTGTTCTTAGCAGGACATCATAATAGGCGAGTGCGCCGCCGTTTTGGGCGGTAAGTATGGGTCCACCGCTTTTGAGGCTAGCGTTGAGTTGATCAAGAACGGTGCGCTGCGATTCGGGCGTAGAGTACGGGGGAAGTCTTTGAGCTTTGCTGCTAACGGCTTTAAGCTCTCCCTTAATTTTGCGATCGTTCTCGGCGCTTGGCACCAAAGTGATGTAAAAGTCGTAGTAGCGCTGCGCTAAGACATAGTCTTTGAGCATATTGTAGGCACGCGCGCAGTTGAGGTAAGCCATGGTTTGGCTACGCGGGGATAGCTGTATTGCCTTTTGATACGAGGAGACGGCTTCTGAGTATTTCTGTGCGTTATAAAGCTTATTCCCGCGCTCAAAGAAATCTTGGCCAGAGCTTTGCGCAAAGACGGCAGTTGCAAAGACGCACAGTACAAAGAAAACAACAGATATAGAGAGTGCGAAGCGTTTAAACATTATAGCCTCCCATCGTTAGATAGCCTGTAGCCAACTTCATGGATGGGCTCTGCGCTAGGAGCTGGGGAGTCATCGCGTAGGAGCCAGTAGGGGCTTAAGCCAAATGTGAGCGCAAAACCGTGTCTTGCGCGGCTAGCGTCGATACTATCTTCAAAGTCTTGCTGGAGCACGTAGGATAATTTTAGGTACGTCTCCTCGGTTAAATAATACTTCACCCCCAGATCAAAGTTGATGGAGAACGCGGTTTGTTTAAATTTGGGTTGCATAGCAAAGAATTTCGTGTGCAAGATAAGGTGTGTTAATCCTGCCCCGATGACACCCTCAAATTGAACAATATTAAAGGTATAGTGCAATTTAAACTGTAGCGGATAAAACGAAATGTAGGTCAAACGCTCAGCCAAAAGCGGGCTTATCATGATGCTACTCCCCTCATCTCTACCCAAATAAACAGCCGAAAACGCCCTGTTCATAGAAGCGCCTCCAAGGCTTAAGCGAAAAAGCTCTGCTCCCCAATACTCATCCTCGTAGGTCACGCCCAGCACTAACGCATGTACAACCGGGCTAGCCCACATGGTGTAATGGTTTGCCGAAACAGACTGCGGTGAGAAGCTATAGCTCTCATTGTAGCCATCTAAATATATATCCGCCTCAGACCTCGCAAGACTCATGTTCGTCGTAAGAAGCTGATACCCTGCGTAGGCAGAAAACCTGTAGCGCTTAATACCGCGATTCCTAACCCTCCACCACGGCTCGGACTTTGGCAGTAGAGCAGCCTGCGCCGTTTGTGGGTGATTGGGATAGATCTTTATCTTTTGCGTAAAATCTTCGTAACCCTCAGCTTTTACAACAAACTCATGCTCCCCTGGCAAAACTTCGTAAGCATCGTTCGCAGCTCCTAGCTCTTGGCCGTCCATCCACAGTGTGGAATTTTGGGTCGAAGTGAGCATGGTAAAAGTCGTTGGGAGCGCCTCTAATTTGGCCTCGTAAGGATAAACCTCGCCCTTTAACGCATTGACTTCCCAAGAAGCATCGTTATGTCCATTGAGTTTGAAATCCAGTTTTTGTACACCCTCAACGGTTTTGAGCTCTATTGGCGTTTTCCCAACCAGTCGACCATTGAGATAAACCATCGCACCAGGTGGCTGCGAGCTCAAATTGAGCGACGCCTCAAGGGTAAAGAGCGAACCGATGGCTGACTGCACGAGACGTTCGAGCTGGGTGTGCCCCATTTCGATGCGCGTAGCATCGCCCCCTAAGCGTCTGTATAGCGCTAGATTGAGCTGCCATTCATTGCCGTTCTTACTAAACTTCGCATCCGCGTAAGCATCGACGTTGTAGACCTCCGTTAAAAAAGTGCCACCACGCGTGCACGGGCTCCCGTCCTCAAAACAAACTGGAATACTTAAACCCTCTTGCTCGAGTTTTCGCCTAAGAAGCTCAGGCGAAGCAAAATGGCGCTCCTCCGCACGACTTAGCGTACGCAGCACCACCGCTTCGGCCTCACTCTTTTCCGCGGCCGACATCCGTTCGTAACCAATGCGCCACACCACTCGCCGACTTGGGTCTGCAACAGCCTGGCTCGCAAACTGCGTGAGCAGCAAAGCAATGGCAAGCCCCAGCCAACCCAAAACTCGCATTCGTTCAAGCCATCGCTCACTCATTGTCTCTCTCCCTCTTAAGCGAACCCCCGCTACTTCGCCCCATCTTCCCTACTCTAATGCCGCCCCTTACTAGGTTTTTTCTTCATTTCCGGCACATTACCCATCAAAATATCCTCTACCGGCAGATCCCAATACACCTTGCCCTCAGCAATTTCCCTAAGCGCCGTCACGCAAGGTTTATTATCGGTTTCGACCGTCGGCTCCGCACCTTGTAGCAGGGCGCGCGCGCGCTGCGAACCCAGCAAAGCCATCGCGAATCGATTGGGAATCTTTAACAAACAATCTTCTACCGTTACTCGGGCCATATTCTCTCCATTCTAAATCAAAACACCCCACCCCATTCTCTTAGCTAGCATAGCTATTGACGTTCTGCAAGAGTAGTAACCACGTTTCGCGCATCAAGCGCCGTATAAAGCGCAAATATTACGACGTTTTATTTTTTTGGCAGGGGGCAAGCCCCCTTCGCCCAAGCCTCACGCGTGCATTCGCTCAAAGCTGCAAATCATTTGCCCCGTCTCGGCTACTCGCCGAGCCAGCGCAAATGATGCAGCTTTTGCGAATGAACGCGCGGGGTCTTGGTCTACCCCCAAGATACTGGTCCAAGAGCACAAGCCCTTGGTAAAACTGTTTGAGGCTAGATCATGCCACCATCGATCAAAGCCACCCTCAGAAAACGTTGATCAAGGAACCGAACTTACACAGCGAAAGCTGAATAAGCCAGAGCGGTCGTCGGGGGCGTAGCTGTCGCGATACGCGGCACGCATGCTGTAGCCATCGCCGGCCCAGAAACCACCGCGAATGACACGAAACTGACCACTTGCAGGCCCCGTGGGATTTGTCACTGCAGTCGATGTATACGTTCGATATGCCCAATCGCTCGTCCACTCGAAAATGTTCCCCGCCATATCGTATACCCCATCGGGCGACTTCCCCAAAGGGAACTGTTCCACTGGCGAAGTCATGGGAAAGCCATCCTTGCACGATTCATCGTAATTTGCCTTTGCAGTCGTCGCCGTCCACTCTGCCCCCGTACAAACCTCATTCCACGATGCTGGGCATTCATCACCCCACGGAAAGCGTCGCTGCGTCGTTCCCTTAGCAGCTCGCTCCCACTCTGCCTCGGTCGGTAAACGCCCTCCTGCCCCACTCACAATAAGCTTTTGCTTGCTCCCAATTCACACAATTAATAGGGTGCTTTTCTTTTCCTTCTGCATTGTATGTGCAACTTCCACCTGTTTCAGCCGCTGTGCAGCTCCCCGCTTCTACACAGTGCTTATACGACGCAGCCGTTACCAAATAGCGATCCATCATGTAGGCGTTCAAAGTCACATTGTGGCTCGGTTGCTCATCACCATCGCCCCAAGTGTCGCTATCAGGGCGTCCCATAACAAAAGTCGTAGTTGTTCCCGATGCGGGGATCCTTACGCGATCTTGCATAGAACAATCCTTCCCAATCCACGATATGGTGCAAATGCAAGTATTAGTAGCGCTGCAAGTACCACCGTTTTTGCAAACTACGGCACAAAACGGCTTGCAATCGCCTTCTATACAACGGTATCCATCCTCGCACACTTTGCCATATCCTGTTAATAAACAACCACCACAGTTCTTCGGATCATTGTTGGGGTTAATACAAACTTCACCACAAGGCACAAAACCACTTGCACAATCAGAACCGCACACACCGTTACTACAACGTAAACCCGACGCACACTTTTCGCCCCTACCCTCCACTACACAGCCACCACAATTGTTGATATCGTTCTCTGGATTTACGCAAGCTGCCTCGCAGCTAACTGTCGGCAAGGGGCAAATTAGCTGGCAAACCCCATCCACACACGATACGCCCTCAGTACAACGGCTACCCGTACCGTCGTAAAAGCATCCACCGCAGTTATTCGTGTCTGTACCAATATGCGCACAAGTCGCATCACTGTTGATGTCCAAACAAGCCGTTTGTGATTCTGTACATTGCTCTCTGCAGGCAAAAACAAAAACCTTGTCATCTAAGCCTACAGGACGACAGACTTTCTCATTTGTACAGCGCCCCTTCTTTACCCCGTAATCAACCTCCGAAGACATCTCGCATTTGCCCGCCGAACGCATTTCATCAATGCTGCACTTATCCATATTATCAGGGCAACAACGCGCATCACGCGGTGGGCATAAACTTTCTTGGCCACGGGTAAAATCTAAAACTTCATCCGTCTCACAGGATAAAATAAGGAATAAGCCCACAAACAATATATACAACGTAGTTGTCATGCGCATTTTTTGCACAAAATAAATTCACTCAAGCATCTTAGTCCCTCCGCCAAAACAGAACCCAAGTGAATTTAGCATGACAGCGCAAGCCAAGCAAATATACCTTTATCGCTCCCATGCCTCCAAGAATTCGCAGCAAGTTTGCTAACAAAAGTATCTTCCTAGCAAACATAAGTATCACTCGATTTTTTGACCGAGTTCAAGCAAACTAGGATAGCCTTACTTGCTTTCGCTAGCTCTTTTTTGGCAATTATTTCATTGATCAGGGGCAGCTTTGAAAGCTGCCCCTACAGCAAAACCACTCTGATTTATTGGGGCTACCACCCTATTCAGAGTGTCATTAGTAGATCAGGGGGCTAAACTTGCACAGCGAAAGCCGATGCTGTTGTAGCGGATGTCAGGGAGGTAACTGGCGCGATACGTGGCACGCAAGCGGTTGCAGTGGTCGCCCCAGTGTGCACCGCGTACGACACGGCTCTGACCACTTGGAGGCCCCTTGGGGTTGATTTCGGCAGCCGATGTATATGCTCGACAACACCAATCGCTACACCACTCCGAAAGATTCCCCTCCATATCGTATAGCCCTTCGGGCGACTTCCCCGAAGGGAACTGATCCACTGGCGAAGTGTAGACAAAACCATCTTTGCAATCCATATCATTGCAATTTGTCCTAGCAGTTGCCGCCGTCCACTCTACTCCTGTACAAAAACCAGCCCACGATGTCGGGCATTCATCGCCCCACGGAAAGTGTCGTTGCGTCAGTCCCTTAGCGGCTCGCTCCCACTCTGCCTCGGTCGGCAAACGCCCGCCTGCCCACTCACAATAGTTTTTTGCTTGCGCCCAGTCCACGCAATTGATCGGGTGCTTCTCCTTTCCTGCTACATTATATGTGCAATCCTCACCCGTATTCGTTGCTGTACACCTCCCTGCCTCTACTCAGAGCTTATAGGATGCCGAAGTCACCAAATAGCGATCCATCATGTAAGCGTTCAAAGTCACGTTGTGGCTCGGTCGTTCAATATTGTCCCAGGGGGCGCTACCAGGGCGTCCCATCACAAAAGTCGTCATTGCGCCAGTTGCAGGTATCCTAACGCGATCTGGGGTTTTGCAATCCGCACCCGTCCAATTCAATGGGCAACATATGTTTGGTACAGCGCAATGCTCCCCACTTTTACAAGGGGGGCTGCATACTGGCGTTGCACAAGTTTCACCGCTCCAACCCGTGGCGCAAGTGCAAATACAGGGCGCGCTACATGTACCGCCGTTTTGGCAATCTTCGGCGCAAAACGACTTACACTCTGCTTCAAGACAACGGAAGCCTTCCTCGCGCTTTTTGCCATGCCCTGTTAAAAAACAACCACCGCAGTGCTTCGGATCGTTTGTACAGCGCCCCTTCTTTACCTCGTAATCAAGCTCCGAAGCCATCTCGCATTCGCCCGCTGAACGCAGTTCCTCGAGGCTGCATTCCTCTATCTCGTCGGGGCAACAGCGCTCATCCCGCGGTGGGCAAACGCCCTCTACCCCTGAGGTAAAGTTCAAAGAATCTCCCGTTTTACAGGATAAAACCAGGAGCAAGCCCATAAACAAGAAATAAAATACGTATTTTACACGACTTTTCTACATACACACAATACACCCGCACGCGTTGCGCCTTGCAACGTTTTAGAACATTGTAGCGTTTCAACACTGCGGGGGCAAAGATTTTTGTTTTTTTATCATTTTGCGGATTGGATTATGTGCTCGTAGATCGAGGCATAAACGGGAAGCTCTGGTTAAAGCGGGGGGGTAGCGCGGGATCGCCGAGCAAAAGGCGCAATGAACGAATAATATGCGAAGGTTGAGCGCTTAGCGAAAACTTCGCATATTATAATCGTGAATTGTCGAATTTTGCGAGGAAGCCCGCGCGTAGGGGGGATCTAATCCCCCCACCCAAAAAAGAACGTTCATATCATTTGGCTAACTCTAGAGTAAGGGAAGAGAACGTGCTATGGTCTTGGGCTTGGGTATGGGGATTTTTATGGGAAGTGTGCATGCTTGAACGGTTAGGAAGATACGAATTGGACGCGGTCGTTGCAGAGGGCGGCATGGCGCGGATATATCGTGCACACACTGTGGGTTTGGGCGGGGTGGAGAAAGTCGTTGCCATTAAACGCTTGCGCGCGCAACTGCGAGACGATGATGAGTTGCTTCGCATGCTGGTGGACGAAGCGCGTTTGATGGCGCTGATGGCACAAAAGAATATTTGCCAAGTTTATGGTCTTGAGAGGGACGGCGGCGAGTATTTTATCGTGATGGAGTATGTGGAAGGCTGCAATTTGAGCGAGTTGTGCCGTTATTTGAGGCAGCAAAATCGGGTGCTGCCGCCTGAAGCGGCGGTGTACATTGCGATTGAGGCGCTCTCGGGGCTTTCCTACGCGCATCGCTTACAAGATTTAGAGGGTCGAGCGCTAGACATTATACATCGCGACATCAATCCGCAAAACATTTTGTTATCGCGCGAGGGGGAGGTGAAGCTGATTGATTTTGGGATTGCGAAGGCGACGGTACAGTCGACAAAGACGCAGGCGGGTACGATTAAGGGCAAGATCAATTATATGAGCCCGGAGCAGGCGCGTGGGGACAAGATCGAACAGAGCAGTGATGTGTTTGCGATGGCAGCGGTGCTCTACGAAATGCTTACGGGAGAGATGCTCTACCCCCTCTCTCTTGATGATATGAGGCTAATGCAGGCCGTAAAGATGGCGCAGTTTAAGCCGCTTAGCGAGCTTCGTCTGCAAATACCTTTGGGCTTGAGACAAATTTTAAACAAAGCGCTGCGCCGCGATACGAATCAGCGTTACGCCAGTTCGCGCGAGTTTTTGCTTGCACTTGTGCAATTTTTTAACGAGCAACCGCGTCGTTTTGATAGCATACAACTGTCTATGCTTGTCGACTCTTGCGTAGAGCATCAAAAAAAAGTTGAGGCTACGGCCGTCAGCGACTTTGGGGCACAATCCAGTGCGCCACCGCTCTATTTAGCTGCTGGCGTTAGAAACGAAACGGATGCGCCTCATTTTGAGGATTCTCCAACAAGCGTGTATGATAAAGGCGGTTTACAGAAACTTGTCAGCGAATTGGAGGCAATGAATGTGCGAGCGGGGGCTGGCGCTTTGGGAGATGAGGAAGAGCAAGCTATTCATGCGCACAATACCGATACTGTTATTAGTTCTGTAAAAAAAGATTCATCGAGGTCGAGGGGAGGGGCTTTGGGGATTTTAAAAATACCTTTTGCCTACCCCATCGTTAGCCTCCTATTGCTGCTAACGGTATCTGTCGCGCTTTTGGTGGTGCTTATTATTAATGAAGACAGCATCTCGCAAGCTGCAAATAAGCAGGTAAGCCTGCGTAGCACGCCTGAGGGGGCACAAATATTCATAGATGGCCAAAACACACGAATGCTTACGCCAACCAGTGTTCCAAGTGGAAAGAAAATCGTTTTAAAGAAAACTTACTACGTCGATGAGCACGTCGATCTTAGCATCAAAAACCCGCCACCACTACTCAATATTGCACTTAGCCCTAAGCGAGGTAAACTCATCGTTACAACGCAGCCTTCGGGGGCTCAGATTTATATGAACGGCAATAATATTGGTTACACGCCGCAGACCATCGACGCGAAAAAAGGTCATGAATACGAGTTCATACTCTCGAAGCCGGACTATCGCACGGAGCGCAGAGCTCTGTTTTGGGGCAACGAAGCGCAGGACGAATTGTATTTAGAGGTCGAATTAACGCGGGATTAACTGAATGTGGGCTTTAACATAGGCTTTCTTAGCTTCTTTTTTCAGCGCAGCGACAACGCAGAGCTGGCTCTACTCGGGTAAGGATTAATCATTTAATGCAAATCGCTCTTTTAGAAAAATCGCTCAAACCGTGGTGTGATGACGTCATAGCGCGGGGTTGGAGTACGAAGCTACCCTTTGAAGGGGAGGAGTCCGAGTGTATTGGCGGCGACATGGGAGGGGGTTTAGAGGATTTTCGGGTTTACGAAATACCAGCCTATAGTGCATGTGGTGAAGGGGAGCATGTTTACTTGCATGTACAAAAGCGTGGTAAGACAAGTTTTGACGTACTTCGTGCGATCGAATTAGCTTTTTCGGTGAAGGAGAGCGAGATCGGTTATGCGGGTATGAAAGATAAGCATGCGATAACGCGTCAGTGGTTTAGCGTGCCATACGCGGGCGACCCCCGTGCAGCTATCGAAAAACTCAGTGAAGATGCGGACATCGAAGTGCTAGAGCATAGTCGCCACAGCAACAAAATTCGCGTAGGCCACCTTAGCGCCAATCGCTTTGAACTGCGGCTCTATGGTGTTTGGGGAAGCGATCGTGCTATAACTGCGCGTTGCGATGCCTTGTCGCGACGAGGCTTTATCAATTATTTTGGTAAGCAGCGCTTTGGGCGCGACGGCGCTAATGTTGCAAGTGGGCTAGAGGCGCTTAGAGGAAAGCGCAGGCTTAAGCACAAAGAGCTCAAGTTCGTCATTAGTGCTCTGCAATCAGCGGTATTTAACCTTAGCGCTGGTATGCGCTTAGAGCTTTTTGGCGATGAACTTTTTGAGGGCGATGTGCTTCAAAAGCGTGGTGGTGGCTGTTTTATTTGTACAGAACCTAGCGTTGACCAAGAGAGAGCGCGTGCAGGCGAGGTCGTATTAACCGGTGCCTTGCCGGGCAAAAAGCTCATGACTGCAGCGGGTGTTGGGCAAAGGATCGAGAGTTTTTCGGCACAAAAGTTGGGTTTGAACTGGCCCGAGGATGCAGGCGATGGCCTATCCCTATCGAGTATGGGGAAGATGGCAATGGGTTGTAGGCGTCCCATTTGGGAGCAAGCCCAAGATTTAAGTTGGACGCGCCTAGACGAAAGTTCGATAACAGTATCATTTACATTATCTTCTGGTTCGTACGCCACAGTGCTTATGCGTCAACTCTGTGGCCAGAGCTTTGGACGATGAGGGCAATATGAGTGACGGTGTAAATTTAATGAACTCCATCCGCGATCGCTGTAAACGCATGAGCGAATTATTCGATGGGACGAGTTTCGTGGGCGTGCTTAATTATCGTGCTCTTAATTATTCGCAAGAGCAAATTAGCTTGTACTCCAATGCTCTCGCTCTTGATTGCATCACTCAAGATGGCCGCTCATATTACCATCGCGGGCACATGCTCTTGATCTATCTTTTGGCCAAATCGTCATGCATACGCTGGGAGCCTTGGGAGAGCGGGCACTACGATATGGAAGATATACTGAGCAGACGTGCGATTTTGTGCGAGCTACAGTGGGATTTTATCCGCAACGACGCCGTCGTCGTCAATCGCCTATTTTCTTGGCTGTGGGACAGCGATATTCTTCGCTTCTCGCCCTCGGACGCCGTACATGTAAAAGCTCTCATTGACCAAGCCCTCGATAACATCGATAGCTCTGGTTTTTTAGAGAGTTTGCGCGTTGATGGTGATGGGAGCGGTGAGTATTTGCTGGTTCGCGATTTACTGGCGATGCAGGCAGAAATCAGTCATCTGCTCACTCTAGCTAGCGACGCGGGCAGCGATATTCCAAGCATACAGCACCTTACGGAGCGAAACGAAAAAATCGCACAGTGGAAAGACTGGCTTCAGCTTCCTCAAAGCCCGTACCTCGCGACGCCATGTCGCGAAGTTTTGGCCGACGAACGCATGGCTTTTTTGCGCACGCGCAATTTGCTACTCATTCACGAGGATTGGGCAGAGCTGGCCAAGCACTATGAAGAAAACCGCCACATCTTTGAAAACGAGCTAAAGAGTCTGGCGCGCTATTACGCTTGCTTGGGACGTATTTACGGCGAGCGTTTAAACGACAACACGCAAGCAGCGGAGTACTTCGCAGAGGCGATGAACTATGATCCCAGTGATTTTGAGTCCTTCCACCGCGTGAAGTTCTACCTACGCGAGGGTCAGCAGTGGACGCGTCTCGTAGAATTACTCTCTAACCACTGGGAGAGCTACGAGGATATGCAGATGCGCTGTGAAATCCTCATGGAGTGCGCCGAGATCCAGGCAAAGGAACTTAAGCAATACGAGGAGGGCATCGGTCTTTTTGAACGCGCCTACACGGAGGGTCACGCGAGCTCGCACTTTGAGTCTTTGTTCCATATCATTCAAGAGTCCAGTGAACTTCCCACCAACATGCGCCTTCGCGCCTGCGTTGTCCTCTCGGGTCATATTTCGAGTATGGGGGATGCCGATCGCTACGTCGCGCTAAGCAACCAGTTGATGGCAGAGGACGAAAATCTCGATCTCGCCATTAAGTCGCTCATCCATGCGGGGATACAAAACTACTTAGCTACCCCCATCAAAGCGCTAGAGACTTTGAAAGAGGCCATCGTACAAAACCCGACGATATCGCTATATGAAGGAATGTTGTACAGGATATTTTTAAAATCGCTGAACTATAATGAACTTTTGCTGACATTCGACGATTTAAGCGACGAAGACATAGAACAAAAAAATCTGGCGCACATTTGGCTTACGCTGGGGCGCGCCTTACTAAAACTCGGCAACGCCGACGATATTGCTTTTAGGTATCTTGAACGAAGTGCGCTCAATGATAGTGAAAACAGCAAAACGATTGAGTTATGTCTTTCGATCAGTGAGAAGCTGCAGCTCATTGATAAGCAGTGGCTCTACGCAATGCTACTTAAAGAGCAAAGCAAAAGCGCTGCTCAACGCGACGCACTAGAGAATCGCATACAATCACTGCGCCTTAGCATCGACGATGATGATTTAAAGTTGTGTAGCAGCTATGAACAGATGTTGTCTTTCCCGGCGTTGCGCCAAAATGCGGCTCAAGAACTTATGCAATGTATTGCGCGTGTTAGCGATAGCGAGGCTATTTTAGAGATGCTGCAACGCGTCGAAGCGCGCTCGCTTGGCGGTGAGGATCGTGAACTCGTCGAAGAGCTTTACCGTAGTCTACTTGAGCGCGAGTTGAGCCAAGATGTGAAACGCGGTGTCCTTGAGCGCTACCTTGGTTTTATGCTCGGACAAGGCGATAAGCTCGATCGCGCGCACTACATAGATATCCATGCGGAGTTACTGGTTTTAGCGCCAGCAGAACGACTACTCTCTGTACTTCGCCCGATTAACCCAAGTAAAGATGAATACAGGGCTTGGACCAACAGCGTCGAGGACAAGCTGAGGCCACAGAGCGATGATCAGGGCAAATCAAAAACTTACGCTATCTTGGCCGAAGTTTACGCTAAAGAACTCGAAGATAGCGAGAAGGAAGCACAAAGCTACGAAGAGATTCTACGGTTTAGCCCTGATAACGTCGAAATTTTCGAGAAGTGCATAGCGCTGCACGAGGGGCGCGAGCAATACTACGAAGCGCTGGAACTGATTCGAGAGCGAATGCCTGCTAGCTTAGGCATAGAAGAGCGTCTGAAGTATTACAATCGTACTGCGCAAGCCGCTATGGTATCGACCAATGACTATGCCATGTTAGCCGAATCGCTAAAACTCATCGCCGACACGAGTCCAAGCGCGTTCCGCACACAGCTACAGGCTTTAGTTGCGCATGCAAGCAAAAGCGAAGTCGAGCCCGAGCAAATCAACTCCATGCTAGAATCCGTCGAAGGCGATGACGCCTTGGCTAAGCAGCATTTCGCTAGCTTGCGTCTTGAGCGCGCCCAGCTCCTAGCCAATAGCGGCGATCTCGATGGGCTCGCTGCCCTGCTCGATGAAAGACTCAAGAGCGCTTTAGAGAGCTCCCCCACAGTCGCACTCGAAGCGAAGGAATTGTGTAATAAACTCGCCACTCATCCCAGTTACAACGAATTGCGCGAAATTTGGCAACTCCAAGCGCAGAAAACCCAAGCTCAGCTTTCGGCTCCAGCTATTCGTGCTGTCGAAACTCCGACTCCAGCAGCCCAAGCTGGCGAAGCCCTAACAGCGAAATCCGACACTGGCGCCGAGATTATCGCTAGCATCAAGTCCTTAGATACCCTCGAGCAATCCGTTGCACAGATCGATGCGCATCTCAAAACATTTACGAAGCCCGCGCTCGCGATCAACTTCCTTAAAGATTGCTCTTTAGCGCTAGAGGCTATCAACGCTATGGGAGCAGCCGAAAACTACCTAAAACGCGTCTTTGCCCTCGATCTCAATGATCCTGCTCTACCCGAGTTCTATAAGCGAAGGCGACAGTTCAAAAAAGCGCTCAAGATCATCCAATTCAGAATAGCGAAGGAGAAGAACGCAGAATTGGCAAGGGATCTTCAGCTTGAAGCAGCGCTCATAGAGGAGCTGGCAGGCGACTTTAGTGCGGCCAACACGCGCTTACAGACATTGCTCAAATCACTCCCGCCAACAACGCCAAAACCAGTACTCGTACACATACACCGCAGTTTAGCGCGCTTAAACACTTTTTGCGGCGATGTTCCCGCCGCTGTAGAATCGCTAAAAGCCGCTGGCCTTGTAGCCGATTTTAAGCAAAAGGAAGAAATCGACGTTGATTGTGCGTTCCTATTGCGCGACCTCGGACGCTTTGAGGAAGCGCGAAAGCTCTTCTTAAGCCTTCGGATTCGCGGGCTAAACAACGAGAGAATGACTCTCTTAGGCCTTAGTTTCGACATCGATGAAGCAAAATATGCCGACGCACAAAAGAAAATCGATGAGAGTATGAATGCGCCCGAATTTGCAGCGCTAAAACTACCTCTATTGGAACAATTCTTGCGTTTACAGCAGTCGCGAAACGAAGATTCGCAAGCTCTACAAGAAACAGCAAAACGCATTTTAGAGCTAGATCCCGATAACCGACATGCACTAGATGTAACGGCAGACTCGTAAACTCAGCTTAGGCTAAAATGACAACGTATATGGAGAATAAGGAATAAAATGCTTATCGCATTCAACAACGACATTGAATTTCGCTCACGTTGGTATCACATCCAGACTGAAGATAATGGTGTTAAGGATGGACACATCACTACAACCGTATTCTTCTCAGGACAAATCCTAGAGTCAAAGAGCATTAGTTATCTTGGAAATATTAAAGACGTCGCCGCGGTCGATGACCAAAATGCTATCATTAAAGAATTGATGGTGACGCAGCATCGCCAGTTTTACCAGAAACTCTACGAAGGTAGCTACGAAGAGCAGGTTAACAATATCGTTAATCGCAATTCGCGCTCTTCGCTTCTTTCAGATTCTCGACTTGGCAGCAAGTCCATGCCTAGCGTTCCCCCACTACCAACGCATTCCAGTACTTCACTTCGCGTCAATAAACCCGTACAAGTCGTCGCTAAGGCAAACAACAGCGTAGGAAGGCCGCCAAGCGCGCCAAACGCGCAGTCACGCGCCTCCGCCGCACCCCTGAGTGCTCCAGTTATTTCGGCCGCCGTTCAGAAATACAGATCCCAAGCTGCACACCTAAGCTACGCTGGTTTTAGATGGTCCAATGAAGACTTGGCAATCGACGTTTTAGCCGCCGAATTTCTCGAAGCCAACCCGCCAGCGCTATAAACAGTCCCCCTCCCTTAGCAAAGTCGTATATTTGAGAGCTTTGCGCGGGGGGAACCTTTTTTCTTTTTGCAAAAGAAAAAAGGTTCCCCCCGCACCCCCCTCTCTTCAATCGCGACATGGATGTCAGC
>Ga0265293_10001028_pt1 | contig 62993 bp, 56 predicted proteins | sample Munlanlewell138R_FD_192505 | JGI IMG/M metagenome (GOLD analysis project Ga0265293, IMG submission 192505) | Leachate microbial communities from a municipal landfill in Southern Ontario, Canada - Leachate well 138R | ecosystem: Engineered > Solid waste > Landfill > Unclassified | place: Canada...
CATGGCTCAGAAGGTCTGGGAAAAATCGGACGGACGAATGGAAGTGGAGGTATTTCCGAATGAACAGCTCGGCACTGAAAAAGAATGCATAGAAGCTCTTCAGCTCGGATATTTGGCTGTAACAAAAACATCGACGGCTGTAATGGAAGGTTTCGTGCCTAAAATGAGAGTATTCGGCATACCTTATCTTTTCAGAGATGCCGACCATTTCTGGACTGTGCTAAAAGGCCCTATCGGGAAAGAACTGCTTCTGGCCGGTGAAAGCAAAGGACTGCGGGGATTGTGCTTTTACGATGCAGGAGCGAGAAGTTTTTATTCAAAGAAAGAAATACAGAGCCCCGATGACATACGGGGGTTAAAAGTACGTGTAATGCAAAGTGAAATGTCTATAAAAATGATAGAGGCCATGGGCGGCTTGCCGGCACCTATTTCATGGGGCGAGCTTTATACCGCTTTAGATCAGGGAGTCGTTGATGCAGCCGAGAACAACCCCCCTTCATTTCGTACATCGAGACATTACGAGGTTTGCAAGTATTATACGCTCGACGAACATACCAGACTGCCCGATATTCTCATTATCAGTGTCAGGGTATGGAATCATCTGACTCCCGAATTTCAGCAAATACTTCAGGAGGCTGTAGATGAATCTGTCGAATACCAGCGCAAACTTTGGGCCGAGGCAGAAACAAATGATATGGAAATAGTACAGCAAGCAGGCGTTACTATTATTCATCCGGACAAAACGCCGTTTAAAGAATCCGTAAGGAGCGTTTGGGAAGAATTCGAACAGACCGAATTAGGTGAGTTAATCAAAAGAATACAGGAGGTCAAATAATCGTGTTCAAAACTATAAAAAAAATACTGGACCGCTCAATCGAAACGCTCGTTATGATAGTTGTGGTTGTGCTGGTTGTAGATGTTTTGCTGCAGATACTTGTCAGATTCGCTCCGCAAATACTCGATGTATTCCCGATACCGGCGTCATTTAAACGTATTCTTCGCACAGGAACCGAAGAAATTGCGGTTTTTATGCTGATATGGGTCTCATTGCTGGGAGCGGCTGTTGCGCTTAATCGCGGTGCACATCTCGGGATTGACTATTTCGTAGGAAAACTTTCCCCGAAGAAAAGACTTTATACGGAGGTATTCGCGTTTTTCTGCGTAGCGGCTTTCAGCGTTTCGGTAATGATTATAGGCGGCATGGATTTAGTAATGAGCACGTTGAGACTGGAGCAGTCATCCCCTGCTTTGGGGGTTAAGGTCGGTTATGTTTATCTTGCCGTTCCAATCAGCGGCTTCTTTCTTACGCTTTATTCGGTTATTGCCCTTGTCGAGAGGATAGTATGTCTGGTCAAAGGCAAACTAACCGTTGATATCCCGGACCCCGGACACGGAGTTGAAGGAGTAGACTAATTTCCTATTTATAATGGCAATGATTTGCTGAAAACATGAAAGGGTATTAGCGTGGATTTACCTGTATTAGTTTTAGTGGTCAGTTTCATTATACTTCTTTTATTAAACGTACCTGTTGCGTTCTGCATGGGCATATCGACTGTCTTGGCGTTTTTGGCTATGGGCGGCCTGCCGGCGTTTACTGCGGTAGCTCATAATATAGCCACCGGAATAGACAGTTTTGCCCTGCTTGCCATTCCGTTTTTTATACTATCCGGCGTCCTTATGGGACAAGGCGGCATTGCTCGCAGGCTTATCGATTTTGCTAATGTTTTAGTCGGCAGATTCCGCGGAGGTCTGGCTTTGGTAAATGTTATCACCTGCATGTTGTTCGGGGCGATAAGCGGCTCGGCAACAGCGGCGGTATCCGGAGTCGGCGGTTTTATGGTGCCTCTTATGAACAAGATGGGCTACAATAGAGAATTCAACGCCTCAGTAACTATAACAGCGGCAACAACCGGCTTACTGATTCCGCCAAGCAATATTATGATTGTATATTCGCTGGCGACCGGCGGAATGGTTTCTATCGCGGCAATATTTATGGCCGGATTTTTACCGGGATTTCTGATGGGGCTGGGGTTGATAATTGTCAGCGCAATTATATCCGTCATCCATAATTACGGTAAAGGCGAGTCTGTTACTTTCGGTGCAGGTATAATAAGATTTTTTAAAGCCATCCCCCCGCTGCTGATGGTTTTTATTGTAATAGGCGGAATACTTCGGGGCTGGTTCACGCCTACAGAAGCCTCGGCAGTTGCGGTTGTTTATTCTCTGCTGCTTGCCGTTTTTGTTTATCGTGAGGTAAAAATAAAAGACCTGCCTCAAATCCTGCTGCAATGCGGTATTACAACATCGGTTGTATTTTTACTCATAGGGACAAGTATGGCTATGTCATGGGTATTAGCCTCAGAGAACGTCCCGCAGGATATCAGCACCTTTTTGCTGAGTACTACCAACAACAAAATACTTCTGCTGCTTTTAATTAACGCGATACTCTTGGCGGTAGGAACATTTATGGATATGACTCCTGCGGTTCTGATTTTTACGCCTATATTTTTGCCTATTGTCGAAAAGCTCGGAATTCATCCGCTTCATTTCGGTATAATAATCATAATGAACCTTTGTATCGGTCTTTGCACCCCGCCGGTCGGAACATGTCTGTTTTTAGGATGCGGCGTAACAAACACAACCGTTACAAAAATTATGCGTCATATACTGCCGTTTTTTGTTTCGATGATTATTACACTGCTGATTACAACATTCATTCCGGCAATATCAATGTGGCTGCCTGAAGTGCTTGGTTTTGTTAAATAATTAAATTTCAGAATATGGATTAGATAAGGGATGAACCGATGGCCGAAAATAAACAGAAAAATGACATCAGCCAATTAAGTTTCGAGCAGGCTATAAAAGAATTAACCGGCATCGTTTCGCAAATCGAAGACGGCGATATAGCATTGCAGGACAGTCTGGCAAAATACGAACGGGGAATGGCTCTGATAAAACATTGCCAAAGTATTCTGCAAAAAGCCGAGAAAAGAATTGAAAAAATCGCCAAACAAGATAACTTGGAAAATAAAGAACAGTGAGCAAAAAGCTGTAATCGCGAGCGTGGCGGAACTGGCAGACGCGCAAGGTTTAGGTCCTTGTGTCCAAAAGGACGTGTAGGTTCAACTCCTATCGCTCGCATTTGGATTTAAAATCTTTTTGCAGGGAGGCAGAAAAAGAATTATGAAAACTTTTCAGCTTAAAGAAAAACAGACAAACGTCCGTACGGAAATTATAGCCGGGGCTACGACGTTTCTTACAATGTCTTATATCATCTTTGTAAATCCGGCGATTTTAAGCTCTGCCGGAATGGACAAAAACGCCCTTATAGCCGTAACCTGTATTGTTTCTGGGCTTGCTACAATTCTAACGGGATTATTCGCTAATGCTCCTATTGCCATGGCACCGGGATTGGGGCTTAATTCATTTTTTGCGTACCTTGTAGTCAGCGGAGAAATGGATTGGCAAAGCGCTCTGGGAGTGGTGTTTCTCTCAGGTCTGCTTTTTCTTGGCCTCACGCTGCTGGGACTCCGTAAAAAAATCGTCGAAGCAATACCCGCTCCTATTATATCCGCAATAGCTGTGGGTATCGGACTTTTTATTACATTCATCGGTTTGCAGGATATGGGAATCATCGTTAAAGATGAATTCACCTTGGTCAAAGCCGGCCCGATTACAGGTATAATGTTAATCGGCATGTTCGGATTGCTGGTAATGATATTTCTGGAAATCATGAAATTTAAAGGAGCTTTGCTTATCGGAATAATCACCGCGGCAATCGTTTCTATAATATCCAAACAAACATCACTGCCCGAACAGGTCGTTTCGATGAATATAGATATAGCCCCCATTGCATTTAAGCTCGATATAATCGGGGCTTTGAAGTGGAGTTTTTTCGGAAGCATTTTTACGCTAATGTTCATTGATATGTTCGACAGCGTCGGGACATTGGCGGCATGCTGTCATCAGGCCAAAATGGTCGATGATAAAGGAAATATAAAAGGCCTCGATAGACTTCTTAGCCTCGATGCTGTCGCGACAATGATAGGCGCGCTTTTGGGAACTTCGACAACTACATCTTATATCGAATCCGCTTCTGGAATTGAACAGGGAGGCAGAACCGGATTAACATCTATAGTTACGGGGTTACTTTTCCTGATGGCGGTTATATTTATTCCTGTCGTAGGAAGTGTTCCAAAATACGCGACCGCGCCGGCATTGATTATGGTCGGATTGTTTATGATGAGAGAAATTAAAAACATTGATTTTACTAACTTAGAAGAGGGATTCCCTGCTTTTATAATTATAGTAATGATAGCTCTAAGCTACAGCATCAGTACTGGATTGGCTTTCGGATTCGTATCATTCGCTGTAATTAAAACTGTATGCGGCAAAATTCGCGATGTTAAACTTACAATGTGGCTGATTACAGCTCTTTCAATAGCGTTTTTAATAAAAGACAGACTCGCGGAGATTATTTCAGGCTTGACAAACACAGCAGTTTAAGAAAGGACGGGGCCTATTATGCGATTTTTAAAAGGTTTATTTATCTGTTTTGCAAGTTTTTATCTTTTCACATGGTATGCTTTAGCGGGGGATAATCTGATTAACTACGGTAAAAATCAAAACCCCGAAGAAATAGGCACTCGCCTGATTAAAAATTTGCTCGCACGTGAAGAACACATGCTGTATTCGAAAAAATGGTTTCATTACGCCGAAGCCTGCACTGCTTACAGCGCATATCGGTTCACCGGATTGACAGGAAATAAAGAGCTTAAAGCCGAATTAGATAAACGCTACGAAAGTCTCTTCGATAAAGAATTGCTTTTGACATACAGACAGCACGTAGACCAGAGCATGGTAGGAATACTTCCTTTGGAAGTTTATATGCTGACAAAAGATGAAAAATTTCGCGATATGGGCATCGCTTTGGCGGACAGGCAATGGGAACATCCTTTTGATGACGGCCTTACAGGCGAAACCAGATGGTGGATTGATGATATGTATATGGTCGGCATGCTCCAGATGCAGGCATATAGGGCTGCCGGCGAGATAAAATACGCTGATAGAGCAGCCTTGCAAATAGCCGCTTATGCCGAAAAACTTCAGCAGCCGTCGGGTTTGTTTTTTCATGGCCCCGCAACCCATTTTTACTGGGGAAGGGGCAACGGATGGGTTGCTTCTTCGCTAACAGAGATTCTCAAGTCATTACCACAGGACCACCCCAAAAGAAATCAAATTATGGACAGCTACCTCAAAATGATGGAAGCTCTTTTGAAGTATCAATCCGAAAACGGTATGTGGCGGCAGCTTATTGATTATCAATATTCTTGGGCGGAGAGTTCATGTACGGCTATGTTTGCATATTCAATGATTACAGGGGTCAAATACGGCTGGCTTGAAAAAGAAAAATATCAGCCGGCCGTGCAGAAAGCATGGGATGCTCTTTGTGCGCATCTTGACAGAGACGCGAATCTAATGGAAATATGTGTCGGGACAGGAAAAAGTGATGATATAGAATATTATCTTAAAAGACCTCGTTCGATAGGCGACCTTCACGGGCAGGCTCCTATGCTTTGGTGTGTTTGCGAGTTGCTGCAGGCCGATTTTTCCCTTAAAGTCTTTAAAAAAGGAGATGAAAAAAATGGAGATTAAGATTACAAGCCCCGCTTTTCAAGAAAATCAAATGATACCGGAAAAATACACCTGTGAAGGAAATGATATTTCACCGCAATTAAAATGGGATGCAGTGCCAGGCGGAGCAAAAAGCATAGCCCTTATCTGCGACGACCCTGATGCTCCGATGGGAACATGGGTTCACTGGGTCGTGTATAATCTTCCTGCTGATACAAGAGAACTACCTGAAAATTTTCCTGATGATGAAACACTGCCGGATGGGACAAGACAGGGGATAACAGATTTCGGGAAAACCGGCTACGGAGGTCCCTGCCCGCCAAGCGGAACGCATAGATATTATTTCAAAATATACGCTTTAGATATAACCATTGATGCCGTCTCGGTCCTCGACAAAAAAACCCTTCTGAAAGAAATGCAAGGACACATACTCGCTCAGGGCCAGCTTATGGGAAAATACAAAAGGAAATAAATTAAGGAATTGATTCTTAGAAATTTTCAACCACGGTCGCAGTGTGTATCGCTAAAAGCATAAGATAGTCTAAATCGCTCATATCGTAACAAGGATGAGCCATATCGTTATCAAGATACAGCACGCCGAAACATCCGCCTTCACAGGAAACCGGTGCAATTATCGCAGAATGTATCTGCTGCTGTCCCGCTTTATCCGGTATTCTTGGGATAAGCAGAAATTGATGTTTTTCAATGGACTGACTAATCTTCTCTTTTAGTCTCAGCTTATTAAATTCAATACTTTTACCGTCCCGGCTTCTTCCTGCATGTACAAGCATCGGGCCAGTCGGTACATTTCTAAGAGCGCCCCAAGAATGCGAGGCGTCGAATTGCCGGGTTGTTATGCTCAATAATACTTTCAGGATTTCTTCAAGCCCCCGTGCTTTGCATATCGATTCGGCAGCTTGAGCAAAAGATATTGTTCTTTTTACCGGAAGTTTTATGTCAGGTGCTTTGCCGCTGTCTATGCGGCGAACAATAGTCTTAGGTTCATAAGGGTCTTTAAGATTTTTCTGAGCAGCGTCATCAGAAGCGGTAGTTAGCGTATCATCAAGATTGATAGGCTGGGCAACTATCGTCTCATCTTCGAGATTAATTTCAATTGTAAATTCGGCAATTAGAAGTATATCATCTGTTTTTATCTGAGCTTTATGAACAGGCTCACCGTTAAGAAATGTTTTATTAGATGAACCGAGGTCTTCTATGCACCACTGGCCTTGCTGGTCGGTGTATAAAACAGCGTGATAGCGAGAAACAACCCGTTCCGGCAGAAAGACCTGACTGTCGGCGTGTCTTCCTATATTAATCGGGCCTTTGGAAAACTGTAGTTCGTTAAAAACCTTATCTCCCTTTTTAACTACCAGCCGCATGAGCAGTTCTCCCGAAGACTGTTAGAATAGAGCTATTATCCCCTATGGAGCCGGCTTTTGTCAAGATGCCTAATTACTGATGAATCTTCTATTAATATCGTCAAAAAACCGTGGGCAATTAACATAGCTAAATAGGCTTTGGCCGATAAGAACGGGTTTTCTGAAACAAAAATACTAATAAACTGAAAATTACACATATTTTGAACCGGAGTAAAAATAGGCAGGTAAAAAAAAGACCCATGTCTTCGTGTCAAATATAGTTCGGTTTGTTAATCATCGCTCGCAGCGTTGATTCGTATTTTAATCACGAAAGACACAGGCCATTGGTATCATCGGCATCATTTAAATTTTTTCTTTACCAATCTTAAGAATATCAGAGAAAAGGTAAAAAGGGCAATTTGTAAAATTAGAAGATTGCTTAGATTGGGATACATAGATAAGATGTAACGACTAAACACCGGATATGTTGCCATAGAAATTTATCATTCAAAAACTATGTCAAACAGCAGTTTATTTTTATTTAGCATTTTCTGTGTTATTTCATATAATACCGCTTCGAATAAAAACAGTCATGATTAACAATTTCAAAGAGAAAGTGTGCTAAAGCATGAAAATCAACTCAGAAACAGAAAAGATATTCAAAACACACGACCGCGGTTCTATTGAAATCGTCAGCAGAGCGCAAATAAAAGAAATTATTGATTTACGAAGAGTTTATACTCCTGGGGTGGCCTTAGTCTGCGAGGAGATAAAAGATAATCCTCAATCCGCTTGGGAATGGACAGGAATATGCGACAGAATTGCAATCGCAACCAACGGTACCGCTGTGTTAGGTTTTGGCGATATCGGGGTAAAAGCATCATTGCCGGTTATGGAAGGCAAAGCTTCTATATTAGCTGAATTTGTCGGCATCAGCGGTTTTCCAATATTGATTGATACAAAAGACCCGGACGCTTTTGTCGATGTGATGTTAAAAATCGCACCGAGTTTCGGCGCGATTCAGCTCGAAGACGTCGCGGCTCCGGCTTGTTTTGAGATAGAAGAAAAACTTAAAGCGAAATTAGACATCCCTGTATTTCATGACGACCAGCACGGAACAGCTACGGTTGTTTTAGCTGCTACGATGAGCGCTATGAAGAAAACGGGCAAAAAACCACAGGACTGCTCTGCTTTGGTTTTAGGGGCAGGAGCGGCAAGTTCAGCGGTAAGCCAAATACTGCTTGGTTTCGGAATCAGTGATATTGTCATATATGATTCTAAGGGACCTTTATATCGCGGCCGCACAGAAAACATGAACCGCTACAAACAGCATCTGGCCGAAATCACAAATAAGAAAAATCAAAATTGCAGTTTTGCCGAAGCATTCGCCGGAAAAGATATATTCATCGGTCTATCGCGCCCGAATATGGTAAGCAAAGATATGATTCTAAAAATGAATAAAAATCCTATTGTCTTTCCGTTGAGTAATCCTGTAGGTGAAATCAGCAAAGAAGAAGCTATTCAAGCCGGAGCATCTATCGCGGCAGACGGCAGAGATATAAATAACGCTTTAGCTTATCCCGGTATTTTTAGAGGTGCTCTTGACGCAAGGGCGACGGATATTAACCTCGAAATGAAATTGGCGGCGGCTAAGGCTTTGGCTGATTCAGCTCCGGACAACGAACTGCTGCCGGATATGCTGGACAAAAACATACATAAAAAAGTTGCTCAAGCAGTAGTTAAAGCATGGCAAAATTCATAAAAGTAAAACTTTGCCATAAAGCTTGTTTTATAGGACTAAGACATAAGCGATTCATCTGCTTTATATTGCTATAAATTCAGAATTTGCTTAATATCTATTGCTATCTATCGAATATTATAGTAGATTTTCACGGATATTTGGAATCCCTATGCCCGGAGATTCGAATGGATTTGATACGTAAAATCAAGGATGCGGAAACTCAAGCGGCGAAGATAATAGAACAAGCGAAAACTCAGGCTGTTCAGCAATCCGAAACCGACCGCAAAAATCAACAGCAAGTACTTGCTCAAGCACAGCAGACCCGCAAAAAAGCTATTGAAGCTGCGGTTGTCGACGCTCAGCAGCAGGCAAAAGCTGAAATAGAGAATTTAAACAGCCAATCTGAGAAAGACCGCCAAAATCTAAGAAATAAGGCAGCCGGCAAAATAACATCAGCCGCGGAAAAAGTAATGGAGTACCTTAAAGGCTGAATATGGCAATTGCACGGATGACAAAAATCATGATTGTCTGCCATCGCTCGCAGGCAGCCGAATTATTAGAAGATTTACAGAGCAGCGGTATCTGTCAGATACTGAACGCCGAAGAAGCTATGGTCAGCAAAGAATACCCTGAACTGGGCGTAGCGGGCGAAAGACCTCGCCAAATCGAACAGACCCTTGGTGAAATTACAAAAAGCATCTCATTCTTGAAAGATTATGCCGAGCTTCCCAAAGGTCTTTCGGTAGCCTTTTCACCGCGCAGAATTATTAGTAAAAATGAATATGAAAAACTCTCCGCGGACAAATCTATTCTTGAACTTTCCTCACAGGCTGTAAATCTGCAACAGTCAATCGAGCGTGTTAAATCGGAAATCGAAAATCTTCAGGGGCATCTGAGATATTTAGAGCCATGGGTATCTATGGATATACCTGTGGAAGAATTAAAAAGCTTATCGAAATCGAATTGTTTTGCGGGTTTAATAGCATCGAATAAGCTGCAAGAAATTCAGTCTAAGCTCGACGAGCTTGGCGCGGTCATAGAAAAAGTAAGCACATCAGGCACTCGCACTGCATGCATTGCAGTATGTTTACGTGAAAATGCCGGCGATATACAGAAACTTCTTCGCAGCGTTGATTTTGAGATGGTTTCTTTCGAGTCTATGACCGGAACCGTTTCGCATTTACAACAAGAAACTAAGACTCAACTCGAAGAAAAAAATAAGGAATTAGAACAGCTAAAACAGCAGGCTGCGGTATTGGGGAAAGAATATTTTAAACTTACCGCCGCTTACGATTATTATGTCAACCTGCTGCAGAAAGAGCAAACGCACAGCGACTGCCCCGCCACCGAACAAGCGGTGATATTCGAAGGCTGGGCTAAGCAAAAAGATTATAACAAGCTTGTCAAAATTGTGTCGAAATTCGATGCTTCAGAAATATCCGAAATCCCCCCTGCCGAAGGTGAAGAAACACCCGTTGATATAGACAATAAAGGACTTGTTAAACCGTTCGAGTTTATTACAAGATTATACGGAATGCCGCATCCGACAAGCGTTGACCCGACCATATTTCTCGCTCCGTTCTTTGCTATATTCTTCGGCTTGTGCATTACCGATGCCGGATACGGAATTATACTGGCAGTGCTTTTGTACTGGCTGATGAAAAAACTTCAAGCCGGAAAAGCCGCGGTTTTTATGTTTTTCCTGTGCGCAATAATGACCATAATCGCCGGAGCATTGACAGGGTCATGGTTTGCAGATGCCGCCCAAAGTCTCATTCCTGCGGATTCGAGCATGCATGAAAAAATCAATTCGATGAGAACAAGCATTATGCTTTTCGACCCGATGAGCCAGCCGACTGTTTTCTTCGCTTTGGCGCTGGCGATGGGTTATATACAAATTATGTTCGGCCTGCTCATCGGAATGTTCAACAATATCAGTAAAAAAGATTACATAGCGGCCATATTTGACCAGCTTAGCTGGCTGGTTTTCCTTAATGCGCTGGCTGTTCTGGGAGCATCAAAAGCCGGCGTCATGTCGGCAAAAATCGGCTCGGCAATGATACCATTGATAATAATTCTTGCTGTCTTAATTCTGTTTTGCAGCGAACGTAAAGGCGGTTGGGGCGGACGAATCGGAATGGGAGCTTTTGCGCTTTTCGGCACGGTTTTCTATTTCGGTGATATGCTCAGCTATGTCCGGCTTATGGCGCTGGGAATGGTAAGTGCCGGTTTCGGAATGGCTATAAACGTACTTGTCAAGCTTTGTGCCGATGTACCTTATGTCGGTTTCATTTTAGCTCCGTTAATGTTTATCACAGGTCATTTATTTAATCTGGCATTATCTTTACTTAGCGCGTTCGTTCACAGCCTGCGTTTACAGTTTGTAGAATTTTTCCCGAAATTTCTTGTCGGCGGCGGCAGAGATTTCAAGCCCCTGACAAAAAAATATAACTATATCGAAGTAAATTAAAAAACAATTAATTTGTCTGTTATTCAGGAAAGCGAGGTTCGGAATGTTTGATTTGGGAATTACTTATGCGTTGGCCGGGGCCGCAGTAGCTGTATTTCTCAGCGGAATCGGCTCATCTATCGGGCTGGGAATTGCAGGCAGAACCGCGGCGGGCGTGCTTAGCGAAAAACCGGAACGTTACGGTTCTACGACTCTTTTAGTAGTATTGCCAAGCACACAGGGCATTTACGGGTTTGTAGTAGCTTTGTTCGTAATGCTTAAACTAAACATCTTCGGCGGCGGTATCGAAGCTCTTACGGTCGCAAAAGGCCTTGAAATACTTGCAGCCTGTCTTCCTGTGGGCGTTGCCGGTTTGTTCAGCGGTATTCATCAGGGAAAAACCTGCGCCGGCGGTATTCTAATGACGGCAAAAAGACCCGAGATGGCTGTAAAAGCCGGTCTTCTTTATGCAGCTATGATTGAGTTCTACGCGATTCTCGGATTCTTGGTCTCCCTGCTTGTCATCATGCTCGGCATTCAGGTTGGATAATTGATAAATTCCGTAACACAATAACAAATTTACAGGTAGTGCAAATGGAAGCTGGACAGGTAATAGATAAAATACTTGCAGATGCTCAAGCTCAGGCGCAACAGATAAAAGCCGAGTCCGATGAAAAATCGGCTGCTGAACAAAAAAGCTTAGAGCAGCAGCTCGAGCAATTCAAAAAAGAAACTGATGAACTGGCTAAAAGCGCCGCGGAAGATAAGAAATCGCAGATGCTTGCGGCTGCAAGAATGGAAAACGCCAGAAAATTTCTCACAGAGAAGGCAAACTTGCTGGACGAGGTATTTAAAAAAGCAAGAGAACAAATGCTTCAGATGCCCGACGAACAATACAAACAGCTTATGAAAAAACTAATGCTCAAAACCGTCGAAACCGGTGATGAGGAAATCATTATCGACAGCAAAGAAAAACGAATCGATTTTGAGTTTATTAAAAGCATTAATCGGGAACTTGGGCCGGGTTTTAAAGGCAATCTGCGTCTATCGGAAGAAAAACAAAATATAGGAGCGGGGTTTATTCTCAAACGCGGAAAAATCAAAAATAATGTTTCACTCGATGTTCTATTACAGACGGCAAGAGAAAATATGCAAGCCGACATTGCTAAGGAGCTGTTCGCAGAAAGCAAATAAATGGTCACCGCAGCCGAACAATCCGTTATAAATTTTCATCTGTATCCGCCTATCGGAGATGACGATTGGCGATACGGTTTCGCAACCGCGCAGGTTAGAGCTTTGGAAACACAGATGTTAAGCCGCCCGACACTGCTCGATATGGCTAATACGGCAAATTTCACTCAGGCGATAGAGCTTTTGTCTTCTACAGAATACGCTGTTTCCGGCGGCGGAAAAACTTTCGAACAGGTACAAGAATTTCTTTTGGAAAAACGTTCCGAAGTCAGGGGGCTTTTTAAAAAATTAGTACCGGACGAACCTCTGATACAACTGCTGAAAGAAAAAGATGATTTTGCCAATCTAAGGCTGGCTCTTCGCAGAAAACTCACCGATAAACCAATCGGCACGGATTACAGCAATGAAGGAAGTATCCCGGCAGAGGAATTCGAGCAGATATTCGAACAGGAAAATTACGCCCCCCTGCCGATGTACATGAAGGAGGCAATAGAATCCGCAGTATTGGCTTACTATCAGAACAAAAACGTAAGAGACATAGATTTTTCACTCGACGCTTCTCAGGCCGAGTATAAAATTTCCACTGCGCAAAAGCTTAAAAATATTTTCCTCGAAGGACTTTTTAAAATACAGGTCGATTTAATTAACATCAGGACAATGCTTCGGCTGAAATTTTCCGAATCCGAGCTTCGCAATGTTTTCATCGAAGGCGGATTTATAGAAATCGAAAGGCTTAAACACGGCCTGAGCATAGGATACGAAGCCGTAGCAGCATTATTCTTCGCTACGCCCTATTATGAAACAGTCGATTCGGGCGTGAGTTATCTTTCATCAAATAAATCGTTTTTAAAACTCGAAGCTAACTGCGATAAATACATCGCGGGATTTCTCAAGCAGACCCAGCAAATAACCGCAGGCCCTCAGCCGGTTATAGCTTATCTGCTGAATAAAGAATCTGAAATCCGGACAGTAAGATTAATCCTTACCGGAAAGAAAAATAATCTTCAGGCAAAACTTATTTTAGACCGTCTCGGTGAATGATGGAAAATAAAATAGCTGTATTAGGAAACTCAGATTTTGTGATGCCGTTTTCGGCTTTGGGGCTCGATACGTTCGCAGTAGGCGACTCGGTGCAGCAAGTTCAGGAAACTGCAGAAAAAATAGTAGAGAATAAATACAGCCTTATAGTTGTCGCCGAAAATACTATAAAAGCCGCAGAACAAGTTTTCGTGCCGTTTCAGAAAAAATCCCTTCCTGCGATAGTAGTTGTACCTTTTACAGCCGAATCGCAGGGGCTTGCAACCGAATCACTTGCCGAAGCGTTAAAAATGGCAACAGGCGTTAATATTCTCGATAATAACTGATACTTGAAATAAAGGTTTTTACGATGGCAGAAAAAAGAGAAGGTCAAATAGTCAAGGTCGCCGGACCGGTGGTCGTAGCCAAAGGTATGACCGGCTCGCGAATGTACGATGTAGTGCGTGTCGGAAAAATGAATCTTATCGGTGAAATCGTAGAGCTGCACGGTGATACCGCTTCGATTCAGGTTTACGAAGAAACCGTCGGTATAGGCCCGGGTGAACCGGTAATTGATACCGAAGCTCCTCTAAGCGTAGAGCTGGGGCCGGGACTTATTGAGAGTATTTATGACGGAATACAAAGACCATTAAACGCTTTGTATGATTTTGAAGGAGCGTTTATGGGTCGCGGCACGGATTTGCCGGGCTTGAACAGAGAAAAGAAATGGCATTTTAAGCCGACCGCCCAAAACGGTTCCGAAGTTAATCAGGGAGATATTGTCGGGGAAGTCCAAGAAAGCATCTCCGTCAACCATAAAATTATGGTGCCGCCCGGAGTCAGCGGAAAAGTTGAAAACCTTAAAGAAGGCGATTATACCATCGAAGAAACCATCGGAATCATAAAGGGCAGCGATGGCAAAGAAGTTAAACTGCAGCTGATGCAGAAATGGCCTGTAAGAAACCCGCGTAATGTAATTCGCAGGCTTGCACCAAACAAAATTCTTGTTACCGGCCAGAGAGTTATTGATACATTTTTCCCTATCTCCAAAGGCGGAACCGCTTGCGTTCCGGGACCTTTTGGAACCGGCAAAACAATCGTTCAGCACCAATTAGCAAAATGGGTCGATGCCGATATTGTTGTTTATGTCGGCTGCGGCGAACGCGGAAATGAAATGACCGACGTGCTTACCGAATTTCCGGAACTAAAAGACCCTCGAACAGGCGAGCCGCTGATGAAACGCTCCGTCCTGATTGCAAATACTTCTAATATGCCGGTGGCTGCTCGTGAAGCATCTGTTTATACGGGCATTACCATCGCCGAATACTTCAGAGATATGGGTTATACGGTTGCTCTTATGGCAGACAGCACCAGCCGCTGGGCCGAAGCTATGAGGGAAATTTCAACACGTCTGGAAGAAATGCCTGCCGAGGAAGGCTATCCGGCGTATCTCGGAGCGAGAATCGCATCGTTCTATGAACGTGCCGGAAGAGTAAAATGCCTCGGCGAACCTCAGAGAGAAGGTGCCCTTTCGATTATCGGAGCAGTAAGCCCGCCCGGAGGCGATTTGTCGGATTCGGTCGTTCAGGCAACGTTGCATGTTGTTAAAGTTTTCTGGTCGCTCGTAGGCCGCCTTGCTTATCAAAGGCACTTCCCCGCCATCGACTGGCTGACCAGCTATTCGTTCTATAAGGAATATCTCAAAGCCTGTTTCGAAGACAAAGACCAAGGGCTTGAAATGGACCAGATGATTAAAGAAGCGATGAGTCTTCTCGAACAGGAAGCCAATCTTTTAGAAATAGTGCGGTTGGTCGGAGCCGAAGCTCTGTCACCCAAAGACAGGCTTGCATTGGAAACGTCTCGTTCGATTCGAGAGGATTACCTGCATCAGAACGCATTTCATAAAGTAGATACGTTCACCTCAATGGAAAAACAATATGAAATGCTGAAGATGGTTTTGCATTTTCATAAAAAATCGCTCGAAGCTATCGACGCAGGAACTGAAACAACGGATATATTTAAACTGCCTGTTCGTGAGGAAATAGCCAGAGCAAAATATATACCTCAGGAAGAAATTGACAAAATCCGTCAAATTAGAAATACGATTGAAAATCAGATAAATGAATTACAACCCGTAAAAGCGTAAATCGGGAGCAAACTATGTTAAAAGAATACCAGACAGTTACAAATATCTACGGCCCTTTGATGATGGTTGAGATGGTTGACGAAGCGAAATTCGGCCATATAGTCGATGTCGAGCTTGGCGACGGTTCGATTCGTCACGGCCAAATTCTTCAGGTTGAAAATGACAAGGTGCTTGTCCAAATTTTCGAGGGAACTCGAGGAATCGACGTAGACAAAAGCACCGTACGGTTTTTGGGTAAACCGCTTCAGTTCGATGTTTCACCTGATATTTTAGGCAGAGTTTTTAGCGGTCTCGGCCAGCCCAAAGATGACGGCCCGGCTATCATTCCGGAAAAATCGATGGATATCAACGGCGCGCCTATCAACCCTTCGGCAAGAGATTATCCGAACGAGTTTATTCAGACCGGTATTTCTACCATCGACGGACTTAATCCTCTGGTAAGAGGACAGAAACTGCCGGTGTTCTCCGGAGCCGGTTTGCCTCACGATGAAATAACCGCCCAGCTTGCCAGACAGGCAACTGTTCTTGGCAAAGGCGAAGAATTTGCAGTAGTTTTCGCAGCTATGGGAATTACATTCGAAGCCGCACAATTTTTTATTAACGACCTGACCGAAACAGGAGCGATTGAAAGAGCCGTAATGTTTATAAATCTTGCCAACGACCCGGCTATCGAACGAATCGCCACGCCGCGTTTTGCTCTGACTGCTGCGGAATATCTGGCGTTTGAACGCAATATGCATGTTTTGGTCATTCTTAACGATATGACTAATTATTGCGAGGCTCTTCGAGAAATCAGTGCCGCAAGAAAAGAAGTACCCGGCAGACGAGGTTATCCGGGTTATTTGTATACCGACCTTGCGACAATATATGAACGCGCAGGACGAATAAAAGGCAAATCCGGTTCGATAACTATGGTGCCTGTTTTGACAATGCCCGAAGATGATAAAACCCACCCGGTGCCTGATTTAACCGGCTATATTACAGAAGGTCAAATAATTCTCTCGCGTTCGCTGCACCGCAAGGCAATCGCCCCGCCGGTAGACGCCCTGCCGAGTCTTTCGAGATTAAAAGACAAAGGTATCGGCCCTAAAAAAACACGCGAAGACCATGCCGATTTATATAACCAGCTTTACGCGGCTTATGCAAGAGGTAAAGAAGCTCAGGAACTGGCTACGATTATGGGCGAAGCAGCCCTTTCCGACGAGGACAGGAAATTTATGACATTCGCGGATAAATTCGAAGCTCGGTACATCTCTCAGGGATACTATGAAAACCGAACGGTCGAGCAGACCCTCGACTTAGGCTGGGAGCTTCTGAGTATGTTCGAAAACGTAGAGCTTAAACGTATCGATGTAAAATTAATTGAAAAATATATGCCTCGCTTCAGGGAAAAAACCGCTGCAGGCAAATCAGCTTAACGGAGATAAATAAGTGCTTCAGGTTAATCCGACAAGAATGGAGCTTCTGCACCTGCGAAGGCGTTTGGCTTTGGCTGTTCGGGGCCATCGTCTGCTTAGTGAAAAACGCGACGAAATTTCCCGCCAGCTTATGGAAATCGCCAAAGAGATTCAGCCTCTGCGAAAAGAGGTTGAAAAACAGCTTCTTGAAACATTCAGACGATTTATGCTGGCCCGTTCGAGCATGGAACCGGAAGACATCAGAGCCGCTTTGGAAACCCCCACAAAGAAACTGAGTCTCGCACTTAAATTTGCGAATGTAATGAATGTCAAAGTGCCTCAATTTGTTAAGGAAATTAGCGGCGAGATTATCTGCTATGGGTTTGCCTCTACAAGCGGTGAATTAGACGTTGCTTTATTGGCACTTGAACGCGCGTTCGATAAGCTGATTGAGCTGGCTGAAAAAGAAAAACAGGCTCGTCTGCTTGCGGTAGAACTGCAAATGACCCGAAGGCGAGTTAATGTTTTGGAACATGTAGTTATCCCCGAAATGAAAGAAACTATACGGTTTATTTTCGATAAGCTGGCAGAAGCTGAACGCGATAATATCTCACGCCTCATGAAAATCGCGGATATTATTCGGGCATAGCGGTTTTACCCTAAGTATTCATCTATAAAATTTTCGGAACAATACCGGTTTTTAGCAGTATTATAATTACTAATTTTGACTGGATTGTAAAAGCCGAAATTGCTACAACATACCTAAGAATAGAGACTTGCAGGCTCAAACATTAGTTTTGGTAAACTTCATATTTAAACGGCATGAGTATAAATCGGCGTAAAATTTACATAGGAGCGATTGCACTTCAAGCAGTGCTATTGGCTTATTTTCTAACTTTGTATCTTAGTCCTTCGGCAAAAATACAGATAGAAAACGGCTCATCGCCGCAAATTTCGGCAGAGCAAGCATCTGAACAGGTCGGCAAAGTCGGTGATATTGGTATCGGTGAGGTCGAAGCCGCTAAATTCGTGGATTTCCACAAGGATAAATCAGTAAGCCGAGAGTTCGGTTTTGAAAAAATGCTTCACAGAACCGGAGAGCAGTGGCAGGTCGAAAATCCCTTTATGAATATCTATCAGAAACAGTTTCGCGGTCGAATTACCGCCGACAAAGCTGTTGTTTTGGCTGCCCAGACAGGAACATCGCCCTCTTTTAAAGAAGCCACTCTCGTCGGCAACGTGATAGTTCAAATAACTCCCGAAGAAAACAGCAGTATCCGCCCTGTTACTGTTTATTTAGACGATATTGTTTTCATCAGTGAAAGGTCTTTGTTTCTTACAGCCGGGCCGGTCAGGATAATCGCAGACGATATGCAGCTTATCGGCAGAGGCCTTGAAATTGTTTATAATTACGAGCTTGATAGAATCGAGCTGTTTAGAATCATACATCTTGAAACGCTTTGCTTTAACAAATCACCTCAACTATATGCTTCTTTAAAAGAACAGCAGGATAGCAACAACCCAACAATCTCAGCCGAAGATTCTGTTAAAAATAGCGATTCGGTAAAATATCAGGCTGTATTTAGCGGAAATGTTATGATAAGAACCGCTCAGCAAATAATTTTCGCCGAAGACAGATTAAACATAATCAATTTAATCCAGCGAAATGAGCATCTTAGCGGAATATATCAAAATACTCCGCAAAGTAAACCGCAGCCGGAAATAAAAACGGATGAGATACAAGGTTTTATGGAGGTTATTTTAACTTGTGAAAACGGTCTTGTTTTCAGCCCGATGGACAGCCCTGCTGAAAAAATAGGCTTGCTTCCGACCGCAAGACGACAGTCAATTATCGGAAGAAGCAAAGCAGAACAATTGCGAGATGCATGGGGACGTGATTCAATCTTCACAAACACTATAACTTACGATGTTTCAGAAAAAACCGCAGCCGCATCGGGCAAATCCGAATTTATCTTTAATATTAAAGATTCCGCCGAAACAGACGATTCGCCAACGCCTTTAACACTGAAAACTGACGAGCAAATTGTTTTTGACACAAAATCTAATCAAATTATCTTCGGTGGATACTTCAAAGCGAATTTCTTTCGTTCGGAACAGAATGATGTGAGAAGTTATACCTTCACGGCTAATCGTCTTATAATTGATTTAGAAGATGATAACACCAAGCAAACGAACAGCTTAGCTCCGCAAGGACTTAAACATATTTTCGCGGACGGCAATATAACCGCCCAGATATGGTCAGAGCATTTATCCAGACCATTAGCGATATTCAGTTCACCCCAGATAGATTTTTATGCAAGAAAAAATATAGTACAGACAACCGGATTATCGAGACTCGAATTTTATACGGACAATAATACAGCTGCATCTGAAAATATAACTACAACGATAACTGCTCAGCAAGGCGTGCAATTCGATTTGGAATCCAATACCGTGGTTTTTGAGGGCGGAACACAATGCCGGACTGCCTCGGATTTAACATATATACTCACTTCTGAAACACTTACAGCCCAATTAAACAACGAGAAAGATGCCGTATCAGGCGGTATTAAAACACTCTCTGCCGCAGGTAATCCGATTATCAGCGTATTAGAACCCGATTCCAGCATAAAAAAAGCTCAGTTCGCAGCCGAACACATAACCTATGAAGCCCCAAGTCAAAAAATCACCGCGAACGGAATATCTGTTCTTAATATCTTCCCCGATGAAAACGAACCAGATTCATCAAGCTCTGCCGCTATAACAGCCAAAGAAAAGACAACCTTTTGTCTTATTTCAAATCAGGTGGTCTTCCTCGGAGACTGCGAAGGTTCTACAATAAGAACAGATTCGCAGATTCCTCGCAAATATATACTAAAGGCACCAAAAATAACCGTTGATATAGCAGATTCGCAGGAAACCGAATCACAGTTCGCTTCCTCCATCAAAAAACTGACCGCTGATGATGATGCATCAATAATAGTTACACCCGTTGACAGCAATATAGAACTGGCGAAATTCAATGCCCCTCAAATTACATATACTGCCGCCGAACAGATAATTAAAGCAGACGGCCCGTGCAGCTTTAATTTTTACGCAAACGATTTTATGCCTTCTGAAACACTTGGTTCGGCAATACCGGTATCAGTAACCGCCAAAGAAAGCACCATTTTTTCTCCGGCTGACAATACAATTACCTTTAATGGCGATTGTATCTGCTCTATGGTACGTATAACCGGCGATATACAAAATAAATATACCTTATCCGCGCCTCGGATTAATATAAAGCTGTCACAAGACCATAAAGGCCCGAAATCATCTGTGCTCGGCCTTGAGAACGTAAAAGCTGACGGAGGGATTGTACAGTTATCCAACATTAAAACCTCGCAGGATAAACTGCAGGAATTCAGCAGAATAAAATGTCAAAGCTTCGAATTTGATACCAAAACTAAAACTTTTTCGGCTATAGGCCCGGGACTTATAACCGTAGATAATTCCAAGATACACCAGCCGGAAAACGCGGACAGTTTCAGCTTGAACAAAAGATGCTATGCATTTGTCCGTGATTTCGAAAATTTACAATATCTTCTCGACGCCAATCAGATTATAGCAAGCAACCAAAAAGGAAAGATACTTATCGACTATTTCCCAATAGACAACGACCAGACCGATACGCAGATTAAAGCATCAGCAAGTGAAATTAAAATCAACCTGCTTCCTTCAGGAAATGCAGCGACAGAAATTGCCTCGATAAAAGCTTTCGGAGGAATAACTTATGAAGACAATAAAAATCATTTTTCCGCAGGACAGATGATTTATGACGCCGCAGAAGCCATCATCAGTGCAAGCGCGAACGATGCCGGCAGATGCTATCTCAACGGTGTTGTCGTAGATAAAATAGTTTATAACATCGAAAAAAATACCCTTGAAGAAGTACAAATGACAGAACCCGGAATTGTCCAGATGGACAAGCGGTATTAATCTTCAAAACACAAGCCTTCTAAACGGATAAATCATTTGACAGATAAGTATCGAAGTAGTTATATTACCGCAAGTTATGCATTCCTGCGCTCGTAGCTCAACTGGATAGAGTGTCGGGCTTCGAACCCGAAGGTTGCAGGTTCGACTCCTGCCGGGCGCATTAAAAGCAGTAATCATCATTTGAAAAGACACCTATTTACAGGGGCGATTTTATGTCTTATACAATCGGGCTTGATTATGGAACAAATTCGGTAAGATGCATTATTGTCGATACCCGTAACGGTAAGGAAATCAGTTCTTCAATATACGAATACGAAACAGGCCAAGCGGGCATTATTCTTGATTCATCAGACCACAACCTTGCCCGTCAAAATCCGGCTGATTACATAAAAGGTGTTCAAGTTACTATTAAAAGTGCCGTTGCCAAAGCCAAGAAATCAGAAAAGAAATTCGACCCCTCTAAAATAATAGGTATCGGGGTTGATACGACAGGCTCGACGCCCCTGCCGATCGATAAAAACGGAACACCGCTTGCACTGCTGAAAGAATTTAAGAAAAATCCCAACGCCCAAGCATGGCTTTGGAAAGACCATACCGGATATGCCGAAGCAGCCGAAATAACCGAGTTAGCTTCTAAAGAACACCCCGAGTATCTTGCAAAATGCGGGGGCACGTATTCTTCCGAGTGGTTTTTCAGCAAAATATTACATTGCTTAAGGGTCGATTCGAAAGTTTTTGACGCAGCATATACATGGCTTGAACACGCCGATTATATGACGGGACTTTTGACCGGAACCTCAAACCCGAAAATAATTAAAAGATGCAGATGCGCCGCAGGCCATAAAGCAATGTTCAGCGAGTCATGGGGCGGCTATCCAGCCAGAGATTTTCTCTGTAAACTCGATAAAAAACTCGGCCGGCTGTACGATACCTTGAGCAAAAAGACATACTCAATCGATTCTGCCGCAGGTTATTTAACTCAAGACTGGGCCGGCAAACTCGGTATTCCGGCTGGTATTGCTGTTGCGATGGGAGCATTTGACGCCCATCTCGGAGCAGTCGGTTCGGGAATAAAACAAGGAACGCTCGTAAAAATCATCGGAACAAGCACCTGCGATATGGTCGTGCAGGACAGTAAAATAAAATTGGCAGATATTCCGGGAATATGCGGAATCGTCGATGGCTCTGTGCTGCCCGGTTTTTGGGGTCTTGAAGCCGGCCAATCAGCGGTGGGAGATATTTTTAACTGGTTCGTCAATTATATTCAGCCCGGCGGGAAAAACATCGGTTCGCATAGTGAATTAACCAAAAAGGCTGTTAAATTAAAACCGGGCCAATCAGGACTTTTGGCACTTGACTGGAATAACGGCAACAGAACGATTCTTGTCGACCAGAGATTAACCGGACTTTTGCTCGGACAGACGCTTCATACCAAGCCTGAAGAAATTTACAGAGCTTTGATTGAAGCGACGGCTTTTGGCGCATTGACAATCATAAACCGTTTCGAAGAATATGATGTTAAGATTAAAGAGGTGATTAACTGCGGCGGAATCGCAGAAAAAAATCCGATGCTGATGCAGATTTATGCAGATGTTACCGCAAGAGAAATGAAAATCTCACGTTCGGCACAAACATGCGCTCTGGGTTCGGCAATCGCGGCGGCGGTAGTTTCAGGTAAATCCGCCGGAGGTTATGATAATTTTGCCGATGCACAAAAAGCAATGTGCGGAACTAAAAGCAAAACATATAAACCTAATCGTGAGAATCATAATATTTACAAACAAATCTACAAACTTTATAAACAGCTCCACGATGCTTTCGGTACTTTAGAAAAATCTGCATCGATTAAAAACGTTATGAAAGATTTGCTAAAGATAAAAGAAAGGGTTAAATCTTGAAGTATAAATTACTAAGAGAAACAACTTGTCAGGCGAATCTTATGCTGCCGAAATATAATCTTGTCACTTTTACATGGGGAAATGTCAGCGGCATCGATAGAAATGAAGGTGCTATAGCTATAAAACCAAGCGGTGTAGATTATGAAGATTTAACACCCGAAAAAATAGTCGTTCTGGACATAAACGGAAATATCCTTGATGGTAACCTAAATCCATCTTCAGATACACCTACTCATCTGGAGCTTTACAGAAATTTCGAAAAAATCGGCGGAATTTGTCATACTCACTCTGTAAAAGCTGCGATGTGGGCACAAGCTTGCAGGGAAATACCTGCCTTTGGAACAACACACGCCGATTATTTTTATGGCGCTATACCTGTTACCAAACCACTGGATAACAACCAAATCGAACAAAATTACGAACTAAATACCGGCAGACAAATTTTCGAACGTTTTCGAGAAATAGACCCGATGCAAATGCCCGCGGTACTTGTTGCTAATCACGGCCCGTTTACATGGGGAGCGAACCCTGCAGAAGCCGTCGAAAACGCGGTGGTTCTGGAGCAAATAGCCGATATGGCTTTGGGAACTATTATAATAAATCCCGAGCAATCACCGATTTCTCAGATTCTGCTGGATAAGCATTACCTGCGTAAACATGGTTCTAATGCCTATTACGGTCAAAAATAAAACATAGGAGTAAATATGCTCACCGATTTAAAAAAACTCGAAGTGTGGTTCATAACCGCAAGTCAGCATCTGTATGGAAGCGAAGTACTCAAAAAAGTGAATGAAAATTCTTCGAAGATAGTCAAGGCTTTTAACAGCAGCCCAGAGATTCCCTGTAAAATTATTTTTAAGCCTGTAGTAACTACCCCTGAAGAAATTTATAATATATGCACTCAAGCAAACATCACAAAAAATTGCATAGGCATAATAACATGGATGCACACATTCTCACCGGCTAAGATGTGGATAGCCGGCTTGAAAGAACTGTCAAAACCTTTCGCTCATCTTCATACGCAGTTTAACAGAGATATCCCATGGAACAGCATCGATATGGACTTTATGAACCTTAATCAGTCAGCCCACGGTGACAGGGAATTCGGTTTTATCTGCAGCAGAATGCGAAAAAACAGAAAAGTTATAGTCGGACACTGGCAGGATAAGGATGTGCTTAATCAGCTTGGAATTTGGATGCGGGCTGCCAGCGCATGGCACGACTGGCAGGGAATGAAAGTCGCCCGTTTCGGTGATAATATGCGGGAGGTTGCCGTTACAGAAGGTGATAAGGTCGAAGCACAAATAAAACTCGGTTATTCCGTAAACGGCTATGGAGTCGGTGAACTTGTCGGCTATATCAACAAAGTAACCGGCAAACAGATAGAATCGCTGGTTAATAAATATAAAAAGGAATACCGTTTTAATTTATCCGAGAAACAATACGAAGCTGTCAGAGAATCTGCAAGAATCGAAGCAGGAATGAGGGCTTTTCTCGAACAGGGAAATTTCAAGGCATTTACTACCACTTTCGAAGACTTATACGGATTGGTTCAGCTTCCGGGTCTGCCGGTACAAAGACTTATGGCAGACGGATATGGCTTCGGAGCCGAAGGTGACTGGAAAACTGCGGCTTTGGTTCGGGCCATGAAGGTTATGGCTGCCGGTCTTAAAGGCGGGACGAGTTTTATGGAGGATTACACTTATCATCTTGACCCAAAATCAATGATGGTATTGGGAGCACACATGCTGGAAATATGTCCTTCCATTGCTAAAAATAAACCCTCCCTTGAGGTTCACCCTCTCGGAATCGGCGGCAAATCTGACCCGCCGAGGCTCGTTTTTAATGTTTCAAAAGGCAAAGGTCTCAACGTTTCAATAATTGATATGGGGAATCGATTCAGAATGCTCATCAATCCCTGTGAAGTAACAGCTCCTGACGCAAAACTTCCCAAGCTGCCTGTTGCGAGAGTGCTGTGGAAACCACTACCAAACCTTAAAACCGCTGCTGCGGCATGGATTTTGGGCGGAGGAGCCCACCATACAGGATTCAGCATGGCTTTGACAGCCGATTATATGAGAGATTTTGCAGAAATAGCAAACATAGAATCCCTGCTCATTTCGGATGGAATAGACCTCGAAAACTTTAAGAACCAATGCCGCTGGAATGAGGTTTATTATTCTGCCTTATAACTGCGGCCTAATTAAACTTTTATAGAAGCTTAACCGCTCGTCCGGAAAAAAATCTAACTACATAATCAAGAATTGCACAAAACCTGCAAGACCCGATAATAACCTGTCTTGAATTCTAATATCTGTTTTTTGTAATTTTATGTAAGTTCATCCTCAATTTGTCAAAAAGCAAGCTTTTGTACCTGCCGATAATCATTTGGCGTAACTACTCTAATTTAAAGAAGTTAAATCAAATACGGACAAGATGTTGTATGAACAATAAACCTAAAAAGCTAAGAGTTCCGATTTTATTACCTGCCGGATTAGCTATCGCAATATTACTCGCGGCATCAATCATAAGTATTAACCTGCTTCAGCAGCAAAATATAGAAGAAGAAGCCAAAGAACGCTTAGCAGGAGTCAAATACATGTTTGGCTGGCAAATGCAGAACGAAACACACGTTTTGAACAGTCTGCTTGACTCAATCAAACAAAACGAAACCCTGCAAACAGCTTTTACTCAACACAGCAAAAACGCATTGCTTTCTAAATCGGAATCCTTTTTTAAAGAAACAAATGAACGTTATAGAATCACGCATTTACATTTTTATCTTCCTGACGGTTCGCCTTTTTTAGCGGCGAACGCATATGCGCATAATAAAAGCGACTCAAAACGAATAACGCTTAAGCAGTCAATCGAAAACAAAAAAATTGCAACCGGTATCGAGTTGGAACCTTGCGGCAATATTATAGTGAACTCAGTACATCCATGGATAATCGACAGCAGAATCACCGGATATATCGAACTGGGCGTAAATATTCAGCACATCATTTCCAGACTTAAAAGAACCTTAGGCGTGGAACTAATCTTCACTGTAAATAAGTCTCATATTGACCGTGAAAAATGGCAGCAATGCGCAGCTGCAAACGGACAGAAGGCAGATTGGGAACTGTTTTCTCATTTCGTAGTAATTCACAACACTATGGCAGATACGATAGCAAATTTTGCCGAACATATTCGATACACACCGGCATCTTACGGAACTATTTTACTGGATATCGAAGAAAATGGACGTTCCTATAAAGGCGGATATATACAATTAGTAAATTCAGCCGGCCAGAATCTCGGAGATATTATTGTATTGGACGATATCACCGACAAAATAATCTCACAAACCCAGGCAGCTAAAACATTAATAATTATCTGTGCGGCAATCGCCATAATTTTATATTTACTATTTTATATATGTATGGTTGCGGTTGAAAAAACTCTCAACAAAGAGCAAATGAAGCTTCAGCTTGAAATACAGGAACGCCAGAAGGCGGAAAACGCTCTTAAGACCATACAAGAACATTCTGAACGCGCCCATCAGGAAGTCAGACAAATGAATCGTCAGCTTAGTGCTGCGGTAAATCGAGCCAACCGGCTTGCTGAACAGGCTGTCGTGGCAGATGTAGCAAAAAGCCAATTCCTTGCAAATATGAGTCATGAAATTCGGACCCCGATGAACGCAATAATAGGGTTCAGTGATGCGTTGGCTGAGGAAAATATTACCAAACAGCAGAGAAAACACGTCGAAATGATACGGCAAAGTGCCCAAACTCTGCTGCAAATAATAAATGATATTCTCGATTTATCCAAAATCGAAGCGGGAAAAGTTGACATCGAGCTAACCGAATGTTCATTCAAAAAACTGCTCAAAATGGTTGAAATGCTGATGAAACCTCAGGCAGAACAAAAGAATCTCGATTTTAATGTCAACTACACAGATGATTTGCCTGCAATGGTTCTGACGGACCCGGTCAGACTAAAACAATGTCTTATTAATCTGATTAATAATGCTATAAAGTTTACTGAAAAAGGCCATGTAAATCTTAACGTATCTTTAGCAAAAACAAGCGAGAAAGCTTTTATCCGTTTCGACGTCGAAGATACGGGAATCGGTATTCCGCTGGATAAACAGCAATCTATATTCGAGGCATTTATACAGGTTGACGGGGCTACAACACGAAAATACGGAGGAACAGGATTAGGTCTGTCCATAGCCAAAAAAATTACTTCTCTATTCGGCGGCCAGATAACATTAAGAAGCCAGCCCGGAAAAGGCAGTACGTTCAGCATGGTCATTCCGATTTCTAATGATATTTCGAATGTTCCTCGCATAAATGAAGTTGAAGATGATTCCGAACAGCTTATAGATGAAGATGCACCGGTACGATTAGACCAAAAAACTTTTTCAGGAAAGATACTCGTAGCCGAAGATACAAAAACCAATCAAACACTCATCAAATTGCTTCTGGAAAAAGCAGGACTCGAAGTAACGATTGTAGAAGACGGTAACCAAGCAATTGAAAAAGCAATGACAGAAACCTTCGATTTAATTTTAATGGATATGCAGATGCCCAATCTGAACGGTTATGATGCAACCAAACAATTACGCCAAAAAGGCTTAATGACACCTATTGTTGCCCTTACTGCTAATGCAATGCAGGGCGACGACTTGAAATGTTTTGCCGTCGGCTGCAACGATTACATAGCAAAACCCATGGATCGCAACAAGCTTCTGCAGATATTAAACAAATATCTGATGAGCAGCATCTCTCCCGACAATGCCGAAATAAATCTCAGTGAAAAGCAAGTTTAAACAAAAACTGTTCTCCCGCTGTTTGCGGCGATGTTCTGCCTGTTTTAATCTCGTAATCAATTCGTGAAAGCTCTGAAATCAGCTTGCCTATTCTAAAAATTGAAACTTTGCGAATTTGTGCGAGAAAAGCTTCTTTCCCGTACCATATTTTTAGATTTTTGATAATCTGCTGTTCTGAAATACCGGACTCAAGCATAACCTTGGCATTAAACATACGTCTTAGATGGTATGCGAAAGCACCGACAAAAGTGAATTGAGAATTTTTATCCTGTTCGAAAACTTCTCTTAATTTTAATACCGCATCAGAAACATTTCCCGCAATAGCAGCATCTATGGAATTAAAAATATTATGAATCCTGCCTTTTCCGATGAGATTTTCTATATGCTGAGTGTTTATGGTTTTTTCGTTATACGCATATAAAGCAAGCTTATCGATTTCAGAATAAAGTTTGCCGAGATTTTCGCCTGCCAATACAATCAGAAACTCCGCAGCGTCCCCTGATAAAATTTTTCCGTAAGAATCTTTTGCATATTGCTTCAGTTTTGCAGGCAATTCATAGCTTTTCGGCTCGCTCAGCGAAATAAGTTTGCCGAAGGCGCCTATTTTCCGGGCAAGAATGGTGTTAGAGGGAAAACTTTCGACGGTCATAACCAAAATGCCGGTGCGGGAGGGTTCGTCGAAATATTTTTCAAGAAGGTCTCGATTGTGTTTTATAAAATCGTCTGCATTTTTTATGACCACCACTCTTTTGCTTGACAAAAAAGGCAGCGTTCTCAGTTCGTCAAATATATCAGATGCAGAAATTTTATCCGTATCGGCTATATACAAACCTGTCATTCGTTGCGAAGGCTCGAGCAATTGGTCAATTAATTGCTCGTATTGATTGTTTACCATTGCAGGTTCTTTGCCCGCAATCACATATATCAACGGTTCGGTCTTTGTCGATTTTACACCGATTTTAGCCATACCAAAACGGCAGCATATAAAAGTTATTTCTTTTTACGAGACTTCGACTTTTTGTCATCATCCGAATCTTCTTGGTCTTGCTCATCAGGTTCTTCTTCGATTTCCGCATCGTCCTGTTCGTCTTCTTCAATCTCTTCGTAGAGTTCTTCCTGTTCGGTGTTATTATTATTCGCTTTGGACGCCGGTTTATCAGAATCATCCTGTTCGGTAACAATCTTGGCTGCTGCAACTAATTTATCACCGTCCCTAAGCTTAATAAGCCGAACACCCTGAGTATTCCTTCCGATTGAACGAAGCTGGTCAAGTCCTGTACGTATAATTATGCCGTTAGCGGTTATAAGCATAATTTCATCAGTTCCCTGAACCGATTTCATCGAAACTACTTTGCCGTTTCTGTCACTGGTCTTGATATTAATCAAGCCGACACCGCCGCGGCTTTGAACTCTGTAATTATCAAGCGGAGTTCTCTTTCCATAACCGTTTTCGCAAACAGTAAGCAAAGAAGCCCCCTGCTCGGCAATAACCATTCCGACAACTTCATCTTTAGCTCTGAGGCGAATTCCTATAACTCCGCGAGATGCCCTTCCCATCGAACGAGCCTGTTTTTCGTCGAATCGGATTGCCATCCCCTTGCGAGTACCGAGAATAATATGGTCTTTTCCGCTTGTTAAAGCCACTTCGATTAAATCATCGTTAGGGTCGAGTTTAATCGCGATAACCCCTGTCGAGCGAGGATTACTATACGCGCTGAGTTTTGTCTTTTTGACAAGTCCGTTTTTCGTAGCCATTACAAGCTGTCGCTGATTTTCATCGTCTTCCGTATCATCGCCGAAATTACTGACATTTATTATCGATGCGATTGTCTGGTCTCCCAGATTCAGAAGGTTCGCGATGCTTCTTCCCCTGCTCTGACGAGACATAGGCGGAACATCATAAACCTTCAGCCAGTAACATTTACCGCGATTTGTAAATATCAGCAAATAATCGTGCGTAGAAGCGGCAAAGAGATGCTCGATAAAATCGCCCTCTTTAGTGTCCGAACCTATTATGCCTGTTCCACCGCGGCCCTGTCTGCGGTAAGTATCAACGGGCATTCTCTTGACATATCCGGAATTGCTGACCGTAACAACAACTTCTTCTTCAGCAATCAAATCTTCAAGATTAAATTCTTCCACATTGCCGGTGATTTTGGTTCTTCTCTTATCCCCGTATCTGTCTTTGAGTTCCTGAATATCTTTGCGAATTACATCAAGAAGAATTTTCTCATTGCCGAGTATCGATTCATAGCCCGCAATTTCCTCGGTTAAGTCTGCGTATTCTTTCGCCAGCTTCTCAATTTCAAGCCCCGTTAACCTCTGAAGCTGCATCGTTAGAATCGCGTCAGCCTGAGGGCCGGTAAGGAAATGTTTCGATTTACTCTTTTCAGAAATGAATTCCTTCGGAAGAATTTTCTTGAGCGTTGCAGATTCAGTCAGTTTCAGCGGCTTTTTCATTAAATTTATCTTGGCCGTCGGCGCATCAGGCGATTTCTTGATAAGCTCGATAATGTCATCAATATCGCTTACTGCAAGAATAAGACCCTCAAGAATATGCGCTCTGTTTCTGCAGCGTTTCAGCAAAAAACCGGTTCGTCTGCGAATAACTACTTTTCGGTGGTCAACAAAACAAGTTAATAGCTGTTTTATATTAAGCGTTTCGGGACGATTATTGACCAGCGCTACGTTAGCTATCGCAAAGGTTGTCTGCAAAGGCGTATACTGGAAAAGCTTATTAAGAGCAACATTAGCATCGGCATCTTTTTTCAGTTCAACTACTATCCGAAGCCCCTTGCGGTCAGACTCATCTCTAACGTCGGAAATTTCGGCTATTTGATTTTCGCGAACGCAATCGGCAATTTTGGAGACAATGGTCGTCTTAACAACCATATAAGGAATTTCTGTTATAACAATACGTTCTTTACCGCGAGAACTGGACTCGATTTCGGCAATGCCCCTTACAGTCAAATGCCCTTTTCCGGTCGTATAAGCATTTACAATACCTTTTTTACCGCAGATAACCCCGCCGGTCGGAAAATCCGGAGCGGGCAGAACTTTCATAATATCTTTGAACCCGCAATTCGGGTCATTTATAACAAGAAGAAGCGCATCGCATACCTCACTGAGGTTATGCGGGGCAAGATTTGTCGCCATACCAACAGCGATGCCTGTCGAACCATTCACCAAAAGATTAGGAAATTTGGAGGGTAAAACTATCGGCTCTTCGCGCGTTTCATCATAATTAGCAATAAAATCAACGGTGTCATATTTTATATCATCAAGCATCTCCATAGCCATGGCGGTCATTCTGGCTTCGGTATAACGCATAGCCGCCGGAGGGTCGCCGTCGATACTTCCGAAGTTGCCCTGCGGGTCAACCAGAGTATAACGCATGTTCCATTCTTGGCCTAAACGCACAAGGGTCGGATAAACTACGGCTTCGCCATGAGGATGATAATTACCGCTGGTATCACCTGCGATTTTGGCGCATTTTCTATGCTTGGAACGAGGGCCAAGGCCTAAGTCATTCATTGCGACAAGAATACGTCTCTGGGACGGTTTTAGGCCGTCTCTTACGTCAGGCAAAGCCCTTGCCACAATTACACTCATAGCGTAATTCAGATATGAATTTTTAAGCTCATCGAGAATTGGAAGTTGCTCGAATCGCTCCTTCGGTTTAGCAGTTTCCTTCATAGTTTCGGCTTCCCGGGGATTTTAAGGGTTAGCAAGTCCATCCTTGCACAGTTCTAAAAGCAGATATAGTAATAGCTGCGATACTAAAAGTCAAGGAATAGCTTTTTATGGTTTTGTCGCAGTTACAGGCATTTTCTCTGAACCTCCATAAATCAAACGCACACTGCCGACATTCGGCACGCAGGCAATGGGGAAATTATCAAAAGGCCTAAAACCGCTCGGCCAGAATACCAGAAAGGCCTTTCCGATAAGATAGTCACGCGGAACAACGCCTGCTCGATATTGCTGTGAATTATTGCCTATACCTGGGCTATCCCACCACCGTCCGTCATAACTGGCCGGGCTGTTATCGCCAAGAACAAAAAATTCATCTTCCTGCAGTTCGAAAGGACTGCCTTCTACGGCATTGCCGACTTTTTGCCCATTAGCAGGATTTACAGACGTATAAGCAATATCTCTATATATCGAAATATCAGAAACAATAACATTGCCGGACCCTATGATTTCTACTTCCGGTTCGATTTCAGTTTTTCGAGGACCTACATCCGTGGGCATTAAACCTAAATCATATCCGAGAGATTCATTACCGTACGTAAATAAAAGATAATGGTCAACATTTTCGAATGATACAGCAATTTTCTTATCAGAATTTAAAATTTCTATTTTTTTCTCCGCAAGAAGCTTTTGTTTGCCGCTTTCTATCTGGATAATGCTCATATATCCGGAGCTATTTATCGAAGCTTTATATTGACGTTGATATTTTCTCAGTCCCGCTCCTATCAGATTATTTTCCGCATCGCTCCAGGCAACACTGAAAATTACTTTCAGGTCGCTGCAAATCGGCTGATAGCCTTGTTCTCTGGCTTTGTTATAAGCATATGCCGCACGGAAATCATTGCCAAGGGAAGTATCATATACAAGACGATGCTCAAAATCACTCGCATCATCAACAGAAAAATTTACACCTGATTTTTCTGAAATTTTCCAACTGCTGCTGCCGTAATTCTGAAACGGAACTTTCCAGCTTCGGTTGTTGAATTTGGCTTCGTAAGGCCTTATAGGAATATAATTGCTGTTATAAATAAGCATCCAAAGTTCCTGCTGAACCTTCAGGGGCTTGCGGGCTATCATTCCGTTAATAAAAATATCACCGTCTATTATTTCAACCATTTCGCCCGGTTTGCCTATAAGCCGTTTGATGTAGTTTTCCATAGGATTCAGAGGATTTTTAAAAACTATAACATCCCATCGCTTTGGCTCGAAAAACTGATAGATACCTTTAAGTGCCAGTATTTTATCACCCTTGGAAACTGTAATCGCTTTGCCGGAAGTGTTATAATACCCGCAGCTCGGACAGCGCGTAATAGGAGGAACTACCGCACCTGAAGGAACAGCATTTTTGCGAATTCCATAATCCGAAGGGTCAAAATTCGTATCATATCTGTAGCCGCACTGTTCGCATCGCAGGCGAAAATGTGCGCCGTTGAGGGTTTCAGCCATACTGCCTGTCGGAATAATAAACGGCTGAACCACAAATCCGATTATTAATAACGCCATAACCAAAGCGCTCGCCAATTCTTCTAAAATACCGACGGATTCTGTGATTACATCTTTTTTGGGTTTTTCTGAACTTTCCTGCTGCATGTTCATTTCTTATCCAAGTCGTAATTTCAAAAATATCATTCCGATTTTTTATTCGAGCCGCCGTATATAAAACGGATTCTTCCGATATTAGGCACAGCCGCCGGCCAGTCTTTAAACGGCTTATAACCGCTCGGCCAGTAAACCATTACTGCTTTGCCGAACAGATATTCGCGAGGAACGCAGCCTGCACGGTATCGTTTGCCGTCATTGCCTCTGCCGTCTCGTTCCCACCACCTGCTATCATAGCTGCTGGGACTATTATCACCGAGCATAAAAAATTCATCGGCTTCTAATTGAAAAGCATTTCCGCTTGCACCGCGAGCCAGAGAATTCATTCCGGCAAACTCATGCTCAGTATAATGAATATCACGAAAAATTGCCAGATTTGAAAGTTCTATTACCCCTGAGGCAAAAATTTTAACTTGGGGCTTGATATCAGGATTTATAGGCCCTATCGAATCATAGGTTCGGCCAAGGTCAAAACTCAATCTATTCCTTCCAAGTTCAAAAACTAAAAGGCGGTCGACATTGCTGAATTGAAACGGTATTTGGGAAAGAGATTTACTTAAATTTATTTGTTTAGATGCCAATTGCAGCTCTTCGCCGTCTGAATCGATTCGGGAAATTATCATTCGTCCACTATCTGCAGATGCTCTGAATTTTATACCGTATTTGCTTAATTCTGCGCCGATTTTGCCGCCGTAATCTGTTTTAAAATTAAATCTAATCATAATATCACTGCAGTAAGGCATTTGTTCGTAGTCTGAAGAATCGTTATATGCATAAGCAGCCCTAAAACGATTCCCCTCTAAGCAATTATATATAAACCAATGCATCCGGCTGTCATCGCTGTTAAGAACAAATTTAGTTGGGTCTTTATCATCAACCCGCCAATCCGTATCATCGAATATAATCGGATTCTCCCAATAGCTGTTGGAAAACGAGCCTTCATCGGGCCGAACCGGCTGATAATTATTGTCATACACAGGAACCCATAGCACATTTTGAACCTTCGTGGGTTTGCGGGCTATTAAACCGTCAATATAAACATCCCCGTCTATAATCTCTATTAACTCGCCGGGCATACCGATTAAACGCTTAACTATATTTGACTGAGGTTCTTGCGGGTCCTTGAAGACCGAGACATCCCATCTTTTGGGATGGCGCCACTGATAGAGACATTTCAAAACAAGTATTCGGTCGCCGCTGTCTATATCTATAGGATTTTCAAATATTAAATCATATCCGCAACTCGGACAGCGGCATCGGCGAGGAGTCGCTTTTCCGTCGGCAGGCACGGTATACCTTGCAAGCCCGTGTTCGGAGGTATCAAAACCGTGGTCGAAACGATACCCGCACTGCTGACATCGAACTCGAAAAAAGTCCCCATTTAAAGAATGCGCCATACTGCCGGTTGGTATTCGATAGGCCTCCATAATAAAAGCCCGAAATAACAACGCCAATATAAGCGCGACCAGCAGCCATTCAACTATACTGAAAATTTCAGACAGCGAATTATTCAGTCTTTCTTTGGTACTGATTGGTTGTTCCGAATTATCTGGCAACTTTAGAACCACTCAAAAAAATTTATAAACATTTCAAGAATAAGTAATTATGCATATAGACCGTTATATGGTCAACTCATTTAAGACCAAGAAATCTTCAAATAAAACGCCTTCACTTTTAATTTTTATACAACAGCCGCAAAATCCGCAGGACAATTCTTGTAAGTCCTTATAAAAAAAGGATTTATACTTGAAGCACATTCTGGTCCATTCAATAAAAAATCCAAAATATCTTATGATTTGCAAACAAAAAACATAATATTGAAGATTCGACAGGCTGGTTTATATCGGTATATCGGTTAAAAATCGGGCAGTTTTTTGAGGTATTATAAATTAAGAAAAAATTAACTAAAAATTGCTTGTTGCATAGAAGTCTTTATAGTATAGTAAGTTGCAGTTATTCAGATTGTTATTTTATTGAAATATAAATGGTTTTAATGTAAGTATTGGCTTACATGTATAAAAACTTGTACAAGCAATTCGGGAAGCTTCTTAAGAGGAAATCTGCTTCAGATAGGCGGTGGTTATCGTCAGGAATATAACCCATTCTTCATATTTGTAACGAGGAAGACTATGGCAACAATAACAAAGAAAGAACTCATCGACAGAATTGCTGAAACAACTCAGGCAAAAAGAGTTATCGTAAAACGAATTGTTCAGGCTTTTCTTGATGAAATCACAAACGAGCTTTGCAAAAACAACCGTCTCGAATTTCGGGATTTCGGGGTATTTGAGACAAGAACAAGAGCTTCCCGCATAGCGCAGAATCCCAAAACGCTCGAACGAGTCGAAGTTTCCGCAAAGCGAACCGTAAAATTTAAGATGGGAAGAGAAATGAAAGAGATTCTCTCTAAAAATGTCTCCAGCCCGTCAAAAACAAGTTAATAGTTTAGGTGTCCGCAGTAAGCTCTTAATCTTCCATCTGCGAATTTTCCAGTGGAAGATGACAGCTATGCGGCAGTAGTTTGACAAGTATTTGTCCGAAGGAGTTTTTTTATGTCACAGGGAAATGTTAAATGGTTTAATCCGCGTAAGGGTTATGGTTTTATCTCCGGTGAAAACGGTCAGGATATATTTGTTCATTATGCAAATATAGTTGGTGACGGGTATAAAACTCTTAACGAAGGCCAGCCTGTTACGTTCGATATCGTCGAAGGTGAGAAAGGCCTAAGAGCGGAAAATGTCATTCCGCAGTCAACAGAAACCGCCCAGAAAAGTTAGTTCAAGCTTAACTGGCAAAATCATTGTTTAAAAAGTAAAGGATTACTAACAAGCCGGAAAAAGTACCGTGTGCGCTTCTTAAACATAATTTCAGCATTTCAAAACAGCCTTCTAACCCAATATTTCCCGCAGCAGATTTTTACTTGCATAAATCAGGATTATCTGATATTTATTATTTGAAGTATGTTACGAGAAAGGGTGACTACGGTGTAATATGAACACCTTAGAATGCCATTCCGGATTAAACTGCAGCGTGCTTGTCCTGAACAAGCACTATATGGCGATTCGTATTATCTCAGCCAAAAGAGCCTTTTCCCTTTTATTCAGGGACTTAGCCGAAGTTATATCTTTAGAAAAAGACAGCTACTACAACTATAACTTCCAGTCATGGTGTGATGTCAGCCGTTTTAAGCGCCAGTTCGAACCGGACGGTCAAGACTGGATAACCACGGTCAATTTTTACATTGCAGTACCGCGGATTATCAGGCTGCTGTTTTATGACCGTCTCCCGCGAAGCGAAGTAAAATTTAATAGAAGAAATATTTTTGCCAGAGACCAAAACCGCTGTCAATATTGCGGTAAGCGTTTTGTAACAAGCGAGCTGTCTCTCGACCATATAATACCAAGGAGTCTCGGCGGAAAAGCAACTTGGGATAATATTGTCTGTGCATGCACCGACTGCAATGTAAAAAAAGGCGGGCGAACACCAAAACAGGCACATATGACCTTAATCAAAATACCGGTTAAACCAAAACGCAATCCTCTGGTGCATATACACCTCGGACATCAGCGATACCATAGCTGGAAGCAATTCCTCGACCATGCATACTGGTCGGTCGAATTAAAATAACACAGCCCTTGTTTGGTTCATCAAAAGATTTATTTTTTGATTAATTAACCGTTTTTAGTTAATATGATGCCCGAACATAAATTTAGAATTAGTATCAGGAGAATAGATAATGTTGGAATCTTTTTCGGTATTATTGCTGGGTGAAATCAGCCTTTGGGACAAAACTATTAATTATCAGATACTCACAGGAAATCCCCTCTGGCGTCTTGTCATGCTTTTAATAGTTCTTGTTATTACGATTACAGCCGGACGGATGATTCAGTTTTTTATAGATAATTATATCATCTGTCTTATACAAAGACGCGGCGAAAATTTGCTCAGCCTGACACTAAAATGTCTCAATAAGCCGATATCTGTAGCTGTATTCGCAGTCGGTTTTCACATGTCCAGACTATGCCTTGTATTTGATAATCCACAGACAGAAGCAATAGAAGGTCTTAGTGCTACAATCAACCAAGGCTGGACTCAAATTGCAAAAGCTGTAGCAGCTATCGCCGTAGCCTATGCAATGTTTCGTCTGGTAGATATTGTCGAATACTATCTCCTGCGATGGACAGGAAAAACCCAGACTAAACTCGACGACATGCTTGTTCCGGTAGTCCGAAAATCCCTGCGAATAACAATCGCGATTATTACAGCGATGTTTATAGTTGATAACATTCTGCATCAGGATGTAAAATCCATTCTACTCGGTGCCGGAGTCGGCGGCATCGCAATAGCTATGGCTGCCAAGGAAACTATCGCAAACTTCTTCGGTTCACTCACAATTTTCGCTGACAAACCCTTCCAAATCGACGATATGGTGAAAATTGCTGATTTCACAGGCCCTATTGAGGAAGTCGGATTTAGAAGCACTCGAATCAGAACACTGAATGGACATCTTGTTACTATACCGAACAGCACTGTAGCAAATTCGACCATTGAAAATATAAGCAGGCGCCCCTTCATTAGAAGAATATCTAATATAACCATCACTTATGATTCCGGATATAATAAAACCAAACGTGCTATTGAAATCATAAAAGATATTTTGGCAAACACTCCTGAGGTCAATTTAGAAGAGGGAAGACCGCCAAGAGTTTATTTCACCGAATTTAATGATACCTCACTTAATATCTATATGAGTTACTGGGTCAAGCCCGCCGATATTTGGGTTTATAACGAAGTTAATGAACGTGTAAATATGGAAATTCTCAAGAGATTCGATTCCGAAGGAATTGAATTTGCATTCCCGACACAGACGCTTTATTTGAAAAAAGACCAGTAATAAAAAAACCCCGATAGTGTTAACGACCGGGGCTTTTAGATAGAACTAATTAGTCTTATGATTTTAAGCACTGGCTTTCCGTTTCACCTCTGCTTGTAGCCGGGCAGGGTCCTTTAAATTCCGTCTGTTTCAAAATCTCCTTTTCAGATTCATCCAGAACTGGCTGGTCGACAATCCATGGAGTTATAAAAACAACGACTTCGCTGTTAACCGTCTCTTCTGACGTAAACTTAAATATGTGTTCAATAATAGGTATATCACCCAAAAGCGGAATTTTGTTTTCCTGCATATTTACTTCTTTCTTCCGAAGCCCGCCCAAAACCATTGTCTGCCCGCTTTTAAGCAAAAGAGTCGACTCTGCCGTACGTTTATCAACTGTCGGCTGCGCGTATACGGCGCCTGTACTTATTCCTAATTGGACTGTGCCGGCTTGAACACTAAATTCAGGAGTAACTTGAAGTCTAATCATATCATCACGGGCAATATGAGGTCTAACAATTAGGCTCACACCCACTTCTCTAAAGCTTATACTTCCGATACTGCCGCCGCCGGAAGACTCTGTAACCTCCTGATAAGGTATTTCTCTTATAATCTTTATTTCAGCTTTCTCGTTATCCAGCACTAAAATACGGGGATTGGCTAATAATTTAGCGCTAATTACTTCCTGCTGCGCTCTGAGGATAACATCTATATCAACAGAAGAGTTAAGCCAGCCGAATCTGAACAAACCGGTAGTACTATCAGCCTGCTGTGCTATACCATCAAATGTACCCCCCATAAAAGGCCTTCTCCTGCCGCCTACCGCTTGACCATTAACAAATTGCGTAGTAGTTCCGATACCCCACTGAATTCCTAAATCTAAGCTGTCTGTGCAGGTAACGTCATAGATTCTGGCTTCGACAAGGACCTGCTGAGTCATTCTGTCTATTTCAGTGATAAAAGTATCAATAGCTTTTATCTTACTCTCGGTATCGGTAATAATAATATTCCGCGTTCCCGGGTTTGCGCTGAGTGAGCCGCGAGCAGAAAGAAACTTCTGAAGAGACCTTTCGACCTCTTCGACGTTTGCATAGGTAATTCTGTATATCCTGCTTACTAAAACCTCGGCACCTTCGGTTATTTCTGATATAGGAGCGACTCTTATCATATTCTTGGTCGTTACGTATCCATAACCGTGAGCCGCCAGTATATTGCTCAGTGCTTCTGATAACGGCACATTGGTTAACGTGGTCGTAACTTCTCCGACGACTTTAGGACTTTTCACTATATCTACATTCGCCTGTTCGGCCATTATACGAATCACATCGTCAATCGGCATGTTTCTGAAATCAACACTTATTCTTTTCTGCATTCTTTGTTCGAGTGTCGTCAAAACTTCTCTCTCGTCGTTCGGCTCGGCAGAATCCTCAGCCTTTAAATATGGGCATATCAACAAGCACAGAATTGTTGCCAATATCATTACACGGTTAATATTTATATCTTTCATAACTATTCCTTTCCGACTATTTCAAAAAACACTCCGACTCGATGTTCATTTTAACGTCCGATTTTTTGTTCCCAAGTTTTTCCGTCCCGTTCGAATTCGATACTGTTTCGATTTATTTTTATTATTTTAGCGCCTTCATAAGTATCACCCTGATAAACAATCTGGGCGTCTATGACTGCCGACGGATTATCCGTACTGTAAACAATTCCCCGAATTAAAAATTCATTCTCAACAGTACTAATAGTACCAACACTGCCGGTACTAACTGAAACCTTTTGCATCGGGTCTCTAAGGTTATCAGGATACGGCTGCGGGAGTGTCCATTCTATTTCAGTTTTTAAGCTGACAGCGGCTCCGGCTGACTGCACAGTCTGCTGTGTGCCTGTACCTTTTGGTGACGGCTTAAAAAGCAGCCGGCCGAACACAATAAATACCACTATCAGCAATATAGGCACCATTACCAGCATTGCCATTTGCTTTGACTGGCTTACTCCGGGCTGAGGTTTAAGCAATTTAGCTTTGACCTGCTCCAAAAGCGGCTTGAGCTTAACCAATATATCGTTCATACTCTTACCGGAAGCTTTATCCGGTTCGGCCTTGAGTTTGCCTCGAGCTGTCTGTCCTGTTTGATTCTGCGTATTTGCAGGCACACCGGCAGACGACTCGGGACGAGGCGGTATATGTCCGCTATCTCGTTCCATAGTAGCAGCACCCGGAGTTTCGCGGCCTTTGCTATTCGGCAACGGCACACCGTTGAATATTTCCGAAATCTCCTTGTGCAGTCCTGTCTTCTGCTTTGCCATGAAGTATCTCCTCTGCCAAACTTCTATATTCCATCGCCCCTTTACTCGTCGGAGCGTACGTAATAATTGATTCACCGGCACTGGGAGCTTCCGCGAGCTTTACCGTGCGGTGGATAACCGTATCGAAAATCAAATCGCCGAAATAATTTCTCATCTGCTGCTGAACCTGCTTGCTCAATGCCGTATTGCCTTCGACAAACGTCATTAAAATACCCATAATTCCGATATCAGGATTATATCGTTCGCTAACAATATTTATCGTTTCAAGAAGCTGTCTAAGCCCTTCTAAGGCATAGTATTGAGTCTGAACGGGTATAATTACATCGTTGCAGGCGACAAGAGCGTTTAATGTCATAAGATTCAGCGATGGAGAACAATCGATAACACAAAAATCATAAACATCATTTAGTTCTTTTATCTTCTCGCGTAATATATATTCGCGGTTATAAACCGAAGCCAGTTTAATATCCGCCCCGCTGAGCAGAATATTATTAGGTACGAGATTCAGTTTAGGGATGACCGTACCTGTAATAACACTCGAAATCGAAACTTCAGGATTAGACATAACATTATAAATAGTCGCAGGAAAACTATCAGGATTATGACCAACCCCCAGCGTCGAATGACCTTGCGGGTCAAGATCTATCAGCAGAACGCTTTTATTGCGTTTCGCCAGAGCTGCTGCAAGATTGACCGAAGTGGTCGTTTTGCCGCATCCGCCCTTCTGATTAGCTATTGTAAGTGTTCTCATTCCTGCATTACCAAAATATATTTCAGCTTTTTGTTTTTTCTACAAAAACAGACAATCCCATTGTAACTTCATTGTCTGTTACATTTTCAATATTAGATTTTCTTACCGTGAAAGAATCGATAAAAATTAAAGGGTTATTACGCTCAAGGGTATTGAGGAATTTCGCGAACTGATTAAAATTGCCGACAAAACTAATATCCATATTATTTTCGGCTATATTAGCACACTGCGGTATATCCGTAACACCTCTGCCGTCTTTACTTTTGATGCTGAAAGAAGACACCTTGTGCTCGTTGGCAATCTGACTTATATCAAATATTAGTGTCGAAGCCCCTTCGCCATCCGTTACATAGGCCCTTAATTTGTCCTGCATAGCCTGGACCTCTTGTTTCAGACGCGATTTCGCTTCCTCAGTGGAAGTCGCAAGCATCGCCAAGTAATTATCTTTTTTCTCTTCGAATTGCTTCTCAAGAGTTTTTATAGCTGCTGCCTGAGGCTTATGAAGCAAATAATAAATAAATACAAATACAACCAGACATACCACCCATACAAGCCCCATTGTTTTTATGTGTTTTTTGTATGATTTAATCATCTTATTAAACCTAAATCTGGGGTTTCATAATGCATTTCATTTCGTACGAAATAATCTCACGGTCACCGAGATTTTCTACCTGCTGAGATACGATTATGTCTTCAAGTTTTGGGCCAAGCGCCTCCGAATTCCGCAATCTTTCTCTAAACTCACGGACATCCCTGTCTGCACTGGCTCCTATGGTCGAACCAAGACTGATACTCAGTGTTCTGGCAGGTAAATAAACATCTATTTTTTGTTCGGGATCGCTTCTGTGAGGGATTTTCACCCTGACACTACGTTTTTCTACAGAAAGCCTTGTAAGAACTAGAGAATCAGGCATATTTTGGACAAATGTAACTAAAATATCAGTCCACTGAGTATTTCGATTTATCACATTGGCTGCTTCTGAAATACAAGCGTTTATCCGCTGTCTGTCAGCCTCCAAAGCCCTTTGTGTAACAAGTCTGGATGCCAAGTCCTCTGACTTATTTTGGTACACCGAAACCTCTTTACTGAGTACTGACATGGCAACCCTGTTACTCATGTACATCCCAAACATTCCTATTGCAACAATTACAGGTACAACTATTGTAATAATTGCTATAAGCATCTTCTCTGGACTGGAACGTTCAGGAACAAATTCACCTTTAAATAGATCTATGGTAAACATAATTATAAAGACCTCATAGCAAGACCGGCAGCAACGGCCATTTCGCACCCGTGTGCCTGAACAAATTCACCGATTTCACTGCCTTGTTCGACATCCATCTTTTCGAAAGGATTCCATATACAAGAAAAAGTCGTCAGACGTTCGGCTAAAATATCCGCAAACCCTCTGGCAAGGGCAAATCCTCCGCACACCAAAACCTTTTCTACACAAGAGATTTTCTTTTGAGCGGTGTAATAACGCAGAGTGCCGGATACATCATCAACCAACGGCTGACACGCCAATTCAAAACATTCCTGAAAGCCGTACTCAATCTCGATATTTTCTTCTCCCGAGAAAAGTATCCGTGATACTCGTTCCGGTGATATACCTGTTTGTTCGGCTATATAGCTTCTTATAGTGTTGCCTGAATGAGAAATATCTCTGATAAAAGGTATCGAATCAGAATTTACGATAGCAAGTATCGTATGCATATTACCGACATTAAGAATAGCGGTAGCGTTGCCCGGCTCACTGGTTTCACACTCATTAAAACAATTACACAGTGCCAGTCCGTCAACATCCATCAATACCGGATTAAGAGACGCATCTTTGACAATCTTGGCCTTATGTCTAACCGCTTTATTTGCAGCAGCAACCAGCATTCCCCTCAAATTATCTGTATCATCAGGAACAATCTGATAATCGACTACGCTTTCGGCAACATTGAAAGGACAAACCTGTTCAGCCTCAAGCTGAACCGCGCCGGCTATTTCGTCCTGCGGAAGCATAGGAAATTTAAAGTCACGAATTGCCACTTCAGGCCCGCATATTCCGCAAACTGCGAAACGAGTTTGGACTCCGGATTTTTCGTAGCAATCCAGAATCGCTTTAGCCAAAGAAATATCACTGGTTTTTCCGCTTGATTCCGGACCGGATTCTATTTCGGACTTGCACGCTGCAACAACCTTGTATTTATCTCCATTGCGATTCAATTGAACTATCTTCACTGCCGTAGAACCGACATCAAGTCCTATTGTTGCAGGAGGAGTAATCTTGAATAACTTCTTTAAATCAAAACCTTTTAAACTTTGCATTTCATATAGCCCTATTTTCAATTTTACACGCCCTATTGGCGCAATAAATCACAGAACAATATCATTCAAGACTCTTTATCGGCTCAAAAAAACAGACGCTTATGCAGAAAATAGCGAATATGCCCGATATGCTGACGGCGATGCCTGTGAAGTGAAAATAGTCTTATAATAACAGCGAAAAAATACTGGCAGAACAGATTTGGCTAAAACCGAAGACAGATTTCTGAAGGTATTTTACTACTTAGACCGATAATCATGCCAGCCGGCAGGTGCAGGAATATATTTACCCTTCATCCAAATATTACCGGGCAATATTCCCTGAAGCAGACGTTCATCAAGATAATATTCTTTAATATAACCGTCACTGCCCGAGCCAACCACTCCTCTTAACGCTTCGGTAAGCGTACCGCGAACTACAAGACGGTCTTGCGTCCCCGGTACATATTCCTTTCTTCCGCCGTAAGTCGTCCAACCTGATGTACGCTGCACATTTTCCGCGCCCCAGCCACCGCCGCCAACTGTAATAGCTGCCTCAACCACTGTCGGATTAGGTAAAAAACGGTCATGATCATCAACGGCACCTTTACGTATTCCGATAGGCTCATATACCGCATCAGCAACCGCAGGCGGCCCGCTTGAATGCAAATCGGTTACCTGCCCCGGGTTAACTACCTTAATAACGCCCTGAGCAATAAGCCCAAGAACATTGGAATTATCAGATGACGGTTTTCCGTCGGCATCACGCGAACCGTCAACTTTTATCGAATCAGCTATCCAGATATTGCCGGTTGCAACAATAGTAAGACGGCCCTTTAAGACTTGATCTCCACTGTGATTGAGAAGTTTTCCGCCTATTACAACATTACCATCAACAAATATCTGCCCCCCCGGCTCTCCTTCGATACCCCCGTAAGAAGGGGTAACATATGTGGATGTAACATCCCGAGTTATTCTCTGACCGGTTGCTTCGGCATCAACAGGGATATAATGAAAACCATAAATATAATATTTTTTAAATCTCAAAGTTTCATAATCAGTATCAATACAATAATCCCACGTATCCGAATTGCTAATATTGCGTCTATAACCGCGAACTGTGCAGTTATTGGTTATTCTGACTTTTCCAACACCGCTTTCCACATAAAATTCCAGCTGCACAGCCGCTTGCGGGTCGGTTACGCCGCTGTTGCTTGCAGGTGTAAAAATCAAATCAGGTCTCTGAGCTTGTAAAGTAGCCTTAAAAAGGTCAACTTTACTCTGCAAGCTCGAGCGGTCAGTTATGCGGCTGCTCGGCTGCTGGAAGAAAATACCCCCTTCAAACAGATGCATAAACGAACCATATTTATCTGTCCCTGCTGAAGAATATCGTGCTTCACCAAGAGAAACTGTCCTCAAAAAACGAGGGGAACCACCAGTGCTGATATGTATATCACGTTCTGCATCATCAGGCGCGGCATAGCTGTTAATATGCAGCGGTATGTCAATAATCTCACCTGTCATATAGTTTACAGGGGTCGTCGTAGTCGGCGCGGAAGGCACCCTGCACATTCCCATATCCCAGCCGCTAATTGCCTGAATAACATAGACATCTATACTTCTTGAAAATCTTCCGCAATAGCCGGTAGACTGAATTCTGTAAACAGGACGAGAACCAAAAAACGCATTTAGGCTGATGGTATAACTGTAACTGCCCGTCATCATACCGTCAGATTCTTCATAACCGGTTTCGCTCGGTTTGATTAATGTTATATTTTCGCTGCTTATAAAATCTCCTGTCGCAAGTCCGGTTAGCAAATCGGGCTGCTGGCACATACGAAAGATTGCTTTTTCATAGCCGGCCTCGGCAGCCAGCATCGCTACAGCTTCTGTTTTGGTTCTAATTGCTTCGAGCCTTACACCGTAAGCAACAGTCAAAAGTCCCACACCTGAGGCAATTAGAATAATCAATGCAATTAGCATCAAAAGTAATACTGCGCCCGCCCGGCAGTTTCGAGAATTTTTCATAATCGTATCCTCTTATCACTTAACTAATCGCACAGCATTTCGTTTTTTTAACACAAATAATTTCTCAGCGAGGCCAGATATTTCTCAGCAAAGCCGCCGTTACTACTCTGACCTGTTCATTAGGATTGTCAGGGTTGCGCAGAGTAACATTGATTCTAACGCACCCCTGTCCTACACCACCTATAACGGTATGATTAAACGCTCCGTTGGGGTCCGGTATAACATATTCAGAGATAACTACCGTTTTATTAACCGCACCCGGAATTCTTAAGCCCGATTCACCGGCAATCGCTCCAGGAGGAACCTGTCCGTAATCCACACATAATTTGTTGCCATCGAAATAAAAAAAGGCATGATTCGTTCCGGTCTGTGAAGGGTCAAGCATATCAAATGTTGGTTCATCTACAGACCAGTAACGAAATTCAACCGCGTCACCATAAACTATCTGCTCTGCACCCCCTTCCGCCGGAAGTGCACGGATATATCTGCCGTCAACCTTCTTATATAGAATATAGTTGAGCCTATTAGATTTGCGGCCTATACTGCCAAAGCTTATTGTTAATGCATGCGCATCTTGTTTTACACGGCTGTTAGCGCTTTCATAACCCTTACGCCACAAACTATTACCTCCGACAAGGAGCGTTCCTACGGCAATAACCAGAATAAAAGACATGGACATGGTTATAAGCATCTCAATGAGATTTATACCCCGTCGTTTCTTGAGGTTTTTCAAATATATTGATGATTGCTTTTTCATTGAGTCGCCACCCTAACCGTCAAGCCTTACATAAGTCGTCAACACAAGTATCCCGTCGCTGATTGTCGGCATACCGGCGCTTAAATCCCTTCTCCAGCGAACAATTACGCTGATTTCACGAAGCGTAACACTGGCAGTCGAATCGTAGGCAATATCAGTATATGCAAGCTTGGCATACATAGGAAGATTATCTATAACAATCCGATATATGTCGCTCTCTTCTAATTTCGTAAAACCAATCCCAAGATTCCTCGGGTCATAGTTAGATATCCCCCCCGTACTTTTCCAGTCTTCGAGAAGCAGCCGGGCTGTACGCGTAGCCGTCATTTCGAGTCTGGCAATTCTGTTGTGGTTGGCGGAATGATATTGATACCCTAAAGCGCCAATGGCGGCTATGGCCAGTATGGCCATAGCCACCATAATTTCGACTAAAGTCATGCCGCCAGAGCGTCGTAAATTATTACCGCTCATAGCAGACCTCCTGTCTTTTAGAAAACAGACGCTGTTGCTAAACACGGTGGTTAAAGATTAGCTGCCTTTTACCCAGCTGCCGTCAGCATTCAATGTATAACTGCCTGTTAAGCCGGTACCTGCGCTGACAGCAATGGTAGCATGCCCCGATGCATCAACTGCGCTAATTGTGTAGTTACCCGGAGCAAAATACGTACCTGTCAAATCCGCAACATTGAACCCGAGCGTATTTCTTACAGTATCGGTGCCAAGGCTGCTTCCTCCCAAAGCCTGAGCCGCAACAGGGTCTTCAGCAAAATATGCTCTGACAGCGGTACGGATAGTACCGGCCGCGGCATTAGCTTCTGACCATTTGGCTGCATCGATACGCCCCTGCATCAGCGGTATGGCCACGCCGGCCAATATGCTGACAATCAGGATTACGACCATCAACTCGATAAGTGTGAAACCTTTTCTTTTTTCCATTTTCGAACCTCTCCAAAAAAAGTTTTAATAAATTTTCGTCCTATACATAACAATCCTCCGGTCATTTATTTGCTATCATAATCGTCAAAAAACTGATGCGACTATGGTTATTTCTTTTTTATTTATCCGGCCTTCATCGTGAAAATCGGTAAATAAAGAGCAATTACTATTACCAGCACAATCCCTCCGACCGTTACAATCATTATAGGCTCCATAAGACTAAGTAAAGCCTGCACGGTCGTATCCACTTTGCGCTCGTAGTAATCGGCTGTTCTGTCGAGAACCCTTGATAGCGAGCCGCTTTCCTCTCCGACCTGCATCATCTTAACAACAAGATTCGGGAAGAAACCGGAACTGTTTAGGCTCGTTGAAAGATTAGCTCCCTGAACAATATGCTCGCGAGTTCCAACAATTGCTGATTTAATTACTACGTTATTAGTCATCGCAGACAAAATATCGAACACTTCCAGAACAGACACGCCTGATGCAATCATTGTTGACATCGTTCTGCAAAAAGTTACTACAAAACCATGACTCAGAATCTTCCCTAAAAGAGGAATCTGCAGTGATAATTTGCATAATGCACTGTGGCCGCCCTTTGTTTTACTAATCAGCATAAAAGCCGATACAATAAGGATTGCACCGCCGATGATAAATATCGCATTGCCGCAAAGAAAATCATAAAAGGCCATGAATCCTCTGGTAAACCCGGGCAATTCTCCGCCGAGCTGGTCGAACACCTTTTTAAACTTGGGAATGATAAACGTCATTATAAGAATAACTATAATAATGATAAAACCAATCACAAATGACGGATATGCCATTGCTGCCTGAATTTTCTTTTTGAGTTTGTCGCGGGAATCAAAATATTCCGCAAGACGCTTGAGCGACTCAGGCAGACTTCCGCCCGTTTCGCCGGCAAGGGTAATTGCACAGGTAAGCTTATTAAAAACATCAGGGAACTCAGCCATACCTTCCGACAGAGTTTGTCCCTTCTGCATTTTTTGCAGAATGTGCTGAAGTATTTGCCTTAAACGAAGATTATCAACATCATCCGAAATTGTCTCGATTGCCGATGTTATCGGAATACCGCCTTCAAGCATCGTTGTAAGCTGCCAGCATAAAGCCGATAAATCCGCGGATTTGATGCGTTTACTTTTACCGCCCTGCACAACCTGCTTCTGGGCGGCAGCTATTTCAGTGACCGAGACAGGCGTTAATCCGAGTTCTCGCAGCCATCCAAGGACATCGCTGGCACTGCCCGCTTGTTTAGTGCCCTCTTTTCGCTGTCCCGACGTATCTCTTGCTATGTACCGAAAATTAGCCATCTATTCCAAACCTTTTTTAATACACTTCTATATTATCAGACCGTTATAATCTAAAAAGCCTGCTAAAGAATCGGCTTTAAATAGACATAGGTTTATCAAAAAGTTACCCTAACCCCATAGCAAGAACGTTCGCCTTCACAGAAAATAATTAAGCAACACTTTCGGCGAATGTAACCCCCAAAACTTCCTCAGCTGTAGTTAAACCCTCCTTTAACTTATCGATGCCGCTTTCGAGTAATCCCCCGTAGCCTTTCTTTCGTGACATTTGTCTTATCTCGGATTCGGTAGCGCTCTGAACAATCGCCTCTCGAATATCATTATCAACTACCAAAAATTCGAATATCGGCAGTCGGCCCAAATATCCGGTCCCGCCGCAGCTTTGACATCCTTTGCCGTGACAAAACTCTGTATTAGAAATTTCTTCAGGACTAAGATGCAGACGTTTCAAAAGCTCATCGCTAAGTTTTATGGGCTCTCGACATTTACTGCAAATACGCCTTACAAGTCTTTGGGCAACTATAAGATTTAACGAAGAAGCTAAAAGATAACGCTCGAGCCCCATATAGCAAAATCTGCTTATGGCACTTGGGGCATCGTTAGTATGAAATGTGCTAAGCACGAGGTGCCCCGTCAACGAAGCTTGTATCGCTATCTCGACCGTTTCTTTATCTCGAATTTCTCCTATCAGCACTATGTCAGGGTCCTGTCTTAATATCGACCTCAAACACTTGGCAAAGGTTAAATCAATTTCCGGTTTCACCTGTACCTGATTAATTCCCCCAAGCCTGAATTCCACAGGGTCTTCGACCGTTGTAATATTTTTAGTCGGGTCCTTCAAATAGTTCAAAGCTGAATACAGCGTGGTGCTCTTTCCGCTTCCTGTCGGCCCTGTAACAATTATAATTCCGTGAGGCTGAGTTAATATCAGTTTAAACTGCCTTAGCAATTCGGTACCGAATCCCAGCTCCTCTAAACTTCGGTTGGCAGCGGCTCCGTCGAGAATACGCATAACAACCTTTTCGCCATAAATCGTAGGTATAACCGAAACTCGCACGTCTATGTCTCTTCCTGAAGACTTTATCTTAAGTCGCCCGTCCTGCGGCAGCCTTCGTTCGGCTATATCCATTTTTGAAAGAATCTTTATTCTCGCAATAACAGCAGCCTGCATCTTTCGGGCGGGAGGAACCATATCCCGCAATTTGCCGTCGATACGCATACGTATCATCATCGATTTTTCCTGAGGCTCAATATGTATATCGCTGGCTCTGCTTTTGGCTGCCTGACTTAACAGCAAATCCACAAACCGAATAACAGGAGCTTTTGTGGCTCCGTCCTCACCATCAGCCGAATCATCTGCCATTTCCTCGACAGCAGTATCAACTTCTAAGCTGTCTTCCGTATTGACTTCTGTTTCCACAAGGTCTTTAAGTTTCTGCTGGTCAATATCCGAACCATGATAAACAGACTCAATAGCCTTGCGGACTGCCTCAGGCGAGCTAATAACAACTTTAATCTGCCGACGTATTTTAAGAGTGATTGTATCAATCGCCACAACGTTAAGAGGATCTGTCATGGCTACAATCACTTTACCGTCTGCTTCTCCGATTGCCACAAGACAAAATCGCCGTGCGATGCTTTCCGGCAGCAATCGGGCAACATCCATGTTAATCTTACTGATATCATCTAACTTTGCGTATTCAAGCGATAAATGCTCAGCCAAAGCGCAGGTTACATCCTCGCTGCTGAGCATGTTCAAACGAACCAAAACTTCACCGAGTCGTCCGGGATTATCTCGCTGGGCATTTAAAGCCTCGACGAGTTCCTGGCGTGTCAGCAAATCTCTCGAAACAAGAAATTCACCAAAAAACACCTCGGTTTTTGTCTTGCTGGGGGTACCGATTGTCTCCTGTACGGATTCCATCTCATTCCATTATTTAACTTTGTTACCGTTAACTCATTTAATTTTATCGGATTCATAAGTTATATTCGTAGTTTCACCGATACTACCTGTACCGGCAATAACACTGTATCCGCACAACAACTTTATAGGGTTATTTAATTAAAATATAACTTAAGAATCCTTATTTACCAAAAAACATCGGTCTAATAATGCCCTAAAATAACTAATAAATGCTCAATTTAGATTGCCGTATCTATTTCTAATAAGAATCCTATTTATTATAGGAACCTTTTTTATGCTCTTTCAAAGCAAAGAATTGCTGCATCTTGACGGCAAGAGCTATATCGTTTATCATTAATCCGAATCGCGGATGTGGCGGAATTGGCAGACGCGCAGGCTTCAGGTGCCTGTGGGCTTAAGCTCGTGTAGGTTCGACTCCTATCATCCGCATTTAGGCAGAAATACACCTGTTCTTAGGAGGGTGATTATGAATGTTTGATACAAAACCAAACATTTCTGAACCTTATCAGGCTAACGAAAACAAGGCCAAAAGGCCGATAAAGATTTCGAATACCTCTGTATTTTTACGCAGAAAAAGTGCTTTTTGCAGTTTTTGTTAATTTTCACGGTTTAAATAAAAAATTCTCAAAATAAATAACGGAATCAGCTTATATGGACCTTTTAACAATACTCGCAACCGCAAGTGAAACCTCCAGAACAACAGTTCGGTCCGGTCAAATCGTCCCGATTGATGCTTTATGGCAACAGATTACCTCACTTGGTTTCCTCGAAGCACTAACATTTATATCCTTCGGTGTCATTTGCATTATGTACGGCTGGAGAGTTTTTAAGGCCCTTGTTGTAATTGCTTTTGCTCTTATAGGAATGTTAGCCGGCGTCATAATCGCAAAAGAAATAAGCGGAGACAATCATGAGGTTTTCGGAGGACTAATCGGGCTGCTGATTTTGGGGGCATTGGCACTGCCTTTGATAAAATGGGCTGTCAGTATTCTCGGTGCTATTGCCGGCGGAATTGTAACAGCCGGTTTTTGGTATGCGTTTAACTTTCCTGAAAAATATATTTGGGCAGGCGGTCTTATAGGCGTAGTCGCCGGAGGTATGATTGCTTTTATTGCCCTCAAATGGGCTGTTATGCTGTTTTCATCTTTAGGCGGCAGCGCTCTTGTAGTGGTCGGAGTTCTCGCTTTATTCTACCTCTGGCCGGATACAAGAGCTGATGTCCAAAAACTCGTATTCGATAAAAACTGGTTTTTGCCGGTTGCTCTGATTGTACCAACCACGATAGGTTTCTTCCTGCAATATAGATTTCTTAAAAGTTCTTCCGGCTGGAACATACAATAATAAAGGCAGAAAAAAAGCCCGGCTGTGAGACAGCCGAGCTTTTCGGAGGAAGAAGAGAAAAAGCTTGTTGTGCTATGACTTTATTTTTTATTTCACCCATTATTACGCAGAAAATTTCCGGTTGTTCTGCTCAAAAAGCGGTTTTTTGATTTTTTTTTAAGATTAGCTGTGTGAACCTTTTCAGCTCTATTTGCCGAATAATTAATTGAGAAGTATTTTTTTATGAGCCGCAGGCGGTACTTTTTCTGTAACTATATGTAATATAACAAGTTACAGCTTAAATCCTGTATCCAAGATAATTATTAAAATAATCAAAAATAAATGGAATTTTAACTGTAATTCTCAAACTAAGTATCTTTTTATTGCGTATTAGGCCAAATAAATTTGGAATAATGGAGTATAACCAGAATTAACCATCGAACAGGAGTTATGATGAACACAAAAACAGCTTTAGCCGCAGTATTCACAATTATAATGTTAATTGTCGGCTGCAGACGTGAACCTCAAGTTGAAATTCTTAAACCGCCATATGACAATCCGCTTGCTCCCGGAGCTCCGGCTTTGAGAAAAATCACAAACCCCTATGAAATACCGGACTTTACGCTGGCATGTTTAGATACTAAAAATCTCAGAGATAGTATTGATTTCAGCTTGACCTATTTAAGCAAGCCGTCCAGCCAGAAATTTTTCCCGATACAAGATATAACACACTACCGCTCAGTAAGAAGCCTAAGGGTGTTTGGTGAACTGCTCGATTCAGGTCTGACCGGAGCCGCGCTGAATCAGGCTATACGCGAAAAATTCGATGTCTATATGTCGGTCGGCTGTGACGGACAGGGAACTGTATTATTTACAGGTTATTACACACCGATTTTCGAAGGCTCATTCACGCCAAGTGATAAATACCGATACCCTTTATACAAGCAACCTCCCGATTTGATAAAAGAACCGGATGGCCATATTCTCGGCCGCAGAATGCCGGACGGTTCGGTAACCAAATATCCCTCAAGAGCCGAAATCGAACAAACTCAAATGCTTAATGGCAATGAGCTGATTTATCTATCGGACCCGTTTGAAGTCTATATCGCACATGTACAAGGCTCAGCTAAAATCAGACTGCCTGACGGCAAACTCGAAACCGTCGGCTATGCAGCAACTAACGGTCATGATTATAAAAGCATAACAACTCAGATGATTAACGACGGAGCGATTAATAAAAGCCAGCTTAGTCTCGGGGCTATGATAGAACACTTCAAAAAGAATCCTGACCAAGTTGCCAAGTACACCCAAATTAATCCGAGATTTGTTTTCTTTTTAAGACAAGAAGGCGACCCGCGAGGCAGTCTTAATGTTCCGGTTACTGCGTATAGAAGCATTGCTACAGATAAGTCTATTTTCCCAAGAGGTGCTATGACGTTTATTTCTACAAGTCTTCCTCAAGAGCAAGGCGGACAGATTTCTAATCGGATTTACAGCGGATTCGCCCTCGATCAGGATACAGGCGGTGCCATTCGGGCTCCGGGAAGATGCGATGTCTATATGGGAATCGGCGATATGGCCGGAAGACTCGCCGGGCAGACTTATCAGGAAGGCAAGCTCTATTATTTATTCCTTAAACCTTCAGCGGATATAGTCCATTATTAATAAAAGATACCAAACGAATAGAACCGTGAAATATAAAAAATTTGGTTGATTCAGAGACCCTATTAGAAATCTCTGGATTGTTACTTTTTACTTATCTTTTTAATAATGGCATCGGCCATTTCACGTGTTCCAACCGCCGTCGGGTCATTTCTGTCCGGTTTCATATCGTAGGTGACATCTTTACCTTCAGCGATAACTGCTGCAACCGCGTTTTCAAGTTTATCAGCTTCTTTGGTTTTGCCGAGATGCCGAAGCATCAGAACACCGCTGAGAATCAAAGCGACAGGATTGACTTTATTTTGGCCTTTGTATTTCGGCGCGCTGCCGTGAGTAGCTTCGAATATCGCACCTTTTTCGCCGATATTTGCTCCCGGCGCAACACCAAGCCCTCCGACTAATCCCGCGCATAGGTCGCTAAGAATGTCACCGTATAGATTCGGCAGCACAATAACATCATAAAGCTCGGGCTTTTGAATAAGCTGCATGCACATATTATCGACGATGCGGTCTTCGAATTCGATATCAGAATATTTTTTAGCCACCTCGCGGCTGACTTCGAGCCACAAGCCGTCCGAATATTTCATTATATTAGCTTTGTGAACGCTGGTAACTTTCTTGCGACCCATTTTTCGGGCATAATCGAAAGCAAAGCGAACAATTCGTTCGGTGGCAAAAACAGAAATGGGTTTTATGGTTATTCCGGAATCTTTACGAATCTGCTTTTTCTGCCGGCTGTTTATCCAATCTATAAGTTCACCTGTCGTATCTTTGCCTTTTTCAAACTCTATACCGGCATAGCAGTCTTCGGTATTTTCACGCACAATGACCAAGTCGATATCACTGTACCTGCTCCGAACGCCTTTATAGCTTTTGCAAGGCCGCAGACATGCGTATAAATCAAGGCTTTGACGAAGATGAACATTTATACTGCGAAAACCCGTTCCGACCGGAGTTGTAATAGGCGCTTTCAGTGCTATCGCGTTTTTCTTTATCGATTCTACGGTCGCCTCCGGCAGCGGAGTCCCCTGTTTTTCCATTACATCTACGCCTGCTTCGGCTATTTCCCATTTTATATCTGCGCCGGTGGCGTCTATGCATCTGCGGGTTGCTTCTGCGATTTCCGGCCCGATTCCGTCTCCTGTTACTAATGTTACTGGTATCATCAATAATTCTCCGAAAACAATAAAACCTGAATGTTATTAATAATAGAGTGAATTGTCAACTTTGAAAAAAGTTGAAACAGCCCTGCTGTTTGGCAGAATTGATTGATTTTTTGATTTTTTATCAAACAACAATCGACTATTTTGCCGTTTTTCGGACCTGTTCTTTAATTCTCTGGATATGTCCGCGGCCGAGGGCTTTAACTTCACAGCCAAGCTCAAAATATCGTCTGATTTTTTCGTCTGTTAAAATTCCGAAGCAATCGACCACAGCAATCGGCCCGCCCGCCCATTTTACCACATCGTCAGGATTAAGCTCCAGATAAGGAGCATGCGGAACAGCCAGCACAACCGCCTCGGCGGACTTAATGACCTGCGGCAAATCTTTTTGAGGTCTGATATGAACAAGCTCGTCCTGATTATGGAAAAATCTCGCCCAGCTATGCCCCGGTGCAGGATATGTATCCTGCGACTCTAATTCGTACCAATGTTCTACATAAGGGTCATGTACGCGAACATCAGCTCCCATTTCGGTCAGTTTGCGAACAACGATTTCGGAACCGCTGTAGCGGGTATCTCCCACATCCTGCCGATAGCTTGCACCGCACAGTAATATTTGGCTGCCTGCGATGTATTTGCCCATATTTCTCAGGGCATCACGGGTCAGCTCAGCTGCGTGGAGTCCGCGGGTATCATTAATGTCAATCGCCTGAGGTGTAATACGGAAAACCTGATCGCCGTCTTCAAAACCGAGAATATGCCTGTATGCCCAGTAGCCAAGACCGCCGTCTTTCGGCAGACAATAACCGCCGACACCGGGACCGGGGAAAATCATGTTGCTGTGGGTGGGACGCATTTTTATAGCTTTGATTACTTTTATCAAATCAACGCCGTTGCGCTCGGCAAAGAGACTCCATTCGTTTAGAAAAGCAAGTATAGTCGCGCGATAAGAATTTTCTACGATTTTAGTAGTTTCCGATTCAATCGGTCTATCCATTACGGTAAGCGGAAAATCTTCGGTATTTAGAACTTCGCGGAGGAATTTTTCAACTCGCTGCCTTGCGGTCTCGTTACATCCGGAACAAACCCGCCAAAAATCTCTGATTGAGCTGACGTATTCTTTTCCGGGCATTACGCGTTCAAAACTGTGGCTGAGCAACGGTGCCGAATCGATACCGCGTTTTTTAAATGCTTTTTTCATTATCGGATACGCTACAAATTCCGTCGTTCCCGGCGCCACGGTAGTTTCAATTAAAACAAGACACTCCGGTCCGATTTTTTCACCGATTGTCCGCATCGTTGCTTCCAATGCATTCATCTCTGCTTCGCCGGTTTTCATATTACCCAAATCATGTTTTGTATAATCGCACTGAACATCAACCACCACGCAATCCGCGAACTTCAGGCAGTCGCTGTTATATGTAGCCACAAGAGTCTTCTTTTCCAGCACGCATCGCGCAATCATCGGGTCAACTTCCGGGTCTTCTGCTTTGACCGGCGATTGCCCGCTGCTTAGCATAGGTATTTTCCAGTAGCTTCTCGGGCTCGGCCTTTGACAGCCGATGACAAATTTTGAAGGTTTCTGTGTGTTTTTATCAACGGTATCGGCGATAATCGCAGCCATAACCGCTCCAACAAACCCTACACCCATTACAACTACAATTTCTTTGCCTTCGCTTTTCGCGGCGTTTACAAGCTGTTCTATCCGGGCAAGCTCGCCGGCATAATCATCCTTGTTTGGTATTGGAAATTGCTGACCTGTAGGGCTTATTGAGAATTCAGCCATATTTAATCTCCTTGCAGTTTAGTAGTTTGGAAAGTTAATTTACAGCAAGTTTAGCCGCTTATTTGATATTGGCAAGAATTATTTACAGAGCTAAAAGGTTATAATTTAGACTTCATTCTGGGCATGCTCTGTTTGTGTCTGCTCCAAAATATCACCGAGATTAGACGGTTCGGCAACCTTGCGATAACCGATAGCTTTTATAACTTCGAGCACCTCGGTCCATGTAGGGAAGGGTCTGGAATTTTTTCTTTTATACTCCTCGATAGCCATAAGAAAAGCGAATTGCTCATCACTCATCTGACCTTCTTCTGCTGCTTTTCGGTCAGTGCTTCTTCGTCTTCCCGGGCCGCGCATTCTATCAAGACCTAAGCGTCTGTCGACTACGCTTCGGCGGTCTATGCCTTGGCGGCGTTCGGTAAATTCACTCTCATTGCTATGCTTTGTCATTATATTCTCATATTTTAACCAAGTTCAATCGTTTTACGTCTTGGCACTCAGTAATTATCGTCCATCAAATCATCGTCGTCGAAATCTTCCTGCTGCTCCTCGACGGTCATATCAAAATAATCGTCATAAGTATCATTTGATTCGACAATTACATATGCCTCATCTGCGTATTCTTCAGGAACCATCACCGCAAATCCGCCGGTATCAAATTCCTCAGGCTGCTGTTTTCGAATCACAGCCGGAATATCATCGTTTTTGAGTAAGGTCTGATAATTTTTGGCCTCGTCCTCGGTTTGTGCAATTGTTACGACGATATAATCCTTTGTTTTTGTTGCGCCTTTTCCGGATTTTTTTGATTTTTTCGCCATTTTTTACTCTCCGTACAGAATCTGGCTCTGTAAATATATGTATAGGGCTGTTTTCGTCAAATAACAGCTGTGGGATTATTTAAAAACTCAGCCTTTATCTTTGATTTGCTGGTTTTTTTAATTATTGATTACATTCGCATTTGTATTTCCGGTGCTATTTATTTAGAAATTGTTGAAATCCGGGCGTTAATAACTATAGGTTTTGCAGATTTTCACCAGTTTAACACAGCCTTTATTATAAAAAAGCCGGTTTTTGCCGATATAATTCAAAAAGACGGAGCAGTTTTATTAAATGGCTGGTTAATACTATGAAAATACAATGCCCCAAATGCAGACAGGCAGTTCCTGCCGAACAAGTTAATATGGGCAACGATTTAGCGTTTTGTCCCCGCTGTAACGCCGGATTTAAGATTTCGCAGAGCTTTGATTTAGATTCTTTTAATGAAGATGTACTGCATAACCCGCCTAATGGAGCTTGGTTTAGAGAAGAAATAGGACAAATAGTAGTCGGAGCTTCAACTCGGTCTGCTATAGCGTTTTTTCTTGTACCTTTTATGTGTGTTTGGTCAGGCGGGGCTTTGGGAGGAATATACGGTTCCCAAATAATCAGCGGTAAGTTTAATTTGGGTATGTCGTTATTCGGTATTCCTTTTGTTATAGGCAGCATAATTTTTTGGGCTTTAGCACTGATGGCTGTTTGCGGCAAAATTGAGGTTCGAATAGGCAGTATTGAAAGCACTGTTTTTACCGGTGTCGGGAGCCTTGGATGGACAAAACGTTTTGATTGGCATTCGGTACAATCTATAAAGGAAGAATTATTTCACGTTCAAAATTCCAATAATAACGGTGCTGCAATTATTCTTGAAGGGCAAGAAAGAATACGATTCGGTTCCGGTCTAAATGAACAGCGAAGATATTTTGTTCTTAATGCCTTGAAGTATCTAAAATCTCAGGAATAAAAATCTAATCCGCCCTAATTTTTATAACAATAAACACTAAGAATTACAAAAAACTCTATTATGCGCAAAGAATAAGTTCATAATGCGCAAAAAACCTATAGAGATATGGATATTCAGCAATAAAAAGAACAATTACTGATTATGGATATATAAATTGAAATTGCTCCAAGGTGTTTGCCGATTGGGGTGAAGTGAGGATTATTTTGGTTTAAAACCTTTGAGTCTTCCGGATGTATATTTTTTTATAGCTTGTTCGAGCTCGACATCACAGTTGTTAGCAAGCGTACATAGCCAAGCAAACACATCGGCGAATTCTTCCTGCTTATTTTTTTTACTGCCGGCAGCGAGAGCCGTAGCGAGTTCTCCTACTTCTTCGATGAACCATAAAAAAGTGGCAGGAGTGCCTCGCTGACGGTCTCGCTTACCGTATTTTTCCTTGATTAAGCCCTGAAATTCGCTTATTTCCATGCTTTTAGGGGGGTTATACAATCAAATCAGAAAGCTTAACTTTTTCGAATACTGCCTTGGCTTGATTAACCGCACGGCTATAAATCGCCTCTACCTTATTGGTAAATTTGCCTTTTGCCGGCGGGTCAAAGAGATTCGACTGGCCGCTAAGCGGGCCGTCGACGGCTTCGATAATCTGAAGCATGGTAACCTTTTTAGGCGACATTGACATCGAGAAACCGCCTCGAGGGCCTCTTTTGCTTCTAAGAATACTTGCCCTAACAAGCTGCTGGAGTATCTTTAACAGGTATTCCAGCGGAATTTCATATTCTTTAGAAATAGTCTGCGACAGGATGATTTTCTGGTCCTGATTCCTTGCGATGTAGGCCGCTGCCAACAAAGCATAACCGGTTGATCTACTGATTCTCATAATTAGCCTCCAAAATACAGTTGTTTTTGCCCGTTACGAAAAATACACTTTTTCGAATTTGTTATAAACTATAGCCGATGAGGCATGCACGCCATAAGGATATTCCTTATTTTGCAAATTAAAAACCCTGATTTTTTTCACTCCCTTTAATACCAAAAGTCGTTTTGAGAGAAACATATGTTTTATACTTAGTATCGGCATACAATGCAATCAAAATCTTACTGTTCTTTAAGCAATTTAATGAGATTTCTACAAAATCATCACAAGAAATGGTCAAGATAATTTAGGACTGCAGCTTTTATCGTATTGACAAGCTCTATGCGATGCAAATATTAACAGAAGTTCAGAAGCAATTTAAAATGTAATGTTATTCAGAAGTTTCAAATATAATTGTTTTATAAAAAAAATGTGATATAATTACGGCAGGTATATTACTGAACACTAATAAACCTTACAGATTTGTTCCGTAGGAGTTTATGACCTCTTAAGCATTATGATATGGCAGACAAAATGAAAAAACGTATTATAAACAACGATAATGTAATCCAACAGGATAACAAGATAATAAAAATTCTCCGAACAGGGAAGATAGATGAGAATTTAGGTTATTAAATTGTTTGTAACAAATCATGAATGATGACAAAAAACAAGTTGTAATGATTATTATTTGCGTTGTTTGTCTCGGGCTGGCCGCCGGTATTACATACTGGACTAACCGCGACAAATCCTCTTCGGCAACAATTACTTTGCTTTGCGCCAATCCTCAATGCGAAAAAACAACTGAGTACAGCACAGAAAAGTTCCAAAATTTAATAATTAGGTTAAGTTCCCAAGAAAGTCTCACATCAGGACAAGGGCCAACCGTATTTCCTTGCTCACATTGCGGCAAAAAAAGCTGTTATATTGCTAAAAAATGTGACAAATGCGGTGCTTACTTTATACCAAAATATGATGCTAACTCTCAAACATACATAGATATTTGTACTAAATGCGGCTACGGTCGTGCAATGCCCCCCGTTAATCAACCATAAATTGTATAAATTTTTCAAGTAGGATTATTGTATCTGGCAAAAAGTTGTTTGATATAAATTCTCCGATTGTCATAGGTTTTACTTGTCAGGCTCAAATTATAACTGTTGCCTCCGTTAAGAATTGTACCAAATTTTAACCTATTCCTTAATGGCATCTGTTAAGCCATAACTTGAGTTCTTGTCGGGACATATGAGGCTGCTTTTTTTTATTTTGTGCTTGCATTTTGTCCGATATTAATGTATACTGGCAATTTCAATAGGGGTTGTTATTGACTGGGATAATAATGAACCGAGGGCAAGTATTATTCTTGTTGCTGTTATTTTCTTTGATGGTGAAACCTGCATCCGCATTTACAAGCAATGGCGACTTTGAAATATTCGAGTATGACGAGGTACTTGATGTTAATGTTCCTTTGTTCTGGAATATAGAAAACCATGTATTTGTCACTGATAATCTTTTACCTAAGGATCCCAACTGGCAGATTGAAATGCCTTTGGAGGCTGCGTCAGGAAGTTATTTTCTTGTTCTAAGCACAGACGGCAATGATGTGAATCACGCTCAAGCAAGTCAGGCAATAACCTTAAGGCCACTGCAGACAATAAGCGGTTTTTTCTTCTTCGGAACAACCAATTCTATAGATTCTAACAGCACAGGTATAATCAAACTTATACCGGATGTAAATACTCTTTCTGAAATCACGGTACTCGAGGTTAATATCAACCAGATAGGCGATTTTAACTCGATGCAAGAATGGGGATACTTCGAGTATTTTGTCGAGCCTAATCAGGCAGGGGATTATCAGGTCATATTATATGCAGCCGATTTTAATGATAGTAATGGCGCAAGTTATTTCTGCGTTGATGGTCTTGACTCAACATATACACTTTTAAACGGTGATTTTGAGTTTTTCGAATATGATGAAGTTGCGGATTCCAACTTGCCGTCATTTTGGGATACAAATAACAATGTTAGTGTAGCCAACCATCTCATCCCGCAACCCTTTGGAGGCGATACAAGAAACTGGAAAATAGACCCATTAATCGGGCTGCCTCCGGCTCAAGGAAACTATCTTCTTGAGTTGGACACAGGTGATATTCTTATCGGCCAAAGTAAAGCCGCACAGATTGTAACTGTCAATGAAGGAGAATCCATCTCAGGTTTTTACTTCTTCGGTACAGCAGATTATATGAATTATAACGATGGAGCTTTAATCAGGCTTAATCCCATTACAGAAAATAATAGAGGGATAGATTTGGTTTACGTTGATGTAAGTATGGTAGGCGACTACAGCTCTATGGAAGGATGGAAGAGATTTGACTATACTTTCGATGCTAATGAAACTGGAACTTATAAACTTGAAATAACGGTATTTGATGTTATAGATTTTAAGCATACAAGTTTCTTCTGTGTTGACGGCTTGACTATTTGTGATACTGCTTATTCGGGTGATATTTATTTAGACTGCAAAGTCGATTTTACAGATTTTGCTTTATTCGCAAATGATTGGCAAATCGACTGTTCTGGCACTGATTTCGCGCATGACCCTAATTACAATTGCTATCGCGGTACAGATATTAACGGCAATGGAATGGTTGATACGGAGGACCTTGCGATTTTCGTGGATAATTGGCTTGCCGGATGTGATTAGTAGTTCTAAAAATTCATTTCTTTTTGTAAAAACCCCCCGGTAATTGCTGTACAAGCCCTTTTAGCTGAAGCGATATAAGCGACGAATTAACACGCCCTGCCGCTTGATTCGAACTCGATATTACTTGCTCGATATGCGCCGGTTTGCTGCTTAGGCAATCATATATGCATTTTTCTTCTTTAGCCAGTTTCAAATTAGGAATGTTTTCTATTTTAACCTTCAGTTTTTCTTCGACTTTTACTTGGGTATCTTTGGCATGCTCTCTTAGCTGCTCACCGATATATCCCAGCGACTCCATTATATCCTCGACTGATTCGATAAGCTTTGCTCCTTGTTTAATCAGCGTATTGCAGCCCTTACTCATCGGAGAATCGATATTGCCCGGTACGGCCATAACTTCGCGGTTATATTCTATCGCAGCGTTCGCTGTCAATAATGCCCCGCTTCGGCCGGCTGCTTCGACAACAATCGTCGCAAATGATAACCCCGCGATAATTCTGTTTCTGGGCGGAAAGTTTTCTGCAAGAGGCTCATAATTTAACGGTAATTCGCTTATTCTCGCACCGGAACAAGTTATTAATTCCGCGAGTTTTTTGTTTTCGGGCGGAAATATATTCGCTAATCCGCAGCCCTGAACAGCGATTGTCCTGCCCCCTGCCGAAAGAGCGCCCTGATGAGCGGAAGTATCTATTCCTCGAGCCAATCCGGAAACAATAGTAAATCCGCCGGATGCTAATATATGAGCAAATCGGCTGGCTTGCTCTCTGCCGTAAATGCTGCACCGCCGCGAACCGACAATAGCCACAGCAAGGTTATCTGATTTTTCCAGAGTTCCCTGAACATAAATAACCGGCGGCGGGTCATAAATCTTCCTTAACATCACAGGATATCGAGTATCTTCGAGAGTTATCAAACAAACACCGAGCTTATCAGCAAGCTCTAATTCCGCTTGAACATCAAATTTGTCTCTGGTCGATACAATCAGATTAGCAGTTTTTTCGCCAATATCTTTAACTTTGTTAAGCTGGGCAACTGAGGCGCCTAAGGCAATGTCAATCGAACCAAAATGCTTAATAAGACGCGAGAAAGTTATAGAACCAACCCCTTCGGTTCGGATAAGTCGCAGCCATTTTTCAATATCTGGTGAGTGATTCATAGAATTCCTAAAAATAATTTTTAAAAAGTAAGAATAAATTTTCTCAATTCAATTCGTCAAGAAAGATTTCTAAAAATAACACAATCTTGTCATTCTCAGAAAAAATTTCGATATATTTGCATAATTTTAAAGCTTTCACCGCCTATAAGCCGATTCAACCTAATAATTATAACTACAATTTGATACAAACCTTGAACGCAGGAATAATCATTGATTTTAAGCTGTTTATGCAAACAAGGCTGAAACTATGTTCAGATTTTACTAAAAGTAATTTTTTACAGGTGGACTATGAAACCAAAACACACAAAATCTTTATCCCGCATCAGCCTCATTTTGATTTTTGCATTAATTTTTATGTTAACCCACTCGGCGTTATCTGCGACAGGGACAATTAATTT
>Ga0265293_10001029_pt1 | contig 62976 bp, 87 predicted proteins | sample Munlanlewell138R_FD_192505 | JGI IMG/M metagenome (GOLD analysis project Ga0265293, IMG submission 192505) | Leachate microbial communities from a municipal landfill in Southern Ontario, Canada - Leachate well 138R | ecosystem: Engineered > Solid waste > Landfill > Unclassified | place: Canada...
ATCCCCATCCAACTCCGCCACCCCAAACGCCATTCCCTTTTCGGCAATAGGAATATGACCTACATTGCGGTAAGCGGTATTTGCTGCTACATTTTCGTTTTCGTCGATTGCGTCTGTTAAATCAGGTATATTTGCTGCTGGTGGAATAACCGAACTTGGTAATGTACCAGATGTTATATTACTTGCATTTGTTGTGTCAATATTTGGAACATTGGATAGTCCTACATCAGTTTTTGTAACTTGATGTGGATTTCCAGATGTTGTACCTCTATGTGCAGTATTTAATATTACATCTGCATTTGCAGTTACACCCGCATCAAAATCACTAATAGTTGTGTATAGTTGTGTTCCTATATGATTAGCTCTAGCTCTATCATATGCATGTGTATGAAGTGAATCAATATCACCAGTTGCTCCAGTAGCCCCGATAAGAGTATATGCATCCATGTCAGAAATATTATTCATTTCTGCACCGTTTTCTATATCATCTAATTTATTAAAATCTAAGAATGTATAATTATTATCAGTATCAAAATTTGCTCTTTCTGATAATGCACTTTGTAAATGTGGCCAAAAATCATAAAATTCAGAAAAAGCTGTAAGAGTAGTATCTTGATAATACTCAACATTACTAAGATAAATATCTTTTCCTATACCATCTTCTGAATAAAATGATGCTGCAAATGCTGAGATATTTACACCAAACTCGTTAGTAACATCATCGAAAAATTCATATGATTCTCCATTTGTGATGTTATTTGCATATGTTAGAGTCCCAGACCCTATGTTTTTAATGTAATGCTTCATTTATATTTATACTGTTTTTTTGTCCTTTCATTACTAAAATCATTTTAGCAAAACCTGCAATCTCGGTATTCGTTGCACCTCTACTTACAAATTCTATACCAAATAAATCACCACTTGTTAACGATAATGAACCAGATGATAATTCCAATTCTCCTTGAACTAGATTAACACCTCCAAGATTATTATATATCCCTATATCACTAGTAGGTCCCATTTCTATATCTATATTACTTAATAGAGTTCGTCCTCCTCCCGTCATGCTATATATAGCAAATCTCATATCCGCAGTGGCTCCTACAGTAGCTGTAGATACACATGCTGTTTTACATGTTACATTCAATTTAACAATGTCAAAATTGTCAGGAGCAACAAATGGAATTATTATACTATCTGCATAAGTTGCATTTGCAGTAGTACATGAATCAATATCACTATTATCTGTTCTTGAGCTATGACGATATAAATGTCCATTAGTAGCTACAACACCTGATGACATATTATGTGCAGTAAACTCATATACAGTTCCAGATGTAGCAATATTATCAACATAATCTTTATCTACTAAAGATCGTTGTGTATATGAAGAACTTAAATCACTACCATAAGAAATAATACCTGTGCTTATACTATTAGTAGCTCCCACTGTCAATAAATTAGTACCAGTTCCTAATGATATACTATATCCTGTTCCACCAATTACAGTATTTTGAGTAAGTGATCCTCCAAGATTAAGTGCACTACCTATTTTTACTATTCCACTACCTCCAGTAAGACCTGTACTAATACTAGCTATAGCTGTATTTAGATCATACATTGTTGCCAATGACACAAGTTCTAAATTTCCAGGTCCTTCGATTGCACCCTGAGGTCCAACTAGTACAGATCCATTAATTACAACTGCATCTTCATCAATAACAAGAGTTCCATCAATTGTCATATTACCATATATGACATTTTGATAGTGTGTATTTACGGTATAACTTTCTCCTTCTGGAACAACTCTTCTGTTACCTGATCCATCAGAACCTTCAGCCCCCTGAAATCCTTGTAATCCTTGAGGACCTTGAAAACCGTGAGGACCTTGAAAACCGTGAGGACCTTGAAAACCTTGAAAACCATCAAGACCCTGTGGTCCTATTCCAATTTCTAATTTCATGATTATCAAATTGGAACCGTCGGCTATTGTAGTTATATCCCCTTCACTACCGGCTTGATTTTCTCCTTTTATGGCAAATTGAGTTCCTGCAATAACATCTACTGCAACACTACCAGTTACTGTAGATTGATATGTAGCTCCTCTACTATTCATATAAATATCTGAACCATCTATTGGAGTGTTTGTAGTAATATTTTGTAAATAAAACCAACCTATAGCATCAAAATCAACATTTGCTGTTATTACATATGTAAATAAATATTTTCCAGACTCGTTTATTTGAATAGTTGTTCCATTTACAACTGTATATAATCCTTCGGGATCAGTTACTCTAATAGTAGGAACTGTTCCTCCAACACCTCCAAAATTATATAATGCTTCAGCACCAGGAATTATAGTTTGACCGCCATAATTGTCATAAATATTTATTAATCTCATTGGAGTCGGTGTTCCAGCAGGACCTTGTAAACCCTGTGGACCTGTTAAAGAAGCTCCCTGAAATCCTTGAAAACCATCTATACCTCGTGGACCTTGAGATCCTTGAGTACCAGTTGCACCACCTCCTTGAAAACCTTGAAGACCCTGAGGACCTTGAAAACCAAAACCCTGTGGACCTTGAAAACCGGCGGTAGATGTTATTACAATATTATTGGCAATAGTATCAACTATAATATTGTCTCCTGCAACAATTCCATTAAACATTAAGTCAGAACCTGACATTCCAGCATATATAATACCCTGGCTTGTAGTTCCTATATTTATACCTTCATTTGAAACTCCTCCTGTTGAACCTGTGATAGATGAAGATATTTCATAAAAATTACTATACGCTGTTATTACTATACCCGAACCTGCAGAAAGTCCTTTAAACTTTAGTGATTGATTTGTAAGTCCTTCATACAAACCAAACCCACCTAGATTAGAAGCTCCAAGCGGAAATGATGAAGCGTTTATTGTTAAAATATCATTAACTACACTTGCAGTTAATCCACCTGTAGTACCAATTGTATTAAATGTCAAATCATCACCTGACATTCCAGTGTAAACTGGAAATCCACTAGATAAGTTTATACCTTGTGTTGTTGAACCAATTTCGGGAACTGATATTTCTATAACATTTCCTAAAGTACGTACATCAACATTGCTTCCGCCAGTTAAAGATCTGAAATATCCAGTACCTCCAACAACATCTCTTAATACTTCAGAATCACCTCCTCCAACATTTGTTAATCCAGTGATTAAACTAAAAGATGGATCTAATGAGATTTCAACAGTAGTTGTAGATCCTGTTATATTAATTCCAGTTGCTCCGCGTAGTGTTCTAAATTGAAATTGAGAACCTACCGTCTGATAATATACACCTACACTAGTACCTAAATTTGTTGCAGTATATGTAGCTGTGGAACCAGTACCGCCAGCTCCACCAAGTTCAATGATATTACCTGCTGATAAATCAGTACTTATATCATCGGCAACAAATGTCTTTTTACTTAGATATATTGTATTTGATGTATTATCAATAATAAACTGTCCAGGAAAGAATAAATCATATTGATCATAAGAATGAACATCACTTAGACTTGTTCTAATCATTTCTGTTGGTGTAACAGAAAATATTGGATAATAATCATTAGTATGTGCTATAGTAACAGGCCAAATATCATTATCACCTGGTGGGACTAATACAACACCAAGTAATATAGAATCTTCAGGAAGTGTTACTTCACCTGTCATTACGCTATCAAACAAACCTGTGTCATCAAGTGAACCTGTGATGCCAGTATAACCAAGTTCAATTGCCAAGTTTCCAGATGTTGCACCAAAACCTGGAGCAACACCTGATGTAGTTTTAGCGTATATGAATACTAACTCATGTAATAGACTAGAGTTAGTTGGAATTAATACATCAGTACTTGATGAAACATGATAATATGTTGTTCCTTTTATTCGAATAGAACCTGATGATACTTCAACTTTGTTTAAACCTGAAGTTGGTTTAGATAAAACCATTCCAGACAGAATAACATCTTCTTTATTTAATTCAATGATGCGATTTCCATCTGTGGTATATAAAGATCCTAAAGATAACTGAATCGATAATTCACCAGGATAAATATCTGTATCTAACCATGTATCATCTACGTGATTAGTACCAAATACAGGGACAGACGATCTAGATTGAACTTGTTTTTCAACCCTTCTTATAAAATTTTCTATTAGTCCTGACATTATTTATTGTGTACAATTTTTTTTATTTTATCACGAAGTAATGCAGCAGATTCATAATCCTCTTCTTCTATCGCAATACGCATTTTCTTATTTAGATCATCCAATGTATCTTTTGTGTCTTCAGTATTAACAAAATATGAATCTAATGAAAAAATAATTTCAATTACTGCACCTTTAATATTATCTAACTTCGTAGTTTCACCATCAGACCAATACACTATCCAATTTCCATAATCTAATACTTTTAGATTTTTTTCTACAGCAAATTTTAAAAGTTGTTGTAATTCATCTCTTACTTCTTCCTCAGAAGGAGCGCGTTCAATAATATTACCATCATCTTCTTCAATTTGCCATTGAATATTTAGAGCATTGTGAAAATACATAATCTTTTTCCAATCTATAGATTCAACAGCTTCTTTTATCAACTTTGCATGTGCTCTCTTCATAATATTCAATATTTATTACTATATATCTAAAAAATTTGGAACGGTCTAGTAGATAATCTATTTCCTATTAATGACAATGTTCCCGTACCAGAAACTTGTTCAATGTATTTTGGAACAAAATCATATGTTACACCATTTATAAAGTCTTCTAATTCAAAATTTATATACCCACTATAATTTAATCCTGGACTAACAATTGACGCTGCAGTTATTGATCCTCCAGATGCAGTACAAGACAGTATTCCACCTGTGCCATATGGATCATCAATAATAGCTGTTACTGCACCATCAGGATAGCCTGTGCCTCCTGCTGCAATTTCAATTGTTGTTATTTGTCCAATAGCATCACATGCTAATCGTAAACGTGCACCTGAACCAGTATCAGCTGTTAATATAACATCCGCAGCTCTAAATGGAGTTATTTTAAGAACACCTGAACCAGTAACACCTATACAAGTTACAGATAATATAGGACATATATTGATTGATGGTGTGTAATTTATTGCACTAGCACCTTGACTTAAATCCATAGGTACTAGAATTGTACTGTTAATGTTTGTTGCCATATTATTTTAATTTATTTTAATTTAATTTAATTTCCTATTAGTGATGTTATATGTACATCAAAATCGTGAGGATTTCTTAAATAAATTCCCTCTATTGGATGTGTTTCTGTACCCGATAACATTAAAATTTTTCCCATTGTTTCCCAACCTAATATTGGTACAATTTCTTCGGTATAAAAATTAATACTTATGCTTTCTTTTAGATATGACCCGTCAGATGCTGTCGTTCCATTTAGAATACTTAGATTATATAATGTAGCTTTAGATAATTCTTCTGTTGGATCAAATTCTGCAACTGTATTATTATTAGACCATGTCCATACTCCAGATACACTAGTTCCTCCGACTGTTAAATCTGTATATGTACCTACAGAATCTATATCTATAGGTTTTGAAAATATAAGATATATATTCTGCAAAGAAGAATACCCTATATTAGTATCTATAACGATAGCATTCGGATAGTATAATAATAGATTTGTAACCTTATTAGATTCTGGTACTGGACTGAATGTTGCACCAGTTGTAAGCCATTTATTAATCCCTTGTGAATTTCCAAAGAAAATAGTTTCACCACTTGTTAATCCAGAGTTATAGTCTGGAATAATATCTGTAGATGTTAAACCTAATGATGAATATAAAGACGATGTCACACCGTATGTCCATTCAGCATTAGTTATATTATAAATAGAGATTCCATCATCATGACCAGCATATAATGTATTATCTATTATCCTAAGAGATGAAAATGTATTTGAAACTGGACCTGTTACTCCACTTACTATAACTGATGCTGTTGCACCAGAAAAAGGAATAACTACTAGACCACCAGTTGTACCAACATATAAGTCTGTTCCTGTAGTAGCTAATGATAAAACTTCATCAGGACCAGTCCAACCCGTTGTTCCAGTGCTTGTAAAAGAATCCCATGTAGATGTTTCTGTATCATAAGAAAATACACCACCAGTAGTTGCCATATAAATAGTTGTTGAATTTATACTTAGCTTTGTTATAACATTATATGTTAATGACGGCGTATTATATTTAGTATAACTTTCCCACGTATTCAATAATTTATCAAAAATAGAAAGACCACTATCTGTAGCAATTGCAACTTTAGTATCAGATAGACGTTTAATATCATATACTTTATTCGATAAAATATCTGAATTAGAGATGTTATATGTTTCAAATTCGATTTCAGCATTCTCGGTAAATAATGAAATACCTTCATCTGTTGCTAACCAAATTTTCATGTTTGTATTTACATCAATAGAATTAACAAAATCTGATGGTATTGTACTGTTTAATGTATTTCTCAATATCATATCAGTATTATTCCATTTTAACAAACCTCCATCAGTACCAATCCACATTGGTCCAGTACCGCCAGTCCATGAAATATTTGCATCTGATGCAAATTCAATTTTGTTAATATTTAATATGTCAAATGATGTAGTTGTACCAGTCGGTCCAACAGGGTCAGATGTGTAAAGTTCTCCTTCTTCTATTGATTCAATAGTTGCCCATTCTAAATATGTTTCTCCATCTAAAGTATCTGAAGGATACTTTGGTAATAGTCCAATAGAATTACCAGATGCAGCAGTACTACCAGCATTGTTGCATGCACATGTAATGTTCGAAGAAGTGTAAATACTTCCTAAATCAACTTTTACTAATTTATATGGAATGTTGTCTACTTTGGCGGGAACAACAATGTTTGTCATAGAAGCGCTATTAACGGGAATAAAGAAATCATCTAACGGAATAGATATACTCGTTACTGCCCCATTAATAGCGACTAAATTATTGTTTTGAAATGCTATTACATTGATAGCATCTGGATTTGTTGGACAAACTGAGATGCTTGTCGAAAATTTATTTAATCCAAATTTTTGTCTTGGTATAGTCACATTAATTCACGTTATTTTTAATACAGAGAAGGATGAAGTCTACTCCTTTTATTATGTATCTCGGAGTCAGACTCTTTTTTCTCAGCAAACGTGATTTCTGTGTTATCAGAATTTAATTTTTTTTTTCACCTCTCATACCTAAGAATTTTTCTCTTTTAGGTTCTTCTGCTTGAATTTGTTCTTCTTCAGGAAAGGCGTCCTTATATAATTTTTCAATATCAATAACTCTGGGTTGTTCTTCAACAACTTCAGGTTCTGGTTCAACTGTAGGTTCTGGTTCAACTGTAGGTTCTGGTTCAACTGTAGGTTCTGGTTCAACTTCAGGTTCTGGTTCAACTGTAGGTTCTGGTTCAACTGTAGGTTCTTCAACAACTTCAGGTTCTGGTTCAACTTCAGGTTCTGGTTCAACTGTAGGTTCTGGTTCAACTGTAGGTTCTGGTTCAACTGTAGGTTCTGGTTCAACATTAGACTTAACTTCTGGAGCTGTCGATGGTTCAATTGAATCATCACCAACATAATCTGCAAGAGATTTTAATAACAATACAGAAATTAAAGGGATTGGAATACCGATAACAAGTGAAAGTATCATTTTTACAGTAGGTAATGGAATTGTAGAATATACAAAAAATTCTAACATTTCTTTAAAATTGTTTAACCATGTTGGTGTATCTGCAATTTTATTAGAAATCCAATCGTATGTGAAATAAACATTACCAACCATTTGCATCACAAATAATATGATGAATACAAGCCATACAATACTTTTGTTTAGCTTCGATAATATTGATAATGTTAAAAAACTTGCAAGTGATCCTATTTCAATTGAAACAGCTAGTGTATATGAAATCCAACTAGGATTTCCGAGATAATACATATCTACCAAGTGGATTGTAGATATAATTGATGATAAGAATGGGACTGCTATAAAGAATCCAATTATTATGGATTTTAATTTTTTAAGGTTCATTTATAAATTTCATTTTTAGTTTAATCGATTCTTAAAGTACTCAAATTTATAATGCATAAATAATTGTTTAAGTCTATTTAATGCATCGAATTTATTTCCATCAAAAAAGAAATTAATAAAGTCTGTCAACTCTTCATCTGAGGATGTATCTTTATTTTCTAATAAATGTTTACAATAAAGCATAGAAGAAAACACGTCATCCTCAGATAAATGTTGATTAAATTTTAAATGTGTATCATTAACTCTTTTCATTAGGAGCTTTAGTTACTGACGTATCAGTGTCAACACCTTCTCTTCGTGCTGCCAAGATAAATTCAGCTTCTCTAATTTTTTCACCATCGGCTTTAATTAGTTCAATACCACCTGTAATTTCTTTAAGAATATTGATGTATTGATCCAATGTTTTGAAAGATGTAGTAAGAGGATTTTTTCCTTCTCCTTCTACTTTACTCATGTAGTAATAAATTGCTTCAACTGCTACTGCAGGAAGTTCCACTTTACCAGTTTTAATACAATCATTAATCTCTCTTTCTACCTCAATAATTCCAAGACATTCTGTAAATTTCCATTTAGCATCATCGGTAATAAATGTCAACAACATTTTCATACCATCAACTTTTAAGTCAATTGGATATTTTTTAGTTGCCATTTCTTCCCGTAAAGCTTTTAGATTTTCTTCAGCTTCTTTTATCAATTTGTCTTGTTCTTTGTCAGACTTAGCTGACTCTACTTTTAATTTTGCCATTATTTATTTATTTTATTTTACTCTTTATATAAAAGTTCTTCAAAAGGTTTTGTGTCCCACATAGAATGATATGTTTCACATAATTTGATGAACTCTATTTTCTTTAAGTTTAAATCGTCTTTAGAAATATCAATTATTTGCAATCCATCTGGATGTGATAACCATATTTCTCCGCCAAAAACTTCTTTATTATACATTTCTTCAAATGCAAGAGTATATGCTGCAATTTGACATTTATATTTTTCTATAACTTCACCTTCACGTTCTCTAGAAGCACTCTTAAAATCTGTTATAATTATACAATTGTCTACATTAATGTATGTTAAATCTACTGTTCCAGCAAACAGATATTTAGTCGAGTATAAAAATTGTTCAGTATAAATAACCTTTTTTATTCTATCGAACATGTTTGAATGATATAGATTATAAAACAATGAACGACCTTCATCGATACGAGGTTTCTCCATATCATTTAGAAGGTTAGATGTACTTTTACGTTGTGTATACAATAAACATGTATCTTTATCGCCTTTTTGTTTAATACAAATAAGATAATTTTCAAGAAATTCATGCATTGCAGTTCCTCTTGATGCGCCTTTTTCACCAAGTTCTTTTAACAAATCTTTACCTAATTCATTTTCAAGATCTGTTAAATATGTTGAAGGCATTAAAGATAAGATTGTAGTAACAGATGGAAGAAATTTAACGTCACTAATAGGGCGTATTAATGCATATGCTCTTCCACATGGAGAATCTAATCTGCGTAATTTTGGTTTAGGCATATATATATGTTCCAATTAATCCAATACTTATTAAACTTATCAATGACCATTTAATTACATTGCGCCATGTAAGTATATTAAAAATAGGAGAGTACACAACTAAATATGAACGTGATTCTGGAATTAATTCAATGCTAGGAAACACTAATTCAGTAAAATCTAAATCCGATAAATACTGATTTATAGGTTTCATTTTTTCCATCGCTTTAAATTGTTGTACCTCAACAGGGTCACCCATATCTTCTTCACGTAAATTTACTACTGTATAAACTCTACCATGCCTATTTATTCGTAAATTATATTCATACCATTTACTATCATGTTTTTTAATTTCTTGTTTGATAGTTTTTTTGATATACAACCAATTTTTAATTTCTCTTATAAGTCCCATTATTTTTTAAGATTACATTTGACAATAAAATCGTAATGAGTTCCTTCATTGATTTTAGCAAAATATGGAATCCCATCAATTTCATATTCTAAATACAATTTCTTTTTTTGACCTTTACAGGGGTCACCATTTGCTAATTTATTCGATACGACGATTTTATCATATTTATAGAAAAAATCTTTAACTTGTTCTATGATGTTTACATTTTTTTCTTCTGAACCATATATTGCAGATTTGAATTCTATTAGAGATAATGATTTGTCATTATCATCACGAACAACTTCTTGTAATACTTTTTTCTCTTTTTTCTTTTTCTTCTCAGGATTGATTGTATCTAAAACAGTAACACCAACCATATTTATATTGGTAGTAGTACCTTCTTTTAGTTTTGCGTCGACCCATTTATTTTTTATTACCTTTTTTGCAGAATGTATTCTACTTCGTACAGTATTTATTTTTAAACCACGTTTCTCTGCAATATCTTTGTATTTCATTTTATTTACCACACGATCGGTAATAATTTCTTTATAATGATCTGGTAAATTTTTAATCTCTTCCAATACATCTGAATAGAGAGAATCTGTTTCTATACATTCACAATGATCATAAAATTCATAATCCATATCATATTTCCAATCAGAATCGCGAACTGCTTTCATTGGCATATTTGCATCTGATATAGATTCAAATGATATATTTGAGTTTTGTCTACGGATTTCCATTAGACACTCATTTTGACAAATTTTATAAATCCATGTACTAAAATTCCATTGTGAATCATATTTGTCAACAAAGACATATGCTTTGGATAGTGTTATTGCAAGAATTTCGTCAACGACGTCAGAATCTTGATGATATTTCATTACGAATTTAGTCAACCCGGGCTTTAAACGTTTATAAAGTGCAGTAAAAGATGATTCTGTTCGAGCGTCAATAAAGTCTAGTGCAATTTGTTGTAAAGATGATGTTGTAGTCATATAAAAATGTTTGGAACAAAGTAACAAAATAATGAAATAAAAAAAAATCAATTTCACAATATCATTTTTTTTCTATAATGATGCGAATACTCATAAGTATTGGATGGATTGATTTGTATATGAAATTTGGAAATAGTTCGGACTAATAAAAGAATCCTGTATCAAATCTTTTTTTCTTTTTATCAAACGCGGCTTTAAACATAAAAAATGCCTTTTCTCCTTCATGTGGTTGTACTACATATTCTGGAGCTTTGAAGTTCTCAATATTTGCAAATCTTTGTTTTTTTTGCTTTTTTTCTTTTTTTAAATTTTTCATCTTTTACTCCCTCCAATATATTTTGTTACCGCTGTTCCAAGAGCCGCTCCAACCAAACGAGATGTCAACATATCATATAAAATTCCATGTTGAATACCAAGAGCATTTGCTATTACTTTCCCTATGGCAGGGCCAACTATAAACCCGGATAAACCCCCAATGATAGAACCGAGAACGCCTTCATCCAATTCACCAATTCTTTTGTCACCAAATTTCATCAATATCTCTTGAACATCATCTTTTTGTGATTCATTTAAGTAACTGAAATCTGATTCATTTAATTTTATGTAATTTTCTTCTGTTATTGTTTCATTAAATGACTTCATGTATTATATATTTTTTCTTATATATCTGTTATTAAAATTCCACCATTAGAACCGTTAACAAATTTAAGATTCAATTGAGAAATTTCTTGTTGCATTGATGTCATTGTTTTCATTAATGCAGCAATCATTTGTTCATTATCTCCATCAGAATTATTTCCAGAATTAGCTTGGAATAAAGCAGTTACTTTTTCTAATACATCATTATTCATTGATGTAGATGTAACACCAGATGATTCTTGTCTTTCTGGTATAAGTTTCTTTATGACATCAATTAATTCCTTGAATGCTGCCTCTAAAGTGCCATTAATAGTGCTTGCAACATTTCCTGGAGATTTAGAAATAATAGCAATAGATTTCATCATTGACTCTGTAAATTTCAATTTTTCAACATCAAAAGCATTAACAGCAGTCTTAAATGTACCCATATCTTTAGCAAAAAGACTAAATTTATATTTATGTTGACCTTTTATTAATCTGCTCATTGTGTTTTCAAATTTCTCAAATTTAGAAAGTTGATCCGCAAAACTAGCAAATCCATTGCTAAATGTAGCAAAGCTTGTTCCTAATGCTACTAAACTTTTTCCGAATGAATCCATACCTGTACTAGCATCTGCATAATTAAATCCAGTCATTTCTGATACAAGTTTAGTTATCGGTTTATATTTTTTTGCCTTTTCTTGTGCCTCTTCTAACATATCCATGTCTACTTTAGAAAATGCAGTAGGCAATGTAGTTAATATCTTAGTGATAGTATCGTTAACTTTTAATAAATCTATTTTCTTATATTTTCCTGTAGGTTTACCATCTTTATCATAAATAGGAAGACCTCTATCAATCTCAGCAAAATCTAAAATACCTTGAGCTAATTCAGAAATAACTGAACCGATACCAGATACTGCATTAATACCTTCTTTAACTTTATTATCTGAAAAGAATCCACCTGCGTATTTTTCACCAATCTTTGCAAATACTTTTGCCAATGAAAATAATATTCCACCTCCAGCAACACTTCCATCACCCATTAGTGCAGTTGTCATTTTATCGACTTCTGCATATAAATCAACTGTAGTATAAATTAATTTAGAACCATCTTCACTTGGTATTTGTACAGGAAATTTACTGAAATTTGCAAAAGCAACGATTCCACCTGCTAATTCAGATAAAACAGATCCCATTCCAGCTACTGCATCAATACCTTTTTTGACTGGACTGTCTTCTCCAAACCATCCACCACCTATGCCGCCAAATACATCAGCTAATGCTGTTAATAAAGAAGGTAGATTTTCTTGAATTTTTGGAATAATATCATTAAAAATATTTGCAGTTCCATATATCAATTTAGAAGGATCTTTCGGATTGGGTTTAAGGATTGGAAATTCATCAAAATTAGCAAATGATGCTATTCCACCAGCCACTTCAGATAAAGCTTTACCCATACCCTTGACTGTTCTAATACCTAACGATAATGAATCGGCTCCAAGGAAATTACCTAAAAATCCTCCACCATAATCTTGACCAATTCGTTTAAACCCTTGAGCCATTACATCAATAATACCAACATCTTTTTTGAATAATTTATCCATAAAACCACCAGGAAGATTCTCAACGATTTCGGCTGCTTTTGTTAATCCTTTAGATATTACTATCAACGATACACCCATACCAATAGTTGCTACTATACCCGGTAATGCAAAGATACTAGTAAAGAACATAGATGCAAATTCAGACATCATTTGAGATAATACTCCTATGCCTTTCATATTTCCATCTTTGTCTATTAAATTTTTATCATATAAACCTTTTATAGTGTTACCAAATGTCCATAAACCAAATGATATAGATGCTAATGAAAGACCCATTATAATACCAGCCGATGCTCCAACAACAATGAACGGTGCAACAAATCCCATTGCTGCAAATGCTAATCCCAATCCTCCGATTATTGTACCAGCAATTATTCCAGCTTCAGCTAAATCATCTCCAAATATTTCTTTAAGACCTCTAATAGCAAGACCCAATAACATAATACCACCAGAAATTGACATTAATGCAAATCCAACAGTTATCATAGCTGCAGCACCAGGTGCAATTATACCAGCAACAACACCAACTCCCGCAAACGCCAATCCTAAACCAATAATTATTGCTCCAGCAATTACACCAGCTTCAGCTAAATCATCTTCAAATATTGATTTTAAAGCTTTAATCGCAATACCAAATAGTAAAATACCACCAGCAATAGATGCCAATGATAAACCTATTTCTGTCATAGCTGCTACACCTGGTGCAATTTTTCCTGCAAAATTACCAATAAGTGCAAAAGCCAATCCTAATCCCACTATAATAGATCCACCGATTGCTGCCATTTCCCAATCAAATAATTGAACGGCTAATCCAAACATGAATAAACCAGCGCCAATCGATAATAAAGCAACACCCATTTCATCTAATACAAGTGCGCCTTTGCTTATTTCTTTTTCAAATTTTCCAATACCATACATTGCTCCACTTAATCCAACGAGTACTGCAGTACCCATTGCAATACCTTCCCAACCTAATGTTTGAGTAGCTACACCAAACACCATCAACGCACCTGAGAATAAGAATAAACCAACAGAAATGCCGAGTATTAATGTAAGTGCACCTGTTGCAATCTCTTTCTCAAATTTACCCATAGCCCAAAATACACCAGTAAATGCAGCTAATACTGCTACACCTTCTATAATTTTAGGTATTGATACGAGTATTAAAGATAACATAAATGAAGATAATCCCACAGAAAATGCAAATAACCCCAAGCCCATTAATTGTAATGAACGTGATCCATGTTTAACGGCTTTATCTGCTTTACCTACAAGTGCAACAGCCATACCATATAATGCTATAGTAGCAGCACCACCGACTATTATCTTAGGAGGCACTACCATCAACATTAAACTCAGTGTTGATATGCCTAATGTTAAATGTAAAATTCCTTTGCCAAGGTCATCTATCGCCTTACCAGCTTGTTTTATTTCTTTATGCTTCTCTCCAATAGACGCAAACATACTAACAATTTTCTTGGTAACAATACCACCTAATAATATAAGAGGCGCTGCCATACCTACCATCACAAAGTCTTTCATTGTTTTTGTTAATGTAGAAATACCAACAGCCAAAGCATCAAATCCTTTAAGACTTTCTGGATCAATTCCTTCAACAACTTTAACAAGAGCTTCTGTAAATGATACAATAACATCTGCACCTTTTTTATTAATTTTAGATGTAGCAACAGCAAGGTCTAGAGCACTCGATCCTAAACCAGCAACTGCTCCAACAGAATTACCTTTTGATGTTTTGGAAGTATCTTCTTTTTTTGTTAAAGAACGTTCAATGCTCTTTAACGTTTTATCCATTGATGAAGATAATCCTATTAATTGTTGTGATTGTTTATCTGTCACAGTGTAAAATAGATTCTTTTTGTATTTATATATCCATCTCTCTAAAATAAAAACAGCAGATACTGAATTAACAATATCTGCTGTTTTTTATTAAAAGTTTAAGTTTGGCATTCTAGGCATTTTAGGCATAGAACTTTGCATCTGTCTTGTCATCGAGCTTGGACTCATTGACATCGATGAACCACTTTCCTGTTTTTTTCTTTCCTCTTCTTCCTTATCAGCTAAAGCTTTTAAACTATCCAACAACTCTTCAAGTTCAAAGAATGGAAGTTTATCCATCTCTGAAGGTTGAAGGTGTGAATATTTAAGAAGTGACGCTCTAAGATCATAGTAATTTTGAAGCGATATCTGAAATAAGGAAAAGACTTTTGACTCCTCCTGGAAATGATATTGGTGCGGTCACCTCAGAACCGCACACAGAACAATTATGTTTTAATTCCGCATGTACAGTTTTTTGCATTTTATCTACAAACCAATCTACAATTGAAATTTTATCTAATGACCAAGAATGAGAATCTTGTAATGTTTTATTGAATAAGTCATTATTCAATATTCTCCAATCAGGGAAAATAAACGGAGCCCATTTAATAAAAGCTTCATCATAATCCTCTTTCATTCTTGATTTTTCTTTTAAATAGTTTTTAATATAGTTCATAATACCAAGTGTAGGTAAATATAAACGTACTTCTTCACCATTTATAAGTTTTAAATGAAAACAACGTTCTTCTTCTGAAAATCTTGCTTGAAGTTCTTCATCTGGAACATAGTAATTTAACATTTCTTTTTTAATAGACACAGTATCATTTTTAGAATCAGATGGACATTTAAATGTAACTTTAAGTTCATTTTCTCCTTTTTTAAATGTATATTCTCTGATAGCAAATACTATAAAAAATCTATCGATTTCTTTAATATCTTTAAATGAACCTCTTGTGCCATTTGGAAATCTAACTCTACAACATTTATCGACTAACTTATTTAGTGCATCATCTAAACTTAAAATGTCATCTTCATCTAATGTTGACCAATGACGAATTTCTGCCGCCGCTGCAGCTCTAATAGTAAATTCAGTACCCACTGGATAAAATATACCTTGAGATGGTAATGTTTCTGGTTTTACTCGAATCCAACCAATCTCATCAATTAATGATGGAGATGAATGATCAACCATTGTTGAATTAGCTTTACCCAGTGATTTTTTTACGTTATCAGCTAAGAATTCAGATCCTGCTTCACCAAAAGCTCCTTTTTCTTTCAAAATTCTAGTTGCCTCATCATCAAACTCTCGTGAGTTTGTATCTGTAATATCTGTCATTCTGTAAATATTTTTTAGATTATATCGTTAAACATAAAAAGGTTCTGACGCAAGTCAGAACCTTTTATTTATTAGTATCAAGTATTTTTATGCTGTAAGATTATCAAAATAATCAGCTCTAAATGTAAAACCTGTAATAGTGTATTTGTCTGTAGACATATAATCCAGTTCAAGAGTATTGATGTTTGTAGTTGGCCATACTGTTTCAAAAGTATAACGTCTAAATACATCACCTCGTCTGTTATATGATTCAATAATCATAGGACCACCGACATAATCCTTTTTAAGACTCATTGCACCAGTTAACGGGTCAAACACACGGTTACACCATGATTTAAGTCCATTGTACATATACATTGAGTTAGAATCATCTAAGTTAACTTCAAAATCAACAACGATGTCAACAAAGGTTTGATCTAATTTTGAGTTTGAGTAAGATCTAGTCCAACCTTTATATGTTTGTTCAACACCTGCTGCTGGTACTTTGTCAACATCTAGGCCTGAAACTTTAATTACTTGTTCCATTAATAATGGAGTATCCCAACCAGACATGCCTAATGGTGGCTGTATAGTTAATTCAAACAAGTTTAAGTATACTGGTTCGAAATTTCCTACTGCTGCCTTGGAATTACGATAATGTGGAAGCTTTGCCATATTTAATTTTGTATTATTTTAGTTATATATCTTTTTTAAAGTATAAAAATGGGACCAACTTGGTCCCAATTTCATTATGCTACTGTAAATCCTCCACTTGCAATACCACCAGTTTTAAGAACTGTAACTCTGTTGATGAATTTTTGTGCTCCTCTTACTGGTTCAATACCTATATCGATAATTGCAAAGTTTTGATCGATTATATCATTTGTGTTATTTGTTCCATCCATTATGGTAGCGAATGCATAAACTCCACCATTAGATTTAACATTATTCAAATAAGCATCTACAATAGATTTAATCTGAGTTCTTGTAGAAGCATCATTGAATTCGAATATGAAACCTGCCAATATATCTTCAACTGCTTCTTCAATAGTTATAAGTAAGTCTCTTACATGTAAGTTATTGAAAGCGGATAATGTTTTTTGATACGCTGCTTGGTTACCATAAATCATATATCCTGTACCTCTTCTGTACACAATTGGGTTCCAACCCATTGGCTCTAAATATTCTCTATCTGTATCGGAAAAATCATATTCTAATCCTACAATTAATGGATTAGAAAGAACCCCTCTTCTAGGACCAGCTACAATTGAATATGGTTGTCCATTGATGAATTTTCTAATAAAGTTATTAGAAACATCTGCCGCTGGAGGAATAGAGATATTCTTATTGTTCTCTCTTATTACTAAGAAAGGAGCAAAGAAACCAGCAAATTTTGAACCATTTTCTTCATCTGGAAGAGAATATGTAAATGATGGACTCAATGAAAGATTACCACCATCTGCAATATATGCTGTATTTAAGATCGGTTTAGGATCAGTTGCAGTTGGAAGTTCTGTAAATCTTGGATCTGTACTTGTTGAAAACTTCTTGATAGAAGGAGTATTAAGTATAGCCATACATTTTTGTCTTCTCATTGCAAGTTTAGAAATGATATTCTTTGGTGCTGATTGAGGTTGCAATCCACCATTGAATGTATCAATAATATATCTAAACGAAATTATATGTCTACTTTCAAGCGCTGAAGATAATCCAGAATATGCTGGGTCTAAAAGATTAAGAATCTTAGTTAACTGAGCATCTGAACCATTTGGCACATGATATGAAGTAATTTTAAATCCAGAAAGATATGTTGGTTGATAAGCCGGAGCCATTTGATCGATTGTTTTATATCTTACTACGTTAGCACCATAATTTGCTAAACGTTGATTTACATTTACTTGATAATATCCAGTATAAGTTCCAGAAGAAATTGTTTTCTTAGTAAGAACTCTTGTTAAGATATATTTAGATGGATCTCCCGAATTAGTAGGATCTGCTACTAAAAATTGTCCAACAGATATTTTAGATTGATCTGCTGCTGTTACATAGAATGTAGTTCTAGTAGAATTAAATCCAGTAGCTCCAACAGTAGAAACAAAATCTCCGGTTAAACTGTATATTCTAAATGCATCTGGTGTAATAGTAGCTCCAGTAGAATCAACAATGTCTCCAAAATCCCAAGCTCCAGTATATCCAATTGTTAAAGCTGCATCATAATATGCTTTAACTGTAATTGTTTTAACAGCATCTGTATCAACACCAAATGTTGGTTGTAAATATAACGGCGTATCACCTAATGCTAAAACATAAGTTTTATCACCAGTAGTTAATACTCCACTGTTGAAATCTTGGTATAATGTTGAAAATTCATAACCAGTATAATATGATTCTCCTCCAGATACTGATGTGTAATTTAATACATCAGGTTTGTAAATTACTTTTAATTCATTTATGTTAGTTGAATCTGGTGATTCAATAACATCAAATAATGAACCATAATTTACAGTGTATAATGTATTAATTGTATCGATAGCAGAACCATTATATTCAGTATTTGTAATGTCTATTGATAATACTGAAGCATTATCAGTAGTTGCTCCATATGCTGTAGTTCCTAATGCAGTAGTTTTAAAATACTGAACTGTAGTATTATATTTTGCATAGATGAAATCACCTACATTAACATCTGTTCCAGCTGCCGTACCACCTACAATGATATAGTCAGTTCCAACTTCTAATATAGTTTTAGGTGTTGCAGTTCCTTCATCTTGTTTATCTGGATGTGCAATACCAAGTTTTAATCTAATGTCTGAACCAATCAATACTTCATTAACTGATGCAATAGTTGCATATTGTGTTGCTCCAGCAGCTCCCTTAAGTGCAATAGATGAACCTGCTTTTAGATTAGATAACTGAGAATATTGTGTTGTTGATAAAGCTTCTTTTCTAATATTCAATACGTTATTGAATTTACCATTGTTTCCAGATCCATAATAGCTTGTGTAATATGCAGCCGCGCCAGAAAGACCAAATCCATTTGCTGCCGGATCATAAGATGCTCCAGTTGCTCCAAGACCTGCTGGTAAATTAGCTGATGCTGAAGGTCCAAAATCAATAGTGAATGTATTATTAACTACTGTATTGATTAAATTTTCAGTGTTATCTGCATATTCGCTTGCAAGAAACTTATACGACAAGAAATCGATTTGTGTTGTATCACTATTAATAAGTGAGTGACCAATAGTATCAAATCTTCCTACTGTTGATAATGATGTAGGATCGTAATCGGTTAAAGCATCTCTATCTATGGCTAAGAAAAGACCTGTTGTAGCCATTGCGGCATTAACTATAGTATCTAAAGAGTGATTAACTCCATTATTATCAATAAGATCAGGAATTAATGATCCTTGGAATGAACCAAGTCTTGTTACAGTTGGTGCATTTAAGAATGCTGAAAGTTGTTCTTTAATAATACCTTTGCTATTGAAATAAGTAGAATATATTGGGTCAACAGAAAGAGTTTCAAAGTCTGTCCAATCTCCAGCTACTATATCAATATTTACAAAATAGTCAGAAATAAAATCAAATTCTTTAATATATGCAGGGATATTATCTTGACCATACCAATCTCTTGCGGTTACATTAAAACCTTGAAGATCACCAGTTTTCTTAACAATTATACTAAACGGAGTTTGACCTAAGTTAGTGATATTGAATAATTTACCTGCATTTGGAGATGTACTTGAATTAACAGTAGCCAAGAAGTAATCTGCATCTGCATAGTAAAATTTTTCTTTGTTGAAGTATGAACTGTATAATGGTTTTTCTAATGATCCATTTGCTTCAGATACACTTAAAGACATACTTTTATATGTATCATAATCCGCAGTTGGAGAATCAATATCATTATCTAACGGCATCAAATTTAATGCAAAACATGGTCCAGTTTCAAGACATGTGAATAAACTTCTATGAAAGAATGATCCTTTATTCTCTAAATCTCTGTCAATATCACCGAATATTCTTCTAGCAGTTTTAGGGTCTTGACAGAATACTGGCGCATTAATAGGTCCTTTTTTAGAGAAACCTACAACCAATCTTGTTGTCTGTGTATTAACTACCACACTTTCGGATGCATCAAATTCTACAGTATAAATACCTGATGCTTTAAATTGTGATAAGTCAAGTCTTATTTTTGCCATATTAAATTTTATTATTTTTTCTTTAACTTATATATCTTACTCATTTATAGACTTTTCTCAAGCTCTATGCATACGGGTACTTTGCTTTTGGCTTCATAGTGTCAAAAAGCGATACATCTTCAGCACTATCAATATTCTCTAATTTCTTCTGCATTGCTTGCTTATGATCATTTGGTAAATCATCGATGATTTCTTCTACCAATTCAGAATATGAATATGAACTTAACATTGGAGACAAATTAACACATGTCATTGCAATATCATCATGAGATGATTGAGATGTGTAACTTCCTCTACTATTTACTCCAAAGTCATTCATTTCATCAAATGTTTCAGATTCATTTAACATTACACGTTTTTCTAGTATCAATTTACGTAAATCTCTACAAAAATACATTTTATTATGTTCATGTAATTTGATGCCTATGCTTTCTTTTGTTGTCTTTATACTATGACGTGTATGTAGTAATATTTCTTCGTAATATTCAGAGTTGTTTGAAATCTTTTCAACAAACAAATCTCCTTTAAAATTCATTTCTAATGAAATACGAACATTATCGGGATTAAATACTTTAAATAGAAGTATGTCACATATTTTTGCCAATTCATCAACACCTGCTTTATTTGATCTAAATAGTCCAACCTGTTTAAGTCTAAAGAAACTTGCTTCATCAACTATTCTATCAGTAGACATTTTTCTAATAGCAGCCTTGCTCATAGCTTCTATAATGAAAATGTTAATAATGCTATAATCCTTTCCTGCACCATCTGCGATATCAATAGAAAATACAAATTTAGAATCTGGAATGTCATATAAACTAAATGATGGATTCCACAATAAATCTTTATAATTTATGTCTGCATCCTCAAAATCACTTATCTCTTTATGTACATATTTCTTAGAAATTTTTCTCATTGCTCTAAGTGCATCACCTCCAAGCAATAATGAATCACCAGCCAAGAATTGATTTCCATACTCTTGATTAAACATTTCCTCGGAACCTAAATTGGCAATTTCTCGTTTTCTCCATGCATCATCACGCCCTGGTACTTCCCACCAATCGACTCGCAGTGGCACATATTCATTATCTTTTCGAACTGCACCATCATATATTTGAAAGAATTTATTTCTACCATTTGGTGTACTTGTTATAATTACTCTTGATATTTTAGATGCTGCAATAGTAGGATATACTGAACGATAAAATGGTTCAAGAAATGTTGGCTGTACGTGAGCAAACTCATCCATATAAACTAAATGTAATGTAAAACCAATTGCTGCTGTTTTTGTAGTAGCCTGCCCTATTAATCTGCATCCATTATCGAATCTCATTGTCATTACATTATTTTGTAAAACACCAGGCTTCATGAAAAATGGAACACCTTTAATGATTGTTTTAATCTTATCAATAATTTCTGCAGCAGTACCAGCCTTATTCGCAAGAACAATAACATTTTTATCAATATTGAATAATAAATACCATGTGATAAATATTGCAGAAGTTATCGTATTATGACTCAATAAGTTATTAGTGTAACATCTATGATCAGCTGACATTATTTCTATATCGAACATTGAAGATACGTGTTTTGTTGGATAACAAGATATAACTTTCTCAATGCCATCTGATGTCAATATCTCATCTCCACTATACAAAGCATCGGTTCGTATAACTTTTTCATCTGGTGTAAAAAATAAATGTTGATCTGCACATGACATTTCTTTTCCAGATGATGTGTTTAATTTCCATTCTCTATACGGTTGTGTCTGAAAAACACTAGCTAATGGAACATATCCAGAATCTGATTCTACTAAATATTCAGTTTCCGAAAAGGAATATGAATCTATTATTTTTTTATCAATATCATCTTCATCCAATTGAAGATGTTTAAACTCATATTGTTCGATCATTTGTATTAAATTTTTAATACAAATGATCAATATTTTTTTAATTTTATTCATTTAAAAATTCTATACATTTTTTTATGACATCGTCGGAATGTTCTTTATATTCCTTTTCCCATATAGTCATTACAATAAATCCTCTATTTTTTGCTGCTTCTATTTTTTTAGAATCATGCTCCCATATTTGTTTTGCAGTCTGTTTTTTTATTGGATGTATATAATCTTCTTTGAAAAATTCTGGATTACAATGCCAAAAATCACCATTAAATTCTATCAATCTATTACCTTGTCTAATATCATACACATAACATTCTTCTGAATTTCGTATATAGAACTCTGACATTGTAGTTTCATTTTTTACTTTATTAAACAATTCAACTGAAATTTTAGAAGTTCCTACAGCTATACATGTATCATTATTAAATATTTTAGATTTCCATAATTCTTGACGGTCATTCCATCTTTTTATTCCCTCTTCTTTACCCAGTCTTTCAATGCATCTATCTAATGAAAATGTTACTTGTCTTTTATGTAAAAGCTCTCTTGCAAGATCTTCATCACCATCAGTTTTTCTAATCCAATATTCTAATTGAGTAGATGTTATTCTATCTTTCAATGCTTCTTTTGCGAAACTTTTAACTTCATAAGTAGATTCATCGTCTGAAAACCCTCTCTTTTTATAAAACTCTTTGGAAAATGGAGATCTTTCTTTTCTATCTTGTTCAGATGCATTGATATTGGAATTTGGGTTTTTACAACCCAATACTCTCTCAGACAATTCCTTTCTACCTTTATCAGACTGTGAATACCTAACATATCCTTGTGCAATATTCATATTATCCGTCTTACATGCTAATGGTGCATCTGGAAACTCTTTTTTATAATCTTCAGATGTTTTACCTGGATGATGTGTTTTAAAATGTCCTAAATATAATCTTTTAGCTTTCATTCCACACCATCTACAAATAACATAATCAATATTTTCTACACCAGTTATAGATTCTGCTTTACGTCTAGCAGTATCTATATTTCTACATGTTGGCGAACAAAACTTGTTTTTATGCGTCATAAACTCTTTACCACATACTTTACATATTGCTTTTGTATTTTTCATATATTAAATTTAAAAATATTATAGAAATAAATATAAAGTTTTAAATATCCAGTTTATATATCTTGCTATATGTCAGATAACTCTCAATATCATATAATTTAATTTTAAGTTTTTCATAGAAAGTTAGTTTACGCTGTCGTTTTATAAGAGCATAAAATAATACATAAATCGGTATCTCTTGTGTTTTATTTCCACGTCTAATATTCACTAAAGTGTTGGAAATGAAGCACTTGCCAATCTGACGGCTTGCAAGAAACACGTTAAATCTATTATCTTGAAAACTTTTTAATACACGTTCTTGATAATCACGTAACTCGATATTTTGTACACCTTCATCAGTCATAGCTCTACAGTAAGTGTTCCCAAAATATATTACATCATTTGCACACCTTCTAATTTCTTCTATTTCTTCTAGTGTATACTCAAATACAATATCAGCCTGTCTTAATGCAGTATCATTATCTAAAAATGGATTGCCACCAGGGGCTTCTCCATATTTTTCGATCATACTAATACAGTCATCAACTTTTATACTGGTCCATACTCTTCTGAACTCTTCATTATCAGCTTCTGTTGTATATTGTATTCTATTCGGATTATTCTTTGCCATTATCTTCTGTTTTTATTTCGGACATTTCATTTTGAATGCCTTCTAGCAAATGTTTAGTTCCTCTGAATTTCGTTATAGTTTCACCACTAACATCTCCAAAATCACTAAAATCAGAAATATTTCCTTGTCCAATAGATTCCATTGATTGATGTTGTCTACCTTCAATTCCTTTATGTTCTACTGTATTACTATGATAATCAAATTTTAATGATTTGTAATTATTTTCCATAGTCACCATAAATGATGCAAAATGTTTAATAATTTCCATTTTAGATTTTTGTAATGCAGCTAAATCACTAAACGTTTTTTGATTAACATTTGCTGCATCTATTTCTTCCAGCAGACGTTTTAACGCATGTTCAGCTGTAGTCATTTGGAATAATAAACTTGAAAGAGTAATTTTGTCAATACTCATCTTTTCACTAACATAATCATGATTCTTTGCGAAGTCTTCAGGAATGTACATTGATACTATCGAGTCAACGATAGAATCTGCTTTATCGTCACATTCACGTTTAACTGCATCATAATCTAATGGTTTAGCTGTAGAAATCGGAGGTAAAACACCAGTCCCATCAGTCACATTAGTAGTGTCAGTTGTCAATAGAATATCTTCTAATTCTTTTGCCTTTCTTTTAATTTCTGATATTTCGTCTTTGTTCATATATTATGTATTATCTCGTATAACCTATCAATGGTGCTTTAGTCTGCGGAAGTGCATTATCAATTATTAATGCCCACTGAGCATCTTTTACTATATTTTGATTTAATACGAGTGGTTGTTTATCTGTTTCCGTTATTCTTGTGAATAATCTAATGTTTGTTAAATCCATATATGACGGTTCTAAATAGAACTTAGTACATGATGAACGTTCTACGTTTGTTAATGATTTATTGTCATTCATTACCAATTGTAGATCAGTTGTTGCCGGTAAGTTTGTTGCCGCATCCCATTGCATTTGCCATATATTCACCGTCAGTTGTTTAAACATATTACTAAAATTGACATATAATGCATACCATTTATCATATGTTAAACCAGCACTTGTTGATAACATACTATGATATGTATATGTATCATTGGTAGTTATTCTAACATGTCTATTTCCAAACATTTCGATTTTAAAACCAAGACCATTTGACATTGCATTTATGAATGTTTTTGGATAGTCTTTCATACATTTTAAATCAGTAAAAGTTTGCCAATTAGGGAATCCAACTTGAACATAATCAAGTAGTGTTTGATCTATCTGAATAACAACACTTCTTTCCGATATTATATTTACGACATTTCCAAATAAACCAAATCCAGTTGAAGAACGTCTATCTATAGCAACATAATCTCCATGATATAGTGTAATAGGACGATCAAATGCAATAGTCAATTCTCTTGAGTATGGCTCTAATTCAAATGAAGTAATATTATTATTAGTAACAGTACGAGTAGGTATTCTAAACCATGCACTATATGCTCTGTCTTCGATTGATGAAAAATCATTTGTGATTTTATATTCAACTATTTTTTTGTTATATCTTTCTAAATTAACATCACATGTAGCAATAGGTTCATCGCTTGTTAACCCAGTATAGTCGGTAGCATATATACCAAATGTAGATGACTCATTGAATACTGAATATAATGGGAAACTCGACTGTATTTGTGAAGTACCTGTCTGATGTGTAAATATTGGCTTATTATCTACATTTAAACCATTGTAATACAATCGTTTCATTGAGTAATAATATTGTTCATCTGATTGTATAGATGTTGGAGAATATCTAACGTAATATAATGTGTTAGTTTCAAACTCACCATCAACATCAAGAACAATCTGTTCATCTGATATTAATGCATCCATTTTGTAATAATATTCAGCTAATATGTTATAATAGTTTAGCAATTTAATATCATCTGTTGGTTGATTAATATCAAGATAATCACGTACAGGATCTTCATCGATATGCGCCACGGTAAATTGTTGTGGATTTGTAATTTGTTCTTTTTCTTGCTCAATTTGCTCTCCAAATAATGATTCCTGATCCGCAGTAAATGTTTGAAGTATATCAACTTCTTCGGTTTGTTTAACATTAGATTTTGGCAACCATTTAATTAGAGTAATTTTGAAGTATAATGGAACGTACATAAAATCTCTATATAAATATGCACTTGATATTTCATATATTCTGTTAGTTCGTGGAAAGAATATAACGTCTCTTTTTTGTGGTCCAGAACCTTCACCAAAAATCTTTTGGTAATATGCTTTATCTACTTGTACTTCAAACGGCATTTCAAAATCAACACCAAAGGGACCCATTGACATTTTATTGTCAGGGAATGCATTTTCTGGAACAACTACTTTCATACAAACTTTATCATCATGTTCGTATAATGGGTATTCCATTAAAAACACATCTTTATTTCTACCATCTGGTAAAGCTCTATAATAATGTACATCATGACCAAATAAATTATTGACCATTAAATTCAAATCTTTATATAACTGTACAGCCTTATCGAGGTTATATGGGTTCCAAAGAAAATTTGATTTAATGAATGATGGTGTAGCGTTCGCAGGGGTGTATAGGGAGGCCATTGGGACACCTTCTTGAGATGATGTATAATCCAATGTAACACTCGCAAATGTCACTGGTCCACCTGTCATGAGTGTATATCTGAATTGAACGAAAACTTGAATCTGCTCTCCTATTGATTGCAAATTTTCTAATGTCAATTCCTGAAATTCTGAATATGTATCATTATCAAATGAATATCGAAATTCTTTTTTAAGAATAGTACCTGTTCCAGTGTCTGTATAATTTTCGTTTATTTTTGTAAATAACTGAACATAATTATATGAATCTGTGCTTGATAATACGATATATTCGCCTGATGTGTATAGAGTATTCGGATCTTGTGTTACTGAACAATTAATCATTCTTGAGATATATATTTATTACTATATATCTAACTCTATAGAGACAACAAAAGCTGGAAGATTCTTCCAGCTTTTTATTTATATGCAATGTACAATTTAGACTACTCCTTGTGATTTTAGTACTTTTTCTAATTGTAAAATTTCTTTTAAGAAGTCATTTCCAAAAAATTCGACATGTCTATTAAAATCAGATTCTGACATTTCATTCTTTTCACAATACCACCGTATCATTTTATCAGTTGGCATTTTAACTTTCGGATCAGTATTCTTTTTAAGTGTTTTAGCATATATCCATTTTGGAACAGGTCCTCCATGTAATTGAGTCATAGTTCTATGCCAATAATTAGATACAGATGGCATATGTACACGTAATGGTGATAATGCCAATGCTTGCATAGGGTATCTAATTGACATGAAACGGTTTAACATGAAAAAATTTCTAGACTTATCAACATCATTTAGTTCTTTCCATGCTTTTTCATTTTTAGAAAATACAACCTTTACATAATCAAATAATTCCATTGCCATAATTATATTTTTTTAGTTGTAATAATATCGTCAGTGTCAGTTGGAGCAGAATACACAATTTTATTAGCTTTAACTTTATATGTTAAATCTTTTAATTGTTTTATGTATTTATTGCTTGTTCCAGCTTTTAAATATGCAATTGTTGCATGTGGATGATAATCCGGAAAATCTGATGTATATGGTAATTTACACAGAGATTTATTAATTTTAAATAATATATCATCTTTTTCAGAATATTCTTCCATATATTGTCTAACATCAAATTTTAATACATCATATTCATCGGTTTTAAATGCAGATATATTATATAATTCCAATGTTGGAATATCATATTCATCTATTATATCAAAAACTTCAGTATCATTTACTTCTTTATGTAAACCATACAATAATGTAACATGTGGATCATTTTCAAATCCATCATTTATTAAATCATCTTCGTCAATTTCAGATTGAATATCATCAATTTTATCAAAAATAAAATATAACATTGCACAACCATATGAATGATGTCCTTCATTTTCCGATATATTAAATTCATCAAATGTTTTTATCATAACTTTAATTGTTTAAAATTGTTTGAATTCGGAAAATACATGCTAACATTGATATCGAAGAATCAATAACCTGAACTCTTTGTGCTTGATAATTAGCAACTTCGACGATTATGTTTGGAAGATATTTTATTTTTGCAGTATGTTTTTCTTCTAACCATTTAGGAAATTCGCTCCCTAAAGCATCTAATACTTCATCAACTCTTGAACCGTATTGATTTATAAGGAATGCATAATTTTTATAAGGATCAGGCGCGCCTGCACATAAAGTGAAAATATCCTCAAATGACCAATCAGTTTTCATGATTGCTTCTTTACTCAAAGAAGTTACACCACTTAATTGAAGAGTTTGGATTCTGTTAAACAGTTTTCTCATGTCTGGAAATGAACGTTTAACTAATTCATTAACAGCATCTGGATCATGTTGAATGTTTAATTTACTTAGAACGATAGAAGCTCTTTTAATTTGTTCTTTATAAACAATTTGTTCTTCTTCTTTATCTAAATAATCATAATTAATACATGAAAATCTCGATAAAATTGCTTCGGGAATTTTATTCACAAAATTACTAGTAGCAATAAATCTTGCTTGTTCAGCAAATTTTTCAATGTTTCCTTTTAATGCTTTAAAGAATTGTTCAGAAACACCATCAACCTCATCAAGTATTACTACCTTTAATTTTTCTTCTCCATCAAGAACAGAAACCGTTGAACACCATTTACTTATTTTTTCTCTTACGACATCTACTCCTGTTTCATCAGAACAGTTAATATATAGATATGGATAATTGGATGCTAATACTTTAGCTGTGCTTGTTTTACCTGTACCAGGAGTTCCATAAAATAAAAAATTCTGTTTTAGATTTTTATCGCTTATGGCATTCATAATACGCGGAGGCAGAATCAATTGTTCTACACTCTTAGGTCTTAAAATTTCTGTTAATAATCTATTGCTCATTGCTTTTTATTTTATTTATAATTAGTTTTTCTAAATTAGGTTCATCAAAAAGCATTTCATCAAAAACTCTCGTTGAATAAAATGTTGATGTTATATCATCTATAGATATAAGTTTATTTCGCATGTCATCAATAGAATACCCATTTTTAATATCATGCTCCCATATTATAAAATAGCTACACCCTGTTTTTAATATGATTTCCCTAGCCTTTATAATTTCTCTGACATAATCATTTAATGATGTATAGTGTGTGAGAACATCATGATGCCAATATGAGCCGTTTACTTCTACCAGACAATTTTTATGTTTAAAATCTATAAGAAACCGTTTATTGGGAAACATAGTAGAATCTAATCTTACACGGACATCTTCTTCAATCACTAACCCACTATTTCTGAGTTGTGATACTATATTATTTTGAAGTTTACTTTTATTTTTATTACTCTTAAGACCTATTAATCTGCTGTCGCGGAATTGTGTATCATATTCTGGATCGTTTGCTCGTTTTATATTAATAGCCTCCATGCCTGAACGATAAAATTCTAATTTCATAGCGTCTGACTCTTCTTTTGTCCAGCCTCTTCGTATATAAAAATCAGGATCTGTATTATGCAATCGTGTCCATATTAGCCACGATATAAATTTCAATAACGTTTTGCCATTTGTTATTTCTAATACTTTTGTTTTTGCTAACATATGGTGATAGTTATTGTCAACTAGAGCACATATCATTTTTTCGTGGTCTAAGTAGTCAAATGGAAATAATTGTCTAAATATATGAAATATATTTTTTGCACCTGAAATTTTCATTAATGATTCTATCGTATCAAAGTCGACATCCTTTAAGAATTCTAGTGAAATCCACTTAGCATATTTGACTGAATTTAATCTACGGTGTATTAGTAAAGCTCGGCTGGAAATTCCAATATATTGAGTATCATAGAAATGTTGAGGTTCGTTGGTATATGGACACCGAGGAACATCTTTAATAGAATGTTTTAGGTGAATATACCTTTGTACGTATTCACGCCTTAAATTCAAATCTTTATCTGGTATAAATGATGTATGATATTTCAGTGAATTTTTTATATGCTCACTAAAAACATGTGCATGCCTCTCATATTCGACAATAGTATCGTGTTCATTTAAAAACATATGTTGTGGAATGAACTTGCAAACTTCTATATTATTATCGTCCATATATTTTTGAAGTTCTATAGGAATAGCATTTCTATGGTATTGAACTAAATAAAATATCCGTTTAATACCAGCTTGTATTAAATTTTTAAGACAGTCTTGACACGGGCTTAATGTAACATACAGGTCACAACCATTTACCCTGATCCCATTTTTTGCTGCAAACGATAAGCAATTCATTTCTGCATGAACTTCATAAATAACAGACCATTTATGATGTTCGTCGAAATTAAAATTATCACTATTAAAATTGTCGTTGCAATTAATATTTCCCGGGTGTGACCCGTTATACCCCATAGAAATGATTCTACCATCACTGACTAAGACTGCACCAACTTGTTTCGATACACAATGCGATTGTTTAGACAAATTATATGCTGTTTGCATATAAAATTCATGATTATTTATCGCCATCCGTTTGTCCGTTTATTGCCATTATTAATACTTTCATAAATCCAAGCATTGAATTGAATCTATAATTCATTTGTTCACCATCTTTTCTGACAATCATTGCCCATTCTTGAATATCGGTTTGATCCGGAGAAAAGATATTCAATTCTAAATTTCCGAAACCAAAAGAATATGGTCCAGGATTATCCTTTTTAAATTCCAGATCATTCATCAAAAAATCTGTTTGAGATTTTATCAATTCTTCAGTTTCATTATGAAATTCTTCATTTATTAAAATCTCATTATTACTTTTATAATGATCTACTATTTCTGCTAATTTTATTAATGATTCTAAAAACATTATTCTGTTATTACTAATTCCTCTAATAAATCTCTAACTTTTGCACATTGTTCAAAGTATTCCTTTTTAATATAATGTTTCATTGCATAGTTCAAAGTTTTTTCCCATTCAAATGATCTTGCTTGAATTGTGACTGCGCTATATGGTTCTTTGATTTCGGCACGAATTACGTCTATATTCTCAATATCATTACACATAGCATATTCTATTGCTTGTACTATATGATCAAACATACATCCTTTTTCATTTAAAATATAACTATGAAATAAATCAGGTGTATCAAATTCTAATACAGGTACGTTGTATTCTTCACTTTTTATTTTTCCCATTTGCTTCCGTTTGGATGTTCACATATTTGATCTATTAATGCAGCTTTAGGTTCAATAAAACATTTACATTCTTTACATTGTTTTTTTCCGAAAAACTCTCCAAGCATGTCACAATTATTGCATGCTTCTATTCTTGCTTGTTTTATTTCATCTGATGCAAAAGCATTATACTCAGGAGTTGTATAATGCTTTATTATAGACTTACCAGCTTTTACTAAAGATGATTTATTAAAAGGTTCTTTTTTACCGCAGCATTTCATTTGAATCCTATTGTTTTTTTATTCTCAATATACTCATGAAGTATAGTTTCATGTTTATTTGATGTACTATATATTTGAGCTAATGTTTTTGCATCTTTCGTTTCTTCTAATCCAAGATGTTTTTGTAGGATATTTGTATCTTGTACAGTTAAACGTTTAAATTCTTTTCGTGCAGCAAGACGTTCAGGACGTAATAGTGCGCTGTCTAAACTTGTAAGATTTGTGTTAAATGTAGCTATAACTTGAATATCTAACATGTCGTTTAATAAACCATCAGTCATATTTAACAAATTGGTAATACCTTCAGTTCTATCTAAACCATTTCTTGAAACTAGTAATGGATCAGCATCTTCTAATAGAATTATGCATTGTTTATCGTCTAAACGTTTTTCAGATACCATATCTGAAATATGAGTCATGAGTTCTGGAGATGTTATATATCCAATCATTCCTGGTGGAATATATAGCACAAATTTATTAGATGATGCTAATATTGATAACAGACATCTAATATAAAAAGTTTTTCCTGTTCCCGGTTCTCCATGAAGTAGAAATAAACCTTTTTTATCATTTGTTAGTTTATCTACAATCTTTTCATGAAATTCATAGAATCCTTTTCCGTAATGTAAATCTGCATCTTTCAATTTATGATCTCCAATTAAGAAATCACGTAAGAAAAAACCATCATCATGACATATCATCTTGATAGATGCTTGTTCTTTAGCATACTCTAGTTTAGATGAGGCTAAAACCTTAATAATTTCTTTATACTGTTTTTCATTATACAGTTTATGATTTTCTGGTGGAATCAATAAAGTTAGATGCGAAGAAAGAAATACAGCATCTTCTTCTAAAAATAAAGCATCAAAAGAATCAGGTGATTCTTCTCCACTATTTAGTTCTAAATAAAAACTGGGAGCTACTTTATAGAGAATATATTCAGAAATATCAATTTCATCTTCAAATGAATGATAACGTTTTTCAAAAATCTTTGACAGCTTAAAATCTGTTTTATCGAACTCTTGAATTATTTTTGCTAACTCAGCGTTTTTATCAAAATGTACAACTATAGGATAACAATTCAATTCACTATACACTTCTTGTAACACACTAAAATCTTCGTAATGTCTAGACTTGCCAGACGTTTGCTCAATAGGTTTATTCATGTTTTTTATAGATTATATTTATTTTATATACATTTGCATAATTTAGTTTCATATTTAAAACAAGACATACTTGTTTGTAAAAATAATATGAATTTAAAGTATCTTTAACAAGATACTTAAATAAATCATTTACAAAGGTTAATTATAGTTCATCGAATAATGAATCTATCGACGTATCATATGCATTTAACCATAAACCGTTAGGGATATGAGATAACGCATATGCTGCATGTGTTGCAGTTTTAAAATAAGCAGGAAATCCTGAGAATGATTTAACTTCACATACTCTAAATTGTTGATCAGTATTCATTTCAATAGTCCAACATGGAAATTGAGGTTTCCAATCTCCAGCTATCACGGAACATATTCTACGAATTTTTAATCGAGCACTCCAATTATTAAATTCTTTCATTGCACTATCTTTAGAAGAAAAGCGCCATTCATTTCCATTTACTCCCCAACCGTCATTTAATGTTGACTCAATTAAATTTATATCAAGCCTCCAATTCAGTTTCGAATTTTCATTTGAAAAAAATTGTTCAATTGGAGGAATGTTTAAGTCAAATGGAGTTATATGATCAATGTTGTCTATTTTTATAATACTTTGATCGAATTCTTTTTGATTATCTAACCAAATAAATGGACGTTGATATAGATCATTCCATTCAAGTAGAATAATCTTAAATGGAAGATTTACATCATTATATAAATAGCATATAGTTCCAACACTTATGTTATGTTTATTTTCTAAACGTTGTAGTTGAAACTTTTTAAGTTCAGTAACATCTAGAATTTCAAAATGCTCACTTGGAGCACCATCATGTATTTCATTATCATGTATATCATTCACCCACACATGTCTCTTAGACACAGTACCAATGGTCCTTGTAACTATACCAACAATACCGTCTTTGTCCTTTACAAGTTCTCCTTTTAATGGAATTCTCCAATCCTTTTCTCTCCACGGGTTCATATCCAAATTTCTATTTCTTTCAGTTCTACAGGTATAGTTATGACTTTACCACTCATTATAAATCTTCAAATACGTCAAATGCCTTTGGTATAAAATCAATATTTCTATCTTTAAACCATTTTGTGCCTTTTAGTATTTCATCTCTACCAGTAAGAGCAATAGATTCTGAAATATCTGAAACTTCATTAAAAGAATCTTGAATATCCTGCGGAATAATATTTTCTGATAATACAACTAATGTAGCATTACGAGTAACATTTTTACGTGTATGTTCTTTATCAACTTCGATTTTTTTAATCTCAGCAATTGTTTCACAAATTACATCTATGTATTCATCTTTAAGTAATTCTGACCAATGAACATGTAAAATATCTGGAACTTTCTCTACTATTTTTTCGAGATTATTTTCAGTCATTTTTCTAATCTTTGACGGATCTTTTTTGTCTGGCCATGTAATTAATGAAGGAACATCATCACCACCATCACCTATAATAACTTTAGAATTAGCTATCACATTTGGTTCAACTATGTTTACATTAAATGTATCTAATAGAGTTGTTAATACATCATTATCTGTATTCCAAGATGATGGATTAAAAATACTAACAGCATCTTTAGCAGATTCATCTTTTTTGTCAAATGTTTCTTGGACTAGTGATATTTTTTTTCGTTTATTAACCGGGTCTAATAAAATAGTCCATGTTCCATTTGCATTATGACATGCAGATTGAAGAATATCTTTATCACCAGTTATGATAAATACATTCTCTCCATCTTTATTTAATTTACGCGACCATAAATATAAAAGATCATCAGCTTCAGCTCTATTGCGTTTAGATAAAATATATCCTTTAGTCCCAAGAATCTCTAAGAACTCATTAGTTAAATCATAAAAAGATTGCCAATCTACAGGATTTTTTTCTTTCTTTTCTTCACGCATACCTTTATACCCAACATTGTCGTCGACGATTTCAATCTCCTTTCTCCAAGATGTTGAATCTATGCATAATATTATTCGTTTAGGAGTCTCAAAATCTCTTAACATACTTGAAAAATCCATAGCAAGTTTTCTCATAAAAACTCCTTTAGACTTTTCTTTCTCTAAAAGTTTTTCACCTTTAGCAAGCTTATAATTAGTTGTGTAAAGTGAACGGTAAAACATACCACTTGCATCTATTAATATGTTCATAATAAATATTTTAATGTTTTATATTAATGATCATATAAAGTTCAGGTTTTGACACATAAAAAAGCCTTGCATGGCAGTGCAAGGCTTCACTTACTTATACTTACTTACAAACTTGTCTACAAACAAATATATGATCCTTCGATAAATTCTCGTTTTATCGTTCTATTGTCTTCGACATAAGATAACATTAGTTTTTTCTTTTTGCCTGGACATGGGTCTCCCGATAATGAATTACACACTTTAATGGTTTCACATAAGCTATACTTTTTAGCAATTATGTCGGTAACATCAATTGAACATTCATTGATTCCGTATAAAGCAGACACAATATTAATATTACTATTGATTTTAATTTGGCTTTTACGGATAACATCTAAAGAAGCACGTTGAATTTGATTTACACGAGTAGTAGTAATGTCATACTTCTCGGCAACTTCTTCGACAGCAAGAGCATCTTCAATACCAATTCCGAATAAATCTTTGACAATGTCACAATCACGTTCCTTTAATAACGAAAGCATTCTGTTAATTTTTGTTTTTGTGATCATTTCTTCTTCATTGAAAATATCATCTTCTTGGGCTGCTATTTTTTCTTGAAGATTTATTTCTTCATTGTCATATGATACTTCATTATACTCAATTCCTTTCCATTCTCCTTTAGTCATTGCATTTGTGATATTTTCAGGAAGACGGATAATTCTTCTTTTATTAATACAATTACGAATAATTGCTTGACGGATCCAATATTTAGAATAAGATCCGAATGTTGAACCATTATCTAAATCATATTTATCTATTGCAATAATTAAACCAATTGTACCTTCTTCAATCATATCTTTCACATCAATATCTTTGTGAGAGAATGTATTAGCAATTTTAACTACATGCAAAAGATAGTTTTTTATAACTTTATCTCTTGCAGCAAAGTCACCAGTTTCTTGGTACTTTTTAATTAATTCGAATGTTTCTTCTTGAGTTGAATTTGAGTTTTTTAATTCTTTAAGATACAAGGTGTTTAAATCCATATGTTATGAAATTAGTCGTTAATAATAAATTATAATTCAAAAATAACATTAATAATCGTTTAAAAAAATTGAGAATGAGATTTTAAAATATTATTATGAATTATTTTTTTATACAACAAATATAACAAAATACGGAATTAAATGGAATTGTCAGGAGTTTTTTTGTGTGAGTAACCAATTTTGATCCAAAGAATTTGATAATATATGTAAAACAAAGTCAACAATAACATCACCATGACATATTCCCGGTTTGCAAAAACACACCAAATTAACATTACCATGTCTAGTATTAAATGCAATATGACGTAATTCATTTATTATATCTGCATTCTTATTTAATATCTGCTTGGCTAAATAAATACGGTATTGACGTATTGCTTCTTCTTTTGATGCAACTATAAATTCAGCCATTCCACCAAGTTTGTGTGAATACGGATTTCCGAGAATGCTCCCTCTTCCGATATACACATCATCAGGAGTTTCTATGTGTTTATATTTATTTACGACTTTTATCATTTGAGATAAATATTTTTAAAGTTTTACCATCATCCTGTATACTAACAGTTATTTTATTTGTATCTTTCCAATTAACATATGATCTACCGTTTTCATCTATACATTCTACTCTAGTACATTTAGACAGTTGTTGATTAATTTCTTCCATGTGTTATTGAATTTGCAATCAGTGAAAAATAATTTTTATTATCACAAAAATGAGGATCTATCAATTTTTGTTTTAGTAGATCATTTAGTGAACATTATACACCATTATTTTACGTCCTTCGAACGCTACGTTTACTCAACGTTAGTGCCAATACAAATACACCTGCAAATCATCAGGTAATTCATTTTCTTCATCAAACGAACCTTTTAGATTGCAACCGCAATACTGTTCGCTTCGCCCTACAACATCGTGTATGCGTAAGGCTTGGATTTTAGCTTCTAACCAACGTATGTAATCAAACTCATTATCCAATCCCATTGGTATATTTTTTTCATCGCAATATTCTTTTCTTAACGTATTCATTTTATCAAAATTTATCGTTAATAAATCGCCCATGCATACACGAGGAACGTTAGCGGTAATGCTGCGGAAACTCACTATGCATTTTGACATCGAAACACTATTTAAACTTTCATTTCTCGTTGTACCTAACAAATGCTTTAATAAACTTTCAGTTGTGTAATTAAATGAACACCCAACTAACTACTTTTTCTGTTTCTAAATAAATTCGTTTATTAAACACTCTATTTATTACATACTTAACTTCGCCACAATTATTTATACTACCTAAAAAAGATTTATATTTTTCCCCGTTCTTTAACGTTATTTCAACATCCATCCAACAAGGTGGTAATTTAGGAAAATCTTCTGCTTTATTCCCTGCTTTTAACCATAAATTACATATTTTTTATGTACTGTTAAATCTTTTTTGTAACATAATCTGCAATTGTTTCTAATGTCACCTATACTATCTTGTTTTTTGAGATAGTTTTTAATTTCTTCTATTGTAAATTTATCTTGCATTTTTATATTCTTTCCAAGCGTTAATAATAATATCAATTTCCTTTTGCAGATTAACTTCACATAATCGTTTTTCGCCATACATTACTAAATTATGTCCTGCTCCAGAAATAAATGTATATTCATCTCTGGTATATAATACTGGTACTATAGCTTTAAATATCACATCGAATTTACAATATGTATCGGTTCGTTTAGCATATGATGTTTTGTGATATTGTTCACATATCTCATCACCAAATGTGAGTGCTAAATGTCTAGTCCAGCCTTCAGGCTCAAATGCAGCATGATCAGCTATTATTACACCACCAACAGATATAAACTGATCGACTGCGAAATTTTTTATCCGAGTCGATCTGCCTGTTGATCTGTTATTTTTATGTCTAATATGACTATACATTTGTATTTAAACTAAAACTACTTTTATGTAATTCCATTTTGTCTAAAGATAGAAATTTTGACATGATTTCTGGTTCATAAAGACTAACTTTAATGCCATGATTTCCTTGCATTAAATAAGAATAGAAGTTAGCACCAAATGCAAGTTTTGATTGATCTTCTGGAAGTTTAGTAATCAAATATTCCCAATCAATACTTTTCTTAGGAGCACGGCCTTGATTTCCATATGGAAGTAATACGAAATAATCAACTAAATCTTTCCATTTTTCATAAATTTCTACAAACTCATCAATTGAAGATTTGTCAGAAATAATGATATGGAAGTTTAATTTGATTTCATGTTGTGAGTATAACCAAGCTGCTTGTTCCCAATCTTCTTTAAGATGTGGATGACAACTTACAGCAACTCCACCACAATATTCTTTTGTTTTATCGAGAATACGTTTTTGTGTTTTTAATTCCTGATCAACCCACATACCATTTGTTGTATAATTAGGCATGATCTCAAGATCATAAAAAGCTTTTAAAATGTTTTCCCAATCAGGGTGCTCAAATAACTCTCCAGAACCTGGAATAGCAACTTGAAAAGGTCTCTGATTTTTGGTCATTTTACCAAAATAATCAGTAATTTTTTGTGCTGCATCTTCAACACATTTACCATTTTCATTACCTTTTAAATAACACCATGGACAGTTTGCTCTACACAATCCGTTCATTGTTTCAAAAACATCAACATCGTAAAATTCTGGATAATCTAATTCACTAATTTCTTTACTCGGATCTAACGCAATTCTAATAGTTTTACCGTTAAAGAAAATTCCACGATAATTTTTGTCTTTAAATTCTCTTGTTTTAATCATGTTTATCTTTTTTCGTTACAATAATAAATAACAATGTTTAGCTTGACAATGAACTAATCTTCTTCGTTGTATGTATATTTTATTGGCTTGAAGAACTTTTCCACTAACATATTCAATACATCATTGCTGTGTGATACATTAATAACATAACAGTCATCTGGATTATTTTCTTCTGGTAAGATATAATCATTTTTGTATCTGTAATCATTATATGATTCTATTTTACTTTCATAATCTAGATTGCATTCTTCAAGGATAGCATCGAATACTTTTAATAAACTTTCTTCGATTTTACTTTTATCAATGATAAACATTTCAGTGCTTGAATTTGTTATTACATCAATAAAACTATGTATACTAATTATAAATGTTTTTTTTCATTACTCATCTTTTTTATAACCAAACAGTTTATTTACTGCTTCGATTGTGTTTTTAAATGCCCAATCTACTTCAAGAAACATTTCAGTAGGTACATCTTCACATGGGTAATAATCTGCAGGATCTGCAAAAAAACATTCTACACAACCACCATTACCAGAATAGTTCCCTGCTTCTTTATCCATTTTAATGTATGGTTGCAAAATTTCTAGAATTTGTTCTTCGGTTTTTCCATCATCTACAACATATATCATTTCAGAGCTATTTGTAATAACCGATGAAATACTATGAATGTTTATTTTTTTTCTCATTAACCAATAAATTTAAACATTATGTATGCAAACCACCAACTCAGTAATATTGTGACTACTTTTGTTAATAACATAGTAACAGATTTTACTACCTGTTCTCCAAAAGATGATGAATCTGTTTCTTTACTTTCCGGGTGTCTATATGTGAAATAACCTATGACTAAGGTTGCTCCATATACTTGAACGAAATTAAAGTTTATCAAATATGGTATTTGATAAAGCATTGTGACATCGACTATCACATGTGTTGTTAACAACGAGATAAACAATCCCGCAATTATCAAAATTGTTACAATAAATAATTTATCCATTTTTATGCGTCTGTTGTGTATCGTATAATATTGAAGGTACTGTTAATAAAATCATATAGTTTTGGATGCATACCACCACGTTCTGATGAAATTTTGAAATATTGCACAGGCAAATTTTCTTTATCTTCTGGTGGAATCACTTTATATCCTAGCATGGTTAAATGTTGAATAGTTTCTTCGACATCTATATACGGAAAATCCATAACCCATTCAACATCATCAGAATCAATTTTCGAAACATTAACATAATGTCCATACTCTGGCGGAAACTCTGCTTCTTTTGATTTCGCCATTTCTCGTATTGTTTCCAACGTTTTATCAGAATCAAAAACAAAAAGTTCAGTTGATGAATTCGTAATAACATCCACGAAGCTATGGACACTTATAATAATATCTTTCATTAGTATAACCTGTAAAAGTTTAAAATACCTTTATTTGTTTGAATGCCTGCCAATTTATCTGAATGGTAAACTCCAGAAGTTCGAGTCTCATTATTTTCTAAGAAATCATTTAATGCATCAGTATCTTCGGAATCTATTTCGACAATCCGAGTACATGTATAATAACATTCTGGACCACCGCCTTCCCATGATTTTATCCATTTTTCTAAAGCAGTCTTATCTTTAGACAAATAATATCCCATTGACCGAAATCATGTTCGATTCCTTCTGCTGAATAAAACTTTATCATCCTAAATGAATCCTTTCCATGAAACTCCACATTAATTCTTGTTTATCCCAGTCAGGATTGTAGTCTATTGACCAAATAAAAAAACATCTCTCCCTTAGGATCAAGTTTATTTTTTATTGCATCAACATTATCATCAGTCACATATCTATAATCACTATTACATTTTAACTGATATTGAATACTTCCATTCCATGCAGGTTTTTTATCTTTAGCTTCTACAATTCTTCAAAAGTAAATCCATGAGGAATTGGATATTGATCTTTTGTAGCTGGCCAACAATGAGGAGAGCACAAATATGATAAATATGTGTCTAATTCTGAAGCAGAAAGCTCTTTAATCGATTTAGGCTCTTCATATTCAGTCCTAAAATCTGGATATACTTCCTCTATCAATTTAGTAATGTCATCTTTAGAAGATGCTTTACCACAAACAGCTCATCAGAGCTGTTTGTGATAACATCTACAATAGAATGAACATTTAGCATAAAACCAATTTTAGTCATAGCCTTCTTCATAATCTGTAGAATTTAAGAATTTAATCATTTTTCTTGCAAGATCATCATATTTTGAATCTTTTGCTGTTAGCATTAATTCAGAAGAATCATTTTCACTATAATCTTCATCTTCTTTAACTACTCTAAATTCAAAATAGTTGTAGATGAATTTGTAATAACATCAACCATAGAGTGGACGTTAATTCTAATTGTGATTTTTTTTCTTATTCATATTTAACGATTTGGTGTATTTAACTCATCAAGTTCTTTCCACATTTCTGGGTATAAATTCCTAACTTTAATAGCTGCTCTAAATATTAAATATTCACCTGTATATGTTTTATACATTTTTTGAGCATGCTTATCTGTACATTCTTTTGAATTTCGAGTATTTGCAATTCTATCACACAACTTAACGAAAATTGCTAAATCATGAGTCCATATTTTCGGGTATGTTTTGAAATTCTTTTCAGTTCTAGTCCAACCCATTTCATTAGACACTCGATACACTATGTCGGCAACAGTATGATTAAATAACATCTCCAATTTGACAGGAGTAATATTTGTGTCTTCGATTACATCATGTAACCAACATGCTATTATGACATTTGTACGATCGTCTTCTTTAAGATAATAAAGATAACGTTCGGCGACAGCTACTGCATCAGCTAAATGTTTAGAATATAATGCGTTGCCATAACGTTGAGGTTCTGGTTTGCAGTGTTGTTTATATGCAAACTGTTTTGCTTTTTCAATTAGATTCATGTTCTATTTTATAATGGTCGAATAATTCTTCTAAAGTATAGAATACAAGTTTACCATTATCCAATGCAGTTTTAACTTCTGCATCTGCACCACTCGACACTCCAGGTAGACGTAAAACACAATCGCATGCTTTTACCCATTCAAAGTCCCACTCTAACCACATTTCATATGGCAATGGATATACAAAGTGTTGAAATGTTGCCCACAAAGGAGCAAAAGGAATCAATTTTTTTGTATGTATAATTTTATTAAAAACATCATATTGTGCTTTTGCATTTATGATTTGATCTCCATTTGAATATGGACTTGCAATGTATACTTTAGGTTTCATGATTTAAAAATAACAAAATTGCTGTAGTCAAAAAAGATATATAAAACAAAATTTAAAACTTTAAGATATGGATACATATATAGTTTCATATGACGAATTTATGCAACGTCAACAAAAGGTAGATGAAGGTTTAGCTGCAAATATTGCATTAGGTGTATTAACAACATTAGCATCAATCGGTGGAGCATATGCTCAAGGTAAAGAAGCTAAAACTTCAGTTCAACACACAAAGACACAATCTGAACAAAAAGCTGTTCAACTACAAAATAATGGATGGCAACTTGATGGTACTAAAATGGATACAATTTGGAAAAAGGCTCCAAAGGCTGAAGTTATTGTAAATGAATTTGAACTCGATCTATCTCAAGGATTTGAATCAGGAAGATTTGTATTAAATGATGCATCTAAGAAAGCAATTGATTCAACATTCGCTGATCTTCAAGAATCTGGACAAATTGTAACAAAAATTGCAATTGAATCATCTACTGACAAAACTCCAATTTCTCAAAGAATGCAAAAAGAAACTGGAATCAAAAATAACGAAGACTTAAGTAAAGCAAGAAATGAATCTATTATTAAATACTTAAAAGAACAAGATTTAGTAACTAATGATAATGCAAAAGATATTGAACAATGTTTATTATCTGAACAAGGTACTAAAGATGATCCTTCAGCAAGATATGTAAAATTAAAAGTTTATTCTATCAATATTGAAAATGTAGAAGCAAAAGCTGAAAGCAAAGAAATTACTACATATTACTTATCGAAAGAAAATAAACTCAAATCTCCTAAAAAAATCAAACATGGTACATCTAAATTAAAAAGATCTAAAAAAGTAAATAATTTTAAAAATTACATGGAAGCAGTTAAATGTCCAGTTGGTCAAAAATAATAACTATCTTATTAAAATAAAAGGAATCGAATTTTTTTGATTCCTTTTTTTATGTGATTAGTTAAAAGAATACTATAGTCGAGTAAGTAACAGGAATTTTAACAATTTTTCCTTGACTTATTACTTCATATGTTGTATTTATTGTAGAAACACTTACATATTTGAATTTTGTATTCATTAAAGCTTCATTATGTTTTGGAGATTCGCTGTATTCTTTAACAATAATAAAACTTGTTTTAGATGTTGTTGTAACCATTCCTGCAATCTCATCTGTTGTAGTAGAATATCTAGTTTCATAACCATCATGGCTAACTGTACGTTCTTTTTCCATGTAGTAACAATGACTCAATGCTGGAGTGTATAAAGCATTGTTTAATTCTACTTTTTCAAGACCTTTAGAAACTCTGTAGTTATTTATTTCATTAAATACTAAAGTATCTAATTTTGTTTGTCCAATTGCTGTAGTAGTAAAAAGGATTGCAAATATATAAAGTATTGTTCTCATGATGTTTATTTTTTAATTATAGTTAAATATAACACATTTCAGAGAACAATAAAATGGAGAGTGAAATTTTTATATAATTATTTCAACTTCAGAAAACTTTATTTCTTGTATAAATGTTTTTTTACCAGTATAAAAAAATCCATCTCGTTCTCTTTTATAAGTTTCTAAACATTCTGGACAACATGCAAAATCGCCATCAATTGATGCTAATACCATTTTAGATTCATCATCGAATGGATTTTTATTACAACGGTTATTTACACATTTAATCATGTTCTACCTCAATTTCTGTACTTTCAAATCCTAGCTTAGTATTTTTGTCTTTATATTCTTTAAGAAACTTTTCAAACATTTCTTTAATATACTTTTCATCATAAGCACAGAAAGCACTTACAGTTTTAATTTTAATGTTATAAATTGTTGCCATCTGTCAGTTAATAAATGCCTAATATAAATACTTTATCTATTTCTTTTGCAATAAATTTTGGAGCAACAATCATAGCCTGTTCAATATTTGAAAATTTATCTTCATATTCAACATTATGACCAAACATGTTAAACCATATTACATAAAACCCATTATGAGACTGCGCAATGGTTGCAACAAGCTGATTGCTAGGTAAACATCTCATTTCAGCTTTAGTTGAACCATTGCGAACTTTTAATTCCCAATATGGACTTCTAATGAATCGTAGCCATTCACTGTTGACTATTATCTTCTTCAGAGGTGTTCTCCCCATTTCCAGTAATTAGTTTAATTTGAATAGAATTTAGATCTTTTGAAATATTAGTCAGATTCATAATAATTGACTTATACTCTGGAAAATCTTTTAATAATTTCATGTCGCACATTAAATCAAGAACTGTGTGATTTAATTCTCTACATTTTTCATTTGGTGTTACGGTACTCATATCTTATTAAGTCTAGTTATACAAATGTCAATGGCATCTCCTAATGTTGAAAACATTGGAACTCCGTAATAATTAGATACAACTTCGATATTTCCTTTTCTGTAAAATCCATCTGGACAACATACTATAAGTTTACCAGAAGCTGCAAATAGCCCAAATTCCAATAATGAAATTGGTGATTTGGTTTCAGGGTCAAAGTACATGATGATTACATCAGCACAACGTAAAGCGGTCAATTCCCATTCAACCTGTTCACGGAAATGAGGATTTGAAATTTTCTGTTCCCAACTAGAATCCCACGAATCTCGTCTGGGATTAAACATAGCAACATCAATATCACATAGTGCAGTTTCTACAACTGATTGCCAATCTTGAGCAACGCCCATTTCAATGCTTCCTGCCAAAAATATGCTAGGATTTGGACGCGTACTTCTATGTAAATATTTAGTTAGTGATTGTGGTGGTTTTATTACATTCATTCTAAAATCTCCTTTTCTACAATTACTAATATTGCCCCTTTAACATCATAAGATCCTGCAGATACATGTTGCAACAACACTATATCCATCATTCAAATATTTTTGCAAAGGTGCATCGTCTAAGCGATCCCCTTTTGGTTGAAGTACTACTGAATTTTGTTTTTTCATTTTTCTTCTTTTTCAGGTTCAATTAAAATTCCAAGTGTCTTTATAAGTGCAAGTCTTTCATAATCAGTAACTTTCACAAGAACTTCTTTGTCAAAAGTAACATCTTTTTCATTTCCTGGTTTTACACCTAATGTAGTTGGAGAATAAAATACATGTTCTTCACCATTATCATCCAGAGTTATTTCTGTTGTGCCACCATCTCTCATTCGTGCAAAATTCTTAATTTGCATTTTAGTAATTTTACCAGAAGGGTCAATTTTTCTAAACATATGAGTGTTATAAGAAAACTTATACTTTTGACAATCTACTACAAAAAATGTAGGTTGTAAAGTATTAGTTTTATACATGTATACTACAGATCTAACATCTTCGGGTAATGCTAGGTATTCAGACTTTAATACAACATCTAATAAATTTGTATTAATATTTAAACCGTGTGGACTATCTCTAAAATGATATGAGTCTTCCACATGTTGTCTTGCAACTATTGACAAAAAATTAAAATCTCCAAATTCACCAAATTGAAGTAACATATTACTATCATGCTCGAAGATACTAATTTTCTCCCTGAAACGTCGGTCATCCCAAATTTCCCATACATTTGTAACAGATCCTTTTCTCATATTTCCTCTTGCCGAATTACTACCACCTCCACACATTTCAATGAAATGTTTATCACCTATGAAACGTATAAATAATTCAGGCTGTTCGAATTTATATTCAAACCTTAATACTTCAAACTGTGCACTTCCTTCACTGTCATTTGTAAAATAGACGGAAGTGTTTCGTGGATCATTACTTCTATATAAAGTAACATCACGATCTTTAAATTCATCTAATGATTTAAAGACTTTTTGAGGATAATTTTGTTCTTCTATTACTTATTTCTTAACAACCGTATTATTTCATATGTTGCTACACTTGCAGAATATAACTCACTCGTTGCGTGTTCGTCATATAGTTTATCGATTCCTTCTTTAAGTTTTTCTGTAAGTTTTTGCAATTTCTCCATTTCCTTTTCAAATTTAGATGAAGAAATTTTCTTCTGAGGTGTTTCTTGTACAGGTGTTGTTGATCTAGGTTTTTCTTCAGTCATAGACCATTTTCCAACTGTACTTGCATCAATCATATCCATATATTAACTTTTACGTTTACGTTTTTTTCCATGATATTCAATACACATAAAACTTTCTTCGTCAAATCCATGAGCATCTCTTCTGATGTTATCTAATAACTGATCATTTATCTTTTGTTGTTCATCCTGTGTCAAGAAAATATAATCCTTTGCTGTCCGTTCTTTTCTTTTCTCCTTTTCTATTTTCTTCATTTGCTGAAGTTTTTCGGCAACAAGTTTTTTATATTCAGGTTCTTTTTTAGAAGAAAACTTTTTCTTAAATCCTGTTTCTGTTACTTTTTTAACATCACCTGGTTCTTCATATTCCCAGTAAAATAAAGCTCTACCATTTCTAGTTCTTTCAATTTTACACTCATAATCAATTGGATAGAACCAAACTGATTTATCTTTATGTTCTTTATGAATTCGGATATTATTTCCTTTGTCTAAATAATATCCTCGATTTCTCCATCTTTTTGGTTGAAATTCTTCTAAAAAAATATGTTGTTGATAAACAGGAACAAGTGTACAAAAATAAGAAAACGCTTTATTGAAAGGTTTTCCTATGAATGATTTGATCACACGTTCTGCAATAGTCCAAGGATAATAATCTCCTACTTTGTGACATTCTGATTTTCTAGCAGACCATTCACCAGCTCTTAACCGTGACTTGTTATATCCTTCTCTAAACGGTAAATTATCTAACTCTTCTACTTCACTCATAGTTATTTACTTATTTCAAATACTTCAACTTCGCCTGTATACCAATTAATTTTATATACTCCAGTTGGAAATGTTCCATCAAATGAGTACTTTCGTTCAACAAATAAAAATTCATTACTAGAAATATTATGACTTCCAGTTACAATATGTTCACCCGTCACAAGATTATAATAACGATCTTTAATACTTCCAATTATACCTTTAAATGATATGGATATTCAAGACATGAATCAGACTCTAATACAATTTTTCCATTCATGTCAACAATAACACTGTCTCCCATTGAAAATATATCGTCTAAACGTTTTGTTTTCTTTGGTCTTCCTTTATGTTTATTATACTTTATTAATTGACAATAGTAATCATTAAAATGGACTTTCTGTCGTAATTGTCCCATTAGCTAATTCGTAATAAATTTTACCATCTACTGAGTACACTAGAGGAATACCTTTCTTTTTATTTTCTCTTTGTACTTTTTTAATTGCTTTATTACCGATTGCTTCGATTTCAAACCCTTTAATTATGAGTGATAAATCATTGAAATATTTTACTTCCATATAGTATTTTATTTTAAATTCGAGCCAGAAAAAAATCATCTGGTCGATTTTCATCTGTAGCAAAATGCCCGGTTATCTTTTACTTGACATAATAGTCAATAGTTATCTCTATAGAGAATAAGCTTCTTTACGCTCGTCCTGTATATATCTTCATCAAGAATAACACATACGTGAAAAATGACATGCTATAAATAAGAACTATCTAACCAGATTCCCTTACAGGTTGTTAAGTTTTCTTCAATCAATTCAATTTCGATTTCATCATTTGACCAATCTGCATTTGGATGCCAACCGTTTGTCTACTACCATCATATATAACATACTTGTGTCCAAATGATAATAAAGTTTCTTCAGCTTTAGCATATACAGTTCCATCAATTTTCATGATAAAATTAGTACCTATTGAAAAATGTTCTTCTTCAATAGTAGCATTAATTTCATCGATTTCAAAATCTGTTCCAATGCTCATGAGTTCTTCTTCTATCACAAATTTATTTGGAATTTGTGCAAATAAACTTAGTGGTAATAAAAGTAATACAAGTAGTTTTTTTCATTTTATTAATTTTTATTAGTTACTGTTTCTGGCGGAAATAATGGATTTATCCAAAATTCCAAGTGAAAGTTTCCAGAACCTATATCAATATGAATTCCGTGAAAGATAATATATCCTTATAAATACACCAAGTAGTATTGTCAAAAAAATTATCCATGCACGTCTATGTGCATCCATGTAAATACCCCATATCAAATTAATTTAATCATATTATAATCGGTATACACAAATCATTTATTTTTTGCTCTACATACAACATATTTATATTTTCTGTTATTATGTATTAAATAAGGACATGCGTCACAAGCATTTGAACCTATTGCTCTAAAACTTGATACATTTCATTCCAACAGTCACCAGTTTTAACATCATAACACTCACACATTCTTCCGCGAACTATACGTTTTTATTTGATGTTTATTTTTCATCTTTCAATTCTAAATCTACCCATTGCATTAATTTCTTCAACGAGTCTTTGGAAAAATATAAGTGAATGTATATCCCATCATTAGGTGAATAGAATACTGCAAGTTCTTTTTCTTTCAAAAAGAAATCAATGTCACACATACCATCAGTAAAATATATGTGTTCCTTTTTTCCATCCCTTAATTCAACTAATTCAGTCAAAAAGCTATTTTGATCAATTTCAATATTCAAATGTTCATTGAAAAGATCTTCATCATCTTTCTTATAACGAACCTTTAAAAGAAATCCATGAAATTGTTTCGGTAATTTTCGATACAAACTTCCTATTTCTGCATTAGTGATAGTCCTATGTCGTGCATCCTCATGAATTTTAAGCATGTTCTATTTGATTTAATATGTTTCTATATGATATTTATTTTAGTCATCCACACTGCCTCTAATGAGTAATTTTTATGGCCATTGTTACTGTTTGTTGAATTGTTTTTAATTTTTAATTATTCCATCATTTTAAAATAATCTCCTTTGGTTATAACTATTCTAATGTCTCCACCCATAGCATTTAACGCAATATCTTCAGTTGCAACAAAAGTCTGAAATGTCTTTCCTTTAAATTAACATCTGGGAATTGATATGTAATATTAGACAATTCATTTAGAGCCTTTCTTGCAGAAGACGCCCAATCTGCCCAAAATATTATAACATTTAAACTACCATTTCTTTGTAATGTTGGATATTCAAAATCATTTAATTCTTTTATTTCATAAAAATTATTGCAAGTATTAAAATTCCAATAAGAATAAACCAATCAGAAGAAAATAATCTAATGCTTGAGTCAGGTTTTCTTTTAAAATCAACTGCCACAAATAAAAGAAAACATCCAAATAAATTTAACAATTCATGCAGTATACTTTTGATCATAATTGTATTTTTACATTTTTAAAACTTCGTCCAACTCTTGAAACTGTTAATAAATTATTCTGATTGTAACCTAAATGTAAATATATTCTACAAATATTGATTTCGTTATTCCATATATCTCCAGGTGTTGCTTTACCATCATAAATGATACTTCCAGTCATATTTCCACCTTGAAACAAAACTCCATATTTTTTAAAATATGTTACAATGTCTGGATTTCCAGCTGCAGCCTTTCTCGTTCAATACGATCTTTTTCATGTTCTTCCCAGTATTCAATAACTGAGTCAATATGCATCATGGTTTCATAATCATCTTCGTCACGTTTTGCATACACCCAATTACGATACACTTCAATCATCGAAAATTCATTAGGCTTAAAACCATCATTGATCAGCTTATTAATCAGCTTTAATTTCTCTTCTTTTATTTCCATATTTAGTCTCCTTTAAGCAACCCTCTTTCAATTGCTAATTTCTTTACTCTATACAAAGGATGTCCTGGATTTGCAAAAGTCATTCCACAAATTCACCATCACCTTGATATTCTAAAGATTCAGTTCCTAAATACACACATTTATCGCAGTCATGCACAAACTTGGGAGAAACCTTATTATAGGTGAAAGTTCTTGATTTACAATTTATGTAACCATTCCAATCTTCCCTTGGTCTACACACTCATGTATAAGTTTCACCATTATCAAACCTGGCAACAAAAACATCACCAGGCCTGATAATAGTGTCTTCTATTTCTTTGTTTTCTTTTTTCATATATTAAATATAACCATAAAACATATGATTTGAAAATGTGAACATTAGGTTGGAATTAACCAGAACATTTTATGTTTTTCACTTCCTCACCATAAGTCTCCAGCAGCCATTTCTTAAATGCAGGATATTTATCATTTTCACAATCCCAAATAGAAACATAATCAGGAGAATAATGTGTACTTATTTCATAACATGCAAGTTCATCTGCAATTTCACATGGTAAATCACATGCATCTATTACTGGTTCAAAAATTAATTGCTTCATTTTCAGTCGTCCTCCCTATTACAATTACAAGAACAACAATCACAACATTCATCATCCATGTTTTCACAAATGCTGTCATAAACACTTTCCAACAAATTGAATCCAAACTCAACTTCAATTCCATCAGAATTAGCTTCCGGGTCAAATCCTCCACTGAAATGCTTCTCGAAAATTTTAGCCGTCTCTTCACCAACTCTCTCGATACACAAACAATTATCGATAAAACTTTTTCCATTATCAAATTCCAATTCTTCATTTGTGCCAATAGATACATAAATTTCCCTATCATAAGATTTAATAACAGATAACATTTCATCCGATCGTTTTTTTAGATAATAGACAAAACCTTCAATGTCCATCTCATCTGCCCAATTAGCATCTTGAATTAGCATCTTGCTTTACTAAACAATATTCCATATAATATTAAAAAGTTACAAACTACTACCAATCACAAGTAAAAGAACCCAAATTAGTTCTAACAATCTCCTTAGCTATATTAGTTTTAATTTCTTCAGCAGTCATATATCAAATATTAAAAATTTAAAATTTTTCATTATAATATAACAACACAAGAATAGAAAGGAAAACTACATAGACACATAGACACATCACATGTCTATCTAATAGAATAAAGGGAATACGAATAATAAGAATAATTTGCACACACACACTAATCAAGAACATCAAGCGGTTTCTGCCGTTCTGCTTAGCTCTCCTGTGGGGTGCCATACGCGCGCGATAAAGGCGCTCTCAAGCTCGCCCGGCGACTTGTACAAGCTCATGTGGCAGTCATGCACGTCAGCACTGCTTGTACAAGTCGCCATCAGCCTAGCCACGAGAGCTTCAAGTCCATACGCGTGTTAACGGCGTTTTTCAAGTTCTCATAGGAGCTTGGGCAAGTGGCACATCAATTCTTTTTCTTACACAAAATGGGATAGAAAAGAAATGTGGATGGTGAGAGTAGAGCAAAGATTTGGGATACACTCTAAACAATAACAAAGAAATTTTTGCTTGCAATGTCCAACACAGACTCGCTAGAAAAAACTTTGATAGGATTTACCTAGTAAAAAATTTTTATTATATGTGTATTGTGTTATTCTTAACAAAGAAATTTTTTGTTGATCTTAACAATGGTCTTCGTTAAAATTAGTATTGTGTCATAGAGAAAATAGTAAAAATCCTATCGAAGAGTTTTCATATGAATCTGTGTTATGTAAAAGTATATTTTGTGACTTGAGATCATTAAAACTTGAGCTCTTGGTGACTCTTTAATCTTGACACCCTAAAATTACCTTTTAGTCTCCTTCTGAGTCAAAGGTTATATTCACAATATAGGAAAAAGTTCGGAGTGGCATGATATTTTTTTGAACATTTTTAACGCAGAATTTGCGTGATTCAAGCATGAAAAATCTGTGCTTGTAAAACGCAGAATTTTTAGCTTAAAGGAGAGAACTTTCTTTGATATGTGAATATATAAACATGAAAATATTTAAAGAGATCATGAATGAATATAACCAAGTTCCTAAGTTTGTAGGGTCTTATGGACCTAATGAGTATCCAATGGAACGGTTAAGAAATAAATTGAACATTATCATAGGTATTATTGGTGAACTTCAAGATATTGATATAGATTTAGAAGAGTTATCCCGTGATGCTACAGATGCAATACGAAGTAGAAATGTTGACCAATTGATAGATATTATTAAACAGCAACGTACTGCATTAGAAGATATTGAAGTGATAAAACAATTGACCAACAGTGTTGATATTAAAAATGCATTAATTTATTTGGATGACGTCGAGAAAGCCGAAGATAAAGATCTTATCAAGGATGTTTGGCACATGGACACCTAATGTGCACAAGACAAAGAAACAAATTGTGCAAAACTAGAAAACTAGACAACCCCGTTACCATTTCTCATCAGTTTGATTGCCACTTTTCCGGATTTATCCTTTACCTTTTTTAGTTGGGATGGAAATTTGGCGATTAATGTATTCAGCATAGAAGGAGAATAAGATGAATCTATAGATTTTCTTATCCTTTCTTCAGACACCACGGTGAATCCTTTTTCATGATAGTATGCACTTAAGTTGTTTAATGCTTGAGTGTAATAATCCACGCGGGCACGAATTCGGTCACATATCCATTGTGAAGCGATCAATTCGCATGATGACCCGCGAACTTCGCTGCGTTCTGGATGCCATTGTACAAATAATGCATTATTACCCGTTACCATTTCTATGATTCCATCATCAGCGACTGCAAGTGGTGTTAATGCTTCAGCAATTACCCCAATCCCTTGGTGGTGTCTAGAATTTACTTTGATTCTTTCGTTATTGTATGTCACTTCATGCCATGATGATTCCATCTGAGAGTGGGATACCTGTGCTATGAGTTCTTTGTTTGCGGTGTGGATAATGTTTGTGTGAATATCGGTGTTTAGGTCTCCGCCTAGCACAATGTTCGCGAGTTGTAAACCACGACAAATTCCAAAGATTGGTAACTTTCCATATGCCTGTTTGAACCAGATTAATTCTTGGTGAGTGCGTGTTTCAGATTTGGGATTCATAACATCAGCTCCACCACATAACATGAGCATTCCATATTCACTAACATCTTGACCAGGGACAAGAATGTGGTAAGGAAGTTTGTGGTGTTCCAACCATTCTGTGTAGTTTTGTAGTTCTGATTGGTGTGGTGGTGCAACTGCGATTATTAATCTTGTATCCATGAGAATGTTTGTTTAAATATAATAAATTATATATCGCAGAAAAAGGAGCTAAGCACTAAGTATTCTATCTAAAACTAGAATAACTAGTTCATACTCTGCTGTTGCGAGTGTATTACCTGAATCTCCCCATATAAATTTTGCATAATGATGATAAGACTGAGTATTCGCATAATGGATTGGGATTCACATCAAGCTGCACAGGTTACATTGATTTGCACATCATAAAGGTCCAAAAGAAAAACTCCAAAAATTACAAAAACAATTTTCTGCTGAAGGAATCACAACGACTATTGATTGACAATCGAAAACATCCCTTGCACAACTTGCATAGGGTTATCGAATTGCAACAGACGAAGATTTATTGTTATTTAAGGATATTGAAGAAGTAAGAGCAGAATGCCCTCAATTCTTTTGAGGGCATTTTTGTGTTATATTGCTAAATATTAACTAAAACTATTCGTTATGTCAACATTTTCATTTTTTAGATACAACATATTACTATATTTCGTATTTTTTACAGAGTAATCAAAAAGCAAAAACATCATGACAGCACAAGAAATTTTAAAACAAGCAGAAAGTTACTTCAAATTAGATCTTGAATATTTGAGTTTAGAATATAACGGAATGCCTATTAAAATAAGGATGAATAAGAATCACGGAAGAAACCACGGAAGAAATGATGACAATATGATGCATAATCTTTCTTTAGTATCAGAACGTGGTAACGGGGGTTCAAATCAAGATAGTTATTTTGAGAACGAAATATCATCAGTAACATATATTCAGAAACAAGTTTGGGGGATTAGTGATTGGGAAGATGCCGAAAATGCAATTATTGAATTTTTATCTGATATTGACTTTGCAAATTAAAAAGAACTATGAAAATTAACGAATTAATAAAAGCTGCAAGGATTAAGCAAAATATAACTCAAAAAGAACTTGCTGAAAAAATTGAAGTTCGTATTTAAGTAGGATCAATCACGGTAAGATACTATTTAATCTAACTACACTTTTGGAAAACTGTGTTGATACTAATCTTGATTTTTTAGATTTTAAACCTGAAATAAAAAATCTTAATCTATAATGGTCAATATTTGATTGGTTCCACTTTCGAAGAAAGATTGGACATTCTAGATGGATTGTATACGCTAACTCCTCATGATGGATACATAGATAAGATAAATGATTATACTTATCGAGTAAAAACATTCATGAACAATTTGAAAGGTGTGTATGACGACCTTGTTAAAATAGATATTTACGAAGGTTTAGTTATGAAAAAAACTAAGAGGCACATTAGAAGATGGTTTAAGACCAAAAAATAACACAGGTTGGCAAGTGAAAGTGAGGAAACCTACCAAAAATTATACTTGTTAAACTAAGAAAATTTAGCTTGCAAGCACAAAAATCTTCGTTATGATAGAGATATACACGGACATGTCATTGTTCAATTATAAATTCATACCAACATCATTTGGAATAGCATATTTAATGATAGATAAGAATGAGGATGAAATCTTATATGCTGAAAACGTGAAGTTTGAAACATTACATGAAAACAACATTCTATTACCTCATCAGGTAAAAAACACAAATCTCCTTGAAGAGTATGCTATTCTTGTCGCATTACGTGATTGTGATACACCAGATCAAGAGATTGTTATCTATACAGATAGCGAACACTTTTTTATCTTGCATCACCAACAATTTACGTTAAAGAAGAAACATAGAAAACATATTCAAGAGAATAGAGTGTATCCCGAAATCATGAAAGAAATTGAAAGATTGAAAGGAATTAATTGTAACGTAGATATTCGTTGTATCAAGGGTCACAAAAACGTATACGGGAATGCAAAGGTGAATAATCATGCCAATAAATTCAATCTGACGTATGAGGAACGGGTTCGAAATATGGCATATAATATCTGGTTGGACACAGGAAATCCAAACGAAGAAGAGAACTGGTTGCAAGCGGAAAAAAGTGTGTCTCCTTATGAGTACTCATTGGATTTTAAATTGGCTCATGAGATTAAACATAATAAAATTCTTGTATAAACGTATAAAAAATAAAATAATTTCAGGTTTGATTTTTTTAAAATTTAATATTTATATATAAAGTCTTTGATGAAATGATTAAACTTACGATTATGGCAACTATTAGATTTGTAAATAAAAGAGCAGAGAAATTATCTGCGTTATGTAAAAGTATATTTTGTGACTTGAGATCATTTAAAACTTGAGCTCTTGGTGACTCTTTAATCTTGACACCCTAAAATTACCTTTTATTCTCCTTCTTGAGTCTAAGGTTATATTCACAATATAGGAAAAAGTTCGGAGTGGCATGATATTTTTTGAACAAATTTTAACGTAACTGCAGACAACATTGGTAATGATGAAGCAAAATGGAAAGACTATAACTTCGCAGCAGGTGTGTTTGTTGAACCAAACACTTTATTTGAAATGAATGAAGAGTGGGAGGACGAAGAGTTTTACTACTCAAAAGTTGATGGTAACGATGATGGCTTTTTCAAAAGCCTTACACAATTCATTCAAGATGGAAATGAAGAAAAATGGAACCACGTAATCGAACTCTTTTTGGAGTTGGGATATTAAATTTAATTACTTACCGTCCTCAATTCTTTTGGGGACGGTTTTGTGTTATATTTACATTAATAATAACACTTAACAATTACGATAAGATGAAAACTTTAAAATTTAGAAAGCACAACTTGCTATACATATTGTTAATGTGCGTTGGGTGTGTTGAACCAAACGTAAAACAAACAACACCACAATATACTATTGCCACAGGGGCTAAAATCAAAATAATTGAGATAGATAGTTGTGAATACATATTTTATGAAGGTGCTTGTGGAATGGCGATTGCACATAAAGGCAATTGTAAGTACTGTACTGAGCGTGTGAAGGCAAATGCACGTTAATAAACTTAGATGTCAATTTTATTTTTTACAGAAACTATATTACTTATAACACTTAACAATTACGATTATGATAAAAGAAATTCTAGACGAAATCGCAAATGAAGGAAGCACTAACCAAAAAATGGTTATCCTTAAAAAGTATAAAGACAACACAACACTACAACAAGTGATGTATCTTGCACGTTCTAAGCGTGTTAAATTCTATATTAAACAAATTCCATTCTATACCAATGGAACAGTAACAACCACTCTTGAAGATGCAATGAATGCATTAGGTGCTTTATCTTCTCGCACACTTACAGGTAATGATGCTTCTGAATATCTTGGAAGAATCTTATCAAATCTTTCTAAAGATGACGCATACGTTATCGAAAGAATTATTGATAAAGATTTGAAAATTGGAATGGGAAGCAACATCAATAAGGTTATTCCAAACCTCATCGAAAAGACTCCATATATGGGAGCAAAACCATTCTCTGTAAAACTCGCAAAAGAAATATTTGAATTAACCAAAGCCGATGTTAAAGTTGGTCTTAGACATCGTTGGGGTTATGCAGATGTTAAAATGGATGGCCGATACAACAATGCAATCATCAGAGGTGGTGAAGTTGAATTGGAATCACGACAAGGCGAAACAGTGATCTTATCGGGTAAATTTGTTGAAGAGTTATCTAAATTTCCTGATTGTGTTCTTAATGGTGAACTAACAATTGATGGTGAACCAAACCGCTCAGTTGCGAATGGAATCGTTTCATCTCTAATCGATATCACTAAGAAAGAGAATGAACGTGGATTAAATGAACATCGCAAAAAAGTAATGGCATTTGAAAAACAACATGGTTGTACATTACAGGCAATGATGGATAGAGTGGTATACACCATTTGGGACACCATTACAATTGATGAATACTTCACAAAAGCATCAAACACTCCATATTATATTAGATGGAACACTGTTCAAAACATGATTAATACCGTTGGTTCTACGATGGTTAGAGAGGTTGAAAAGGTTCGTGTAAACACTTATGAAGAAGCGATCACATTCTTTCAATCATGTTTGAATAGAGGTTTGGAAGGTGCAATTCTCAAAACATTTGACGGTGTTTGGAAAGATTCAAAACCAACATGGCAAGTTAAAATGAAATTGGAGATGGATATTGATTTGAAAGTAGTTGGATTCAAATACGGAACTCCAGGTTCTAAAAACGAAAATGTTATCTCTACACTCATCTGTGAATCTGAAGATGGTAAATTATCTACCAATCCAGCTGGTATGTCAGAAGCACTTATGCAATATGTAACTGATCACCAAACAGAATTGAAAGGAGCAATAGTACATGTGCAATGTAATGGTATTTCACAGGATTCAACAGGAGCATATTCCTTAATGCATCCAAGAGTTGGTGCACAAGAGTTCCGAGATGACAAAACCAAAGCGGATACATTACCTGAAATACAGGCAATTGAAAATATGGCCAAAGGTTTATCATAATCATATCGTAAGTTTAAGTGTTGGGGAAGGAGAAATTCTTCCCCTTTTTTGTCCTCAATATTTTTCTTACCGTAATTGTGTTATATTTACTTATAACAAATTAATTAATAACTTAATACTTACGACAATGGCAATAGAAAAATTAACTTTCGCAGAAGTAATAAAAGAAATTAGAGTTATCCACATGTGGCCAGGCGGTGTTGAATACATCGCTGATGAATGGACTCAATTTCAGTTTGAATCAAAGAGACCTCATTTTAATAACGGTGAGACTAAGGAAGAGATTAAATCATATAGAGAAATGTACAGTAGCGCAAATAAAAATTTGGCGAAATGGAAAAAAGGACTTAGAATACTAATTAAGATTGCTAAGAAGGGTCCTGGTGCATTTGAACGTATTGGTAACGCAATCCATGGAAATGGAGCTAAAAGTAACATAGATTATTTTTGGAAATTATATCGCACCATTTCTACTGACGATATTATAAAAATGGGTGAATTAAATAAAACTCCACAGATAACATCTTATGTTGACGGATCATATGATTATTCGTTTTAATCATTTTCAATTTTTTTCTGCCAATAAATTGGTTATATTTACTTATACAAATTTGGTTATCCAATCTAAAGATTAAGAGTCTTCAATGATGTTAGGATTTACTAAACCAAAAGAATTCGACTAAACGTCTACCGAGGATAGGAGGGGTAGTAGATATGGAATCCAAATTTGTTTTTATAACTTTATAACAACTTTAAAAACTTACAACATGAAAAACGTTACATTTATCAATAGAGTTTATCCTGGAAATGATTGGGATTATAAAGCAGTAGTCTTTAGAACAACAAACACTACTGGTCATCCAACAGATTTAGTATATGGAATCATCCATTGTGGTGGTCATACATATGAATCTTTCGAAACGTATACGGGTGAAAACTACATTAATGGAGCTCCTAATAAATCTTATTCAAGAGCTACACGAAACATTTCTTCAGTTCCTGAATTGTATGCAAATCATTTCAAAGAAATGAAAGAGATCCATGAAAAAACTTTATGGTCAACTGTAGAAAAATCATAATACAATTCTTTTCTGCCAATAAATTGGTTATATTTACTTATACATTAATAATAACAAAAACATAAAGATATGGCATCAAGAGGTGGAAGAGATTTTCACGGACAGGCACAAGCAGGATTCGAACGAACACTTCGAGGAATGAAAGGTCAAGAAAAAGATAAAGTATTAACTTTGGCTGAACAAATCGCAAAGGCTGAGAAAGATAAGGAAGAGGCTTTCGCGGCTAAAACCGACCAAAAGAATAAAGAACGTAACGAAGAAGAAGAAGTTCGTTTCTCTAATTACAGAGAGCCTAACAAAATCGTTCCAAAAAACGAACGTGAACCAAAAGAAAAGAAAGAACGTAAACCAAGAGTATCAACACCTGAGTTTATGGATGAAACGAAAGATGTTGTTCTAATCGAAGTTCTTTACGGAATCGAAGGTTCAAAAATCGACATCACAGATAAAGTACAACCTGGACAAAAAGTGAATAACAAAGCAGCTGGTCAAGATCCTGCTCCAGGCAAAAGAAAAAAAGTATTCGTGAAAGCGACTGTTGATGGAGAAGAAGTTGAAAAAACATTTGCAGAAGGAAAATATTTAATTTTTTAAGATTCTCAATTTTTTTCTGCCAATAAATTGATTATATTACTTATACAAATTAATTAAAACAAAACATCAAGCTGAAAAAAAAATAAATTAAAAAACAGATTTACAATTCTTTTCAGCAACAAAATTGGTTATATTTACTTATACAAATTCAAATAACATTAATTAACTTACAAATACTTACTATTATGGCAACGTTATCGGAAAAAACAATCGGAACAATGACAGCAACAGCAATCGTTGAAGCAGTAGAAAAAAACTATGGTGTTGCAATCACAATTTCAACCAAAAACAAAAACGCAATAGTTAAAAAAGCGATCGAGATCATCAACAACAATGATTCAGTAGAAACTCCAACTCCAGCTAAAAAAGCTGCTCCTAAAACAGCAAAGGCTGCAAAAGCCACACATACCAGAACTCCAAAAGTTGAAGCAACCGATGTAACAATCACAAAAGCTCTATACGGAATTGAAGGAGTTGAACAAATCGATATCACCGATAAAGTTAGTGTTGGAATAGGTGTAAATAACAAACTTGTAGGTTCTGACCCAGTTCCAGGAAAAAAGAAAAAAGTAACTGTTACAGCTACAGTAAACGGTGAAGAAGTAACTAAAAACTTCGCAGAACGCCAACCAGTTATCTTCTATGTTAAAGCAGAAGCTCCAGCTGCAGAAGAAACACCGGCAGAAGACACTGAGGAAGCTGAAACACCATCAGAAACAACTGCAGAAACAGAGAATGCACCAGAGGCAGAATCTGAGGCAGAAGAATCTGCTGAATAGAAATTATGGAGGGTGGTACAAGATTTTGGTATTGAGGTTCGAATCCTCTACCACCCACAAGTTGTTAGTTGTTATATTTATGTTGTGCTATTAAAAGGGAAGTTTAATCTTCCCTTTTTTTATGCTTACAATTTTTTTCTTATATAAAATTGGTTATTTTTACTTATACATTAATAATAACACTAAAAACTTACGACAATGATGCACGAACACGATTTACTATATCCTGCAAATACTCCAATGAGCCTTATAACATACAAAGGAGTTGAATATGTACAACACCACATAACAGATGAATGTCCATATACGGATGAAGAACTAACGGAGATGGCTGAAAAGGCATCATTTGAAAACATATTCAGTTTAACACATACTTATCCAACGTAGACATGAAATTATTCGTTCCAGAAATCGGCAAAAATACAATCTTACAGGTAGATAGAATATGGCATGAGTGATTACAGTTCATTATCGTTCATTGTCAAAAATGGGTGACCATAGGTAAAAGATTTTGGGCAAAACTCGAAGATGTTAATAACATCAATTGTGTTCTTGCTTAGCTATAAACCACAGCGTTTGATGGTTCCTAATATAAAGGTGCCATCAAGCTCTGGCAACATTATACATTATGAAGCATATACTCATTTTTTGTATTGCATTCTTATGCACTGCATACACACAACGTGACATTGAAGTTCCAACATTCTATTCTTATGGTGGGTCTCCTCACATGTTATTGTATATCGATCATGATTTTATTGGATATGATGTGATATACTATGCAGATTTGAACAACATTATGACTTCTGCTATGTATGATGTGGATGAGTATTCCAATATAGTTTATAATATAAATAGATGGAGCACATTGTCGAGCACTTCACGAGCAAGTGCTTCACAGATGATGAGTTCGCAAGGAATAGAAGTCTCCTTTGTCCCGATTGAAGCAATGAATTCGAAAGTTATGAATCCATTAACATATACACAAAAACATTATTTGACTAAGGCGGGAATTATGTTGACTGAAAAAAATATGTATAAACCTTAGTTGACAATTTTATTTTTACAGAAAATAGTTATATTTACTTATACATTAATTACTAATAATAAAAACTTACGACGATGAAAACATTAACAATCGCAGTATTAGACTACTCAAGTACAGAAGTACATATCTTTGATTTACCAGACAATTTTACAGTTAAAACACCAGGTGAAGAAGTTGATGAACATTTGGAAAGTTTAGGTTATAATATCAATGACATCAATTGGATGACAGGAGAGGACCTCACTCTTCTTCAACATGAAGCGATTCCGCATGTTCATTATTCGACTCGTCCAACTCATCCAAATGTTATATCAGCAGCTGAGATTTGGGATAACACACCACCAGAAGAAAGAGCAAAATTCTTGTGCGATATTGAAGACCGAAAGTTAATCAATCTAAATTCGGGAGATTTACCTTTACCTTCAATGATTGGAATATATTGTGCAATGAAATTCATGGGATAACGCACGCAATGCTTTGGAAAAAAATATTTTGGTGCAAGCAATTAAAAACGACATTGCAAAAATTGCACCCACCGATGCTCGAGTGCTTATAACCGTTTTTTGTGCGCATAAAGTCCTGACTTTGTAGCAACAAAATGCGGACTTTGTTTTTTTCCAAACTCATAAAAAATGAAAAATAAGATTTAGATAAAACGGAGATGCCGATATCCGTTAAACGAAGTGGAGGCAAAATAAACACAAAAAATAGAACACAAACCTTTATTCTACAAACTCTTTGTTCGAAGTGAATTTTCATTTCGGCAAGGAGTTTTTTACTTCAAAGTCATCTCAAACCTAATTTTAGATTAACTGAAATTACAGAGAACTTCCCCTCGAATATTTTCAAAAAAGCAATATTTTTTGGAACAATCTTCCACCAGAAGATAGAATACGTTCCAGTAGACAATGTTGATTACAATGAAAGTTTCGAAAATCAATAATATGAAACAGCTCAAATACACATTGCGAAAATTTTTGTAATAAAAAGATATATTGTGTAGTTCACAATTCTTTTCTTACGGAAATTATGTTATATTTACATATACAAATTAACTAACATATTAAATTTACGACTATGGCAAAGAAAAATTTATTTGGAGCGGCAAAAGCAAAAGCACCTAAAGTAGACCCTAAAAAAGCAAAAGAAGAAGTAATTTTAACTTGTTCTATCTTTCATGAGTCATTAAGCCGATTAGCAGAAGTTAACAAACAAATGACTGAGTTGGCTGCCGAGGAAAAAATCCTCAAGGATGAGGTGGGAACTCAATCAATTAAAGCATTCATAGATCTTTACGAACGAAAGAAAAAATATCCAGGTTCATTCCAAGTTCGTTCAACGGCTCCTAAAAATGATCCTACTGCTTCATTATTATTCCTTCCAACCGATAAATATATCAAAATCGATGAAGAACGTGCAGAGGAGTTGAAAGCAGCATACGGTAGCGAAATTGTTGAAGAAACAACGGTGTATACCATGGATGCTAGATTGGTTGAGGAATATGGAGAAATCATCTCTGATTTAATCATGAACAGTAAGGATATTCCTGAAGACGACAAAGATTGTTTAATCTCTGCAACAACATCATACACAATCAAAAAAGGAACCATCTCTGAATTAACAACCACTTACTCGGATGTACCATTAAGAGAAATTCTAGAGGACATCAAACCAGTATACCAAATAAAAGATGTAAAAATCGATAAATAGTCATACATAATTCAGAAAGGGAAGCTGAAGTTTCCCTTTCTTATGTTTACAATTTTATTTTTACAGAAACTATATTATATTTACTTATATAAAAAATTTACTTAAACTTATAAAACTTATAATTATGAAAAAACTTATTTTTATTTTAGGCGTAATTGCCTTTGGATTGTATTTCACTTCATGTGAAAAAGAAGAAGGATTTGA
>Ga0265293_10001030_pt1 | contig 62975 bp, 44 predicted proteins | sample Munlanlewell138R_FD_192505 | JGI IMG/M metagenome (GOLD analysis project Ga0265293, IMG submission 192505) | Leachate microbial communities from a municipal landfill in Southern Ontario, Canada - Leachate well 138R | ecosystem: Engineered > Solid waste > Landfill > Unclassified | place: Canada...
GTTATGAGTTGGATTTTTCAAATAGTATGCGCCAATAAATCGGCAACAGTTTTGGGTCAATTTATTTGAGGCAATTTATTTGAGGCAATTTATTTGAGGCGTCAATCCAATCTCCGATCGGATTGACGCCCGGAAGCCCTTAAGGTCTTCCGTCTCTCTCCGTCGCTCCGCTTTACATTTACTTGATCAGAATTAGCTTGCGGGTGGCACGGAAAGTCCCGCTTTCGATTTGCAGCAGGTACATGCCGCTATGCAGCTCTTTCAGATCGAGGGGAATTTCGTAATTTCCTGCAGCATCCACGGAGCGCTGCAGGGTTTTTTGCTTTTTACCTTCAAGATCAAAAAGCGTCAACGTGAACTGTGCGGCCGCATCCAGCTGCAGGGGAAGGGTCATATCGGGGTTCCCGGGATTGGGATAAAGCTCCCCAATCCGGATATCTACCGCCCGCTTCGGGATCCGGATGGTCCGGCGGTACTGATGATGGGCGTGAATGCTTCCGTCGTAGGCGATATCCACTAGCAGGTATTCATATTCTTTGCCGGGCTGTACCTTTTTGTCGACATATTCATAGCGCTGCGGGGCCGACGTGGTCCCCGCGCCGTTCAGCGATGCCAGGAAGGCGTCATCCCGAAAAATCTGAAAGGCGGCATTCTCGACCTCGCTGGCGGTGGACCATTCCAGCAGGACGCCCTCTCCGTTGTAAGTTGCCGTAAAATCCCGGAGACGGATGGCCAGCGGCGTATCGTGATCGATCTCGTGCGAACCGAGATAGTCAAAGGTATTTACCGGATAGGCATCCCAATCGCCAAGATCAAAATCCGTACTGCCCTGAAAAACACCGGATCTCCGAACCAAAGTTACATCTTTTATTAAATCCTGACTGTTACCATAATAACCTATAACATCAATTAAAGCATTATTATAATATAATTCGTTGTAATCATTTCCGTTGAAGCTAACAACACCAACCGTTGTCAGATCTGCAACTGCCAATATTGGCGGATCGGCACTGTCGGCTCCCGTAGATGATCTGTATGCAATTACATATACATCCTCCGCGCTTAAAGCTCCGCTTAAAGTAATACTTGAACTTGAACTTGCGGCCCCATTTGAATAAAGCTTAATTTGGATGTTTGAAAGATTGATATCAGAGCCGGTTCCGTTATATATCTCAAGCGCTTTGTTATAGCTTATCCCTTCGATATACTCGGAAAAAAAAATCCGCGTACTGTCCACCCAGCCTGAAGGGGGCTCTGTTTGTACGGTAATAATACCGGAATAAGCCGTTTCTTCGCCGGGTTTATAAGCTTTCAGCCGGTGGTAATAGGTTGTGGAAGCCGAAAGTCCGCTGACCGTTTCACTGAGATTATTCCCGACATCCTTGGGACCGTAACCGCTGATATGGGTCGAAAAACTGCTGCTCTCCGAAACGTAAAGCTTATAACCGCTCGCTTCTGAGACTCCCAGCCAGTTCGCGGTAAAAGCATAAGTCTGGATATTACTGGCGGATCGCGCTTCCGGAGCTTCGAACCCCGTCGCGGGAACATTCCAGATACGGTCGGCAAAGTCCGGATCGTCGATAAAGGGATTGCGGTTTCCCTGGATGGCATAGACCGCCTCATTGCGGTCCAGTTCCTTCTGACTGACCGGATCCAGGTCATGCCAGTTCAGCAGCATTTCGATCGCCCAGGGTTTCAGCTCGCATTTATCGCTCATTCCCGAACTGCCCCAATTGCTGTCTTCGGTATAGTAGCGGGTCGTCATATAAAAATAGGTGCGCGCCAGGTCGCCCTTATAATCGTCGATGGGTTCAAAAACGGTGCCCGTATACCCCAGTCCCGTGCGGGCGTTTCCCAGTTTGCTGCCGTTTGGCGAGGTATAGCTTGCGCTTCCCACTTCCCCGTAGGGATTGTTGTTGCGGTAGGAGTTTGCCAGCCCCTGAACGGGATAGAGGTGAAAAATATCGGTATACATCGGGTAGGTATTGTTCGCCCAGCTTTTCGGCCAGGAATGCTCGCGGTTGTAACAGGCGCTCATATCGCTGCCCGTCGTTTGCTGATCGGTATACAACGTAAATTCGATATGCGTATACATATCCCAGATCTTCCCGTTGGATTTCAGATCCGTCGTGGCATAGGCCGTCCAAACATAATCGTAGCTTTTCTGGGTATGATCGTCAATGATATTATGCAGGGCCAGACGTAAATCGTTGCCGCTGAGACCATCGGTGCCGTTGTAATAACCCAGCGGAACGGCGCCGGCAAGAAAGCTTCCCATCAAAAGGAGCAGGATCATAACGCGCGGCAACAATGTTCTACGAGCATTCATCATTATAAATTACGCAAAAAAAACCGAATAAAAAGAAAATCCTGTTTCGCGGAACAGAATTAATGAAAAATACGCAGTCTTGAGCCAATCTTTAATGAGAATGAGCAAAGGCAGCCATTGCAAAGCAATCGCTGCCTATATGATCTTCAGAATACAGAGACTTATTTTCCTTCCAGAAGCTGTTTGGCAACTTCCAGAACCGCCGTTGCTTTGCCGTAATCGCCGAGACGGGGACCCATGGCCTGGCGTTTTGCCGAAGCCTGGAACATTTTTGGAAGTCCTTCGGCTTCCTGCAGCATTTGTTCCCGGGTCTTTTCCGGTCGCGTTAGTTTATTTCCGTATTCTTCCTTTTCAATAACGGAACCGTCCTGTTTTGAGCCGGTCTTTTGCAATACCCCGTTCATACTGTAAAACACCAGCATGACATTCTTGTCCTTACACAATTCATTCAGTCGGTATTCCTTCCCCGAATCATCAAAAACCGGAACATCCGGAACTTCCCAGCCGACGATCCCCTCACCCTTTTTATCCGTTTTTGCGCCACGGAAAGGCTCGAGTTCACCGATCGGGGTGGATTTAAGATAAACGCGTTTGCTCTCGGGCAGCGCTTTGGCATATTTTCCTTTTTTAACATCACCCAGCGCTTTATTCAGTGCTTTCATGCTGCTGGAATAATCGGACGATGCCGTTCCGCCGTAATCATCATCAAAGCCCGTCAGGCCATCGTAGAACGCGGCAGATGTAGCATTTGCAATGATGCCGTTTGCTCCGACAACAAAAATGTGGGAAACCCGGGTGCCTCCTGTATAATTTGGAGACAGTCCCATCTTTTCGGGTACTTCACCATAAAGACCTCTAAGATAGTTGGGATTCCCGAATTTGCTGCTTTGATCTTCATACAGGAAACAAGTGCCGTCTGTACTGTAGAACTGAAAACCCGGGTATTCTTCCCTGATCACAACGGAAGCATATTCCGGATTCCCCAAATGCACGGCAAACACTTCAACTTCCTGTGCCACCAGAATACTGCTGAATGAAACAAGACACAAGATCAGCTTGAAAATAAAAAAAGTCCTTTTCATTGGCTTGGCCTTCCTGTTGATTATTTTACTCAATAAAAATTACTCAGATATCGTAAAAAAAACAAACCTTTTATTGCATTACTTGATAATTAAAAGCCGCTGTTGGTAAGTATTTCAAATATTTGTATTAATAAAGGCGTCTGCGTTTTTTCAGGAATTCCAGCAAAGCAACCCGGCAATCCATATCGGTCAGGATCAGACTGTGGTCGATACCGTTCTCTCCGCAGCGGCGGTTCAGCATGTCCGTAAAATCCATGATCTTCCTGCGGTATTCCGCACGGACCTGCCGGACGTCCAGTTTTATATCCTCATCATTTTCCATATCTTTAAATCGGTATTTTTGCGGCATGTCAAGATTCCACTCCGCAGGATCAAGTAATTGAACCGCAAGCACGTCATGACCGAGATACCTGATGTGATCCAGGCCTTTAAGGATAGTCTCTTCATTATCCAAAAAATCGGAGATCAGGATCACCAGGCCTTTTCTGTTGAGTTTTTCCGTAACGCGGTGCAGGGCATCGCCGATATATGTAGCTCCGGAACATGGTGTGTTTTGCAGGACTGCAAGCAGTTCGTTCAGGTAACTCATGACAGACCTGGGCGGGTAGAGCACATCGATGCTTTCATTAAAGATCGCCAGACCTGCAGCGTCGTTCTGGTGAATCAGCAGCCAGATCAGCGCACCCGCCGCCATCCGTGCGTATTGATATTTGCTCAAAGCGGCCATGCCCTTGAAATCCATAGAGCGGCTGTTGTCGACCAGTATGTAGGTGTTGAGGTTGGTTTCTTCCTCAAACTGCCGAATGTAGTAACGATCGGTTTTCCCATAGACCTGCCAGTCCACATGCCGGATATCGTCTCCCGGCATATAGGGGCGATGCTGTGAAAATTCGACCGAAAATCCATGGTAGGGCGAACTGTGGCTGCCCAGCATCAGGCCTTCTACGATGGTCTTGGCCTGAAAGCGCAGATTTCCCAGCAGAATGATCTCTTCGGGGGAATAGCTGTTAGCGGACATACTTAGCCTGAATGAGTTCCCGGATTATTTCATCGACCGAGATACCGTCCGCCTCGGCCTTGAAATTCCGCAGTATACGGTGACGCAGCACCGGTCCGCTGACCTCATTGACATCGTTTTCATCCGGAGTCCCTTTGCCCATGAGCGCGGCGCGGGTTTTAGCTGCGACGATCAGGTACTGTGAAGCCCGGGGACCTGCGCCCCAGCGGACGTAATCACGGACCGCCTTTACACTGCTGCCTTCCGGACGGGTGGCGCGGACCAGATTCACGGCATAATCCACAATGTGTTCTGCAACCGGCAGCATTCTGACGACCTGCTGGATTTCCAGCAGGGTTTGACGGTCAATCACTTTCTGCAACTGAACGCGCTCCAACGAAGTGGTACGGACCACAATGGCCTTTTCTTCTTCCTCCGAAGGATAGCCCACCGGCAGCTGAAACATAAAACGGTCCAGCTGGGCTTCCGGGAGCGGATAGGTGCCTTCCTGTTCGATGGGATTTTGTGTGGCCAGTACAAAAAAGGGCGCTTCCAGCCTATAAGTGTTCCCCGCCGCAGTGATCTGCCGTTCCTGCATGGCTTCCAGCAGGGCGGCCTGGGTCTTGGGCGGCGTCCGGTTGATCTCGTCCGCCAGAATGATATTCCCAAACAGAGGTCCCTGAATAAAACGGAAGGAACGTCGTCCGGTCTGCATATCTTCTTCAATGATCTCCGTGCCCGTAATATCCGAGGGCATCAGGTCCGGTGTGAACTGGATACGTTTAAAACGCAGATCCATCACATCAGCAAGCGACTGGATCATCATTGTCTTAGCCAGTCCGGGTACGCCGACAAGCTGTGCGTGGCCGTTGGAGAAAAAAGCGATCAGCAGGGATTCCAGGACCGCATCCTGACCGATGATAACCCCGGCAATTTCTTTCCGGATACTTTGGTAATGGGTGTGAACGGCTTTCAGTGATTCGATTTTATCCATCGGAACAATCCTTTTTGGCGAATTTAAGCAGGGCGCGGGAAGATAACAAGTTTTATGACAGGATAAGCCTGTTTCACACGGATGCATCCGGGCTCCTCCCCGCTACCGACTGAGCAGGGACCAATATTCCGGTATCTCAACAATAAAAAAAGCTCCTATTAAAAGAAAGGAGCTTTTTCCATGATAAATTTCGATCTGCAGAACAGACTGCGGTACAATTTACGCGTTAATGAGCAGAAGCAGGAAGACCATCACAAAGAGCGCGACGGTTTCCACGATACCGATCACCATAAAGTAGTTCGCAGTGCCTTTGCCGGTTTCGGCCAGCGCATCGGCGGCGCGGGCTGCGGCTTTCCCCTGCATATAAGCGGAAAGCCCCATTGCCAGACCGCCGAAAATGCCAATTCCCAACAGTCCCAGCGGATCTTTGTCGCTGCCGCTGATAAAGAGCATCAGCAAGAATCCGTAAATGGTTTGCGTCAGGGGGGCACCGGCGAATGCTACCAGCATAAAAGGTGCGGGTTTATCGTTCGCAAAGCATTTTTTCCAGCCACCTACGGCTGCCTGTGATGCGGCGCCCGTTCCGAGTGCGGAACCTAAAGCTGCCAGTCCCAGAGCCGCAGCTGAACCAAACATTGCAAGATCCAACATAGTCATATCTCCTTTAGTCTTTTTCGTTGTTATTTATCATCAAAAGGTTCGTATTTGTAACCGGTCCATTCCAGTCCGAGCTGACCGCTGAATTCCAGCATATTCAGCCGGATGCCGTGGACAATAACGGAGAGAAGCCCCATAATTATATTCAGCCCATGCCCGATTAAAAGAATAAGGGCAGCCGCAATGATGGCGGGGCCCTGCATCATGGGTGCGGCGATATCGTTGAAGCTCGAAGCAATAGCCACGGTAGCCATTCCTACCGCAAAGAGACGGATATAGGAAATAATGTTCGAAAAGGAACTGATCGCATCGAGAAAAGTATTGAAGGCGCCGCCCAGTCCTGCCAGAATCCCTTTGAAAAAAGGCTTTCCCTTTTCCTGTTTTCCAAACAGAAGAATGAATAAAAAGCCTCCGCCGATCAACCACATGGCAAAGGCGGGAAGGTTCATTCCGAGTACCAGATTCAGAACCAGCGTAAACAAACCCACGGTCAGGGAAAACCAGCCAAGGTGTTCAAATGCCTTGAGCTGCGGCAGATTCTCGATCAAGTTGATGATGCTTGCCAGTCCCAGCTGGATCACGGCCAGTACAAAGCATATCAGCATAACGCGGTCCTGGGGATTAACGCTCAAATCCGGAAACAATTCAGGAAAGGAAGTGATCTGCGGAACGATCATGGATTTAAAGAAGGGCAGATTTGCAATGGCCATCGAACCGAACCAGGTGCCGGTCAGCGCACCCCAAGCAAGGGTTGTCAGGCTTAGAACATAAAGCAGTGTTATAAAACGCGGAAGTTTTTTGCCGCTTTTTTTTGTCTTAAAGGTTAAAAACAGCGCCAGAAGCAGAAAGATCAGTCCGTATCCCGCATCGCCGATGATCATGGCGACAAAAACGGTGAAGAAGAGAAGAAAGTACATGCTGACATCTTTTTCGCGATAGCCCGGGACGGTACCCAGAAAATCAAAGACCGGCTGTATGATCTGAATCCATTTGGCGTTCTTCAGCTTTGTCGGCGGATTGTCCGTCTCTTCGGGTTCTTCTTCCACATAACCCCAGGCATATTTCCGGGCGGCTTCTTCAATCAGCGGTGCAGTTTCCGAGGGGACATAGCCCTGCAGATAGGCGATATTTTCTTCCAGTCCCAGTCCGTTCCGGACCTGTGCAAAGCGCTGTTCTTTTTTCAGCTGTTCCAAATAGGATTTGATCAAATCCGCGTAACTGCGCGCATCTTCGAGCTGCTTCTGTGATTGCTTCAGAAGGAAAGCATTTTCACGCAATTGCGTCTCCAGCACATCCACCGGCAGTTCTGGCAGCGTGACGGTACGGAAATTCAGTTTTTTCTCCGGATTGTCGCTGATGAGGGCAACCTGAACCGAACTCTTGTCCGAATTCAGCTCAAAAAGATCCGGCGCTTCGCGGAGTTCCTGCCAGTCGGCATGACTCAGCTGGTACAATGTCAAATAATAGCCTTCACGCTTCAGTGCTTCCAGCTGTTCCAGAGAAACGCGGCTCCAGTTCTCATACCAGTTCAGCGCAGCGGAAAGCTCTCTTTGTTTTTCCGTCTGAATTTCCAGGGCCTTTCCGTCCCGGATAATCTCCTCAACCAGGTCGGCGGCATCGCCTTTGTGTTTTTGCCGGACATCGGAGGCATCACCCAGCAGCGCAAGCGCTTTGCGGATCTGTTCAATGCGGCTATCAATGGCCGCCAGATCCGCGGACGGCGGATTGGGAATGGGTTTTACATGCAACACTCCCAGCTTCCGAAGGTTTTTTAAACTCCGCTCTGCACGTGCTTCTTCGACAAGCAAGGTGATCTTTGACATTTGTTCGATCATGGATTAGGCTGTTTGCTCCATTTTTTTCTTTTCAATTTTCGATTTGGATATCTTGCCGCGGACAACTGCCGCCGTATCCTGATCACCCATAAAGATGCGGATCACGCGGATATTTTCTTCGGTCCGCGGGATCATGACCTTATCAAACAAATTGATGCGCTGAACGGTGGTTCGCAATTCGCGCTGGATCAGCTGTTCCTGTTCCTGCAGGATCTTCAGTTCCTGATCCAGCAGGATCACGTTCTTTACGGTCTCAAGCCCGGCATCCACCCAAAGCGGGGTTTTCATCGGATCATACGCGTGTTCTTCAAAATCCACGCCCCTGAAGAGCGGAATGTCGATCCCCGCAATATTGCCTTTTTCGGTGCGTATCCCTTTTACCCGGAGCAATTTACGCAGGTCGCTTTTATCCGCAAATACGGCGATCCAGGCAGCCAGGCCTTTTTCGATGGCATCCGCCTTGGCCCTTTTACTCTTCATTTCTTCATGAACACGGCGAATTTCCGCCAGTAACTGCTGTTTTTTCAGTTCAAGGGTCGGCAGATAACGCGTATAGCGCTTTAAGGCGTCCTTTTGTTTCTTAAACTCGTTCTTAGTCAGTTTAATTTTCGCCATAAAGCCAGTCCTTGCTTACTTTTCCGCTTTTTCCGAGCGCTTTTTTGCTTTTTGATCTTCCGTTCCGTCTTTGGGGCCTGGCCAGAATTTTTTTACCAGTTCCGATCGGAAACCGGTCTCATCCGGCGAAAAACATGACGCCAGGATCTCCCAGCCTTTGTCCAGCGCATCCTCAAGCGAAATATTGACCGACAGGTCCATCATTTGGCTCTCGAAGAGTCCGCCGTATTTCAGGAGTTTTTTATCCCAGTCGCTCATGCGGAACCCCATGGAGCGTTTTTCTTCGGTTTCGATATACTGCGCATAAAGCTGGATCATGCCGTCCATGATAGCGCGGTGGTCTTCGCGGGTATCGGCGTTGACCTGCTGTTTCAGACGGCTAAGGGACCCAAAAGGTTCAATACGGCCGTTGCGCAGATAGAACTGGCCTTCCGTGATATAACCCGTATTGTCCGGAACCGGGTGGGTTACATCGTCGCCGGGCATTGTGGTTGCGGCCAGAACGGTCACCGAGCCGGCGCCTTCAAAATCCACGGCCTTTTCGTAGCGGCTGGCAAGCTGGGTATAGAGATCACCCGGGTACCCGCGGTTGGAGGGCACTTGTTCCATAGTGATCGCAATCTCTTTCATGGAATCCGCAAAGTTGGTCATATCCGTCAGCAGGACCAGCACGTCTTTGCCGGCAAGCGCAAACTGCTCGGCGACAGCCAGGCAGAGATCGGGCACCATCAGGCCTTCTACAACGGGGTCGGCGGCAGTGTGCATAAAAAAGATGGAACGGCTAAGGGCGCCGCCCTTTTCGAGCTCATTCTTAAAATACATGTATTCGTCGAATTTCAGTCCGATACCGCCGAGAATGATCATATCCACCTCGGTCTGAAGTGCGATGCGCGCCAGCAATTCGTTGTAAGGTTCTCCCGACACGGAAAAAATGGGCAGCTTCTGAGATACGACCAGTGAATTAAAGACATCGATCATGGGGATATTGGTCCGGATCATCCGCTTTGGAATGATGCGTTTTGAAGGATTGACGGAGGGGCCTCCGATCTCGATCAGGTTTTCGGTTAGTGCGGGACCTTTATCGCGCGGTTTTCCGCTTCCGTCAAAAATACGCCCGAGCATATTTTCGCTGAAAGAAACCTTCATGGGACTGCCCAGGAAACGGACCTCGTCGTCGGTCGAAATACCACGGCTTCCGGCAAAGACCTGCAGTGAAACCAAATCGTGTTCGATCTTGATCACCTTGGCAAGCGAAGTTCCCCGGCGCGTCCGGACCTCTGCCAGTTCTTCGTTGCTGACCGCTTCGGCGCGTACGCTGATAACATTTCCAACAATACTCAGTATTCTGTTATAGACCTTCTTCATTGATCACTGCTCCTTTTCCGAGGCATTGCTTCCGGCCGCTTCCGCATTCCCGCTCTTCAGGTGCTTGTCGATGGCTTTTTCCTGCTTGTCGAATTCGTCGCTTCCGGCTTTAATATAGTTCCAGTCGATGGTCAGCTGGCGCAGGTCGTTAAAAAACTGCCGCGCCGTATCCTTCGATTCGAAACGAAAATCGCTTTTAATGATTTCAAATATTTTGTTAAAGACATAGCTTTGGCGTTCGGGGTCGCTGACCGCATCAACGGGATCAAAGCCGTTCTGCTGCAGGTAGACCGAATCCAGGTATTCCCCTTTCAGGTAGAGGATAAAATCATCGACACTGGTACCTTCTTCGCCGACAACCATCATCATCTGGTGAACTTCGTTGCTCTGGCGCAGAAGCCGGTGGGCTTCGTGTACCTTATCGCGTTCAATGATGCCATTGTATTTGGTCCAGCTTTCCAGAGGATCGATGGCCGGAAATTTCCGGGCGTCGGAGCGTGCACGGGAGAGGCCGTGAAAAGCCCCCACCACTTTCAGCGTCGCCTGAGTAACCGGTTCCTCAAAGTTGCCGCCGGCCGGGGACACCGTTCCGCCAATGGTCATGCTGCCGTAGCTCCCGTCCGGGAGTTCGACATAACCCGAACGTTCATAGAATTCTGCAATTCGGGATTCGAGATAAGCGGGAAAAGCCTCTTCGCCGGGAATCTCTTCAAGACGGCCCGAAAGTTCGCGCATGGCCTGCGCCCAACGGGAGGTCGAATCGGCCAGCACCAGCACATCCAGCCCCATCTGGCGGTAGTATTCACCCAGGGTGGTTGCGGTATACACGGACGCTTCACGCGCGGCAACGGGCATGGAGGAGGTATTGCATATAATAATGGTCCGTTCCATCAGGGATCGTTTGGTACGCGGATCTTCCAGTTCGGGAAATTCCCGCAAGGTTTCCACTACCTCGCCGGCACGTTCTCCGCAAGCGGCAATGATCACAATGTCTACATCTGCATAGCGGCTGGTCAGCTGCTGCAGCACGGTTTTGCCGGCGCCGAAAGGACCGGGTATGCAGTAGGTTCCGCCTTTGCAGACGGGAAAAAAGGTGTCGACAATGCGGACCTTGGTAACCATCGGTTCCGTGGGAACCATCTTTTGGGTATATGCCGAAATGGGGATCTTAACCGGCCATTCAAAGTGCATTTTGACGTCAATTTTCTGTCCTTTGGCATCCTTAATGACTGCAACGGTCTCGGTAATGGGATAATCGCCTTCCGCAATGACGGATTCAACGCTGTACTCGCCTTCCAGGTTAAAAGGCAGCATGATCTTGTGCTTGAAAATGCCTTCCGGCACCCAACCGACCGGTGAACCCATGTAAACCGTATCGCCTTTTTTGGCCAGCGGACTAAAATGCCATTTCTTTTTAAAATCCAGCGCATCCAGCACTACGCCGCGGGGAAGAAAAAAATCGTACTTTTCGGCCAGGGCGGGCAAGGGGTTCTGCAATCCGTCGTAAACCTGAGAGAGGATACCCGGCCCCAGGGTCACGGAAAGCAGCTCCCCGGTAAATTCCACTTGGTCTCCGACCTTTAAACCCTTGGTTATTTCGTAGACCTGCAGAAATGCGGTGTTCCCGGATATTTTGATTACCTCGGATTTGAGACGTTCCTCTGCAACCAGTACGTATCCCACTTCGTTCTGGATCACGCTTTGTTTAAAAGCGACCTCGATCATGTTTCCGTTGATCGCTGTTATTTTTCCAATATTTTTCCCGGTCATTTGTTCTCCATTATTCATTTATCAAAGGGGTTTTTCCGTCTTTTCCGCATTCGCTTCCTGCGCCTGTTCCACCAGGACCCGAAACGCCTTTTTTCCTGCTTCTTCCTCATACAGCGAAAGCTGATGCAGGATCTGCAGTTTCAGGTAGTAGAGGATAAAGAAATCAAGATCGGAATAATGCCCGAATTCCTGATCTTCAAGCCAGTTCCAGCGGTACTGTAACAATTTTTTTTCCACTTCCAGGGGATTCCCTTCGCGGACCAGGTTCGGCGGAATATCCCTGAATTTATATTCAAAGCCTTCCTGCCGGGATTTCCGGTATGCCGCCAGTTCCTGCCGCAGTGCATGTTCAAAGGCAAGATAGCTGCGGTAAATCCCCGTCCCTTTTGTATCATCGTAATGAAAGAGGACGGCATGGATCAGGGCCCGGTAATCGGCATCGTTCATCCATTTGCGGGCTTCATCCATAAAAGCGGGCAGCGACATAAAAGGAGCTTCGCTCCATTTTAACATCGGCATTTCCGCAGCAAAATAGATGTATTTATCCATGACAGCCTTTCCGGATCACTTTAGCAATTCGGCAAGTTTGGGATTCAAAAAGATGCGCAGTGCTTCCAGGATGCTTTCATCCGTAAAATCGTAATACAGATCTTCGCCTTTTTTTCCGATGCGGAAACCATGCTCGATCTTTTTATCGATGCGCAGATCCAGTTCCCCTTTCAGATTACCCGAAAGAGAGCGCTTCAGCTGGGCTTTCAGAGCGTCAGCATCCGCCGCGTTCACGATAACATCCAGATCTCCTTCCTTAGACCAAAGCTCTGCCAATTTGAGGATAAGTTCACGAAGCAGATCTTTATTGAGGGTTTTGCCGATATCGGCCAGGAGGACCTGTTCGAACATTTCGCCGATCTTTTCCTTCAGCGTCAGAACCGTATCGCGGGCAGCCTGTTTGATGGCGGTCTCAGCATTCCTGCGATAGGATTCGGCATCCGCTTCGGCCTTTTTCCGGACTTTTTCCGCCTCGGCCTTTGCCTCGCTTATAATACCGTTCGCCGTTTTCCTTGTATCGGCCAGGATCGTGTCCGCCTGTTTTTTTGCCGCATCGACGCCGTCGCTTTTGATCTTTTCAATCAGACTGTCTAATTTAACGTTCATTACGACTCCTATTCTGATTCCGTGATTTTCGTGTCTTTTTTCTTCTCGGATACCTGGATCTTTCCGGAAATTCTCGCTCCTTCTTCAACAACGAGTTTTTTGGTGACCAGTTCGCCCGAAAAGTCCGAATTAATTCCGAGCACGATCTTTTCGTCGGCATAGATCCCCTTGGTGACTTGTCCGTTCAGGTGCACTTCGCGGGCTTTGACACTGCCGTCAACCAGTCCGCCTTCCGGAATTCGGACCGTCCCTTTTGCATCAACATTGTTCTTGACCGTTCCACCGATAATGATATCGCCATTGACGTGAACGAGTCCGTCAATAATGGTATTCGTACCGATGATCGTGTAGGTAGGTTTTTCTTTCATGGCCATTTTTTTATCCTCAGTTTTTGCTTTTTAAGGCCGGTATGATCTGCTGCGGATCAATTGCATGACCGCAGTGCCATATTTCAAAATGAAGGTGTGGACCCGTACTGTATCCCGTACTTCCAAGAAGCGCGATCAGTTCGCCTTTCTTTACGCTTTGTCTTTCGCGAACGATCAGACGGTCGTTGTGACCATAGACGCTAATATAATCATCGGGATGGGAAATGACAACCATATTCCCAAGCTCCGGGGTCCACCCGGAAAACACGACCAGGCCGTCGGCGCAGGCGCTGACCGGGTCACCCCTTTTACCCGCAATATCAATCCCGTAATGCCGGCGCGGTCCGCTCATGAATTTCTTGGTGATAATCCCTTTAGCCGGCGAAAGTTCCGGTATCCCGGACAGATACATGGGAATATCGGGACTGTCGATCAGTTTTTCCAGATCAGAATATTCGCCGTACTCGGCTGCAAGGTCCAGACCCACGAGTTCGCGCATGTAGGTATTGAATTCCTTCATTTCATTCACGTCTCTCAGGAGCTGTTTCAACTGGATCTCCTGGGCTTTGTAGCTATCGATCCCCGTCTTGTAACGGCGGTATTCCAGCGCACTCGGGATCAGAAAGGCATACGACAGAAAAATTCCCAGTATCAGAAGTACAAAGAGGATGCGGAGCAAGATATAGATACGGTAATCCAAGCTTACCGTACGCTGCTTGCTATCCTCACGGGGAATAAAAATATAGGTGATCTTATTTGACTTCACGCGATCCCGTTTCGATGATCTCAAGAATACGTTCCATGTCATCGGCATTATAATATTCAATTTCAACACTGCCGCCTTTCCCTCTGGGACGGAGGCGCACTTTGGTGCCCAGCGCCTGCTGGAAAGCACTTTCAATCTTTAACAGCGATGGGTCACGCGGCGTTTTTTCCGGAGAAAGGGGCTTTTTTTCCGTGTTTTTCCTTGTCAATTGCTCCGTTTCCCGAACGCTGAGCCCTTTTTGCACGACCTGTTGCCAGACGCGCAGCATGGCGGGCTCATTGGGCGCGGCAAGAATGGCCCTGGCATGTCCGGAACTGATCTCTTCGCTGATCAGGCTTTCGCGGATCTCCGGCGGCAATTTGAGCAGTCGCAGGCTGTTGGTTACCGTACTGCGCTTTTTCCCGATCCGGTCGGCAACGGTTTCCTGCGACAAACCGTAACGCTCGATCAGCGCCCGGTAGGCAATTGCCTCTTCGATTGGATTCAGATTCTCGCGCTGCACATTTTCGATCAGCGCCAGTTCCATCAGTTCCTCTTCCCCTTCAATGTCCCGGAAATATGCCGGAATATTTTCCATTCCGAGCATCTTGCATGCGCGCAGGCGGCGTTCTCCCGCGATCAGCACGTTTTCTCCGTTGATCTCAGTGAGCGTTACCGGACTGATCAGTCCTTTTTCCTTAATGGATTGCGCCAGTTCCCGGAGTTCTTCTTCGGAAAATTCACTGCGCGGCTGATAAGGGTTGGTTCGGATCGTATGAACAGGCACCCGGCTCACCGCAGCTTCGGCAGTCGTCTTTTCTTCACCTCCAAATGTCGGGATCAGCGCTTCCAGTCCGCGGCCCAAAGCTTTACTTTTTACCATGAATGAACTCCTCGGCAAGTTTCATGTAATTGATCGCGCCCGACGAATGAATATCAAAGGAGATGATGGGCTGTCCGTAACTCGGCGCTTCACCCAGACGAACGTTTCGGGAAATGACCGTTTGATAAACTTTGTCCCCAAAATATTTCCGGACCTCTTCAGCCACCATTTTGCTCAGATTCAGGCGTGAATCGTACATGGTCAGCACGATACCTTCAAGATCCAGTTTTGCGTTGAGATTCCGCTGGATAAGCCGGATGGTATACAGAAGCTGCGTCAGCCCCTCCAGTGCAAAGTATTCGCACTGGATAGGGATCAGAACAGAATCGCCGGCTGTAAAACTGTTCACCGTCAACAGATTCAGTGAGGGGGGGCAATCGATGAAAATATATTCGTATTCGTTGCGGACATTTTTCAGAACCTTGCTCAGCCGCGTTTCCCGCGACATCATGTTGACCATTTCAATCTCGGCCCCTACCAGTTCCTGGTTGGCCGGAAGAACGTCCAGATATTCCAGAAAGGTTTTCTGAACGGCATTTTTATAGGGGATTTTCTCCAGCAGAACGTCGTAGATCGTTGACTCAAGATTTGCGGGGTCAAAGCCCAGACCGGAAGTGGCGTTTGCCTGCGGATCAATATCAATGATCAGGATGCGCTTTTCCATCACGGCCAGCGAGGACGCGAGATTTATGGCGGTTGTTGTTTTCCCGACACCGCCTTTTTGATTTGCTATAGCAACGATCTTTCCCATGTCATCCGTTTTTTTGTATCATTTAATATACGGGAAAATGCACTTTCATCCAAAAGAATTCGGACTTAGAGACCGGCAAGTGCGACAAAATGAAAGGCGGGTTCCTCATAGGGATGCACCCCGATCAGTGCCTTCCGTACCGCAGCGATCCGTTCTCCGGAAACGATGCACTCCACTTTGATCTCTTTGATCCGGGTATCCGTATTTGCTTTGCCGATGGCCGGATGACTGCCGTCCAGGGGCCGGAAACGCCCCTCGCCCGCTGCTGTCCAGGCACAGCGGTCATAATCCCGATATCTTCCCGCTCCGGCGGCAAAGACCGCGTCCAGTACTTTTTCAAGGTCTTGTTCCGGCACGTAAAAGCCCAACAGATACAGGTCCTCAGGCATGGATCCCCTCCCCCAGCGCCTGCTCTGCACTTTCAAGGATCAGTTCGCTCAATGTCGGGTGCGCATGGATGACATCCGCGATCTCTTCCATAGATAAGCCCCGGCTCAAGGCCAGCGTCAGTTCTGCGATCAGTTCCGTGGCTTCGGCACCGATACAATGGGCACCCAGCAAGCGTCCGCTTTTTTTCTCGTAAATGCATTTCAAAAAACCGTCAAAACGTCCGACGGCAATGGCTTTCCCAATCGAACGGTAGTTGACCTTTGCAATGCCGTAATCGATCCCCTGTTGTTCGGCATCGCGTTCGCGAAGACCCGCGGATGCCACCTGCGGCTCGCAATAGGTGCAGGCCGGAATGGCATTTTTATCCAGAGGCCGCACTTTTTTCCCGCTGATATGGTCCACCGCGATCAGGCCTTCTTTGGATGCCTTGTGCGCCAGACAGGGATTGCCGGCGACATCGCCAACGGCGTAAATACCTTCGGCGCCGGTCCGCTGATTGGCATCGACCCGGATAAATCCGTTTTCAAGTTCAATGCCGGCCTCCTCCAGTCCGATATCTTCAATATTTGCGCGGACACCGACTGCCGACAGCAGCGTTTCCACGCGGAGCTCCTCCCTGCCGCCCGGATTTTCCAGCTGCAGGAGCAGAGCATCGGCTTCCCGGCGGACTTCAATAACTTTGCTTTTCAGGTAACAGCGGATCTTTTGTTTTTTGAATTGCCGCAGCAGCTCGGCGGATATTTCCGCATCCTCATTAGGAAGCAAACTGTCCAGCGCCTCGATCAGCAGTACTTCGACCCCCAGCTGCCGATAGATCCAGGCAAATTCCACACCGATGGCTCCCGCACCGATCACCGCAATGCTTGTCGGCAATTGCGCCAGTTCCAGCGCATGGCGGCTGCCGATAACGCGTTTCCCGTCAATGGGGATATGCGGCAGTTCTTTCGGCCGGGATCCGCTGGCAAGAATGATGGCCTTTGCTTCAATTTCCTCGGTATCCCCGCCGGGTTTGCTCACGCGAATGCGCTTGCCGCCCAGAAGCTTTGCATGTCCTTCCAGGATATCGACCTTGTTCTTTTTCAGCTGAAAAGCCACGCCTTTGCCCAGCTGATCGGCGATCTTGCGAGATCGCGCAATGATCTGTGGCAGGTCGGCGGAAAATTCCCCGGTCCCGATCCCGAGTTCGGAAGCCTCCCGCAGCAGGCCGAGAGCCGCAGCCGAATGAATGATGGCTTTGGTCGGGATGCATCCCCAGTTCAGACAGACACCGCCGATGCGGTCTTTTTCGATCAGGACGGTTTTAAAACCGCGCTGCGCAGCCCGGATGGCCGCCACATATCCGCCGGGACCGGAGCCAATCACAGCAACATCATAGTTCAACATCCTTACTCCTTTCGGGATCGCCTAAGATTTTTCAAGCGTTTTATTTTATGAGCGTCATTTTCCGGGAAACGGAAAAAGACCCGTACTGTAAACTATATAAATAAGTACCGGAGGGAAGCGCATGCGCATCAAAGGAAAATTCGTGATCACCTTCTTCGAGATATCCCCGATAGATTTCACTGATGTTCTTTCCGGCAAGATTCAGGATTGCCAGCCGGACATTTCCGGGCCGCTGAAGATAAAAACGGATGCGGGTGGCAGGATTGAAGGGATTGGGATAGTTTTGTTCCAAATGCAGCGCAAAGGGTACGACCTGTGTTTCGCCAAGGGAAGTTTGCGACCAGACCAGCGACTGCACGCAGCCCAGTTCCATATCCGTGATCATGATGCCTTCCGAAGCCCCATCTTGAAAAAGAGCCACACCCGAGGGTTTCATTACCATCGCCTGATTTGCCAGATACTGCTGCGGCACGGAAGCGCTGACATTTTTGGGGAGCGGCATGCCGGAAACCGTCTCAAACCAGGGAGCGCCAAACATTGCGATCATGGAGTCGCGGTCCACATCCCAGATAAACCAGCGCGCAGCATGCGGCGAGGGCGGCGGCGTACCGCTTGATACGGTCGTCAATGCGCGGTAATCGTTCCCGAACAGGATGATCCCCGCCTCACGGTCCAGCCAATCCAGCGAAGATGCCCAGGCAAAGTAATCGATCCGGTTGCTGTCGGTGATCTCATAATAATTGCCGATCGTATCCGTGAGAACGAAGGTTTCGCTCCCCGGATCTGCCGATTCGTAAACGAAGATGCCCTGACCGTTCGCATGGGTCGCCGAGAGCAGCTGGGTCACGCCATTGCTTTTGGTTCGCACAAGTATGGCATTTTGCAGGGTTGGGGTCCGCGTAATGGCGGTATCCAGCAGTTCAAGGTTTTCGTTCAGAATATAAACGCTCTCCTGCTGGGGATAGGAGGCCAGATAAATATGGCCGCGCCGAGGGTCGTGGGCGGCTTTGACAAAAGTGCGGACGGGTTTGTCATCCATGCCGGGGTGCCAGCGCGCCAGTCCGCGTCCGTTCCGGTGATCGATCTTATAAAGCGTGGAACGGGCCGTATAGAGGATATTGCCGTCCGCATCCATGCTCAGGCCCCGGCCGTTCCCGTTATAGGCGCTTCCGATGTACAGGGTATCCCGGGTGCTGTCGGGAAAATCCAGGAACTCAATGGGCGAAAAGCCGGCTTCGGAACCGTCCGGAAGAAAACAGCGCAGGCCGGCCAGTTGCCGGATATTACTTTCCGAAAAGGCATATTCACGGCTATACCCCCCATAAAAGGCCACCCAGCGTTTTCCTTCGGGGTCCACGATCATTCCATAAGGCCGGTTTTGATTGCCGCCGTCACTTCCGTCCAGCCGCAAACTGTTCACAGAATGGCTGTCCGCTCCGGCAAAATCGTAGAGCAATTCCTGAAAATAATAGCCGGGAATTCCGGCATACAAGGTCATCGTCATCAGCAGCATAAGGATTGCAGGAAAGGCTTTGGAACCCCTGATGTGTTTTTTATTTTTCATCGTGAAAAGTTACGACCATTTTTGCGCGGCGACAACGGAAAAACAAGCGGCCGGACTTGCCTGAAAGCACGACGGATATTTTTTTCGGTTAGCAATTATTCACCATAAATAAAAAAAGCGCGATTTCTCGCGCTTTTTTATATTTCGTCAATTGAATTACTTGAGCAGAGAGATCTTCTGGGTGTCCGAATTGTCACCGAAGCTCATCTTGACATAGTAATTACCGGAGGCCAGGTTGCCGGCGTTGAAGGTAACTTCATAGTTACCGGCGAACTTGTACTCATTGACCAGGGTCTGAACTTTCTTGCCGGCGACGTCGTAGACATCAATCGTAACGTTGCCGTTGCTGCTCAGAACGTAAGGAATGGTCGTTGTCGGGTTGAAGGGGTTCGGATAGGCTTTGTTCAGTTCGAAACCGTTCGCATTGATAACGGCAACATCTTCAACCGCAACGTCTGCCTCGCGAGTCCACAGCTTTAAGGTATAGCCATAGTAGTCACCCAGATACAGGTATTCAGTCGCAGTCGTTCCGTCATAGTAATAGCTTACCTGGCAGGGGGCGCGCAGTTGCTGAGGTGTCTGATATAAGCCGGATGTGAGATAATCCGAAGAATCAATGACTCCGGTATTCAGCCAGATCAACCACTGGTTGTCAACAGCCATACCGAGCGAGAAATCTTCAACCGAGGTAATGGAACTGTCGGTGTAGGTGCTGAGTTTGACTTCGTAATCGTTTTTGGGATCGACAACGAAGACACCGTCGCACTTATGATCGCGGCTCATCAGCCAGATATAGTCGTTCGGACCGCGAGAAACGTACATGAGGTTTCCAATCCCAACGTCACCAACGTCCACGGCCAAAATACCGAGGTCTGCCAGGAAAACGGTATCTCTGACATAACCGTCATCGGGGCTTCCGGCATATTCGATGAAGTAGGTACTGCCGAGGCCCGGGGAGACAATAATAGAACCGTCACTGGTAGAGGCAATATTTCTTCCGCCAAGTCCGCCTTTGAGTGTGTCAATCACATTCCATTCGGAATCCCAAAGAAGGATATCTGAAGCCAGAATCGTCGCTGTGAGATAATATTGTTCTCCATTGTAAACGAATGCTTCCACACCGCCGCTGGTACTGCACCACGGGCTCTGATCAACGACGCTGTAGTCATCTTTGTCAAATACGGTCATGAATTCCGGACCCCAGTTTCCGTAAACCAGATTTCCTTCGCCGGTAACCTGTCCGAAACGTGTTGATCCCATAAGATACACGCTGTCTTGCCAGGTGTAATTTCTGTCAACGGTATCAACAACTTCGAAAACGGCATCCCAAACATAAATGACCCGGTTGTCCCCACTGCCATATCCGGTTGTCCACGCTTTATGATTGGGCGTGACAACGCACATGTAGGGGTTCATCAGACCCGGGGCATTGACCAATGTCGAATCGGCCATGGTTTCCTCTGTGGCAATCTTATTGCCGATCAGCGGAGTCCCTGCCCATTGATACTGTCCTGCAAACGCCATAACGGCAGCAGAAGCGATCAACAAAACTACGAGCACTTTCTTCATTTTGTTCTCCTTGTTTAGTTTTTTATTGATTTACCAATACACTTGACAAATATTAATAAAAATATTATCCCCTTGCAAGCATTTTTTATCTGCTTTTTTACATATTATTCCATCCTTCATTTTTTCGGCGCTTTTCATATTCGGGTATATACCTTTCAATGTATTCTTTATAATTGACATGTTATATGTCTTTTTAGCGTACGACAATGAATTTTTTAACAATCGAATCGCCTTTTTTCAGCAGCGGCAGACCGGTTTCCCGCTCGGCAATATCTTTGGTGACCCGAACATGTGCAATATAGATACCGCTTTTGATCACCTGACGGGACTGCGTATTGCTGTACCAGGCTTCATCGGCGACAGCCGCCTGTCCTTCACGGGTCACATGCTCAAGGCTGTTGACCAGGTCGCCGCGTTCGCTGAAGATGCTGATCTGGCAGTTTTCGGGCAGGTTGTAGAACATCAGTTTATCCTTGTCCACGCCGGTGCCAAAGGTGATCTTCCTGTTTTTAATATGAAAGGGGTTCGGAACAATGCGGATCATTCCGAGGACCGCTTCGATGCGTTCTTTGTCGCTGATCCGTCCGGCGGCATAATCGCGGGCGATATCCGCGATCAGAACATCGTCGTCCGTCACATCGCGCGGCGATTTTTTCAGACTGGTCGGAATGGTGGTTTGTGTATAGGCCCGGCCGCTTTCCAGTTCCAGTCCGCTAACAGGATCGATCTTGTAAGACACCACGTAGTAATAATAATTGATACCCCGAAACAGGTTTTTATCCTGATAACGGTTACTGACATTCCCCTCGCTGATGCTGCAGTCATAGATGCAGTGGTAAAAGGAATCCGGTTCCAGCATGGCGCGGTAAAGCCGGTAACCCTCAAAGTCGGGATCGTCTTCCCGGGGGTTATCGGCCCATTCGAGAATGATCTCGTTCGGCTGCGGCAGAATGGTAAAATTCAGCGGCGGCGGCGGGTTCATAGGGATGACATAATCATTCTCCATGGTTTCCTTTGCGCGCTCAAAGGCCTTAAGGACCGAATCTTTTCCGGTATAAACCCACATATTTTTATAGACATCCATCAAATCGGCATCTGCGTCAACGGGTTCGGGATCGCGGTATTGCGGCGACGGCGGGAGTACCAGGTCCGCCTGCTGACCGGTATATGCCTTATACCAATTCTTGCCTACTTCGATGGCCTTGTGCCGGTTGATTCCACCCACAGCCTCGCAAAGCACGATGCGGACCGATTCACCCATTGGAATCTCGTAGGGACCAAAGCTCAGATATCCGTTCGTGCCGGCCGCATCATTGTTGTTCACATAAAAGGGCGGATAGCGGTCCGCAACCTTGTGTCCGGCATAGACATCCTGGGCAACATCAAAACGGCCGAGGTCTTCGAAATTGCTGCTAAGATACTGCCAGACTTGCTGATCGGCGCCTTCCGGCGGTACGGTATCTCCGATATACCACCCGATCCGGACCCGGGTATTGTCATGCGCAGGATCGTTATAGGCGCGGTCGGCATGCAGAACGGCGGTCCCGGCTACCTGCGGACAGCGGATCCGGGCTTCCTTGAGTGTCCCGTTTACGGGGAGGACCGGCACGCCGACGTTGTCGTAGGTCATTGTGATATCGTTCGTCTTTGCCTGTCCAAGCCACGTATAGTAATACGGGATCTCCGGATTGTCCTGAATGGGCGTATGGTGCACCCATTGGTGCGCCCCCCAGCCGGCCTGTGCAAGATTGGTGATGTAGCGGGCTTCTCTGCAGGTACAGTAACGGGACATGATGCCAAAGTAAAAATCATGGATGGTGTTTGACAGCTCTATATCTTCGTCGTCATCGATATTGCCGGTGTTTTCAAAGGTATATTCGTAAATAAAATAGTTATCGTGATATTGCTGGCTATAGGCATAGACTTTGCGGGTCATGGTAACGCCCAGATTAGTCCGCACCACATTGGTGACGATACGGTCAGCGATCTGACCGGGATCGATATTGCCGTTCAGAAAATCCTCATAATACTGCGCCACGCCGTCGACACTGATCTCACAGTAGGGATATTTGCCGCTTTGTTCAAGCATCATAGGGACCAGCTGGGAAGCCAGGGCTTCCGTATGGAATTTGGCAGATTTATAGTTGAGGACATTCCCGCCGGCATCGGTAAAATTCCTGCAAGCGACAAACTGGCGGTCGATCACAAAATTGTCCGTGCGGTCGTACCAGACCGGCCAGACCAGGCCGACATACATGCTCAGGTTGGGGTCGTGCCCGCGTTCTGCGCCCCAGGCTTCAAAGGGCGTTTGGAGGGCACCTGCCCGGACCCAGGTGCGGTTGCTGCGCGGAATGGCAGCAAGAAGCAGTCCCGATATCAGAAGAAACGTGATCGCGATCGTTCCGGTTTTTCTCATAGTCCGAGCCCTTTCCCAGTGTTTCCCGGTTCCATGCCATTTTCAGAAAACGTCCCGGCTCAAAGCATGCAACACAAAAAAACGCCCGATGCAGGAATGGCTGACACTCAGTGAAATTCTTCAATTTCGCTTAGCGGCAGCCATTCATCCTGTTTGTGTTATACAAGTCAATCAATGATCATCCTGTAATGAACACGATCAAAACTTTTAATTTATCCTAAGGTCTGATCATCAGGTCAATATAACCCCAGTGAGCCGGTGCGATCGCATTCTGGACCTGTACGGTAACGCGGGAATTAACCACATCGATATCCGGAGGAATAACCTGAAGTTCCGTTGTTGTCGCCGAAACCACGGTTGCCGGCAGTGCGGTATGGCAAACCCAGTCCGTTATGTTGTTATAGCTGGTTACGGTCCGGACCATCTTGGTAAAACCGACCGGATCGTCCGGGGTGATTGCGACGCTTGTCAACACGAGCAGATCATTATCGCTGGTGGTGTACTCCGAAATGCTGCTTGCCGCCGTCAGCGTATCAACGGTGGTATTGCCGTCGATAGTCGTACTGACAATGGTGTTCAAGCCGCTGGTCGTGATTGTGACCGTCTTGAAATTCGTGGTCAGCGTATAGGTGCCGTCAACGGTAAGGGAATCCACGGTGACTGTCGTATCGCCGACGACCGGTTCGCTTACGGAATAGAAATACACAAAGTTTTCACTTTCTTCTTCGGAAAACTTCAATCCGGTAATGGTCAGTGTTTCGTCGGTGAACATAAAGGTTTTATCGACGGAAGTGATCGACGGCGTTTTCGCGTTTTCCGCATCGGGGTCCACCGGTGTATAAATGGAATCCGGGACCTGATAACAGCCGACGAAGGCAAACGCGATGATCACCAGGACTGCTAGACTGCGCATTATGCTTGTTTTCATTTTATGGTACCTCTTTTTTTATCTGATGACTATGAATTTTTTAATGATCGAATCGCCTTTGAAGAGCAGCGGCAGGCCGGTTTCAGGTTCATCGGTATCCTTGCTGACCTGAATATGGGCTACATACACGCCGCTTTTCACGACCTGACGTGAATCGGTATTGCTGTACCAGGCTTCGTCGGCAACTGCGGCCATACCTTCACGGGTCTGGTGTTCGATAACCTTGACCAGGTCACCGCGTTCGGTAAAAATGCGAATGGTACAGTTCCCCGGCAGGTTGTAGAACATCAGCTTATCCTTGTCCGTCGTTTCGCCGAAGGTGATGGTACGGTTCCGGATATTATAGGGATTCGGCACAACACGGATCATGCCCAGTACCGCGTGGATGCGTTCCTTGTCGCCGATCAGGCCGGCGGCATAGTCGCGGGCGATATCCGAGATCAGAACATCATCGTCCGTTACATCGCGCGGCGGTTTTTTCAGGCTGGTCGGAATGGTTGTCTGCGTATAGGCCCGGCCGCTCTCAATACGTTCCCCCGTGACGGGATCGATCTTATAGGCACTGATGTAATAATAGTAGTTGATACCGCGGAGAAGGTTTTTGTCATAGTACTGGGTCGCAACGGTCCCGTCCGTAATATTGCCGTCGAAGATGCAATGATAGAAAGAGTCCGGAGCCAGCATGGCGCGGTAAAGGCGGTAGCCTTCAAAATCCGGATCTTCTTCGGGATTGTCGGCCCATTCGATGGTGATCATATCCGGCTGTGGGGCAATGTTGAAACTCAGCGGCGGAGGCGGAGGCATCAGAATGCCGAAATCGCTGTCGTAGTTTTCCTTCGCGCGGATAAAGGTCTGTATAATGGAATCCTTGCCGGTATAGACCCAGGAGTCCTTATAAATATCATAGTCCGTTGCCGTTTCGGAAACCGCTTCCGGAGCCCGGTAAGGCGAAGGACCCGGCAAATCCAGGTCAACCGTATTGCCCTGGTAGGCAAGATACCATTTCTTTCCGACCTCAATGGCTTTCTTGCGGCTTAACCCCGAAACCCCCTCACACAACACGATCTTGACGGATTCGCCGTGGGGAATATCGAAAGGCCCGAAGCTGAGGTAACTGTTGGTCCCGGCACCGTCTTTCCCGACGATCAATTCATGGGGGGACATGCGGTCGGCAATTTTATGGCCGGCGCCGACATCCTGGGGCACATCGTACATACCCCTTCCCTCAAAATTTGCCGTCAGAAGACTCCAGGTTCCGGCGTCATCGCCTTCACCCGGTGCACCGTCTCCGATATACCAGCCGGTGCGGACTTTGCTTTTATCATCGGTCTCATCATTGTAGGCCTTGTCGATATGCAACACTCCCATTCCCGCAAATTGCGGTGAACGGATGCGGGCATTTTTGACCGAACCTTCGGCAGGGATATAGGGATGGCCGACATTGTTGTAAGCGATGGTGATATCCGCGGTTTTCAACTGTCCGAACCAGGTATAAAAATAGGGAATATCCGGGTTGTCGCTCATCGGGGTGTGGTATACCCACTGATGCGCGCCCCAGGTATTCGTACGCAGGTTCAGGCTTGCCGGTGTTTCCACTTCGCGGGAAGTACAATAGCGGGATATCAGACCGAAATAAAATGCGTTGATGGTGTTTGTCAGTTCGATATCCGCATCGTCATCGGTATTCCCGGTATTGGTAAAGGTATACTCGTAAATGAAATAATTGTCATTCAGCGTTTGGCTGAAAGCATATATTTTACGGGTCATTTCCACACCCATGCCGGTGCGTACAATATTGGTGACCACACGGTCGGCCGGCAGGTCCGGATCGATGTTGTCACCCAGATAGTCCGCGACATACTGGGTAACCCCGTCTACCGATATATTACAGTAGGGATATTTCCCGGTCTGTGTAAGTACCTGCGGGATCACATGGGTTGCAGAGGATCCGGTCATAAATTTCACCGACTTGTAGTTCAGTAAGTTTCCGCCGGTATCCGTGAAATCCCGGCAAGCCATAAACTGCCGGTCGATCACAAAGTTGTCCGAACGGTTGTACCAGGCGGGCCACTGCAATCCTTCGTAGATACCGTAGTTTGCATCCCAGCCACGCTCGGCGCCCCAGGCATCGACGGGTGACTGCAAAGAGCCGACCCGGATCCAGGTCCGGTTGCTTAAGGGTATGGCCGCAAAGCTCATACCGGCGATCAGAATGCAAATGGTTACAATTTTGAATATATTCTTCATAGTTTCCCTTAGGACTTAGAATGTTACTGCGATACCGATCCTGAAGGTTCTCGGATTCAAAAAGGTCATCGAGGTCAGGTTCGGCATGTCAATATACGCTTTTTTCTTGTACAGTTCTTCAACGGTGGCTTCATCCTGCAGGACAAACTGAGCGCCGTCCCAGCGATAGAAGGATTCGTCTCTGGCTTCGCCGTCCGCCTGATTGTGATAAAGCACATTGTCGAGCGGCTGGCCGACCTGCGTAAAGATATTGCCATGCGATTCGATCGGAACAAATTCGCCATAAGTATTGTAGTCACCGATCTTGTCATTGCCGTTAAAGATCCCTTCTTCCCAGAACAGATGCAGGGAGTTGATGTAGTCATCCTGCCAGTCAAGGGAACCCGTGCTTCCGGTAGAGGAGAGGTTCTTGATATTGAAGATATTATCGATATCAAGGTAAAGCTTTAGGTTATAGTTATTGAACGCAAAGATCTTGGAAGCGCGGAGGTCGCATGACCAGGTGTCTTTCCATTCGAAGGGATAATAGATCGTATTGTCCTGCGGAAGCGTCACACGGCTGTAGGCGGTCCTGCTGGAATAGCCTCCGTCATTCCAGGAAGCCAGCAGACTGAGCGTCCATCCGCCCGTCAGCGCCGGGCTCATACCGGCCAAAGAATAGTCCCTCGGAGTCTTCAGGATAATGCTTGCCCGCGCATAGGGTGCGGGATAGGGATAATATTCTACCGGGTTGGTCTTCAGGTCGTTTTCCAGCAGGGCGGGGTTGGTCTCGTACTCCTGCTTGACGTTCGGAATCCCGAAGGCGCCCGAACTGTACAGCTGATAGGTATAGTTCACGAAACCGCTGACAAAGGTACCCATCTTTTTGAGGGTCAGTTCAAAACCGCTCACGTCACGATAAGCCCTTGATTCGGCCAGGCTGTAGTTGGTTTTTCCCTTGCCGCTGCCCAGACCGATATAGCTGGTCCAGGTTTCCTGGTTCTTGGTGTCGTTGTAGAAGGCAGCGATCTTTGCCAGATAGCGGTCAAAGAAGCTGTGTTCGTAACCCAGCTCGTACATGATCGTCTTGGAAAAAGGCAGTTCCGGATTTCCAAGACGCTGAATGTTTCCGCCGTCGCCGTAGCGGTCAACGATATACAGGTAGGTGGCCGTCGGCATAGAGGAAAAGTGTCCGTAGTTGAAATAGAGTTTTGAATTCACCGTAATGGGGTGAGAGATACCGATACGCGGGTTCAGGCTGTAGACAGACTTTGTATGTTCATAATTTGCCAGCGTATCGAGGCCAAAACCGTACACCGCATTAAGCAGCGTGTCGTAAGGTGTCAGATCGTACCATTGTCCGTTGACATTGTACATGTCAAAGCGCAGTCCGGCATTCAGCACCAATCCTTCAAATTCCAGCTTGTCCAGCACATAGGCTCCCAGGCGGATCGGGGACTGGTCCCAGTTGTAGTATTGTTCCCAGGTGCTCATCGGTGCGACCAGCCAGGAATCCACGACGTTCCGGGTATGCACAAAGTTGAAGCCAGTCTTCAGCTCGTTGTTCCGGCTCAACTGGTTTTGATAATCGCCCTTGACGGTGGTAACGATGTTATAGCTTTCATCCCGGGCAAAACCGGCCCAGTCGGTACGCAGACCTTCAAGCAGTCCGGGACTGTAGCTTGGGTGATAGCCGTTCGGGAATTCGTTGATCATATCGTATTCATAGGCTCCGAAAACATCTTCAAAGAGTCGCAGCGTATCAGTAAGATCGAGCGAATCCAGCGGGAAGACATTATAATCGGTGCGCGTACGGTTGACGATCAGTTTACCCAAGGAACGTTCGTTGAACTGATGGTTCAGTTCCATACCGAATCCCAGGCGTGACACGTCGATCGGGTTGTTGTAGCCGTCCTGGAACATCGCATAAGACAGGCTGGCCTGATTCGCGACACTCCAGTTGGATGAATAATAGCCGCCGGTCGAAGGTGCGTTATTGCCGGTCGTGCTTACCGATTGCGTTTTGCCCCAGTTCCCCGACAGGGTCATGGTCGTTTTCGGGGTCAGGTCGGCTGTCAGGTTCATCCGGAAGGCGCCGTCGTCATGCGTATCGCGCGAAAGCGGAATGATATAAGCGGTCTGCTGTCCACGATAAGAGGCAAAGAAGCGCAGATTTCCCAGCTTGCTGCCTCCGGGTACCGGCCCGCCGAAACCCATATCGACAATATAATCGGGATCGTTGTGGGAAACCCGGCGCTTGTGTTCGTATTCATAGATCTTCTTCAGCTGCGCGGGGGTCAGATCGTTCGTCGGATCGGAATCGGCCATCAGTTCCTGGGACATTGCGTTGTATCCGTCTTCGAATGCGCGATACTGACGTTTGGTATACAAATCCCAGACACCGTTGTTACTTCCTGTCCAGCAGATATCTTCATCGAGAAACGCACGATGCCAGTAACCGTCCGGATCGTTGAGCGAACCGCCGAAGCTCTTTGCTTGCAGAGGGGTGTACTGAATGTCCACGGCTCCGGAGTAACGGGCTTTATCCCCTTTCCGGGTTACCACGCTGACAACACCGGAACGGGCGTTGTCGTATTCAGCGCTAAAACCGCCGACCTGCAGCTGCACTTCCTGAACGGATGACATGGGGATACTGGTATAGGGCGTATTGGAGCGCTGATCGTTCGTCGACATACCGTCAACCATATACAACACTTCATCCGCCGCACCGCCGCGGATCTCAAGTCCCGACACGCCGGCTTGCAGCGAGAGCGCTTCCGAAACGCTGGTAACCGGCATTTCCTGGATCTCGTCACTGGAAATATTGGTCTGGCTTCCGGAGATGTCGGTCCGGACAACCGGCCGCTTGGCGGTCACAACCACCTCCTGCCCTTTATAGGCCTCAACGGTCATGTTAAAATCCAGTTTTGTATTCAGGTCGATTTTCACAATGACCTCTTCCTGCTCCAGCCGCGCATAGCCCACGTAGGTCGCGGTGACGGAATAGCTGGCCGGCGGAACGTTCAGAATGGTATAATATCCTTCCGTATCGGTCGCCGCACCCAGTGCGGTTCCGCTCACGATCACGTTTGCACCGGCAAGGGGATCACCCGAGACGGCGTCTACGACACGTCCGCTGATCTTTCCGGTGGTGGCAGCAAAGGCGCTGATTGCAAATACGATCAGGAGCAAGGCTACCGTATATTTTTTCAAATTCATGTTTTTACCCGTTTTTTATTGATTTAAAAGGCATATCTCAGAGTAAAGCTCTGGGTGTTGTTAAATATACCGAACGGTGTAAAAGAATAGTCGATGCTAATCCCGGCATACTTAACTCCGGAACCGAAGGTCAGTCCGCGTTCATCCCGGTTGCCCATATAGCCGACACGGGCAAAAAACACATCCATCAGTCTGTACTCTACGCCAACATCAATATATTCCGGATAGGATCTCGGGTGGCTGGCGTCAATGCTCAGCAGTACCGCATGCTGTTCCGGACGGTCTTTCATAAAGTCCAGCAGGTCCATCGATACGCCCATGGTAAAGGTAAGAGGAAGCTGGAAACTTTCTTCTTCATACATGACCTCGCCGGAGAAGTTCCGGACGCTCATGCCGAACACAAAGCTTTTCCAGCCGGTGCGGAAGAAGGTTCCAAAGTCGAAGGCAAAGGCATTGGCCACGTTCTGACGGGTAATGATCTCCGACTGTCCGGTCTGCAGGTCCTCGATCAAGACGTTGCTGCGTCCCAGATTCTGTCCGGCCCAGCGGACCTGTCCGCCGACGGAAAATTTGGTGCTCAGAGACTTTGCATAACCGATGCTTAAATGCATGGCGCTGGGATAGATCTCTCCGGTTTCAATGTAACCCTGATCGTTACCCCAGAATTCCGTTGCTTCGATCACGCCGTAATCGACATTGGCAAAGGAGACGGCAACAGCGCCGTAACGGCCTTCATCAATGTTAAAGGCAGCGGAAAAGGCATTGTGTTTGATATCCGCGATCCAGACGTTGTAAGAAGCGGTCACATCGATTGTGCCCGCCATAAAACCCAGGGTCGCCGGGTTGTAATAAACCGCGGCCGATCCGCATTCAACGGCATTCAGGGCGCCGGCCATGCCATTGGCCCGGGCATCCGAACGAACGCTAAGGAACTGAAAACCGGTCTGTGCAATCTTCTTGTACAGCTCCTGCGCACTGAGCATCCCAACGCTGATGACCAGGATCAAAATGAGTGCGAGTTTTTTATTCTTCATGACATTTTCCTCTTCTATTTAATTGCCTTGGATAACCAGGTTGACACCGTCTTCTTCACCGTCGTAGGTTAAAGAAACGATGTAAAGCCCGGGAACGAAGCTATAGAAATAGCTGACGTTGTCAAACTCGGTACTTACGAACATTTCTTTAAAGGTAATTCCTTTAACGTGTGGATTATATGCTGCAAAACGCATTCCGCCGGTTGACATTACCGCCGTACGCTGGTAGATCATCATAGAACCGCCGTTCGAGTAGATAACAAGGGTGTCGGCATCAAGGGAATCCAGCTTAAGTAAGAATAATCCTTCCGGAAGTTCCTGGTCATACTTCAGGAAAATGCCTTTATTGATGTGATCAACAACAATGCTGTCCAGACCGTTCACAATGGCACTGGCTTTGCTGGCATCACGTAAAAGATCGTTGGGTATCAGTGTTTGACCTTCCGCCCATAAGCTTGTATCGCATTGGGAAGCGCTTTTCGTTTGAATTTCAATTTCCGGATCCAGCAGCTTTGCCGCAACATCCTCAATCTCGGGATCCGCTTCATAGGTGCTGAAGAAAACTCCCGCGCGGAAACGGAAATAGTTGGTCGTGGCTTCGCCTTCCATTTTGGTGGATTCGGCACGGATCCAGCGCACCAGATAACGGCCGGGCTTCAGGTCGTATTCGGCTCTGGCCAGGACTTTGCCTTCATTGACATCGGCGCGTCCGCCGTAATTGGCAGCCATTTCGAGCGGCATTCCGTTGTCCGACATCGGGATGCGGGTCCCGGTGGAATCCCAGACACGCATAGACATATAACTATTAAAGTAGAAAGTGTAGATGTCCTCTTTATCGACTTCCAGCATACTGTAAAGCGACATCACTTCGACTGCGGCACAGGTAACCAGGAAGGAGCGCTCATTGACGTTAAGCACCGGAATGGAACCGTTCTTCCCGTAGAGGCAGCGCGTGGCTTCGACAAAGAAATCATACTTGCTCATGGGATCGGTAATGGTGAAATCCTGCTGAGCACCCTTGCTGTGCAGGCTGTCGAATTCCGCCGCGATGGCCGCTTCGATATTGTCCGTGATCACCACTTTGCTGTAGGTCTGTCCGCTGAGCAGCGCATCGACCGTAGCCGCCGTCTTGTTCAGATACAGCTCGATCGTAGATACGGAATCATAAAAGTTTTCAATGGTCGCAAACGCAACGGTCGAAACAACGGAATCCTTTTCGCCGGTAGCAAGCACGGCATTGATCTTCGTTTCGATGTTGATGATCCCATCCGCATCGTTCAGCCATGCGTCAATGTTCTTGTCATCAAGAAAGTAGGGATCATTGTTTGCATAGAGCGTCTTTCCCGTGGTCAGACCTTTGTCGACCGTAATGCAGGCCGCTTCATCAAAGCGATCCATCGGGAACACCGTTGTGTCGCTGGGGAAGTATTCGCATCCTCCCAGCACCAACAACACAACGACAATCAGGTACACTGCGATTTTTTTCATTTTTACCTCTGCTTTTTAACGAATTATAATGAATTTTTTGATCATGGTATCGCCCTTCTTCAGCTGGACGCCGTTTTTCGGATTCGTATAATCCTCCTCCATCTCAAAATAAGCAATGTATACGCCGCTTACCAGGATCTGCTGCCATTCTGTGGTCAGATACCAGGCATAGCCGGCCTCGGATTCGGTAACGTCCGTCACAAAATCTCCCCTTTCGGTGAAGATCCGGATCCGGCATCCGCCGGGAACGCCGGCAAAGAGCAGCTTGTTGACATTGCCCTTAAACTGGATATCTTCGTTCCGGACGTTAATGGGATTGGGAACCACACGTACCAGCAGTTCCATCAGCGCTTTGCGGTCTGCAGGATTCGTAAGGTCGTAATCGTCGATGTTGAGTTTTTCATTCGGAGCGGGCGGACTCTTGACGGTGGCCGCACGGTTGGTGCGTGTCAGGAAAGGGCTGCTCTGCAGCGGAACGCCGGGTTTAATATCATTCGTTGTTCCGTCATCGTAAGATACGATATAATAAAAGTAGTTCTGCCCGCGCTGCGGCTGCGTATCCAGGAATTCAAATTCGTCGGTCGCATTGGCAACACGGTAAGCGTCCAGATTATTGTCGGTACTGATATTGCAGTCAAGTACCTGTCGGTAAGTGGAGTCTTTTTCCACAAAAGCCCGGTAGATCTTGAATCCTTCAAATTTTGGATGCGTCAGCGCTTCACTGGCTTTCCAATTGATCTTTACACCGTCTTCGGTAGAGAAGATCTCCACACTCTCGGGAGGACGCGGGGCTTCCGGGATCCCATCATAAAAACCGTCTTTATACAGATTGATGGCACGGCGGAAGGTGTTCATCAGCGAATCGCGTCCGCTGTACACCATTTTATCCTTCCAGACATCGGCTTCTGCAGCCGTGATCTGAAGGGTGGAGCCGGGATTGTCCGGATCGACCACTTCGACGGTCTCTCCCTTATACTTGGCCTTGTGCCACTGCTGACCTACCTCATAACCGCGGTAGTGTCCCAATCCGGCGGCACATTCGGCAAAGACGATCTTGACCTTCTGGCCGGGAGCGATCGTATAGGGGCCGTATGCAAGCATCTGCGAAAATCCTGCCGCTTCTTTGGACTTTGAATAAGCGCCGGCATCGGCCAGCAGGCCGTCCGGAGAAGCCTGAGTGTTCCATACGTCCTGCGCATGGCTGCCCATATTCCCGTTTGCAATGTACTGCGTATATTTTTGGGTCATCGTCGCAGCGTCATACTGGTTCAAGCCGGCGGTAAAGAGTTGCGTATGGTTGGAATTGATAAATGCGTTGGAACGGGGCTGGGACGGATCGTCGCTTTTGTCGGTTGCCGACTTGTCCGCATGGATTACGACAGCTCCCTTATATTGTGCGGCACCCAAACGCCCGTCATTGAGTACGGACAGTCCGTTATGGGCAACACCCTTTACCAGCGGCGAACCGATGTTGTTGTAGCCGAAATCGGACCAGTAGCCCATCCAGGAAACATAACCGCGCATCCAGTTGCCCTGGTCGTCCTGGGCGTCCTGACCGGTCTTGTCAATGTAGGTCGAGACCGCTGTGGGATTGTCCTGATCTTCCCCGATCACATCGTTCATCATGCTGAAACCCCAGCGTACGTCACGGACGCTGGTCTCAATCCAGTTTCGGTATAAGGGGACCGTCAAATAGGCACCGTTCCAGCAGCCTTCCTGCGCAATGGCATCCCGCCACTGCCAGTGAAAATATACGCCTTCCAGGGTTTGTGAATGTACTGCACCCGCAGCGTTATAAATCCCGGTATTCTCAAATTCGTATTCCAGGATGTGAATATTGTCATAATTCTGCTGCGTCACGGCATAGACGTTCCGGGTCAGCGTCAGACCCAGAGAAGTATTGACGACATTATGAAAGACGCGGTCCGCCTTAATGGCCGGATCGACCTCGTCAACGTCATCGTTCTTCGCATCGGCGGCATTCATCATGTCCGAACCTTCACTGCCGTCAACCAGTACTTCCGGATGATTATAACGGGCGATCAGCCTGATCTCCTGCGGCATAAATTCACGCATTTCGATATCCGTAACGCTGCGCGGGCCGTTATGGATCACTTTATGATTATAGGTTGTATTCATCACCGGATCAAAGAAATTGGTCGCTCCGATCCACATCCCTTTTGCAGCCTGCATGTCCGTGTCCCGGAAAAAGGAATCCCAGGTATAGCCCCATTGCTGGCGCGCATAGACCACTTCTTCCCACTCGGTACCGGTATCGTAATAAAAGTTCTGCAAGGAACCGATCACGATCCACTTATACCGGGTGGCGCCGTGAAGTGACGCTGCAAACAGGATCAGAAACGTCAGTAGTAAGATTCTTACAAGGGCTGATTTTTTCATATCTTGCTCGCTTTTTGATTATAAATCGATGGATAACTGCAAACCGACATAGATATCCCGCGGATTAAGGAACATATAGGGTGTATTCGCCGGATTGTCAATGTACGCTTTGTTGTTAAGGATCTCGATCATCTCATTGTCCGGTACCGCTACGATACTGCTGCCTTCAATGCGGGACCAGGTCTGGGTCTGATCCAGATAGTAGATCACGGAAGGATCCGTAACCTGGGTGCTGTTGGAAGCATAGGCCAGGGGCTGATAGTCAACGCCCAAGGGACGGTAATCGTAGTATTTATCGGCTTTTTTCTTGGTTCCTTCCGGGTAATGAACCGGAGAAATGTGGTTCTGGCTCGTTTCTTCATAGGCCGCAGTCGGGAAATGCAGCGAAGCAATGTAATTATCCAGCTGATAACCGTCGATCAGCGCATAGCTGGATCCGATCGACTGTCCTGCAAGGCTGAGGCGTTTGAGGTTGAACACATTGTTGATCTCCATCACAAAAGAAAGGTTGAAGCGGTCGAAACGGAAAGGCTTCATCAGCTTCATGTCGCAATACCAGGAGTCGCGGATCTCAATAATGTTGGAATAGAAACCGCGGGTGCGGTTAATATAGTAGCCGGCATCGTACCAGCTGCCCTGTACCGACAAGCTCCAGTCACCCAGCACGGTTCCCAGCCTCGAAGGTGTCCGGAAGACCAGGTTGGTCTTGGCGGAAGGCAGCGGGGTGCTCTTGGACTGTTTTTTGCTTTCGGTGTTCTGGATCATGTTTTTATACGCTTCCGAACCTTCGTCCTCATAAATGGTCGGCCAGGCAAAGGAACCGCTGCTGTAGGCGCTGTAGTTCAGATTGACAAAGCCGCGGAACCACTCGCCGTAAAGCTTCTTAAAGGTCACTTCCAGACCCCGGACATCCTGATAGTTCCGGTCATCTGTCACCGAGTAGCTGTTCCCGGCGATACTGCGGTAGGTGGTTGTTGCCGCCTGATTGCTCTTGTCTTTGTAATAAGCGGCGATATGGATCAAATAATCGCGTCCGATCGCCTGGTCAAAACCCAATTCGTAGGAAACGGTCTTTTCAAACTGGGTTTCCGGATCGCCGATCCAGGAGAGGCTGTAATCGCCGTAGCGGCGCATCTGGAAATAATAATCCGGGTCCATCTTTTGATACATATGACCGTAATTGAAGTATAGTTTGGAGGTTTCGGTGATCGGGTGCGAAATACCCAGGCGGGGCATCAGATGGAACTGACCCCGCGCGCGGCGCATCGGGAAGGTGGCATTTGCCAGTGAATCGTTCAATGCATAGGGTTTGAACAGATCGCTTGAGAAAATTTCAAGCCAGCGCACGCTGTCCATGTCAAACCATTCGCAGTTGGGATTCCAGTATTCGCCGCGGAGTCCGACCGACGCGACAAAACCTTCATATTCCAGTTTGTCCTGGATGTAGAAATCGATCTGATAGGGATTCTGCACCCACATGGTATTGGTCGCGCTGGAGGCCGTCAGCGAGCGGTGCGAACCGTAGTTCATGTCATAAACCCAGTACTGGAACTGCGCACCGGCCTTGACCTCGTTCCGGTCGTTGACCTGAGATTTAATGTTATAGGTGGCCCGGACGTTGGACGTTTTCGTACTGTCGTAAGGCCACTGTACATAACCGGTAAAAAAGTTGGTACTGGCATAGGTGGTGGTCATGGCGGGCCAGAACCCGTAAGGCCGCTCGTCCATCCAGAGATCGGCACCGTCGACACCGTCAAAAAGGTTGTATACGGTACTGTCACGGTCCGCTGCCATGTAGGTACTGTAGGCGGTCTGAGAATATTCCAGAATGCCTTCCCAGTAGGTCTTTTCATCCACGATGTTTTTCAGGGTTGCGGCATAGAGCTGATTGTGGCGTTCCGCGATACCGTAATAATTCGGATAGAAAAGGCGCGCCATGGACCAGCCGCCGTCAATGGCACCCGAACCGTTCGAATAGACGCCGGCTCCGCCGGTCTGGCTGCTTGCCGTACCATAATATTTATTTTGCATGCCGTAAAGTGTTAGTTTCATCTTATGGCTCAGATCACTGGTTACCTTTCCGGTCCAGGTCCAGTCGTTGTATTTGTCGGTTGCCAGCGGCTGCAGATAGGCCATCTGGTTACCCACATAGGTCGTAAAGAAACGCAATCCGCCCAGTTTTTTGGAAACAAAGGGTACCGGACCGCTGAATCCGAGGTCCAGATGGTAATCGGGGATCTGTTTGGCATAGAAATCATCCCCGCGGCGGGTCAGGTAGCGGAACTGTTCCTGCAAGGCCTGGGGGGTCAGATCATTGCCCGGATCATCGTCTGCCATCAGGCGTTCGCTGACCACATTCCAGCCTACAAATTCGGGATATTCGCCCATGGTCCAGGAGTCCCAGTTGCCGTTGCGGGTGCCGGTCCAGCAGACCTCCTCGTCCAGATAGGGGCGCAGGAACACGGAATTTTCGTCAAACATGGAGCTTACGACGTTTCCGCTGATATCCGTAAACGCAAAATTGCGGGGCCTGTAGGGACTGTATTTTGCATTCAGGTTCAAAGAGTATTTCTCCTGACTTCCTTCCCGGGTCACAATACTGACCACACCGGACTGAAGATCACTGTATTCGGCGCTAAAACCGCCGGACTGGATCATGACCTCCTGGATCGAGGACAGGGAAACCGTGGAGATGGGGTCGCCGGTACGACTGTCTTTCATGGTCAGACCGTCAACCAGCAATGTGGTCTCGTCCAGATCGCCGGAACGCACTTGAAGTCCGCTCATGCCGGCTTCCATACCCACAACATCGGAAATGGAGGTTGCCGGGAGGTCGGAGATCTCGTCCCGGCTGATATTGACCTGGCTGGATGCGATATCCACCTGTACCACTTTTCGTTCCGCGGTCACCAGAATCTCTTCGCCCTGATAAGCCTGGACCCGCATTCCAAAATCCAGCATGGTAGTCAGATCGATCCGAACCCGGACATCCGTCTGCTGAACGGTTGCATAGCCCATATAACTGGCAACGACCTCATATTCTCCGGGAGGAATATTGAGAACAACATAGAAGCCTTCTGCATTTGTGGCGGCTCCCATCGTGGTGTTACGGATGAGTACGTTGGCACCCGCTAAAGGTTCACCCGTCTCAGCATCCGTCACATAACCGGAAAGCTTTCCGGTCGTGGCGGCGTAGGAAATGCTGAATACAAGTAAAACTCCCGCTAAAATCCATCTTAGCCTCATATAACAACTCCTTAAATATTTACCGGTTTGCTCTGTCACAATCGCGTTTGTTGCCTGCCTGCTTAGTCTTACTGTAGCAATTTAATGTACTTTCCTCTAAATCTCTATAATTAATCCCAATCGTCAGAATTTATACCAATAAATACCCTTTGTCAACGATTTATAACAATTCTCCCTCAAAACTTTGAATTACCTGCTGCACCGCTCCGTCGACCTTGCTGTTTTTAATGGCCTTCTCCGAATCGGGAACCGTATTTTTTTCGACGCGCAGCCGGTAAGCGTAGTGAAAAACTTTTTTCAGGCAGGAGCGGATCAGTGCCTCGCTTCGCTGGAGAGAATTGTAGGAATAATCATCTTCCACCGTCAGCACCAGGGTCCCGCCGTTCGCCCGCATCAGGCCAACCCGGCAGAGCAGGCCCGCCAATGCCGGTTTTTGGGGCTGGACACAATCGATCACTTCCTGCCAGCGATCTTTGATCTCCTCTGCCCCTGCCGGTGCTTCCGGACTCCCGGTTTTTTCCGCTGCAGCCTCGGGAACCGCTTCCCTGATCTGTGCCGCCGGCGGCGCGGTTTTTACGGCTGCGGCTTTGGGAGCTGCAGCTGTGCGCGGATCTTCCGCTTTCCCTTTTAAGCCGTTCAGGACCTGTTCCAGATCACGGAAGTCCTGCAGGCGGGATAATTTGATGAACAGTGATTCACAGAGAATTTTCACATTTGCAGAACGCCCGATATCCGGCAGCTGTTCGTTCACGATGATCAGCATGCGGACAATCGTGCGCGCATCTTGGGTCGAAGCCAGAGCTTCATAATCGTTCTTGAGCGTTTCGGTCGTATTGAGCAGTTCGGCGGAACCTTGGATCTTGGTCATATAAAGGTCACGGAGAAAAATGGAGAAGTGCGTGACAAATTCCGCTGCGTCATAGCCGCGCATCAGCATCTCATCCAAAAGCGACAGGGCGCGGTCGGCGCTTCCCCCGCTCAGGGCGCGGTACAATTCAAAAAATACGTCCTCCCGGATCACACCCAGCATATTTAAGATGCCTTCATAACTGATGGCTTCGCCGGAAAAAGCGATCACCTGTTCCAGAATGCTTTCGCTGTCTCGAATACTGCCGTCTCCTTTTTTGGCGATCAGCATCAGGGCGGCGTCATCAATTTTTGCACCTTCACGTTCGGCAATCTGGCGGAGCAGCTGTACGACCTGCGGAATGGGAATGCGGCGGAATTCAAAGCGTTGGCAGCGGCTGAGAATGGTGGGCAACACCTTGTGCAGTTCAGTCGTGGCAAAAATAAAGAGAACGTGTTTCGGGGGCTCTTCAAGCGTCTTGAGCAGCGCGTTAAAGGCTTCTTTGGTTATTTGATGAAATTCGTCAATGATATAGACTTTGTATTTTCCGCGCGTAGGAGGATATTTTACCTGTTCGCGCAAATCGCGAATGCTGTCAATACCGCGGTTGGATGCACCGTCGATCTCGTGAACGTCCATGCTGCGCCCCTCGGTGATCTCACGGCAGCTTACACAGGTATTACAGGGATTCCCGTCCTGCGGATTCTCGCAGTTCGCCAGTTTTGCCAGCAGACGCGCGGTTGTGGTCTTGCCCGTGCCGCGGGGACCCGAAAATATGTACGCATGCCCCAGGCGCCCTTTTTTAAGGGCGTTCTGCAATGTCACCGTGATATGTTCCTGTCCCACAACATCTTCAAAGCGCTGAGGACGGTACTTCAGACTGATGACCTGATGACTCATATAATTATCCCTGTTTGTGCATGAAAAGACCTCAGGTTGCTTGACGCGCAGAATAATCACTTGCCGCTGCTTCCTTCCGGACCTGACGGGGTTCAGCAATACGCTGCCGACGAAGGCCTGAGGTCGTTTTAAGATACTCAATGAGTCCCAATTTTCCAATCAATTTTCAGGATAAATTTTTCGCCCGGACTCTTCCGGACAGGAATAACAATTCCGGCGGCGCACAGCGGACAACAGCGCTATTTCGGCATTAAATTTATCGTTTTTTGAATTTTTTATCTTTATATTGAAAGATGTGAGATTGAGGTATAAAGTAATATGAATAAATCGCTTTCCCTGCTTTTTTTAATTCTTGCCCTGCTAACGGGCTGTGCTTTCCGGGATTCCGGCAATCTGCCGCCGGCACCCGTAACACCCTTTGATGTCGCCGCTTTCGACACCTTGTATTCCGATAAGGAAATGGGCTGCAGTTACGAGAACGGCCGCTTCACATTCCGGATCTTTGCGCCCCGCGCAAGTTCCGTCCGCCTGGCCCTTTTTAAAACGGCAAAAGGACCCGAAACGGAAAGCTATTACCTGCAGCGGGACAATCAGGGTGTATGGGAGATCTCGATCAATAAGAAATTGTGGAATTATTATTACGGATATTACATCGGCGCCAATAACGGTCCCGGAGATATCTTTCAGCCGAACACCCTGGTGCCGGATCCCTATTCCACCGCGGTATCGACTCAAAATCATTATCAGATCCATGCGCGAAGTTTTATTCACAAATGCAATTTCGACTGGGGCGACGATACCTGGATGTCGCCGCGGGATCCGCGGGACCTGATCATTTACGAGACCCATCTGCGCGATATGAGCGCACATAAAAGCGCCGGGACCAAAGAAAAGGGCACCTATAACGCTTTTATCGAGAAAATCCCCTATCTCAAAAAACTCGGCGTCAACGCCGTGGAATTCCTGCCGCTGCACGATTTTGCCAATATTGAGATTCCCTTCCGGGATACCTCCACGGCGCTGTTCAATACCTGGAATCCTTACGCGCGGAATCACTGGGGCTACATGAGCACCTTTTTCTTTGCACCTGAGAACTATTACAGTTCGGCAGGCCATATGAACCAGGACGCCTACATTGACGATAAAGGCAAAGCTGTCAGGGAATTCAAATCCCTGGTCAAATCACTGCATTCCGCGGGATTTGCGGTGATCATGGATGTGGTCTACAATCACACCAGCACCTACGATCCCAATCCCTTCAAAATGGCCGACAAGAAATACTATTACCGTCTGGATGCGAAGCAGGATTTTACCAGCGTAAGCGGCTGCGGGAATGATTTTAAGACCGAAAACCTTATGGCGCGGAAAATGATCATAGAAAGCGTGCTGTTCTGGATGCGGGAATATCACATTGACGGCTTCCGCTTTGACCTTGCGGCCATGATCGACGACGGGACACTGGAGGCGATCCGGCGTGAAGCGGTTAAGCTGAACCCGAACGTGGTCCTGATCGCCGAACCCTGGGGCGGCACCTACAATCCGGATCATTTCAGCGATCTGGGCTGGGCTTCCTGGAACGATCAGTTCCGCAACGGCATCAAAGGACAGAATCCGCATTCGCGACCGGGTTTTATCTTTGGCCGCTGGGATGACGGCGTCAGCCGTGAGAATGCCCTGCGCTTCCTGATGGGTTCCCTGCTCCCGGACGGCGGGCAGTACCGGGATGCCCGGCATTCCGTGAATTATCTGGAATCGCACGATGATCACACTTTCGGTGATTTTGTGCGGCTGCATCTGAAGAAAAACCGCGAAGACGAAGTTGTGCGCGACCTTCTTGCCCACGGAAAGCTCACGCCCGGGGAAATGCGCTATCACAAGCTCGGCGCTTTTATTCTGGGAAGTTCTCAGGGCATCTGCATGCTGCATTCCGGCCAGGAATTCGGCCGCAGCAAAGTGATCGAGATCAATGATTTCCCGGATCCGGATCAGGGCAAGATCGACCACAATTCCTACAACAAGGACAACACAAGCAATTATATCAATTACAACATCGCCGCCCAAAACCGGGAGCTGGTCGATTTTTATTCCAACCTCTTCCGCTTGCGGCAGATCTATCCGCAGCTGCGAAAGTCCCCGCGTGAAGCGCTGAGCCCGCATTATGCCGACGCCGCTTTCGGTATCGGCTACCACATTATGCCCTGGGGAAATTACAGCGAGGAGTTGCTGGTCCTTGCAAACGGATCCAAAGACAAAGACGCTTTCTATACCTTGCCCGAAGGCGGCTGGGTAACCCTGATCAGCACACAACCGTTCTCCCAGGAACGTATTTTCGGTGCCGTCAGCCTGGGGCCCTCTTCCGGAATGATCCTCATTAAGCGCTGATCACCCCAAATCCCGCACATAAGCGAAGAAATCCCTGCTGACGTAAAATGCCTTTTTCTGCATGCCCGTTCTGTCCCGTATCCCCGCGCAATTAAATCTTAAATCTTAAATTTTAAATCTTGAGTCCTGAGTCTTGAGTATGTCTTTCCCGTCCGGCATGCAAACAAACCTTTCTGAGGGGGGACAGGGAGAACAAGTCTTCGAAAAACAAAGATCCCCTCTTGTTTTTTGGCAAAAGGGGATCAGGTAAAATTATTCCCGCGCCGCAGCACGGTCCTGTTTCTCCGTTTTTATTCAGGCATTTTCATTGCCGACCTTGACTTCCGTGGACAAATGCCGGAACCAGGTAAAATACAGGCCGGTACTGAGAGCAAGGAAAACCAATCCCAGGACCAGCGCCTGGCTCCAGGCTTTAAAGACCAGGTTCATCATAAACATAAACAGTGACAATTGCCAGGGAACGGCAAGAAACACAGAAATAATGTCCCGGGTATTTTCCTTTTTAATGCCAATGCGGACAGGTTCGGGAAGCATTTCACGGTATTTTTTCCAGGCGCCGAAGGGGCGTGTGATGTTGTAAAAATTGGCCGTTACCTTTTCATCGATGGGGCGCGTAGCCAGTGTTCCGATAATAATCCCGAGCAGCGACATCAGGGATGCGGCTGCAAAGGCGTAATATTCCGGCGTTAAAGCATCCGGCAGAAGCCCGGTCTTCATAAAAACCTTCCAGAGGATAGCCGTCAGCATTCCGGCGCCGATGCCGATCGCATAACCGTAGCCGTTCAGGCGATGCCAGTACCAGCGAACCAGCTGCGGGATCAGAAGTCCCGCACCCAGCCCCATGGTGATCCAGGACCAGATCTCATTGATGTTCTTAATAAAGACCGTCAGCGCCAGTCCCAACACCACGATCAGGATCGAGGCGCCGTAACTGTGTTTCATCAGCTGTTTATCCGTTGCTTTCGGATTGATATACTGCTGGTAGATGTCTTTGACCCAGTACGCCGCGCCGGCGTTGACGGTGGAATCAAAGGTGGACATGGCGGCGGCCATCAGTCCGGCAATAATGAATCCCTTTATTCCTGCCGGCAATACCGTAACCACCGCCGGAAGCACCATTTCGGGATCGGAGATGCTGGTCCCGAGTGAAATGCCCCAGACGGCCAGCGCCGCAATAAAAGGCCAGCGGAAAGACAGTAATCCGGTCCAGAACAGGGACAGCAGTCCCGCCTCGCGGTCATTCCGTGCGGCATAGTAGCGCTGGATCATATAATTGCCCGTGCCGCCGCTGCCTTCCAGGATCACCTTGAACAGGTAGAACATCACCAGCACACCAAATACATTATACATGGAATAGTCGGATTCCGCAGGGATGTTCAGCCGCCACTGCGGCGCCAGGCTAACCCATTCCCGGAGTGTTGTCTGAACCTGCATAAACCCCCCGTCTTTCAGCGGCATGCCGACGGCAAAGGCTTCAGGAAGCTCAAGGCCCAAAGCGCGCACGACGACATAAGCAATAGCAAGAAAGATGAGAATTCCCTGAAAAACATCCGTCCAGATCACCCCGTAAAGACCCGAGGCAACCGTATAGATCATAGCAATGGCAATCAGGATGAAAGCCGCCCAGAATTCCGTGCCGATCACGATCGAACCTATATGCAGGGTCCAGGATTTCGGGATCCCCAGAAAACTGTCGAGGAATTTTCCGCCGCCGATCGCAAAGTAGGTGATCATGGCGATGGTAAAAATAATTGATGTAATGGCCTGGATCAAACGGGCGACATCCCCCTGCGGACCCTTGCCAAAGCGCAGGCTCATCCACTCCGCCACCGTCATGACCTTGGAACGGCGGTTCCATTTACCCATATAGATCATCAGAAAGGCCATGATCAGGGTAACACCGCCGCGGATCTCGATATAGAATCCTTTTGCACCGATCGCATAAACCAGAGCAACAATGATCATCGTGCCGCTGATGTCCAGATTGGAAGACATTCCCGAAGCTCCCAGCGCCCACCAGGGCAGATTGCGGTCCCCCAGAAAATATGATTCAATTCCTTTTTTTGCTTTTCGCTGCATCCACAGACCAACAACCACCATCGCCGTCAGATATACGGCAACAATAACGTAATCAACTGCATGCATATAGGACTCCTTGTTCTAATTCAACAATTTTCCGGGAATCTACCGAATTCCGCCCAAAAAAACAACGCCTTTATTTCCGTCGCCGGGAATGGAGACAGGGAGAATTTAAGATTTAAAATTTAAGATTTAAGATTCAAGATCCAGGATGGCGAGTTCGTTTTCTCAGGATTCATGCTGATCGGCAGCGTTAGTTTCGATCTTTCCCTTTCCCGGGAGTATCTCGTTTTTCAGCAGAGAAAGATTGGTCGGGATCACGGACAGGGAATAGAGGAACAGACCCGCAACCAGCAGCCAGCCGTTTCCATCGAACTGAAGAAAATGATTCCCCCAGCCGATGTGGTCAAAAAGCAGGCTTTGCGGATACAACGGATGCCATTCCCGGAACAGCAGGCTTTCCGCCAGGGTCAGCAGCGGCGTCAGGACGATAAAGACCAGCGGCGTCATTCGCCCCATGGGGTATTTCTGCTTACGCAGGAAAAGTTTAACGATCACATAAGCAATTACAATATGGACCAGAAACTGGGGATAAATAAGGTAAAGCCAGCAGCCGAAAAGAACGCCGATGGACCCGCCGCCGCGGAAACGGTAAAAAAGCGGGAACCCATGTCCGTATATGGAGGCAATTCCCATTAAAAGTATCGCTGCAAACCCGGCGCCCGCAAAGGGAAGTTCAACGGGATACGGGGATTGGGGAGAGAAAAACAGCCCCTTGAAGAGCATCATTACCAGGGAGCCTTTCAGGGCGTCGCCCAACAGCGTCAGGGTGCCCCAGAATTTCCCGACATTGCGCATGACGTTTGAGGTACCCGGATTGCCGTTCCCCAGCTGTGTGACATCCACACCTTTTCCCAGCCGTGCAAAGATACGGGCGTAGCTGACGCTTCCCGAAAGATAGGCACAAAACATTCCGGCCAAGAGGATGAGATAAAACATAACTCCTCCTTATCAATTTCCTTGCCCTGTTTTTCTATTCCAGTCCGATCAGTACAAGTGCGGTATGCTGACCGCCGTAGCGGACCAAGATGTCGACATCTTCCAGTTCCTCCCCCAGGGTTTCCTGTATCCGCTGCAGGACCGCTTCATCGGCATGCTCGTTGTAGTATAAGCTGATGGCGGAATGTTCTTCCGGGCGGGCGGCACGGATCGCCTTCAGGGCGCTTTCCTCGAAATCGGGTGATACCGCAACTATCTTTCCGCCCATGACCGCAAAATAATGGTTAAGCGGGATTTGAATGTCCGCAAATCGGGAATCTTTCACGCTGCGATAGATGCTGATGCTGTTCACCAGTTCCATGGCTTCCGTCATTTGCGCCAGGTTTTCCTCCCAGCTGAGATTTTTTACAAACCCCATTATGGCTGCGATGCCCTGAACGATGTTCTTACTGGGAAAGATCTCGATATGCTTTTCGCTCTGGCTTTTTACCAGCTGAATGGCGGGAATGATATTTTTATCGTTGGCGAGAACGATGACATCCTCATAGGGCATCTGACTGATATGATTAAGAATATCGGCGGTCTTGGGAAGGTTTTTTCCGTAGACCAGGACGTCAAGGTCGGGTTCAAAGTCGTGCAGAATGGAACGAAAACCTTCGCCGGGAACAATGGCCAGGACGCCGACCTCATTTTCATGCCGGAAACGTGCAAATTCCTCTTCCATCTGCTTCTTCATATCCTCGATCTTTTCGCTGACGATCTCTCCGTAGTGCCGAAGCTCCCCGATAACGCTTTCGGGCTCGTTGGTGTGCACGTGCAGTTTGATAATGTCCTCGTTGACCAGCAGTGCCACGCTGTCGCCCTTATTATTTAAAAATTCTTCCAGTCCGTTCGGCGGTACGTCCGGCGATCTGCGAATGGTCAGTTCGGTGCAATAGCGGTTGTTGATCGTCATCAGTTCTTCGATACTGGAATCGGGGTCGGGTTCGAAACGAAAGTCGGATTCCCGCTCAACCTGGATTTCTTCTCCGTAAAGGCGGCGTTTCATGCCTTCAAGAATAAAGACAAAACCGAGTGCTCCGGAATCCACCACCCCCGCTTTTTTTAAGACGGGCAATTTTTCGGGTGAACGAAACACCTCTTCCCTGCCGGCGCGGACAGCCAGTTCAAGGTATTCCGGAATGCTTTCCGATCTTGTATTGCTCAGGGCTTTGACAACCGCTTCGAATACGGAAAGCATGGTCCCGTTCATTGGGGTGGAGATGGCGGTCTTTGATACATAGTGTCCCTGAGAAAAGGCCCGGGCAAAGGTGTCGGTGTCGATGACGCCGAACGAGCGGGCTATTTCGGCAAAGCCGCTGAAAAATCGCGAGAGTATAAATCCCGAATTCCCGCGGCTGTTCATGGTAGTTACTTCCTGAAGGATGGATAAGATGGTCTCAAAATCGGGTTTTTTCAGATCCCGGATCGCTTCAACGGCCGGCTCAAAGGTTAACAGCATGTTCACGCCCGTATCGCCGTCTGGCACCGGAAAAACGTTCAGATTGTCAATTGTATGGTAATTTGCCTTAAAATAATCCAGGCCGCCTTCCAGGCATGCGATAAAAGTATCCGGGTTCATATTCTCTGTCCCTTTATTCCGTTCCAATGACATATCCCATTTCAAAGTAGTCCGGGCCCAGATGCGGCATATGGGCAAAATTCGAATAGTTGATCTCGACATAAAGATCCCAGCCCAGCTCTTTGGCGGATTCTTCCAGTTTCTGTTTCATATAAAGGCATTCTTTATCGTGATCCAGCACATAGGACATTGCCACGGTCAGGGTCTTGCTGTTTTTTTCTTCCATCTGCGAAGTAATGATCGTCTGGAAGCGTGCGCAGGCTTGCTTGAAGTTCCGGGCTTTCCCGATCGCCTTGATCTCTCCCGAAGCGGGTTCGGAAGAAAGAAGGGGTATAATGCCCATCGCGGTTGCCATCACCGCCTTGGCAAGTCCCACACGTCCGCCGCGGTGCAAATAGAACATATCGTACAATACTCCCAGCACCCGCGTGTTCTCACGGTTTCTCATAAGAATATCATAACAAGTCTCGCGGTCCTCCGGCTTCCAGTTACACTCCCGCAGCATGGCAAGCAGCTGAACTCCCACTCCGCTGACCAGACTTTTACTGTCAAAAACCTTGACATCGTATTCCGGATGTTCGTCCATGACCTTGTGCAGCGCATCACGGGTGGCATGGGTGTTGTGCAAAGCCTGGGTAATCAGCAGGACTTCCTCGTCGCGGTAGTGTTCAAAGGATTCAATGAACTGACTTTCGCTAAGGCCGACTGTCGTCATTTTATTGTTCTTGTCGCGCATTAGCGCAATGAACTTTTCCTTTTCTTCGCGCCAGTTCGGCATATCCCAGGTCTGGGGATAGACCTTCCCGTTCATCAAAATCGGATAATCAATGACACCAAGGCCCAGTTCCTTAATGCGGCCCGGCTCAAGCTGACAGGTCATATCGGCGATGATCTTCATGGGCTTACCTCCTGTATGATATTAAAGTATAATCAAAATATCTTTCTTTTGCTATTTTTTTATCGATTCCGCGCATCTTGATCGAAAACTTTAAAATTCAAGAATCAAGGTTCAAAATTCAGGATCGGAGGATCCCCGATACAATCGCATCTTGCGTCAAACAAAGGAAAACTCCTTGTCCGGCACCTGCATCCCGGTGGATTTTCGGGCTTTTTCTTAAAAATTTATTCCTGAATCCATCGCTTCTTCTGTGCGCTTTTAAAGATTTGTCTTATATTAGACACGGATTAATGGAGACCCAAATGATCTATCACAGTATTTTACAAACGATCGGACACACGCCGCTGGTCCGGATCAATCGCCTGAACCCCAACAAGAACGTCAATTTGTACGCAAAGCTGGAAGGTTTCAATCCTACGGGAAGCATTAAAGACCGCATTGCGCTGCGCATGATCCAGCAGGCGGAAGCCGACGGCTGTCTGAAAGACGGACAAATCATTCTGGAGGCGACTTCCGGCAACACCGGCATCGGACTTGCCATGATCGGCGCCGTGAAGGGGTATAAGGTAATTGTCGTGATGAGCGAGACGGTTTCACCCGAACGCCGGAAAATAATCCGAGCCTTCGGCGCGGAGGTGATCCTGACCCCTGCCGCTGCGGGTACGGACGGCGCTATCCGCAAGGTGCGGGAAATGGTAGAAAAAGAACCCGGCACCTATTTTAACCTCGATCAGTTTTCCAACGAATATAACAAGATTACGCATTACAAGGTTACCGCCGAGGAGATCTGGCAGCAGACCGGCGGCCAACTGACGCATTTTGTTTCCAGTATCGGCACTTCCGGGACCATTATGGGTGTCGGCAAGGCGCTGCGCGAAAACAAACGCTCCATTCAGATCATCTGCGCCCATCCCGTAAAAGGACATTATATCCAGGGCTTGAAAAACATGGAAGAGGCTATCGTTCCGCAGATCTACGATCCCCGGCTGATCGACAGGCAGGTCATGGTCGAGACCGAAGCCGCCTTTGAAATGACCCGCCGCATCGTCCGGGAAGAAGGGATCTTTGTGGGCATGAGCAGCGGCGCCGCCATGCTGGCCGCCCTGGAAGTGGCCAAAGACCTGGACCGCGGCTGTATGGTCATTGTTTTTCCAGACCGCGGAGAAAAATACCTGAGCACCAGATTATTCGACCCGGTAAGCGGATAAAGAATCTCGGTTTTTTAAGAAAAAAAAGAGGAAAGGCAACGGCCTTTCCTCTTTTTGCTTTAGGCGGAATTTTCCTGAGTCAGCGATCTTCCGCTTGGAAAACATAGCCGCTGTAGGCTTTTGCCTCCAGGATCAGCTGCCCGTTATTCAATTTGAAATCCGCCTGCGTATTCAGGCAGCGCAGGCCCCTTATTCCCAGCGCTTCCGGCAGCGGGAGCACGATGCTGCCGGGACGCCCGTTCCGGTAGATCACAGTGATAATGCGTTCGTTGAAATCGCTGCGCAAAAAAGCATATACATCCTTATCGGCACGCAAGGTCAGATAATCGCCGTAACGCAGCGCGGAATGTTCCCTGCGCAAGGTTGTAAGTGCGGAGATCTTATCCCGCAGTTCCCTCTGTTCCCGGGTAATCTTCCAGAGCATCATACGGCGATTGTCCGGATCGCCGGCACCGCTCATCCCGATCTCGTTCCCGTAGTACAGGACGGGCGGCCCCGGAATGCTCATCAAATAGGTCATATACATCGCGACCTTCTCATAGGTCTGCGGATCATCCACGCGGATATCCCGGTGCCAGCCGACTTCCTGGGCGTTTTCGCTCCAGTCGAGATCCTTTTCCAGATAAGCGGGATAGCGGGGCTGATCGTGGCTGTCCATCAGGTTGGCCATCAGGTGCAGCTGACCGTAAATATCAATGACCCGCTCCATTTCGGCGGCCAGCGGTTCAAAATTTGAAGCGTCTTCGGCAAAGGCATAGCGGGCCGGCCAGTAGAGGTTGAAATTGAACTGCGCCGATAGCTGACCCTGATTGACATAAGCGTGGATCAGGGCGTGATCGCCAAAAGTCTCACCGATCTGATACAAATCTTTATCGGGAAAATTCCGCCGGATCTCGCGGGTCAGCTGCCGCCAGAACAGATGCGGTACATGCTTGACCGCATCGTGCCGGAACCCGTCCAGGTTCAGCGCTTTCAGCCACCAGATGGCATCGGCAACCACGGTATCCACGGCTTCCGGAGCGGCCGGATAATCAAAACTCGGCAGATAGGACTCAAACCAGGTTGTCAGGCGGTATTCGTCAAAGAGGCGAAGATTTTCACGCCCGTCCGGCAGTTCATACTGCCCGAACCATTCCGGATGCTTTTGATAATAGGGATGTTCCTGATGCACATGGTTGGAAACAAAATCCATCAGAATGCGAATATCCTGTTTATGCGCCACATCCACCAGGGTCCGGACTGCATCCAGGTCACCGAAATGCGGATCTACTTCTCGCGCCGCAACCGGCCAGTAGCCGTGGTAAGCGCTGAACATCCGATGCGGCGGCGGAGTTTCCCGGAAAGGCTTATCCGTATTCCGGATAAAGGGCAGTATCCACAGCGTATTGACACCGAGATCATTGAAGTACCCTTCGTCAAGCTTTTTAATGATCCCGTAAAGATCGCCTCCCCGAAAATTTGCGCGTTCCGCAAGCTCTCCGTGGATAATGGGTTTGTTGTTTGAGGGATCGCCGTCATAAAAGCGGTCCGGCATTAAAGAATAAAGAATGGCGTCCTGCCATTTGAAAGCACCGTGATTCCCGGCCGGCGCCCCGTTTTCCAGAATCACTTCAGCAACATTGGAATTGCATTCTCCGCTGCTCCACATCAGGCGCAGACGTTTTGCCGCTTCCCCCTGTTCGCGCGGGATCCGCACAGTGATGATCTTGTCCTTTAAACGGATGCGGTACTTTGGCAGGCGGCGGTTGTCCAGCAGCACTTTCAGATCGCGGGCACGGAAAGCACCCGTATAATCCTGGGGAAGCAGGCGGAAGTGCAGCGAGAGGAAATTGCCGCTCCGAAAATCCAGGGGTGTAATGAAGGGACGTGTTCCTTCAAAGAGCGGAAGAACTTTAAGGGCGGAATTAAAGCCGCCCAATCCGTTCGGCACCGAGACGGGATTCTGGGGATCCAGGATCTCGCGCCCGTCAACCCGGAAAAGGTATTCATATTGCCCCGGTTCAAAGGGCAAGGTTAAAGTAAAGTCCCCGTTCTGCAGTTTTTCAAGGGAATACTTTTCCCGGTCCCAGAAATTGAAATTCCCGAAAACCGTTACCTTTTCCACTCCGGGATCCGCTGCGTAGCGAAAGGTCACATCGCGGCGCTGCGTTACCCGCAGCGGCAAAACGTAGCTGCCGCCGGAAAAACGGAATGGCAGTAAAGCAAAGCCGGAATAAGCTTTATCGGCTTTCAGAATACGGATTTCACTGTCCGGGGTCCCGCGGACATCCAGATGTGGATGTTCCCCGAATTCCAAAGAAGTATAGTCCTCCGCATAAAAAAGGTCCTGAACCTGCAAAATCAGTGAATCTCCCGAAAATACCGACTGAACGGGAATGATATCCGTCAGTGGGCCGGAACCCGGACTGCAGGCCAGTACGAAAAAAAGGATAAACAAGAAAGGCAGGTTTTTTCTCATGATCAGACTCCTGTAAGGGCAGTGTTTTTAATTCCTTAAAATACGGGTTATCTGCGGGATTGGCAACGTTTTATCTTTCGGGAAACAAGTTTCGTGAAGCAGGGAGGCAAAGGAGGGGGCAATAGAGGAGCTGCCGGCGGCATCCCGCAAACCCGGAATTCCCTGATTCGAACACAGGTGTTTTTTGTAACGGTTATTTCGGCAAAACAACAATAAAATTGCTGCCTTTTCCGGGTTCGCTTTCAACACGGATATTGCCTCCGTGCTTCTCAACGAATTCGCGGCAAATGATCAGTCCGAGGCCGGTCCCTTCTTCTTTGTCGGTTCCGGGGCGACTGCCGCTTTCACCAATCTCAAAAATATGTTCCGCAAGATCCGGGCCCATGCCGATACCTTCGTCACGGACGGCGATCATGATGTTTTTTCCGAGATCCCGGGCTGCCACAATTATGGTACTGCCGTGGCGGGAATACTTTATGGCGTTGGAAATCAGGTTCTGCAGAATGGTGTGCAGCATATTCTCATCGGCACGCAGCTTTATCGGAGCTGCTTCCGTCAATATTCCGATCTGCTTGCGCTGTGCAAGGGGCGAAAGCAGATCCAGGGCATTCTGTATACTGGCCTCAATATCCAGCTCTCGCGGATTAAAATGATTTTGTCCCGTCTGCGAACGGGCCCAGTCCAACAGGTTTTCCAATAATTTGAAGGTCTGCGTTGAAACGGACTTGATGTGGCGGGAGAATTCTTTCATTTTTTCAAAATCCTCCGCTTTGCCATAACGTTCCATCAAGGTCGAAAAACCGATAATGCTGTTAAAGGGGCTCTTGAGATCATGGGCGATAATGGAAAAGAACTTGTCCTTGGTGGCATTCAGTTCCTGCAGTTTTTTCCGCTGATCTTCCAGCGCCGAGTTGATCTTCCGGTTTACCAGGTACAAGCGCAGAATAAAAAAAGCAAAGATAAGGACCAGAAGCAGAATAATCATCAAAAGGTGCTGCACGGCCAGCTCGCGGGAAAGCTTTAGGTCCTTAATGACACTCTCGTGCTCCAGTTCTCGTATGACTTCTTCCTGCGCCTGCTGTTTGTACAGCGATTCCAGCTGGGTCATTCCGCGGGTGGCCCGGGATTCGTAGATAGAGTCCATGATCGCAAGCTGCTGATACTGATATTGGAAAGCCTTATCAAATTGCTCCCGGGCTTCAAAGATCCTGGCAAGCTGACGGTTCAAATGAATCATCAGGGTTTTCTGATTGTTATTGTCCGCATGGTATAAACCGATCAGCAGGCTGTCAATGGCAGCCGTGTCTTGTCCCCGGCTGCTCAAAATCTCACCGTACAAAAGATAGACTCCCGGCAATCCCAAACGGTCATTGATGCGTTTTTTTATTCTCAGGGATTTGCCAAGCTGGCGAAGGGATTCATCGACATTCCCTTCCACGAATTCAATTCTTGCCAGATATTTCAGCGAATTGGAGATCCCGAATCCGCCCCCTCTCTGGGTCCGGTAAATTCCGGCCGCTCCCGCATTGTATTCCCGGGCTTTTTGTATGTTACCCAACTCCAGATAAGCTATCCCGAGTTCGTCCATGCATATGGCCTTTCCAGTCAGGGAATTATAATTCTCCGGAAGGCTCCGGTACATTTCAAGCCCCTGCAGAAAAAGTTTTTCTGCTTCATCATACAGGCCCATGGTATTGTAGATCCTTCCGATAGAATAATTGATCCAGGCTATGCCTTCCGTAAAACCAACCATCTCATAGTGCTCACGGGCTTTGTAAATAAATTCAATGGATTGCTGATAGGAACCGTTCATCCGAAAAATATTGGAAAGCTGGGAATATACAATGGCCATGGTGTTGTGATCGGAAACTTTCCGCGCTTCGTTCAGCGATTCGTTATAATAAATGATGGCCTGTTCCTGGTTGCCGGTTGTGGATAGATACGCGGTGCCCAGCAAAGACAAGACCTTTGACAGGTTTTCATGATCGCCGGCCTCACGGTACAGCGATTCGGCATTCTGCAAAAAAATGACCGCCGAATCACTGCGACCGTCATAATGGCAGATCATTCCAAGATAATAAAAAGTTCGTGCTTCACGATCCCGGTTTTTTAATGATTGCGCTTCTTCCAGCGCGATCACGGCTTCGCGTTCGGCAATTTCCGGATCGGAACGGCGCAATTCATACACATACTGCAGGCGGGCGTCGATACGCGGCAATCCCCTGCGGGTACTGATCGCATTAATCAGACTGTCTTTGGATGCATCCGCAAACAGCGGTTGTATCAGCAATATGAACAGAAAAAAAAGAACACGGGCTCTCCCGGCTTTGAATAAACAGCAATTCCCCCCGGTTTCTTTCGATTTGACGCAACTAAAATGCATATTATTTTATCGTGGACTCAAAATATAATACTATTTTATGTGTTTTCTAGGTGTTTTTTTTCCCGGGGATTTTTCGGCGTTAAACGGACGAATATTCAGCAGCTCTTTCCGTTCATGCCCGGCAGATCAATTTTCAATACAAATCCCCTATCATTTCTTTTCCTTGCTGATCATTTTTTTTACCAGTTCCCGGATATGGCGATAGCGTACTTCAGAAAAAAAGTTCAGCAGGATCACTCCTGCCAGCGCCGGAAGGATCACATTGACAAAAAAGATGAACAATGCCGTTCCCACCGCCGCCTCCGACGGGACCGAAAAAGCTTTCAGGGCGTGATTGGCGGCGTTTTCGCTGAAGCCGATCCCGGCAAAGGAAAGCGGGATCGAACCCACACCAAGAATGAAAAAGCAGACCTTTGCCTGATCGAGCAAACGGATGCCGTAGGGGTACAGAACAACCCAGAACTGAAAAATATAGGCGCTAAAACCCAATGTGGAAAAGAGAATGTTCATCACTCCGATTTTCAGGTATGGAACCTCTTCCGGAACATATTTGCGGAAATTGCTGTTTTTACGCAAGAGCCGATAGATCAAAAAGAGAAGGACAAATATCAGGCAGAATCCCAGCATATACCACATGGCGGGGTATAGCATATAAGTCGCGATTCCAAAGAAAAAAAACAGTGTCCCGACGGAGAAAAAAGCATCTAAAAGAAAGGCGTATATGCGCTGTTTGTTCGTGCCCGGCAGAAGGAAGGCTTTCCCTACTTCACCGATGCTTGCGGGCAGCACCAGGCGGAAAAGAAAACCGGATAAATGTGCAATAATGCCTTGTTTTAATGAAAAAGGCGGCAAGATTTGGTGACAGGTATAAAGGAAACGCAGTCCCTGCAATCCGATGTTGACAAAACCCAGCAAGAGCACAATTCCGATCGTCTGCAAAGGTAAGCTGCGGAAAAAAAGATAAAGTTCGCCAATCTCGATCTTGGAGAGGAGGTAGCCCAGGAGGATCGCGCTGAGGACGATCTTGCCCAGAAGTGATAATACTTTTTTGATCATAGCTTCATGGTCTTTTTATATTCCGTGCCTTTCCAGGTAAAACGCCCGAAGGTCCCTGCCAGGCCCACCCAAACAATGAACAGGGCGTGTACGAGTTCCATCAGGAACAAATGTCCGAAACGGTAAGGAATACGGAATTTATGCAATGTGAACGACATATAGGCAAAATCACAGGCGGCTTTGATCAGTACGAGTCCGGCCCAGCAGTTCAGGACAAAGGGATCTGCAAAGGCAAGAAAGGGCAGCAGAATCGTTGACAGGTAAAAGAAAAAGACGCTCAGCCCCAGAATGCGGACCGGCAGGGTGGCTTTCATGACATGCGAAGCCCAGCGGACACGCTGATTGATCACAGCTCCAACGCCGGATTCGGGTTTTAGCCGGACTACGGAAACGGGGTGCGCATTGAAAAGCACATCGTATCCGCGGCGCTGCGATTCATATACGATATCGGAATCATCGCCGGTCACCACATGGTTTTTCAGTACCGTATCGCCGTTGAAAAGGGATTTTCGGTACATCATGTTGTTCCCGTTGGCGGTAATGGCAAAACCGTGTGCCATAGCGCCGGCGATCACCACGTTATGCGACAGCGCTTCCAGGGTCTGCATGGACTGCCAGCTGCGCTCCCACCCGGAACGGTATGTTTCTTTACGGAATATTGACAGGCCCGTCGCAGCACCCAGCTTTTCATTGCAGATCGAACCGTAGCTGCGCAGCCATTGCGGCTGATGCAGCGCATCGGCATCGGTGGCGACAATAAATTCCGTGTCGCAGTATTCCAGTCCGCGTGAAATGGCATGTTTTTTTGGAGAAACACCCGGCGGACAGCTATCCAGATGCAGCACATGCAGCCGTGAAAATTCTTGTGACAGTTTTTCCAGGATCTGCGGGGTGGCATCTTCCGAGCGGTCGTTAACAGCCACGACACTGAATTTTTCGGAAGGATAATCCTGGGCAAACACCGAGCGGATACAGGCTTCAACGGATGCTTCCTCATTCCTTGCGCAGATCAGCACACTCAGCGCCGGCAGGTCCGCATCCTTTTTCAGCGCATGGGCTTTCAGTCGCCGGAATCCCAGTAAAAAATACAGGATATACAACACATAACAGCCGGCAAGGGCGTAGCAAACAGCGATAATAATGTTAAGGCTCAGGGACATAGGGAATCCAGAAGTTGTTCAATTAGATCCAGGTTGTTGACAGGGATCCTTTCTTTTAAACGGACGCCGTCGGGCAGCGGCGGCAAATGCTTCAGATCAAGCTCCTGCTGGGCACAACTGTGAAATATACCCTGTTGCCGGTAATAACCCGCAAGATATTCCTGCTCCGTTTGCCCGGGTGTGGGAACAAACAGGGCGCTTTTTCCCAGGGCCAGCAATTCCATAACGCTTGAATAACCCGAACGGCAGACAATATATCCGGCGCTCTGCATGGCGCTGCTCATGGCGGCACGGCCCAGATGCGAAAAGATCCGGATCCTGCCGTTCTGCAGGATTCTGTCTTTGTCAGCGCCGGGTTCGCCCAGCGCGACCCATACGGTACCCGGCAGTGTTTCGATCTGCTTCATGACCCCGGCTTCAAAGTGGCTGCGCTGGGGTTCGGGACCCGAGATGCTGATCAGCAGATCGATGTTTTTTTCGGGTTCTGCCGTAGCGGATTCAACACTTGACAAACATCCGATATAGCGGACTTTCGGATGACGGGCGATCTTTCCCTTGTGGGACAGATCCCCGGAAAGGTTGGGGCTGCCTTCGGCATCGGGGACGAACACATAGCGGTATTTCCGGAACACAATGCGGTTAAACACTTCGCCAAATACGGTCGCCCAGCGCAGTGCCGGCGGCAGGTGGAAACGCAACTGGTGCGTGATCAGCACCGATGGAACACGTTTTGACCCTATCCCGAGCCGCATTTCGGAGATGATCAGATCGGGGTGATATTTACCTTCCAGCTCCCGGGTTTTTTTGTGTTCAAAATGCCAGCCCAGCAGCATCTTGGGCAGCTGCGCCACGATCTTGAAAACAAACATGAATGATAAATGCGAATAGCTGATCTGACGGTCCCGGATATCGAAATATTCGCATTCCGGAAATGTTTCGCGCAAGAGGCGCAGGGCGTTTCCGTGAGCGATCAGAATAACGCGGTTTCCCTGCCTGAGCAGATGGCGGATGATGGGGGTTGAGCGCGTCGCGTGCCCGAGTCCCCAATTGATGACTGCATAAAAAACGGTCTTATTTTGCATCCGTAGTGTCTTTACGTCTCAAGACTACACAACCCAGCGGAGGAACGCCGATCTTAATCGAGTATTTCCTTCCGTTCCATTCGATCTTTTCCGCATGCTGTGCCCGGTTGCTGATTACCCCGCTGCCGTTGAATACATCTTCGTCGGTGTTAAAGGCTTCTTCGTAGATCCCCGCTTCGGGAACCCCGATACGGTAATCGAAATAGGTTTCCGGTGTAAAATTGAACACCACCAACAAATCATCCTTTTTATATTTTCCACGGCGCAGGAAACTGGCAATGGACTGTTCGGTATTGCCGCCTTCGATCCATTCGAAACCTGCGGGTTCCTGATCACGCTGCCAAAGTGCCGGCGATTCGCGATAAAAGGCGTTCAATGCTTTCATGAATTTCCCGGCGGTCCGGTGCGGCTCCCATTTCTGCAGTTCCCATTCCAGCCCGCGTTCCTCGTTCCATTCGTTCCATGGCGCCAGTTCGCTGCCCATAAACAGGCATTTCTTGCCGGGATGGCAGAACATGAAGGCCAGCAGGAGTTTGAAGTTCGCGAATTTTTGCCAGTCGTCTCCCGGCATTTTGCTCAGCAGGGAACGCTTGCCGTGCACGACCTCGTCGTGGCTGAGGCTCAGAATATAATTTTCGGAATACTGGTACAGCATGGAGAAGGTCATGTCGCTGTGATGGTACTTCCGGTAGATGGGATCTTTTGACATGTAACGCAGAAAATCGTTCATCCACCCCATGTTCCATTTGTAGTCAAAGCCCAGTCCGCCGGTATGCACCGGATGGCTCACACCGCCCCAGGCCGTGGATTCTTCGGCAATGAGCAGCGAGGAGGGATAGTATTTTCCGACAATGGTCGACAGGCGTTTCATAAATTCGATGGCCTCGATATTCTCATTTCCGCCGTAGCGGTTCGGGACCCACTCCCCCGTTTTCCGGCTGTAATCCAGATACAGCATGCTGGCGACGGCATCAATACGCAAGCCGTCCGCATGAAATTCCTTTAGCCAGTACAGCGCATTGGCGATCAGAAAATTGGCCACCTCGTTCCGACTGTAATTGAAGATAAAGGTACCCCAGTCGGGATGTTCGCCCAGCCGGGGATCAACGTGTTCGTAGAGCGCTGAACCGTCAAAACGACCGAGAGAAAATTCATCCTTGGGGAAATGCGCCGGCACCCAGTCCAGGATCACGCCGATACCGTTCTGGTGGCAGTAATCGACAAAGAAACGGAAATCGTCCGGATTGCCAAAGCGGCTGGTGGGCGCATAATACCCCGTAACCTGGTAACCCCAGGAAGCATCGAAAGGATGTTCCATAACGGGCATGAGTTCAATGTGCGTGAAACCGTATGTCTTGACGTACTCCACCAAAAGCGGCGCAAGTTCACGGTAATTGTACCACTTCCAGTCTTCCTTCCGTTTCCAGGAGCCCAGATGCACTTCGTAGATACTCACGGGCTGGTCCAGGGTATTTCCCGGACGGGAACTCACATATTTTTTATCTTTCCATACATATTCCGACTGAAAGATGCGGGAGGCATTTCCGGGGCGCAGCTGCGAGTAAAAGGCATAGGGATCGGCCTTCAGCAACAGCCGTCCGTCCTTGGTGAATATTTCGTACTTATAATTCAGTCCGGAACGCACGCCGGGAATAAAGATCTCCCAGATCCCGGAAGATCCCAGTACGCGCATCATGTGTTTGCGGCCGTCCCAGAGATTAAAATCGCCGACCACGCTGACACGGCGGGCATCCGGCGCCCAGACGGCAAAGGATACACCTTTGATACCGTCGATCTCGCGCACATGGGCGCCCATTTTTTCATAGATGAAATGGTGGTCCCCTTTGCCAAAGAGATAAGCATCTTCTTCCGTAATGACGGGCATGAACTGATAGGGGTGGATATAGTTATAGGTATCGTTGTTTTTATAAAGCACGCGGACTTCGTATTTCTCAAAGGATTCCGATTCAAAAACCGCGTACCAGAACCCCTCCACTTTTGCGGGTAAAAGGGGGATTTCCCGGCCGCTGCCGAGCAATACTGCACTTACACTTAGGGCATCGGGCTGATAAACGCGTATGGTTTTTTCCAGTTGACTGTTTTCATGCATGCCCAAAATGGCATGGGGGTCGTGACAGATCCCGTCACGGAGTTCACGCATCCTTGTTTCGAGCTTCATGATCTTCCTTTCCGATGATTGACGGCAAAAATGCCGGCAAGGGTTTTTACATCCGTGATCTCGCCTTTATCGATCATGCTGAGCGCTTCGGTCAGCGAAAGGCTGAAGATTTCCATGAATTCGTGTTCGTCGGGGCGGCATTCCGTCTTCTGCAGATCAAAGGCTTCGTAGATATCAATGACTTCATCGCTGTAGCCGATACAGGGGTGAATGCGCATCAGAAAACGCAGTTTTTCCGCGCGGTAGCCGGTCTCTTCCTCCAGTTCGCGCAAGCCGGTTTGCTCCGGATTTTCGCCCGGATCGATCTTGCCGGCGGGCAGTTCGATAAAGACCCGCTTCAGCGGGTAGCGGAACTGCCGGATAAACAGCAGTTTCCCGTCCGGCAGCCAGGCGATCAGCGCGACCGCGCCCGGGTGGCGGATATATTCGCGTACCGAACTTTTCCCGTCCGGCAAAGCCACCGTGTCCTTTCGAACACGCAATAATGCCCCGTCATACACCTTTTCCGATGTGATTGTCGTTTCCTTCAAATTTTCCATCGTGAATGAATATACACGTTTCTTTTAGAAGTGACAAATCAATTTCAGCGGGGTGATTTGCTTGAGTTAAGCAGTTTTAGAACATTATTCGTTTTTTTGCGTTATTTTTTATTTTTCATAAGCTTCGTTTTTTTGTTATCTTTATGTAAATTAATTAGATACGTGAGATTTTTTTTGGTTTAGTTTTCGTAAACTTGACTCAAGTAAATAAGACAGCTTGTATCTGATTTGTGATTCTTCTCATAAAATGTTCGGACATTCCCGGTTCATGCATTGCGGAAGCGCTGTTGTTTTTTTTCTTTAAATGATGTATATTTTTGCTGTTATTCCATTAAATGCCTGTAAACAATCCGGAAAGCGAGGATGATCATGAGCACACTGGACAAGCTCGGAAAAATGACCGTAGTGGTCGCCGATACCGGGGATTTTCTTGCCATTAAAAAGCACAAGCCGCGCGATGCCACCACGAATCCTTCCCTGCTGCTGGCCGCTGCGCAAATGCCGGAATACCGGGAACTCCTTGAAAGAACGATCCGGGAAACCGATATTTCGTCGAGTCAAAGTATTTCTCCCCTGCTGGAGAAACTCGCGGTCAATTTTGCTAAGGAGATCCTTGCCATCGTTCCGGGACGGGTGTCCGTGGAGGTCGATGCCACCCTTTCTTTTGACATTAAGGGAACCATTGAAGCTGCACGCAGATTGATCGCCTTGTTTGAAAAAGAAGGGATTGAGCGTTCCCGCGTTCTGATCAAGATCGCCGCCACCTGGGAAGGCATCTGCGCAGCGGGGGTCCTGGAAAAAGAAGGCATTCGATGCAATTTGACCCTGTTGTTCAGTTTTGTGCAGGCCGTTGCCTGCGCGGAAGCCGGTGTGCAACTGATCTCGCCTTTTGTAGGACGTATTCTGGACTGGCACAAAAAGGCGCGCGGCGTGGAGCAAATCCCGCCGGAAGAAGATCCGGGCGTATTGTCGGTAAAAAAAATCTACAATTATTATAAACATTTCGGATTCAAAACCGAGATCATGGGAGCCAGCTTCCGGAATAGCGGGGAGATCCGGGAGTTGGCCGGCTGCGATCTGCTGACCATTTCCCCGCAATTGCTGAAGGAATTATCGGAAGACGACAGCGGCCTGCCACGCAAACTGGATCCCGCAGCGGCAAAAACGCTTGAAATGGAAAAACTGCATCTGGATGAAAAGCGTTTCCGCTGGCTGCTGAACGAAGACGCCATGGCAACCGAAAAACTGGCGGAAGGAATCCGCCGTTTCAGCGCCGACCTGCGGAAGCTGGCGGATTTTCTGCGGGAACCCGGATCCGCTTGAGTCAAGCGGTTAATTTATGATATCCGGCAAACAACATAAAAAAGTCCTCATGGCTTGCCGCCCCGGCTGCGGCGCCTGCTGCATTGCCATCTCAATCTCTTCTCCGCTGCCCGGTATGCCGGTTGGCAAACCCGCCGGTGTCCGCTGCGTAAACCTGAAAGCGGACAATACCTGTTCCATTTACGGGCAAAAGAATTATCCCCGGGTCTGTGCGAATTTCAACCCGGATCCGCAGGTCTGCGGAAACGATTTTTCCGAAGCAATGCAATTTTTATCGAAACTTGAAGACGAAACAAATCCCTTATAAGAACCGGGACGCTTATTTCAATAAAAGCATTTTGATGCTTTGCGAATTGCGGATAATATCCTGCTGACCGGAGCAGATCCTTACATAAACGGAAATGGAATTAAATTACGGGTGATTTCTGTATCTTCCCCGGATAATACTGCAGAAAAAGCGAGCAAAAAACCCAAATCACTTTTTCTCTGCTTGTTTTCTATCCGATAAATAAATACTTTCCTGTCCGTGCGGGAAAGGGGATAAACTGTCAGATCCGCCGCAGATCAATACCGGAATTTTCATCAAGCAAGGAAGACAATTTCATGCAGGTTTTTCATCAACGCACGAACAAACGGATCCTCTTGATGCTTTGCCTGGTCTTTTTTCTTTTCCCTCTGACAGCACAGATCCCCCTGGAAGACAAGATCGCACAGATGATCATGGTGGGATTTACACCGAATACCGATTTTGAAGATACGCTTTACTATGATATCGCTTACCGTAACCTGGGCGGGGTAATCCTGATGGGTAATAATATCCAGAGTCCCGTACAGGTTGCGGTTCTCAACGCTCATCTGCAGGATCATGCGGCCACACCGCTGCTGATCGCCACCGACCAGGAGGGCGGCTATGTTGCCCGCCTGAAGGCCGCGAACGGTTTCATGTCCACACCCAGCGCCTACTACCTCGGTTCGGTTTTAGACAACGAAGATTCAACCCGCTTCTGGGCGAACCGCATGGCCGAGTGGCTGGAACACAGCGGCATCAATGTCAACCTGGCCCCGGTGGCGGATGTGAACGTCAATCCTTCAAGTCCCGCGATCGGTTACCTGGAACGCAGCTTTTCGGCGGATCCCTATAAGGTTGCGGATCATATTGACTGGTTCGCATCCGAGTTCCACGAACGCGGTATCGCTACGGCACTGAAACACTTTCCGGGTCACGGTTCCGCCATAGGCGATTCGCACTTGGGATTTACGGACATCACTGCTACCTGGATCAACGATGAACTGACGCCCTACCGTGAACTTATTGCCGGAGGTTATACGGACATGATCATGAGCGCGCACCTTTACAACGCACATCTGGATTCCCTTTATCCCGCGTCCCTTTCAGAAAAAGTGTTGACAGAACTTTTACGTGACAGTCTGGGTTTTGGCGGCGTGATCATCAGCGACGCCATGGGGATGGGAGCCATCACGAACAATTACGGTTTCGAAGAAGCGGTCCTGCTTGCCGTACAAGCGGGTACGGATATCTTGCTCTATACCGGCAACCGGTATAACGACCGCTCCCTGGTCGCGGAAGTCATTCGGGTGATCCGGCAAAACATTGATACGGGGATGATCAGCGAAAAACGGATCGATGCCTCCTATGACCGCATCATGACACTGAAGAACAAGATACCCGTGTCGCTTATTCCTTCCCCGTATGTTCCCGAAACTCCCTTCCTGATCTCCGCCTTCCCCAATCCTTTCAATCATGCTGTCAGGATCAAATTGTCAGTCCACCAGCATATTTACGAACCCGTACCGGTCCGGATATATACCTCCACCGGGCAGCTCCTGCGGCATGTCGATCTTGCCGTCCGGGGGAAGGGCGACTACGAGATCACCTGGGACGGAACATCCTTGGACGGTAAGCTGGTCTCAAGCGGCATCTACCTTTATACTGCAGAGATCGACGGCCGTTTTATCAGCGGTAAGATGGCTTTGCTCAAATAATAACCCATCCTTCTGAGTCAAACTACTTTCAAATATTTTTCGCGTTTTTCCGTTAATGCATACATTTTTTTACGCTTCGTTTTTGCATTATCTTTATGTAATTTATTTAGTTATATGCCATGATTTGTACACCGCTTTCCGTAAACGTGACCCCGGTTATTTCTTCATCTTCCCGGTGACCGGCATTGCTCAAAAATGAGCAGGAAGAAATAAAAATGATTGACAAATTATCCGCATTGATGTATAATAGCAGGTTTATTTGAACGGGGTTGTAGTTCAACTGCTTAGAGCACCGGCCTGTCACGCCGGAAGTGTCCCGACCTTCGTCGGGATCAATCCCGCAAGATCCGACATGAAAATGATCGGTTTTTTTATTTGATAGAATTAAATTATACGGAGGGGTAAGAATGTTCTACACTTATATTCTACATTCGGAAAGTACTGACCG